>Ga0194129_10001905_pt1 | contig 32667 bp, 48 predicted proteins | sample TA2KigCa35mmetaG_FD_150862 | JGI IMG/M metagenome (GOLD analysis project Ga0194129, IMG submission 150862) | Freshwater microbial communities from Lake Tanganyika, Tanzania - TA2015038 Kigoma Deep Cast 35m | ecosystem: Environmental > Aquatic > Freshwater > Lake | place: Tanzania: Lake...
GATCTTGTGAGAAAGCCCCTGGATGATCGTCATGCGGTTCTGGAAGGGAGCCAGCGCCGCGATCGGATCGGGCAGTTTGTATTTCGCCAGGGACTCGTCGATAAGTTTGTCGCTCCCGTTATTTGCACCCTCCGGGCGATCCAGTCCCACCGGCTGGATGTGCGCGGGGGGCATGCCGTTGCCTTCGAGGAAAAAGACAATCCTCCGTGGGGCGGCTTTGCCGTTGGCCTCGGCGTGCAGTTGCTGCAGCACCGGTTGCAGCACTACCGCTCCTGCTCCGAGGGTGACGCCCTTGAGAAACGTTCGACGATGCGAGTTCATGTTCATTGATTGATTCGTGTTCAGTGTTAGTTCTTTATTGATTTTCTAGTTTAAACTTTACCAACCGTTCACGATATGATTTGCCTATAATATTATTTATAAATAGTAATAATTTGTTGCATTGTGATATTTTTAAATTGGTGGGCCCAGCCGGACTTGAACCGACAACCCAAGAATTATGAGTTCTTTGCTCTAACCAATTGAGCTATGGGCCCGAAAACCATTTAATTTTATAAAACCGTTAAACAAAGTCAACCACTTTTATTTTTTTGTTATCAATAATAAGATACTGATTTAAATTACAATCAATGCAGATATTTCGCCAGTCATTAGGATTGCTTGACTTTTCCGAATAATCTGGTCGAATTATTTTTTCAAAAGTGTGGCCCATTATCTGTTTCAATCCGTTTATCGGTTCAAACTCATAATTAAAATCAAGCCAAACAATTCCGCCCTTTTCGAGTTTGCCACGACGAGCTTTACCTGCTCCATAGAACCAATGCGAGTCGTTTGTTTCCAATTTAATTGTTGCAGTTTCTGATTCTTGATCTAACCATTCAGAAATTTTTTCCAGATTAAGATTAGGATAAAAATGAAATGAACTAAGTCCTGCGTGAGTGCAAATAAAATCATCTATTTGAATATACCATTTAAATTTTTTTGACAAATAATTTTTAATCGGATATAATAATGTGTTAATACTGGTTTGTCTAATGGAAGAATATCCTGAGCAGATCGTGTGTCGACTGGGGTGAAAATAATGAAGGTCATGGTTTCCCCATAAAACAAACATTTTTTCGGTTTGAAAACATTCTAATAAAAAATTACAAGTTTTTTCAGTGTCACTCTCAGAGTTTTTCTGAAAAGAATCAAAAAAATCTCCTAAAATCACAACTTCATCAGCATCTTCCTTTTTGATTATTTTGTTCGCTTTGTCAGATTCTTGATGAATGTCGGAAATGACTAAGATTCTTTTATTTGAACTGTCAAGTTTCACGATATTTCTGTAACATTTATTGCCTCTAGTCCATACAACTGAATATCTACCATTTCTCCTGTATCATCTTTGAGAGAAAATCCACCGGGAAACAAAACGGCATCGTTTATTGATTCCCAAGTAAATGCAAATTCGTAAATCATTCCCTCATAATCGGTGTAAGAAAACGCCAACGCGAAATCTGACTCGTCCGCGCCAATATCCCAAGAGTGAATCAAATAATCAGACCCGCCCCACCGATCTCCTATGCCAAGAATCTGAGTTTTTTCAAGAGCAGCGATGATGTTGTCTTTTTTATTTTTCATATTTTTAATCGTATCTGAGTTTTTTTTATTTGTCAAGTCTGGTGCATCCGCCGCGACTTGAACGCGGAACCAATAGCTTAAAAGGCTACTGCTCTAACCAGTTGAGCTACGGATGCATTTGTAAAATCTTAAATTACCAATTTCGAATGTTTAATTGAGGAAAAACGTGTCGTTTTTGATTATGAAAATACAATACTAATAAATGTTCAAAATGTCAATCTTCATTTTTTATAAAATAACGGTTGACTTTTTATAAATTTAGTCTAAACTGTCCTTGTAAGTGAAAGTGGTGTCCGACACTTAAAGGACGATCCGGCCAGACCTTCCAAGGCGCCGAGGATAGGGTACCGGAGGGTGCGCAAATCACTTTACTGAAAATAAAGTAAATTAAGTCTATAGTGATTGCAGAAAGAACCAATATATCAGCTTGACTTTTTATAAATTTAATAGATTATTTTCACTATGAAACGTCAACCTATTCTTGGAATCGACACTAACGCTAAAACCGTCAAAGGTTCTAAATTCGGTTACATCACTGGCATTTCGTATTTGGCTCCCGCTGACGAATCGGGTTATAATACGTGCAAGAACGCTTCTGTTGGTTGCAAATCTGCGTGTCTATTTACTGCTGGTCGTGGCGTTATGTCTAACGTGAGGGAAGCACGAGTGGCTAAAACATTGGCATTTTTCAAGAACAAAGGTATTTGGATGAGTCAGCTTTCCTCTGAAATCACAAAACTTCTGAAAAAGGCCGATAAACAAGGTAAAATACCATGCATCCGGCTCAATGGAACCAGTGATTTGCCATGGGAAAATATCAATCTTAATGGTAAAAACATTATGGAACACTTTCCAGTTGTTCAATTTTACGATTATACCAAGTCTTTTGAACGGATGAATAAATTTATTACGGGTACTCTTCCTAAGAATTATCATCTAACTTTTAGCCGTAGTGAGACAAACGACAATCAAGTTGACTTGGTTTTGAAGTCAGGTGGAAATGTTGCGGTAGTTTTTCGTAATTCGTTACCGACAAATTACAAAGGCTACAAAGTTGTTGACGGAGATTTGACGGACCTTCGTTTTACTGATGAGAAAAATGTCGTGGTAGGTTTAATCGAAAAAGGTAGAGCTAAAAAAGATGAAAGTGGATTTGTGGTAGAACCTGAAATTTAATCTGGCGGTACCCCCCCAACGGGTAGGTTAATAAACAAACTGTTTTGATTGACGATCGATTAAGTCTCATTCATAATCAAACTAAATAAATTTTAAAAATTGTGTTGAATCGAGATGAGAATTATATTTACAAAGGCTACGTGTGTACAAGTAATTGACATTTATGGAGATACATTTTATAAAAATTATAAATCAAACGACGTGGTTCAAATTTATAAAATTGAAAAAGTATCCGACAACTACAGTACGATTTTTTTATGCAACGGAGAAATTTTTGTTGACGTAACAAATTCTTCGTTTAAAGTTTAAATTATGAATTCATCAAATTTTCAAAATCAAATAGACGCAGCTTCAATGTCATCGGCTAAAACTCAAGTATCACTTCGAGATACTCAACAGGTTGAATGTGACGAATGCAAAAACACTACCTTTCAACAAGTAGTGATGATGCGACGAGTATCTCGTATTTTGACGGGAGCACCAAAAGATTCTTATATGCCTATTCCTACGTTTCAATGTGCATCTTGTGGTCATGTCAACGAAGAATTTCTGCCGGCAGAACTAAAGCCGGAACCATCAAAATTGAAGACTTGATTTAAGATAGGGATTGACTTTTTATAAAAATAGTTTAAGCTGTCCTCACAGTATGAAAATCTATTTTAAGAGCAGCGGATTTGCGAAACTACTTAACGCCAATTCGATTGAGGCATCTTTTATTCCTTCAAGAACAAGAACAAGCGAATTTCCTATAAAAGACGGAGAAGATTCAGCGGTTGTTTTATTTATGGAGCAGACGCATCTTCCATCATTTGTAATTTATTTTAATTTTTCTATGCCTGATGGTGGTCGTAGTCGTCTTCGTGCAGACCAAGTTTATAGAAGATACGAAGATGAGGGTATGTATAAAACTTATTTTGGTCAAGGTTCAACTATTCCTATGGATAAAATTCCAGAAATGTATTCTACTATTAAGAAAATTGAAAAGTTAATTATGAATCATTTTGGCGTTCACTCTGGGGGGTTAAGCTGGTGAATCGCTTCTTGACACACATTAAAAATTCGCTATACTTTATTTATGACGAGTGAAACGGCTAAATTAAAAATTCAACAGATTATACGTGATATAGATTCTATTGCTGACGTTACTCGTTCATTTGCAACAGAAGATGCTAAACAAGAGCTAATTGAACAGATCGAGACTGCGATAGTTGCTTTGGATTCAGTTGAGGATATTATTGACGGAGACACTGCGCTCGAAAATTACTTAAAAAACAATTCTATTGTTTAAAAATTTCAAATGGCTAAGTAGACCAACGGCAGAGTCAATTCACTTAAAATGAATGTAGTATGGGTTCGAATCCCATCTTAGCCACCATTTAATTTCTCTGGTGGTACCGCCTCTCTACGTGGTAGAGAAAAAAATATATTTGGTTGACTAACTGATGGAGTTTAATATATATGTATGGTTGGAATCTCAACTATTTCTTAACAAATGGTGGTTCCACCCGGACTCGAACCGAGATAGCGCTCCAATCTAGAGCATATACAGATTATAAGTCTGTCATGTTACCATTACATCATGGAACCTAATTAAACCTTATAAGTGGAGAAGTTATTTCTTTAACATAAACCACTTTTATGTCTTTAGGTGTTATCTTAACCAGCGTTGACCACTTTTTAAAAGCTTTTTTATTTGCGTTCGTCAAATTTTTTGCTTTAAGGTATCCCACTCTAATTTTTTTTAAATAAATTGCATAATTTTTCATGTTTGATCTTTGTTTTAAATTTAAATATTAGCATCCGGAATGGGAGTCGAACCCACATCTTGCTCGCTGAAAACGAACTGTTTTAAACCAATTAAACTATCCGGACTTAAAATAAATTTGTATTAATATATGATTTATCTAATTATAGTCAATCGTATTTAAACAAATTAAACATGAATTATTTCCATAACTTATTTGAATTTAATTAATAAACCCTGCCTTGTATTTAAAACCTCTCGCGTTTGAGAAGGTCTCACATTTTGTGGTACTGTCGGCAGGATTCGAACCTGCAACGTTTGATATTATCTCATTCAGGGTAGAAACCTGAGCCGTTCATCCAATTCCGGTCACGACAGCATTATTCCAAACACCATTAATATATATGACAAAATCCTAATTGTCAACTAACTGAATCAATCCCGAATTGATTCCATAAACTTGATTCCGGACTTGACTACCGACTTGATCCCAGACTTGATCCCAGACTTGCCTACCAACTTGACTACCGACTTGATCCCAGATTTGACTACCGACTTGACTACCGACCTGATCCCAGACTTGATCATCGACTTCCCAATAAATTTTATCAGTTAAGCTTTTCATCGACTTGATCCCAGATTTGTCTACCGACTTGACTACCGATTTGATCCCAGATTTGTCTACTAACTTGACTACCGGCTTGATCCCAGATTTGTCTACCAACTTGATTACCGACTTGATCCCAGACTTGATCATCGACTTGCTCATAGACTTCCCAATAAATTTTATCAGTTAAGCTTTTCATCGACTTTATTCCAGACTTGATTCCAGACTTGCCTACCGACGTGATTCCAGATTTGACTACCGACTTGATCCCAGATTTGTCTACCAACTTGATTACCGACTTGATCCCAGACTTGATCATCGACTTGATCATCGACTTGCTCATAGACTTCCCAATAAATTTTATCAGTTAAGCTTTTCATCGACTTGACCCATAGACTTGTTCATGGGTTTAATGTCAATCCGTTACACGAGATAGTCTCTCTGGGGTATATTCAACTTGACCAACCACACGATAATTTCCCTCGGGCAACACGATAGTATCATGTTCTTGATGAGTGAGAGAAGCTCCTGCTGGTTTATTCACCTCGACATACTTGGCCAAAGAATTCTCATTATCAGCATAACCCACCGCGTTACCATCTAAAATACTGTGATGATGGCCGGTAACTTCACCAAGGGCCAAAGTAACTCGTTTGGTTCGCTTCAATGAATTTGGAATAGATGTAATTGGAATAAGAAGAACATCTCCCTGTCTGAATAGTTTATTTTTCATTTTTTTAATTCTTTATACTAATTTATCAAATTTTTTTCAAATGTCAATCTATTAATTTATCCACACTTACTTTAACAGTATCAATTAGGTCTGAACCTGTAATTGATCACAGTATTGTTCGGGTGTCTCAAACATCATACTGCCATCTTCATTGCGCCAGGTTGAAGCAACGGCTGCGCGAGCGGTTTTAAGACCACCGTAAGCGTTAGGATCAACGCGGATGAAGTAATCCTTAAAGGTGCCATCCGACTCCATCGTAGAATTGACGACCTTGACCATCATCAGCGGTTCATCGCCAAAAAGTTCCTTCCGATAAAGAACACCAAAGTCATCCGAATTCACAACGATTGCACCACTGTCGTTAAGGTAACGGCTTTGACTATACTGATCAATTTTGACTCGTCTCACTTCAATATTTATTTCGTTTTCAATGTCATTGACGGTGATCTTTTCAGGATTTTCAACCACGTATCGTTCAACAATTACCCCTCGAATGGCATAGACATTGCTCTCATCATCCTTACCAAAGTCAATTGCGGGTCCATCCATTCGATGTAGAAGTGAAATTGTTCCAGCGCGAATATCTTCGTGGTTTTGTTCAAAATAAACTTTAGGCTTCTTGCAAACAATGCACGCGGTATCGAAAAACAACGTCCAACCCAGTTCCATACCATCCACGAAAAACTGATTGGGCGTGATATTCTGGAGTTTAACTTCTTTTCGGAAGAATTCATATAATGATACGCCGCCAACGTTGTGATTCATCCAACCGAAGTTAATTTCTGATCTAAGTGCACCCATCTCTTTGGCCAACCTGATTGCCTTGGCGGGAGAATCGACAATGTAGATTTTAGGAGTCTTCTCACCTGCGTTTTTATAAAATGCATCAATAATTTGATGAACACGTTTCTTAGAGGGAAACTTAGAACAGATTCCTTTTTGAATCCATTCGTTCGCATACACCTTTAATTTTTCCATTTGTTTAGAAGTAAGACTTTCGATCATAGATGTTTTTATTTAACGGTTGATTACTTTATCAAATGTCAAACTATTTTTTTAATTGACTTGATTCCAGATTTGACTCTGGACTTTCAAATTCTATTTTTTTATCAAAAATCAAATTTTTGGCATCATCCAATTCAAATAAAGTTGCGGAGTTTTTGTTTTCTGACCAACCTAAAATCGAAAGATATGTTCGATCTTTACCATCTTTAATGACTACAAATTTTTTTTTCATAATTAAAATTGAGTGGTTAATTTAGAAGAATAAGCTAAATTGCTGCCTTTGTTCTTACGATAAGATACTTTTTGATAATTTTGAAATCCTCGTTTAGAAGTAATAACTATTGAACCTGCCGTCTTATGTCCATAATGAATGTATCCATAGGGTGATTTGTTTCGGGCAATTTCTTCTCCACAAGATAAACATATCTTGTATCCTAAAATAGATCGTTCCTCTGAAATTTTGTTTCCACAACCACAGATGTTCATTTTTAAAAGTATATCTTAAATTTAAAAAAAGTCAAACAATTTTTAAATTTAAATTTTTTTGTTTGAAAATAAGTTTTCTAAAGGATGATAATTAATCAATTTTTTACAATAACTGGTCGAAGAATCCTTCTCAACTAACCACAACTCATTTTTATAATAAATCAAAACGTAATGATAGTTTTCATCAAACAACCAACGTTGAATAAATACCTTAATCTCCGAATCAGAAATTTCAATAGGATCATGTTCACATGTTTTATGATCATCCATAAGCGGCGACTTAATACGATCGATGTATGAACGATATTTAATTGGTAGGATCTTTGTCATGACCTTAATTAAACTAAATGAATACCACTCTTCAAATCTCCATCGTTTAACGCGGATAAATTATTGAGCCGAGTCTGAACTCTCTCACACGCATGTTCTTCAATAGTATTGCTGCTAAAGATAATCTTTTGCAAACACTTTGTCAATCCGCCTTGACGAGCAATTCGCCCTAACGCTTGTAACAAATTTATTGCACTAAAACTTGGAATCAATATTGACGCACGAGGATACTTTCCATTCAAATCATGTAAGCTTACTCCCGCATTGCCTGCCATCATATTCACTAACATAATTCTCTTACGATCTAAATTAAACTCATCGATGTCAGCCTGACGTCGTTTATCACTCTGACCACCTACAATCTTACCTATTGAATTAACTAACTTGGTATTCTTCAATAACCGATTTTCTAATGCTTCAATACTATCCGTAAAATTCAAAAACACCACCGGACTAATACCTTCTTCATACCAATCCTCAACCTGTTCAACCAAACTCGGAACCTTTAATAACTCGGTTCTACGCCGCGCCTCCATCATAATCGCAAATACATGCGCACTATAATTGGACGCCCGTTGATTAAGACGATCTAACTCCACCTGCATTTGATCATAAATCGTGTTTATCTTTACAGTATTGTCTCCCATGTCATATGCCTCTGCCAATATATGATTTTCAGGAAAAATCCCAGTAAACATATCGGTTGTCATCCGACTCGCACTTTTTTGTGTAACAAATAAATCTTCATGAATTTCTAACATTCCACGTATCGATTTAGTTGTCGACATATCAATCGAAATTCCACCAAACTTATTGAATTCCGCACCTTTAGACTGACAAAACTTGGTGAAATTAACTCCGTTATGTAATTGAGTCACGTAACCCAATGCCTTTAACTCTAAAACCGTGGTTGCAAATGTCGCACTTAACATCAAAATTTTAAACCGATAATTCGCACACGCAATTAATAAATCCGAGTTAATACTGTTAAACCCACGACACTTATGCACCTCATCGAAAATTACTAAACTGTTTTTAGGAAAATTTAAAGTTATTCCTGAAGATTCCCAATTCTTACGTTTAAAATACTTCTTTTTATCAAACTTTACCCACGACGTATTTCCTCGAATCAGTTTCTCATAGTTAATTACTAATGAACCAACCACCCCAAATTGTTTCAATACCTTATGCCAAACAGGTATCACCACTTTCGGACAAATCACCACCACCGGCGAATTCATTTGATTGGCAATCGCACACGCCACATACGTCTTACCAGTGCCAGTCTCACTCTTATCCACCGCATAACCATTCAAATAAAGACTATCAATTAATGTCTTCGCATGTAGCTTTTGCGGTTCCAATAAAGTAGAAATAGAATTCATGTTCAATAAAGATACACCAAATTCCTCAAAATACAAGACTTTTAGTTATTCCTTACAATAATCGTTTCTAAACTTCTCTTTCCGAGTGTATCCCTTCTTGGAAGGAACCACGCGAGTGACAGGATTTAACTCCCCCCACGTTTTTCGGACCAACTTATATGCTTTAGTGACTTTCATATTGTGAGGACAGCTTACACTGTTTTTATAAAAAGTCGACCGTTATTTAATCGTTGTAAACGACGCACTTATAACCGTTTAAACGAGGATTCTTCCGAACTGCCTCCTCAATCGGAACGAAGAAGTGACAAACCAACTCACCCACATCGTCACGTTCCTCACCGCTATAAACCATTGTCACAGAGACACCCGTAGAAGGGTTAACGAGATCAAACCCCACATCGCACGCATCATCGTAGAGAGGATGAAAAAGATCATGGCCAGTCAATTCACTGAGTTCAGAAACAAAAGTCTTCGACTCTTTAATGTGAGTGAACTTGACGAGTGAGATAGGATTCAGTTTCAATTTCATTATGAAACCAGTTTACCACGACTTTATAAAAAGTCAATGGCTTATTTTGCGTTACTATTTTTTAAAATCTTTCCAATCAACAAATAAAATTAAAGCTCGTCAGATTCGTTATTCAACTCTGAATCATTTAGTGATTGTTGACTACACGGTTTATTAAATAAATTATCCAATAACAATTCAGATTCAATATATGACATCGTAGCGTCAGAAATCGCTTGAGTTTTACCATAAATTTTTACAAGCCTATTAGAAAACACGTGCACACGAACTCCATTTACATAAATAACTTTCATTTGTCAAAAAAGTTATTGAAATTATTTTCAACTATTTTACACGCCAAATCTTTTATTTCTTCTAACTCTTTTCCACTAACTGAACGAGTGAAAAGATCCCACTCGTTTGATCTAACTCGTTTTGGATACAAAGAAAACCTAGAATTTAACAGACTCGTTAAATCCGATTGAATTTGTTCACGACAAGATAACAAATCATTTGTGTTCATATGTTGTTTAAAGTTCAGTGTATGCTACGCTCACCGCTGGTGAAGTGTCATTCACCCACACGTTTGCCATCTTTGACCAGACTGATTCATCATCCCGAAAGCACGCTTTATGCTTCTTCCACGCTTTCTTTTCTGCTTGAATATGATTTGCAGCTTTAATATACCCAACCTCAACGCCATTCAGATACACGATGTAAGTTTTCATTGTGTAACATCATAGAGGGTTTTTTGAAACTTGTCAAGTGCCAACACCACAAAATAAACGAATTGATTGATATAACCGCCACAAATCTTATCCCACATCAAATATTAGGAATCATTGTCTTTATCAATTAATTCTATAATCCCTGCTGCGTGCCGCCCCGCTTCGTCTTGTAAATCAGGTCTGCGTATTTGTGAAATTATAGAATTTAATGTCAAAGCGCATTTCCTAGCTAATTCACTTTTTCCCGCAGGAAGGTTTTCATTAATGAATGATTCATTTATGCATTCTCTGATCAATTGTTTTAATTCTGATTTTTTCATATGGATTATATAGAGGGTTTTTTGAAACTTGTCAAGTGCGTCCGTAAATGCTTGTAAATTTATCAAATTCACCTACTCTACGACCGCCCATGGTGACTGTTCCCCCCTGTTTCTCTACACTTGCAAGTATCGCGTTGCCTAGCTTGTTTAGTTCATCTTTGTCGTCTGCTATATTTCCTTCTAAGCCAGCAAACGTTCCTTTAGCCTCCGCTACGTAGAGGTAGGTAAATTCTGATTTTGCTATACCTAAAGTTAATATTTTGGCGAGACTTGAAACCTTACAGTTGATTTTTATCATATCTTCACCATTGCGACTTGTAAGCGTGAGAAGCTCGAATGTCTCCAAGGGCTTTCCATTGTTGGCTTTTAAAATATTCAATAGTTTTTCGGCCTTCCTTTTTGTCAGACGAAATTCGTCTGGTAAGGATCCTTTTATTCCAGTAAGAGGGTTTTTATGTCGTTTTTCATATTTTTCAACAGCAGCATTCCAATTTTCCAGATAGTCTTCGTATTTCACGGTCGTGCTCGCATAAGGTGAAAAGAAGGTAGTCAAATCCCCTGGTCTTACAGAAGTCTTAAAGTATCCTTTATCCAATATTTGTCTAAATAAAGGAATCTCTCTAAGATATTCATAAGATCGTTGATTGTCTGATTTTTTTCCTATCTTCTTTACATCATTGAACATTTTATCATAAGCATCTTTGATATCCTCATCTTCCACATTTATATCAGAATACTCACTGAGGGTTTCGTGAGATGGATTGGATTCTTTTTCAATTTTGCTGTCTTCAATTTTGCTGTCAAAAAATGGATTGGATTCTTCTTCAATTTTACCGTCAAAAAATGGATTTGAATTTTCTATTATGACTTCCTTGTAGCATTCTCTAATCAATTGTTTTAATTCTGATTTTTTCATGTGGATTATATAAAGTTGTGATAATAAATATATATGAAAAAATAAAAACGTATTTTATTTATATTATTTCGACTCCATCCGAAGTCGTGAATGGTTGTCATATCGTTAGAGTTAAAAAATCAAAAATGCGGGTTTATTGATTAAACTTTAGGAGTCTTTGCCGCCGCATTGTCAGCAGTTCCTTAGATACGCTCTTTCGGTTTCCCGCCGTGGCAATCTACACGGTTAATTATGTTAAGAGTATACAGGTTTTTTGAAACTTGTCAAGAGCCAACATCATTTGAATATTTTCTCAAATCGTTTCGCTTGCTTATCAATCTGAAGTGCTTGCCCAACCTCCCCGCCATGTCGTGCGTCGTAAGCAATATTACGGAGGACTCGTGCGTGATCTTGCATCTCGCCGCGCACGGCATTGATAAACTCAGGCACAACAGTCCATTCGCCGCCGTTATGTGGCACGCTGTCGCGCAGTGCGTCAGCCTGCTCTTGTGTAAGCCCATAATCCTCGATGAGGTCGGGCGAGTCCGCGAGGGCGGCGAGCTTGTGCAGCACCTCCCCAGCGTCGTTTTTAGTGAGGTTCATTGTGGTAACACTATAGAGGGTTCTTTGAAACTTGTCAAGAGCCAACAACTACCAACTCGCAGAATAAGCAAACTCATGGTCTTTCAACTTGTCCGATTCCAGAATCTTCGTGAGAGTTTCTGCCGTATATTCTATACTTGACCAATACCATTCATCATATTCTGTGTCACCGAAAAAGAATCCTGATTGAGTTGGTAAATTTTTCTCAGCCATATTCCGCTGCTTTTCAGGAGACTTTTGATTGGTGATTTCAACGCACAAATCACGCAACGTCTCTAGCTTTTCACGAGAAACGCGGGAGCGTCGGCAATCGTCATTTCCATCCTGACACTCACGAACAAACCACGCATGAATGGCGTTCGCTTTTCGCCAGTAAGCGATATTGCAAGAGACTTCGATGCTTGGAAAATCTTGGTCGAACAGATTTAGCGGCACATCTATCGCCTTACGAATTTTTTCAAAAGAATCAGGCTTTGGGCGATGGCCCAAAAGCCGTTCAGTTGCGTCGGAGGCTACATACTTTACAGAATGAAGATAAGAGTCGAGTCCCATAATTTTTTATTGGTTAATGTTAAGACCAGTATAGACTCTTTTTGAAACTAGTCAAGCTATTCTTTTGCGGAGGAATTTTTATTCTCTTCGTAGATTCTACGATGCGTCTCATCTAGTGAGGAGTAAGGACACACCCAGCCTTGCGCTTGAGTTTGCCAAGAGCGGGTGAAAGCGGTATTTGAGCGACTAACATCATCAACTCCTCTAATCGGATGAAGTTTAATCGGATTAAGTTTTAATTGTTTTGACTGCGGCTTAGAAGCAACGCACCCAACACTCATAATCAAACAAACCAAACACAATATATTTTTCATTTTATTTATATTATTTAATGACGTAAGTATTATTTATTTATTTATTTATTTATTAAGTAGCAGCATCCCAATCACGGTCTTTTTCAGTCAAAAACTCTGGAATATCAGTGTCCGCCCATTTATTTGAATCTTCTTGAGTTATCACATCAATATGAGAGAATAGTTCATTATATTTAACACTATTCATAATATCCTCGTAGAGAGCATTCTTAGCTTCCTCTACCATATCCGCATTGTCCAAATCCACAATATAGTGGTGAGAAATACAAACTTTTGCTAAATTCATAATAAAATCCTATCAGAGTTTTTCTATTTGTCAAGCCAAACGCTAGTCAGCGTGTATCCATCCGTCCACCGTGCTCCACAGGACAGGCACAACACAGGCTGATACACGACGCCCACGCCATAGTTTGCGTAGGATTCGCCTTCGAGCGAATCACTACGGCAGACAGGGCAATAACTCCCGCCGTGTTTAACATAATCCTTGAGTTGCTTAGCGGTGAGGGGATTGGGAATGTCGGTGTTTTTAGTCATTAGAATCCTGGAGCGACGGGCTGACCGGCGACGTGTCGTTGGTGCACGGCACGTTATCAAGGCTATCAAGGTCAAGTTTATTAAAATTATCAACCACAATTTGACACGCCAAATCCTTTACTTTATCGTCGTGGTAAATCCGACGAACGGCGGAATGGTGAAGTCGTTGTGGATGACCACGTAGCGTGCCGACATATTTGACTTCACCAAATTGCGAATCCAACAGACAAATTAAATCTTCTTGAATCTGTTCACGAACAGAGAGAACTTCGTTTTTAGTCATAACATAATCCTACATCGGTTTTATAAAAAGTCAAGCCTCCAACTTTTAAAAATTAGCATTTGACTTTTTTTAAAATTAAGATAAACTGTACCTACAGTAAAGATGCGACCGACCGAAAGGCGTCAAGAGTAGGGGACCAAATCCTGCAATAATACCTTTATCGTTATCTAACTTTAATATAAAAATTCTCACCGGCTTTTGACCGGTGAGAATTCTCCCCCATTTCCTTGGCGATTTTACGCCTCGACCATAGTTTTGTTTGTCATTTTAGTTAATTTTGTAAAGTTATTCAAATCAACCCGTTTAATTTGATGCGTATATTGATTCAAACCTGAAATATACTTCTTACCAACACCATGAACAGACTCGTTATAGGTTTCATTTATAGGAATAAACACTACCGTTCGATTAGAACAACTCGTTTTACCGGGTCGACCACGCCCTACTGGTTTGCCATTCAATAAAACTACTCGTTTAAGTGTCATTTTGGTCTTAGGCCGGCCAGGACCACGTTTAATAACTGTTTTAGAATCTTTTACCACTTCAAGTGTAACATTATTTCCATCAATCATATTTATTTTTGTTAATTATTTTTTTTTAGAGAACAACTTTCCAGCTTCAGTTAAAGAATATAGTGGTTCGCCATTTTTGTCATACTCACTAATTTCTACCAAACCTTCTTCAACTAAATCATTAAGAGTTTTAGATATTTCTTCAAGTTTAATTTGATTTAAGATCTCCATCGCCTGTTGTTTTTCACAGTTCAATTCACTTTTAATTATTTCAATTGCGGTTTTATCATCCAAAAAAACGTCTTCAGTATGATTAACCACTACATTTTCAACTTGAGTAGGATCAATTTTGTCAACGTGATTCAATAATTGATCTATCGTACCAGTAAAAGGTACGAATATCTTATTTATATTTGATTTATTCTTCGGAGTTTTCATATTTTTTATTAGCGGTTTTCGAAAGAAGATTATCTTTAGAAAAAGACATTGACGAACAGTCGCCACAAATCATTTTACCATCACTTAGAAAATCCCAACCAGCCATCCAGGCTTGTTTATGATCTTCAAACACTTCTTCCTTACCACACTTGTAACATTTACACTTTATCATACTTTTATTTACTAGATGCAAACACTTTGTCTTCTCCACCAAAAACTTTTTCTAAAAGAAAACGTTTTACCTGATTATTATTCTTTAAATCAAATCCAGTTATGTGCCGATCGTCACGAGAAATAACTAGAATTTTACGCCATTGATTCTCAAAATATTTGTCCGGATATAAAAACTCAACCACTTGTTGAAAGTTATCAATCTTATCAGCATTGACCGGAAGTAAAGTTCCACTCTCATCTCCTCGTGTATAGGTAAGAGTCACCATCTCATCCAAAACTCGGATGGTATAATTGTATTCTTCTTCTTCGGCAGACGTCGGAACAAGATAGATTCCGCCAACACCAGTCTTAAAATGACCCACTAATTGAGCCGCTAAACAACCAACTCCATTAGCAGTTTTTGCCGCCACGTTGGTTTCAATTCCGTTGGTTATCTTGAAATCTTTCAAAAATTTAACAAGTTCGACACCGTGTCCTTCTAAATAACCATCCATTTGTCGATACATGGTTAGAATCACATTGTTTGATTCATCTAAAACCCGCGTAATACTTCGTGTTCCCATATAAATATATGTTAAATTAGTCTTGAGAATTATCTAATGACTTACGCCAGTCGAACTTTTCATTTTCTTCACGTTCGTGTCGTTTTCCATTATTCTTTTTATTACTACCATTCTTCTTATACTTCTCGTATTTACTATTAGCTTTATAACTTTTTCCCATATATTTTTGTTTTGGAGCGAGCCGAAGGATTTAAACCTTCCCCTTCGATCTGGACGACCGATGTGCTCCCCATGTATCACCAGGCTCGCATTATGTTTTGTTTATACTACATTGGATCACAGTCGTTATAACCATCAATATATCCATCTCGATAGTCACTATCCGTCAACAATTCATCAATACAATCTAATCCCAACTGTGCGTCTTTTTCACCCGCAGAATAACCACGGTCATATTCTTCCGATTTAAGGGATGAGTCATCAGTCGAGAACTCTGCATTATTAGATGTTGCCTGAACACGATTTTTATCTTCAGGAGTCATAGTATCACTTAACGCACTTCTGTCAACCTGTTCGGCCACCACTTCATACTTACACGTCCTAAGTTTCTGACACGAACAATCGGTAGGCACACTAACCACATCGGCCGGGTCAATCTTAACAATCATTAAACGCCCATCCGAAGTCGCCCAATCATTAGCATACTTCAAACTACCCGCGTGAATGCCCTCTCCACAACCAACCGAAGCATCATCACAAACATTGTTACGTTCAACTTCAATCACTTCACCCACCGCGTTGTTAAGCCGACCAGAACTATCAACTTTTCCACGAATCACTCTCGTCGAAAGATTCGCGTGCTTAGACCAATAATCCGTTTGCACACCCTTGTATGCCAAAAAATAACCATCAGGAGTCAACGGCATATTCTTATGCTCCAAAAACGTGTAAAGCTCAGAAACCGCTCGCCGACTCGGATTCTTCATCAATCTATTCAAAAAATTCACAATAGGTTCAACCGGCAACTTCTCATCCATAAATTGAAGAATTTTCTTAGTCACATAATTATCCACTGGAACATCATTGTAAGATACCAAACCATGTTTAACCAAAATCTTACCTTCACAATAACGATTAACCGTCGAAGTAATATCAAATAATTCAACCAGCTTGTCAACTTCAACAGAATCCGACACCAACATCGCCTTAATAGCCTCATATTCCTTATGAGTCTTATCCGTCACATAAGTTTTACCGTTAATCACCGCAGTAATAGACGTAGAAGTAATAATATACGGAATTTTCATTTGTTGTTTAATGTTTAATGTTTAATCTACTTTTTACTTTATCAAAAATTTACTCGTTGTCAACCTTATTTTTAACGGCGGAGAGAAAGATGGTTCTCTCTCCGCCGTTATACTATGATATTAACTCACTACTAACTTTTCGTTACCATCCACGAAATTCACATATTCTACCAAATTTTTACTGTATGATTCATCTTTATTTTTTCCAATAAAACGGTCATCAATCATACACAAAACCGGATAACGCTTGTTAAACTGTTTCAATAAAGATGTCACCATAGACTTATAATCGTCAATCTCTTTTTCACAATTTTTAATGTTAGATACAAAATTTAACAAAACCTCACGATAAGTTTTAAGCTCTCTACTGTCTGAAGAATTAAAAATAATCTCTCTCAGTTTAGAGAAAATACTCTCCGAATCCATAATCTCACTCGTCTGAATGTTTTTGAATAAAAGCCGAAACTTATGGGAATTCATATAACCCGCTATGTCACCCGAATTATAACCATAATTACTACCTATCTCAATGTAATTGACACAGGCAGCTTTTAACATCGATACAATTTTCTCACGATTAGGACTCACACTAAATAACTCTTTCAAATACACATTCAATTTCACAAATTGACTTTTTAACTTGCTGACCGCCGATGACCTAACCGCGATAATTTTAGGAAGTTTTATATTAAAGGTGGTTTCCAAATAAGTAAGAAAATCCAAAAAACTCGCCGGCGAATAATCACGCCCATTAAAGTTAATCTGCCACTGATTTATCTCTACATAAATCACCCGTTTATCGTTCTTATCAACCAACGTCGGAACGTAATAATCAGAATAACTATGCCTCGCCAAAGAAGCACGTTTACGGTCTAACAAAAACATCTTCTTGCCAGACTTGGGATTGTAACTATAAGACTGAGACGATGTAGGATACAATTCTGAAGTCTTTACAATCGGTAACGTATCAAACTTAATTAACGGAATATCAAAACCCACCTTACGCACCCATGCATTAAATTTAACTTTGTCCAATACCTTAAAAACATAAACCCACTTTACAGGCGTTGTCGTCGGAGCACGTTCAATCAATGCCGCCACACGATTCAAAATCTGTTTATCAGTGTCGTTCACACTAATATATTTAATGGAATCCTGACATTCAATAGTTGAAAATTGCCCACAAGCACGAACTCGACGATGCCCACGCCGCGTCTTTTTATACCGCGTAACCGCAAGACCAATGCTCTCAGAATCATAACTCGCAAATGGCCCCGTCGATGACAAATTCAAATCATAAGTGCTACCACCCAGTTTCTTAATAAGATTATCCGTAACAAACCTCAAATGATAATACTTAGAATGATAATCACTAAAACGATTGACCAATTTCTTCTTTTCAAAATTAGTCTTGCACTCATCAATTTCCTTTTGAATCAAATTAGTCAACTGTTGCAAAATCTGAGGCATAACTTTTGCAAAATATGCCTTCGTCTTAGCCGTATATTGTAATCCCTCACGACTCGCGGCCACATCCACATCACCAATCTCCGCCTTCAAAACAATGCCCGACGAGTAAATAGAATTATTATAATTTGCAAAAGTTGTGCAATCCTCTTTGTTGATAAGCTGTTCCGAATCAACCTCATAACAAATGTTGCCCATCAAAAGTTTAGTCTTGGACTGAGATAACAATTTCTCACTCATATACCAAGTCTCACCTTCAAATAAAGACTTGTCCTTTTCAATAACAACCGTGTTACCCTCAAAAATAGGAGTCACTTTCCAATAACTAAAAAACGTCTTAGCCTTGTCAACCCACAACGAAACGTCACCCTTCGACACCGGAATCTGAATCTCCAAACCATCTTCCTCAACAGTAGGCTCACAACTCACTCGCACCAAATCACCCTCCGCACTACCAGCGACGTGACACATAAAAATACTCTTAACCCCACGATGATAATTCACAATCGTAAAATTATCAGTGTACGCAAACGCACTCTTTGAACCAATCCCTAACATACCAGTCTGTTCATTAGAACTACGCTTGGTTGACTCACCATAATTAGCAAATACCTCCCAAATTCGCTGCTCACTCATTCCAACTCCATAATCTCTTACCACAAACGTAGAAACTATCAAATTAGGTAACTTTACCAAAATCGGACGAGTCGGCTTGCCCGCCTCAACATGAGCATCCATAGCATTCGTCGAATATTCACGTATAGGTGCCAAAATCTTGTCAGAATACAAACTGTCCCGCAAAATCGTGGACAAATGCGCCCAACCACTCGCCTTAATCCCCAACTTACGAGATTCGTTCCCAAGATTGTTCGTAACCAAACCAGTAGTGTCTTTAGCTGTAATAATCATAGTGAATAAATAATATCCGACTTTTTATATTTGTCAACTGTATGTTTTAACCAACCACAATCTCACACCCAATCACTGACGGAAAATACTCACGAATACTATCATTCACATTCTTAACCACTACCCTGCCAGAACTAGATGGCTTGTGAGGAGCCCTCCAATCAATCACCTCAACCTCCTCACCCCGAAAGGTTGTCACTTGCTGACCACGCACAACCTCAAACCCAGCCTTGTTAATCAATTTGTTATTCATAGTGTTTAATTTGTTATTCATAGTTCAAATATCTTATTCCAACTTTATAAAATGTCAACCACTTTCATAAATTCCTAAAACTCAAACGGTTACATAAATAAATAATCACCCATTCATCCGCCACCACAATATCACCCTCCACATAACCATAAATATCTACCCCACATTCAATTTCCATTCTCTTTTTAATGTTGACTTTTTATAAAATCTATGTAAAATGTACACATAATAAAGATGCGACCGACCGCAAGGCGTCAAGAGTAGGGGACCAATCCCTACCCATATACCTTTATCGTTATCTGACTTCACCATAACGTCCACAACCAATACCTTAAACACATACCTTAAATTATTTTTATAAAAAATTCTCTTTACTTTTTATAAAATCAGTATAAACTGTACCCGTAAGTAAAACCAGATAGACAAGTGGCGGCGACACTAATAGCCAGACAGGTCGACCCGAAAGGGCACCAAGGGTAGAGGACCAAAACCTGCGCAAATACCTTTATCGTTATCGCCATTAGTTCATAAATTATCACTATTAAAAAAACTTAACTATGTTAATTTGACTACCTTAATAGTCTCACGCTAACCTAATAATGTTAGACCAACCTAATAATGTTAGGCTAGACTAATAATACGAGGTTGAACTGAAAATGTTAGGCTAACCTAATAATGTTAGGCTAGACTAATAATACGAGGTTGAACTGAAAATGTTAGGCTAGACTAACAAAGTAAGTCGACCTTGACTTTTAATAAGCAAAAACCCCCACGGTGAACAAACTTTAATAAACGAAAACTCCAACGGTAAAAATAAATAATATATCAATACTCATATCCATATTCGTTATATCAACTATCATAATAATATCTAACATCTTTTCTCCAACTTAATCATTTCTAATACCACAAGACCATATCAGTTTCTCAAATATATAATAAGTGGGGTTGAAAATACGATGAAAAAAATAATATCACTCATCACACAACCTCACACAGTTCATATCACACATCACATCACATCACATCACAAAATATAATAACAAAAATATAACACGAAATATAATAACAAAAATATACAAAAAAATCTGGAGAAAAATACAAAAATGGGTGTGGAAAACGTCAATATTTATTTATTTTATCAACCTCATCCGTATCTCTTAGCTTTGATAATGCTTCTATAGATCTATTATATTCTTATATAATAAAACAAAGATGACTACGTTCACACGGTTCATATATAATTTATACACTATAGTTAAAACGTATACGTGAAATCACACGTGAACATTACAATTATATAAAAAAGAGGGGGTGGTACCCCCCCTCGAGGCGGTTCATTCGTTATCTTTTACATAATTGTCAACACAACATATGGATAAACATGAATAATATTGTTTTGAGAATATTGACGTATGAGGGGGGTGGTACCCCCCCCTCGAGGCGGAATAACATAACAAGACACAAACAGATGTTAACAGAACATATAAATAATTGACTTAGATCGTGGAAGTGGTAGATATAGGATATAGTTGGTTAGAAGTTAGTTAGAGATATTAGTTAGGAAAAGGCAGAGAAGAATTAGATAAGGTAGGGAGGCAGATAGTGAATAATTTTATCAACAGTATCGTAGAAATTTTGGTTATTATTAAAGGGTTATTATTAAAGGGTTATTATTAAATTTGTGGGTAGTAATTTAATATTTATATATAAAAGAAAAACAAATGAAAGATTTGGGACAATTTATTAGAGCTACGTTAAGAGAGTATTTGAATGAGAATGAAAAGCCACCTAAAAGTGGCGAATCTTCTGGTAAACCAGCAGTGTTTAAACAAAATTCAAAACCAATCAAAACTAATTTGATGAATATAAGTCAGATAGTTGATAATATTGATGGAATACCATATTATAAAGAAGTTTTGGATGATGTTAAAAACAATGGCTATTCTTGGGGTGTAACTAAAAAGGTGAAAGAATATGCGGATTATATGATTAAAAACCCAACCTCGTTGAAAAATTTACCACCAATAATTGTAGTTGATGGCAAATTACAAGATGGTGCACACAGAATTTCGTCTATTTTTCTTATAAAAAACTTATTAGATAAAGATAATGATTTTTGGGGTAAATTTAAAATGAATGTCCAATTTTGGGATAGTAACGATTTAGATACGGTGATATCTGTTTATTAAGCAAATAGGTAGAACCATATGATTAGTTGGCGGTAAGATTGATTATAACCAATTTGTTAATTGGGCAAAAGGTGAAGCAGATAAAATAACAAATATAAAGTTATGGGTTATAATAAAAAATATAATAAATATTTTGAGGTAGCATCGAGTGGTGATGAATTGAAATCTAAAGATTCAGAATATTAATTATATTTTGAAGAAGAAAATGATAATTTTTTAGTTATAAGAAACGGTAAATTATTATATGAAAACGATGATTTAACTAAGATTGTTAAATAGATAGTGAATATGTTGTATATGTGACGGTAATGATTTATATTTTTATTATTTAATGGGTATAACGGGCGTAGATTTGAGTTATATGGGGGATAGGTGGAGGTAGGGGGTGTCATTTCATTTTTCAGCAGAGGCCGGTCAGATTCAAAGCCTCACGCCATGATCTCCGCCAGCGGTCCGACTTGCGCGGCGGCAGGCATCTTCGAGTCGAGTTCGCCGAAGTTTTCGCGCTTGTCTCCCACGGCGTGCAGCAGAGCCAGGTAGAAGTTGCGAATGGTCCGGTTCGCCGTTTCCTTCGCGTCCTCTTGATAGGTCGGGAACTGCAAGAAGCGGCCCGCTGTCTTCAAGCGTCCGCCAAGATTGCCGAGGGTGACCAACGGCCATTCCGCGCAGAAACCGTGATGCCCTTCGCCCGAATCGCTCATCCACACGATCAGCGTGTTGTCGAGCATCGTGCCGTTGCCCTCTTTCACCGCATCGAGTCGGCGGGCCAGATCAGCCACTCGTTCGGCATGGAAACGGCGAATCTTGATCGCGAACTCCACGCTGTCTGGTGCTTCGGCTGAGTGGCCAATCGCATGGCCGTCCTTGGTGACGCCGAGTTCGGTCCAAGTGTGATACGCGCCGATGCCGCCCGCCGCATCGATCGTCACCACATTGGTGAGCCTGGATGCGAGCGAAGCCGCGGCGATCGCACATTGGGCCTCGAAGCGTTGCGTCGTTCGTTTGCTGTCGAACTTGTCGAGCGACGGCAGATGGGCTCGCAGCCGTTCGCGGTTCTCGTTGATGCGGTCCTGGCGGGAACGCATCTGCTCAAAGGTGTCCAGGTAAACATCGAGCTTCTCACGGTCCATCGCCGGCAACTCTTTCTGCACCCGTTTGATGTCGGTGCGGCACCAGTCCAGCAGGTTGTTCCGAGCCTGAAACGCCTGACCCGCGTTGCCTTGCGCCACGCTGCCGAACAACGTCCGGAAGGCGAGGTCCGGTTGACAGATCATGGGGGTTGGTCGACGGGGGGCGTTGGCCGAGACGGTGTTCACGAACGCCGCCTCCGCAGAGGGCGGAACACCCAGCCCGAGCACTGGAATGATGTTCGGTTGGGCCGAGGCGATCGCATGGTCGATGGTTTGACCGGCAATGCCGCGCCGCCAGTTGAAGCAGCCCAGCCCGCCGTAACCCTTGCCGTGGTCGCCGCCGCCGGAAATCTTGTGCGAGAGCTTCTGGATGAGCCCCAGGCGATGCTTGAAGGGCGTCAGCGGTTGGATGGCTTCATGCAGTTCCAGGTTGGCCAGCGGCAAATCGACGAGTTTGCCCGACCCCTTCAGGTCCACGCCCTTGGGCTGGACGTGGGACGGGTAAAGGCCGTTGCTTTCCATGAAAAAGATGACCCGAAGTGGCGGCGTCTTGCCCGCGGCCTCGTCCGCCAGCGCATTCAGGAACGGCTGTAGCACCACGGCCCCGGCCCCGAGCGTGATGCCCTTTAGCGCATTGCGGCGGTCGAGTTGGTTGGGGGTGAGCATGTTGAGCGGATTTGAGAGGTCCATTTTAGTTGTGCGGTTGTCTTTGTCGGATATTCATATATATATAGAGGTAAGATTTTATTCAACGTGATTATAGATTATGGATTTAATTTTGGGACAAACAAAATTAGGAAAGTCAGTTTTTGCGAATAAAGATTTTAAAAATGGGGAAGAAATCATCGAGTTTGGAGGCAAATTATTTACTTATGAACAATTGCCAACACCATACGATGAAGTAGAAGACCATTATGTTCAAATCGATGAAAACTGGTATATGGGGCCCTCTGGCAATTTAGATGATTTCTTCGATCATTCATGCAATCCAAATTCAGGATTGAAAATAAAAGGCGAGAAAGTAAGCCTCATAGCAATTAAAGACATCAAGATAGGCGAAGAAATCACATGGGATTACTCGACAACAATGGACGAAGACGATTGGGAAATGGATTGCATGTGCCAGAGCAAAAACTGCCGAAAAAGAATAAGGGATTTCAAATATCTGCCAAAAGAAATCCAACAAAAATATATTAAGTTAGGGATTGTCCCAAAATACATTCTTGAAAACTTAAAGCAAAATCCTGAGTAATATTGCACATAACATCGGAATTTAACGAAGTTACCAAGGTGGAGAGTTTTATTTTATTGCAAAGACAGTGAATGGTCGGAGAATATTTTTGGGAGTATCGCATAGCGGCAATTGCGGAAGACTGTAAATCTTCTGGCTTACGCCTTCGTAGGTTCGAGTCCTACTGCTCCCACCATTTTTATTTTATAATACTATTTATAAGGTATATGATTAAGTTAAAGGATATATTAAAAGAAGTATTAAACGAAGCAGATCCTAAAGTTGGCACGGGTAAAAAGCCTAAAGGTTCTGGCAGAAGATTATATACAGATGAAAATCCCAGTGATACGGTGCGAGTGAAGTTTAAAACCGCACAGGATATTAGAGATACTCTTAGCAAAGAGAGTTTCAAGTCAAAAAGTCACAAGCGTCAGTCACAGATTATTAATTTGATACATCAGCGGGTAAGAGCGGCTTATGAGAATGCGAAGGATCCTGATGTAAGGCGGAGATTAAAAGTGGCCTTAGATTACGCAATAAAACGTAAAGAGGCATCTAAGGCTAAGACCATTAGACTAAATAAAGCTCGACGTGATTAAATATGTAAAGTTTATATGATATTATTAAAAGATATTGTATTAGAATTGCGTAGTAATCCGGAATTGAATCCTAAAATATCTGTGGATGCTTATTGGTATGTGGGCATGAATCCTACGGTTGACAATGTTATCTTGAAAAAAGAAAATAACGTTTACAAAATATTGTTGATCAAACGTAAAAACAAAATTGAATTTGGCAAGTGGGCATTGCCGGGTGGATTCGTGGATACAAATGCTCAAAAAAATGAACCTTGGAAACCTGGCAGAGAAACGCCAAGACAAGCTGCTATTAGAGAATTATTTGAAGAAACGGGATTATATATTGAATCGATATCAAAGTTAATTAAAGAGATTGGGATATATGAAGGAGATGGACGTGATCCAAGAGACACCAAAACTTCTTGGTCACGGTCTTACGTATTCGGAATTGTATTACCGTATGGATTTAACAACAAGGTTCAAGCAAAAGATGATGCTTCAGATGCACAGTGGTTTGATGTAAAGGCACTGCCACAATTAGCGTTTGATCATTCTATAATAATTGGCGATGCGTTGGCCAAATTACTTTGATTAATTATATTTATAATGTATATGACAAAAAAAGAATTAAAGGGTGTAATAAAGGAAATAATTTTATCTGAAGTAGAATTGGCTCCACGAATGATTTCGTTTAAAGGTTTAATATTTGAGGGTTTGAAGGATAGCGTATATTTGGAACTCAAGAGCAAAGCTGAAGTATTAAATTTTATTGAGCAACATTATTTAAAAACATATCCAGCTGTGGTGGCTGCCAATTATGGTGTGATGTATAAGAAACCAGATGGGGGTGTTGATATGGTTGGAGTGATTGTATATGGGCAAACTACCAAACCACAAGATTTTGAAGAGATTGCGGTTGATGATCAAGGCAATAGTTTATTACAAAAAAATGAAGTATTTGAATTGTTGAGATTATATTTGAAACCGGAGGCAAAACAAATACCTGAATTAAGCAATTTGGCTTCTTATGTAATTGGTTTAGGCAATAAAAAGATTAAGCAGGATTATTCTGAATTAAAGGTGATAATTACCCGTGCTGATAGTGGTCAAGGACATACTGGTGCTATATATCAGGCGACCAATGCGATTTATTTGGGTAAGAGTGAAGATAGAAAACGTTTGTGGGATAAAGCTCAAGGCAAATGGATTTATAGATTAAAACAATTACAAAAGTATGGATTTGAAACCGGTAAAGAAGCTATTGAGGATGCTAAAATCAATCCAAATAGTCCATTTGAGATAAAAACTGCTACTGGCAAACATATGTATATTTATATATTGGCGGGTGTTGGCTCTAGTGAAGGTAAAAGAATAATGGCGGGTCTAATTAAAGATATTCAACCTTATCCAAAGAAACCAAGTAGCATCTAACATTTTCTGAACTAGGCGAAGGCAACGCTATACTCCGGTATCAACTATCCAAGTGAAAACCCTTGAATGTGGCCAGACGATTAACTTGGGAATACGGAGAGTGGGTTAGCTACCACTCATATAAAGTTGATTTGTTTAGATGTTTTGTTACAATGAAATAGACACATCTCTGGGTTTGATTTCCTTTGGTTAAGTAATTTAAAATGTGGAACTGTAAGATGAAAGTCGTAAGTTGACATTTACGTTTTGTAGAGTAAGATGTTACTGTTATGGATTTTTATAGTGATTTGAATTAAAAAATAGTGTTGACGGGACTGTTTTGGTGGTGTAGTATATATTAAATATTATGAATGAGAACGAGAGAAAGTATCCATGGAATAGCTGTTTGAGTTTAACCAAGAACGAAGAAGAGTTGCGTTTATCTGGTTGTAAGCCTATGATTGATTTTTTGCATGGTAAGATAACATATGGACAGTTGTTAGGAAGTAGAGTGACAATAATTAGTGGTACTGGGTATAACGGCGAGGATTTGAGTGGCGAGACATTTGATACGATGATGTTATCAAAGACTAAAGGAGGAGTATTTGGTAATAGCAAGGTATTAATGCGTAGGGTAAAATTTGCAGAGGAGTATGAATTACCTGAATTGACTCAGCGTGATAAAGATGAAATTGAAAAAATGAATCAAAGGTGGGATTGTTGGAATAATCTGTTTAAGAAAGCATTAAATAGTGGTGTGTGATATATTTATATCATATGCAAAATAATGTGTGTGACTAAAAAGTTTTAATTTTCATCATCGAGTCCTACGATTTTTTGTCCCTCGATCTTGAAAGAAAATTTACTTCCGCTGGAACTATCCATTAAGTAATTTATATACGTTGGTTTTGGAATATTATTTTCTGATATAATGCCGTTAAATAAAAATAAATTAACGGACAAGTATCCATTTTCTATTAGGTTGACGCGTAATTTTCCAAGTTTTAATTTGTCCATCTTTGTGGGTAATGTCACATTGTAATTTTTTTTAAATCCTAATTTTTCAATTTTTGATCCTGTAAATTTTATTAGTGGCAAACTTATATTGTTACCGAAAACAGCTTCAGATGATAATGTACTCGCCAATTTAATAAATTCGTCACGAATTTTTCCTGGTTCAGATGAATCGGTATTTTTTAATATATTGTCAAGTATTAATTCAATGTATCCAAGTGCCAATATATTGCTGCGATATTTAATTACGGGTAGTAAAGCCTCTCGTGAGACACAACCTACAGGTTTTTTTAATACCTTATCGATTATACTAATAATGTTTTCGCTTAAATGATCAATTTTATTTTCTGGCATCTTAATAGGAAAGTATTCGATCAATTGTCGTTTTTTTAAAAAATCGTTTATCCTTGCCATCAATCTAGCATCTTCAGGGAGTGATGATTGTAATATCTTCTTAAATGATGTTAGATTCTTAATTAGAGATGGTTTTAATTCAGCGGAATTTTTATCACAATTAGTTTTATCTTCGTTAACAGTATCTACGTCTTTTTTAATTTCTATTTCTAACCTCTTTAAATCTCGCATATCACTTGTTTCCATACGTTCGACATGCAGGTTCAATTCCACGGAAAAAAAATTTGTAATTTTAGTTTCAAAAGGCTTTATCTTGTCGATAAAATCCTTATACATCCCTTGTAACCGATCAGGAATATCTTTTATTATTTGAGCAAATTGTTTGAAACTATTCTTAATAGTATCCAATAGACCTTCACTCAATACTTCTTGTTTTACAGCGTTTGTAGGGTTAATTGATATTGTTTGCCCAACAATTGTTTGTACACTTTGTAATACATGTCCTAATCTTCCACTACCAGCTTTTAAACTTACCAACGCAAAAGTTATAGTTTTATCTTTTACTTTTGCTAGTGAATCAACGTCTTGTTCATCGATTTGTCCAGCATCAAGTGCCTCGTAAACATTTTTTGCCTGACCACCATATATCAACACAATGTCTGCTGTATTTTCTTTACTCTTACCGGCCTTTTTACCTGATTTAGCATCATTGTATTTACCAGCATGTTCATAAAACGTTTTGATATCTTTATGAATAAAATCAGATGGTGTACCTAAATTTTTCAATGAAATATCACCGACACCGCCGATTTCAATAAGATCTTTATTTACAAGATCATATATCTTTAAATTTTCATTTCTAACTATAAGATTTTCAATCTTTTCCAACTTGGAACGTAGTGCTCCCCAGTTCTTCAAAAAATCGATAGCATATTCATGATAGTCGTCACCGCTTACATCTTTTAGTTTTGTAAAATCACGGATGCCATATGCGGCTAATATTGGAATGGTTTCGTATATTAATGTTTTTTTACTTTTATCACCGTCTTTTAAAAAATTGATAACATCGGACAATTCATTATCAAGTATTTTTTCAACTTTAGCCACGTTTTTTAAATATCCAACGGTATTAATATTTTCAGTGAGTATTCGTCCAAATAAAATGTCTTTAAGTTTTATCATAAAAAGTCATTCATCTATTACTATAAATAGAATAAATTATATTAACCGGCCAAGGTTTATTTTTAATATTTTATATCTTCGTAGTCAGAAAACAACGTCATGCTCACGTGGACTTCACGTAGAAAAGTACGACAAGGAAATTTACGGTCTGCGTGAATTGATTTTACAAATAACTTTGCACAGTCTGTTTTAAATTTTCTTCAAAGTCACTTAATTTAAAATGGGGGAAATCAGATAGAAAGTCTTGAATATTGATGGCATATCTAAAGTCATGTCCTTTTCTATCGGATACATACTCGAACCAATTCCAATCAACCTTTTTGTTTGTTATCGATTCATATGCATCGACGATCGCATGTATTAATTGGATATTGGATATTTCATTTTGGCCGCCGATTAGATATTGTTTTCCAAGTGTACCATTTATCAAAACGTTAATAAGTGCGTTGACGTGATCTTTTACATAGATCCAGTCTCGAATATTTTGTCCATTTCCATAAAGTGGAATTTTTTCTTTATTTTTTAATTTATTAATGCAAACAGGAATTAATTTTTCAGGAAATTGTCGGGCTCCAAAGTTATTGCTGCAATTAGTAATTATTGCAGGAAATTTGTAAGTTTTTACATAACTTCTAACAAGTAAATCGCTTGCGGCTTTACTGGCTGCGTATGGGCTATTGGGTTTATATGGATTGTTGACAGTAAATTCTTTTTCGTTGGCGGTTAAACTACCAAAAACTTCGTCTGTGGAAACGTGAATAAATTTACTAAGAGTTGAATTTTTAAATATTTCTAATAAGTTAAACGTACCTACGATATTAGTGTTTATAAATTTTGTTGGATTTTCTATAGAATTATCAACGTGAGATTCCGCTGCAAAATGAACTACATAATTTAACTGTAATGATTCAAAATATGATTTTTGGTTAAAAAATTGTGGATCGGATATATCGAATGTTAATTTTCGATATCTAGCGTCGGATTCAAATGGAAGATTTTTATTAGCTGCGTAAGTATCGGCATCAAGATTATATAATTTTGTGACATCATTTTTTTTAAATATTTCTTCTATAAAATGACTGCCTATAAATCCGCTTCCGCCAGTAACTAATAAATTCATATATTTTTAACAGAGTTAATTTAAATTAATACAGTTATTATTTGAAAATGTCAAATTTTTTTAAAAGAGATGTTGAAAATTATCATTATAATCTTTTATTTTTAAATCTATGGCTTTAGACTATGGATTGTTGACTAATTTTTTACAAGTTCGTCAATTTTTTGAATAATAAAGTCGTGTCCTTTTCTATCGGATACATACTCGAACCAATTCCAATCAACCTTTTTGTTTGTTATCGATTCATATGCATCGACGATCGCATGTATTAATTGGAAGACATTCAGTAAATAAAATTTTTAATGTATAAGAAGATAAGTTCCTAAAACATCGGATCTGTTGGCCGAGTCATCTCCATCACCGGGCCGCACGATTACATTATATTTCATTTCTTGGCTAGGAGAAAGTTTCATCATTTCATCATAAGTGATAATAGACGTATCAGAAACCTTATATTTTACTGCCAATCTATCTTTTAATTTTTTAAGATTGTCTGAACTAAACTGCATTCTTCCTTTGTCGTCTTTTAAAATTTTATCATTTTCATCTTTGGTAACTAAATCTGAAAATAAATCTTTAGGAACTACGGTGCTATATTTAGTTTTTGTAAAATCTATCCTTTTTTCTTGTTCAGGGGTGGCACCCCCACTGAAATTTATTTTGAAATTGTCAGGTTTGTTTCCTGTTGCGACTGAAGCCATTTTTGTATAAGCATAAAAATCCACATTTGAATGTTCACGAGCAACATTATAAGCCAACTCAAGATAATCAGGAGAAAAGAAATCTCCCGCGTCGTGCCATCTTATAACTACTTTGGTGTTTTTGTTTTTATATTTATCGTATTCGTTTTTAATTTCAGAAGAAAGTTGACTTTTGAATCCTTGTGGATTATTTAATAGATAGTTTAATACACGGGTCTGAGACATGCTTGTAGCTTTCCATTGAACATATCCACCTTTTCTAGCATAACAGTATATTTTACATGCACCGGCTCCTGGACAAGTATCAACTATTACAAATTCGTCAGTTTTTTCATTTACAGCTAACCCCTTTAAAGCAGGCAATCCTATATTAAAATATACAGTGCTATCACCACCGCTGTGAGTAATTTTTTCGTTTTGTTTGAGAAGTTTTGTCGGACGAGTTTTTATAGATAATTTTAATTTAACTAAATCAAATGAACGATCATTTTCATCTTTTATCTCTATATTACTACCATGAACAAACGGCATTTTATATTTTTCAGCAGGAGTTTTTGTTCCGGATTTAACTCTAGACAAATAACCTTGCATTTCTTTATCCGAAAGTGGTGATGTAGTAGCGCCTAGAAAATCTGATTCTTCGTTTATTTCTGATTTGTCAATAAAATCTTGCAGAGAGATTGTGTTCAACTCACAGAGAGATTTTTTAGGTAACTCTGATTCAGAAGAGTCATATATCTCTTTAATACATTCTTTGATAATTTCTTTCAACTGTTTCTTGTTCATATTTTATAAATATATATATATAAAGAAAACGTAAACTAAATTAATAGTGGGGGTTGATTATTAAATTGATATAGTTTTAAACTAATACATCGTCATATTCTTGGAGGAAAGAAACCCCTATGACTTTAGCCTAGGAGTAGTTGACATAGCTGGAATATTGTAAATATACAACATTTATTATTTTTAAATCTATGGCTTTAGACTATGGATTGTTGACTAATTTTTTGCAAGTTCGTCAATTTTTTGAATAATAAAGTCTGCGACTTTTTTTATCGAATCTAGGTTTTTTGTTAAAGAGGTTTTACTCGTTTTCCAGAGAGCTAAATAGGTGGATTGATTAGTAGTAGGTAAATCGTAATGTTTTAATACGATGTAAGTGACGGCTTCGGCCTGAATTTCTTTATCCTGTTTGGTTAGGTTTTCAGTATCGATATGGAAAATGCTCGTTTCCTTAAAGTGTAATAATTCGTGAGCGATTTCATGAATTAAAGTTCCGGTTTTGTTGATTCCGTCTATTGTGTTATCAATACTTATATAGTCACCTTTAGCGTAACCAGCTTCACCTCGTTTTGATGTATTGCGCTCAACTTGAATTCCAAATTCATCCGCTATTTTTATGACACAATTATAAAGTTTCTCGGTTTTTTCATTTGGAGTATTATCACTGTGCCAGTTTGGCTCTTTCACATACATATGTTCTTTTCCAGAAATAGGTTCGGTATCCGCAACATCAAACACGTTTACAAGTCTGAACCAAGTATGATTTTTTCGTTTTATTTGGTTGTCAATGTCTGGATTATTAATATCTTCAACGTCTTGTTTTCTTGAAAAGGGAGCAAAAATTCCAATTGAAGTGGCACCTTTTTTTACTTTTCTGCCAAATTTTTCTTGCCAAGTCCTAAATCCTTCAACATGGGTAGCGTTTCTATTTTGCAGGTAAATTAACATCGTATTATAAAAACTTCTGTTTTTTATTTTTGACTGAAATGCGAAAAAATTTTGTATTTCAGCTGACGAAGAAGTTTGATCAAGATCGCTTGTTAAAGTATTTATATATTTTTCAATTTTTTGAGAGAGTAAATCTTTTCTAGAAACATTATCCGCATCCATGATAAATTCCGCAAGATCTTCTACTTTATCAACAATGTATTCGACTTTATTAAGCTTACTCAAAGTTTGTTTTGCAATATCAAGTTTATTTTTAGGAATTGTCCAAGAATTTACATTAGGATCCCATTTAAATCCTGCATTTTTCAAAGCCGTTTTGTTTCTAAAAGTTTCCGTAGAACGGCTTTTTGGATCTTCATGATCCGATACCACTAATAACAAATCATCCGTGACCGATCGTTTTAATGTTAACGCTTCTTTAACATATTCTCGAATTAATTCTTTAAGTTTATTGATAGATGCATTATGCATACGATTATAAATATACAATATTTATTATTTTTACACAAAAAGCTTCGTGACGGCTTTTGCCTTCACCAACTCCCGGGGCTGATTGAGGTGATTCATCACGATGGTCTCCGGATCAATGCCGAAACTATGGTAAATGGTGGCGAGCAGTTCTGCCGGGTGAACAG
>Ga0194129_10001906_pt1 | contig 32665 bp, 29 predicted proteins | sample TA2KigCa35mmetaG_FD_150862 | JGI IMG/M metagenome (GOLD analysis project Ga0194129, IMG submission 150862) | Freshwater microbial communities from Lake Tanganyika, Tanzania - TA2015038 Kigoma Deep Cast 35m | ecosystem: Environmental > Aquatic > Freshwater > Lake | place: Tanzania: Lake...
GAAGCTCTTGAAATTGCGAATATGACTGTCGTATCGAAGTATAACTCGTCGAAACTTGTCCATGCGTCCGATAGCGATTTCCACTGCTACGCGAATTCCGCCCCACACCGCGGGGGAACCTCTCCTCAAGATACACGGCTGCAACCCATGAGAAATGCACGTTTTACGACACGTTTCGCTATCATACCCTTTGTCTGCGTATAAGGATGAATGCCCGCTCAGAGGTGATGAGGTCTTTCTCTGTGTTTCATTCAGCAAATGCGACAAAGTAGTTGCATCGCTTCGATTGCCCTCGTGAAAAGCTAGCGCAATGGGAACTGCTGAGGAATCTGACAATACTGACACTTTGGTGGACATCCTTCCTCTGTCTGCGTAATTCCTAGCTTTGACATCGTGCCCATAAACATTTTTTACTGAGGTGGTATCGGCAGCAAGCGGATTCTGACGAGTTGCCCTATATTCTGAAACAAGTCGATAAAACACATGCTCGATGAGTCTGTGTTTTGACCATAAATTGAATCTATGGTAGACAGTTTTGTAACATACTCCGTCTATTCCTTGTAGGGCAGACCATTGACAACCTGTGCGACACACAAACAATACTTTATCGATTGCTTCTGTAGTTGAAAGCACTCTTGGCCGCCCACGACTCCCAACCCTCGTGTCAAGCTGGTAGACGCATCTAGCCAGTTCGTTTTTTTGCAGAAATCACTGTCATATGATCCCTGCTCTGAACTTGTTACTATTTCAGATTTTTCAGACGCTTTCTGAGGGCCTCACGTCAGCCACATGGCCGCGGTGACGGCGCATTCTGCGCCGAGCAGGAGGAACCCGAAGATCACCAGAGAGACCTGCGAGCTCGCTTCGTAGGCGTTCGCGGCCCGGAGCTGTCGCACGCGAGTCAGAAACGTCATCACTGCGGCGACGCCCAAGCTCACCGCCACGATGACAACGTAAAGAGACAGTCCGGAAACGACGCGCTTGGGGAGGTCGCTGGAGCGAGCGCGGGAGACGTGGCGAAAGCTCATGCCGAGAGACACGAGCACCACGGAGAAGGCGAGCCACTGCATGAAGTTGCCTTCAGCTATCCAAGCGAGCGTGACGTCCGGAGTCAGAGACATCCTTTACGGGAGGAACGCTCTTCACAGGCCAGCTCGAAAAAAAAAACGAAGTCGCTGAAACGCATCTTGACCACGTCGGATCCCAGTTTTTTTTAAAGTGTAAAAGAAAGATGGCATCTCAAAGGCTGAGTCCGGAGAATGAGGCATCTGAGTCCAGCGATGCTGCTATCCAGAAATCAAAGAGAGGATCTTCCAGGTCTTCCGATGCCACCGAGCCGAAGAATGTAAACGACAGGGAGCCTAATCCAAACCCCACACGCTCCAGCGAGGGTGACGGGGTAGGTCCAGAATCTGTAGGCTTATTTGATGCTCATACGCGAAGCAATGCGCCGAAAGCAAACGATGGATCTTCAAGGTCTTCCAAGGCCACCGAAATCTATGGCAGCGACGGGGATCCAGAAATTGACGAGGACTTCTATCTAAAGGATTTGTCGAAGACTCGTAAACAACGCGATCAAGTTGCCACCAAGCCTAGAAGTTCTTCTGGCCGTCGCGACGGTGGCAGCGGAAGCGACAGTGGCAGCGGAAGCGACAGTGGCAGCGGAAGCGACAGTGGCAGCGGAAGCGACAGTGGCAGCGGAAGCGACAGTGGCAGCGGAAGCGACAGCAGCAGCAGCAGCAAAAACAAAAAGAAAAGAAAAGGGGGCAAAGGTGACAAGCGAAGAGACAAAGCTGCCGAAACTTATTATATGCAACGCATGCAGGCTACCAAGCAAGCGAAGCTACTGAACCGCAATGTGATCAAACTGAGATTGAAACTCGAGGGTCTCGAGCTCAGGAAACGAAAACTAGAATTAGAGCTTAAAAAATCGCCAAGCGAGCAGCAGATTCACAACTTACGGGTCATAAGAGTCATGATTCGAGACGTGACTGACACGATTCAGCGATTCCAAGCCATGGAGGAAGACCTTCAACGCTTCGCAGTCGGCGCAGGTAAGGCCAAATATCTGGACTACAGAGGTGGGATGTTGTTCGACAAGAAGCTCTTTAGGCAGTCTAGAACACCTCCCCGTTCTAAGGAAAATAAAAACCTACCTTCGCGTCTAAGAATACCCGCAGCATGGAAAGATAAATATTACGAACAGATTCCCAAGCGCGCGGAAAGACCCGTGTCGCCAGACGCCGACGCCCTCGTCGACAGGATGACTCAAAATGTAAATGAATCAGGCCGAGGTGTTCTACGAACAGAGGTTAGTAGCGCGAAGAGACCTGGATCGAATGGCGAAGGAGGTGGGTCGTCTGGAACGCCGAATAAAAACTCAAGAGAGGAGACTGAGGAAGCTGAGGGTGCGGGAGCATCGGATAACGTTCGAACATCAGAAGGCTCCCACAGAAGTTAACGCGTACAGAGTGATCCATAACCAGCATCGTCAAAAGGACCTCGAGGAGCGCATCAAGTTGGACTCGTCTCATAAGGAGAGGCTGATGGCAGATATGGAAGCATTAGCATCTTTCGTGAACGCAGGATCCAAGGCGAGAAAACTCTCTTATCGGCAGGGACTATTGCTTGACAAGGAAATCTTCCGTGCATCGCGAGAGCCCGTCGGCCACGTATCTAGAGTTACCTTGAATCATTTGCGCGCCTCTGCATCGGGAAGAGAAGTTGAAAGGCGTTCTCGATCTGCAAACGTGAAAGCTCCGAAGAAGGCTCAGACGCCTTTCCCAATCGATTATTCACCGTCAGAAGAAGGAGAGTTTTCTTCAGAGGAGCCACCAGAAAGACAGGCGACGGCAGCGAAGTCCGAGGTCGCAGCTCTGAAACCTGGTCTGCGTTCTCGACGCCTTGCGACGGAACCGATGCCTCGTTTTTTCGACGAAGACGACCCACCGGGTCGTGAATACAGACCGATTCTGACCAGCTTGATGCCCCCGACTTGGGCCACCGATAATGAATGGACCGAATGGCGAGAGAACGTCGAGAAACTACACGGCCTCAACGTCCCGCAGGATGCCGTCATTCCCCGGACGAAAGGCGTTCCGTACGCGGAGGGCCTTTCCGCAACTGTGTATTCAGACGCTGAAAGCCCTCCCGCGGCGGCCACGGACTCGCAATGGGGTCAATGGCTCAAGGAGTGGCACCTGTCTCGCGCAGCTAAGCAGCATGCAGCTGCGCAAAAACGGCGGTCGGCAGATAACGGACTACCCGGATTGTCTCGGCCATTTTCCAGGAGGAAGCCAGAATCTCCTCCGCGCTGGGCGAGGTTGGTCACGCAGAAAGTGCAAAAGTACCCCCAAGCCTAGACAGTGGCCGAGGCGCGGCTGACTGACGTGTTGAGATCGAGGTCAGGGCGCGTGACCGTCAGAGCGGGACCGTGGGCCCCCGCTCCAAAGAAATTACGCATGTCTGGAGGAGCGCCGATGCACGGGGCAGGTGAAAAACACCCTCCGTTGCGAGAGCCCCCGTTGGGATCCAAGGGTGGACAGCCTCGACTGGAGAAGGAGAAATCGTTCATGGGTAGAAAGGCTCTAGATCCCGAAACCGGCTCGTTGAAAAAAGGAGCCTCCCAGAGACCTCCCGGATCGCTCACCAGGGCACACTCGGACGCCCCGTTGCTCGAGCTCATTTAACGAGACGATCGAGAGGTTCGCTTGGACGACCTCTTCTCGCGGTCGACGAACTTTTCGTAGAGGGCTTTCGCTTCGGTGTAAAGCCGCGTGTCCTTCTTTGGAATCGCGAAGTCGGGCACGTCTTCGCCTTCTTCGAGGAGCTTTGCTATTGCGCCGGCCACTGCGTCTCTCCAGGCGGAGAGATGCTTCGACTTGCGGGCCTTTTCGGAGAGATTCTTGCTTACGATGCGACCTTTTTTGTTCCTAGTCATGTGCTCCTTCCTTAGACCTCCTGGAGTCTCTTCTTCCTTGCCGCTCATCACCCGTCGACGAATCGTAGACCGTCTTCGTTTTTTAGGAGCGGGCATCATCGAGGGGTTTTCTTATCGAGTACGAAAAAAAAAGTCGACCGCCTAGCAGAGCGGCTATTAAAGTCCTGGCGATCGGTAACAAGAGGTAGAAATGCAGGCCACCAGCCCCCTGATATACGTAGGAGGTAGAGGAAGCGCGGGGGCTCTCGCCATGGCGGCGGCGGCCCGCCTGCCAGGCTTCCGCTTCGTCGCAAGTTCCGGCGCGGGCATGGCCCTCGGGCTTTTGGAGATAGCGGGGCCTCGTGGAGTAGAGCTGCTCCTCAAGCGCCATCGCCTGCTTGTGAGCGGAGTGGATACGTGGCAGCATCGCCACGCGGAGCTCGAGTCTCTCCTGCGAGAGCTCGGCGCGAACCCCCACGATCCCACTCCCGAGAAGCTGTCTCTTTTGGCCTTCGACTGTGTAGCGAAGGTCCCCACGAAGCTCCGGTCCGGTACGTTGGCAGAGGCTCTTCTCGGCGTGACGAGCCTCGTGCCCGCCCGCGTTGGCTTCGATACAGTCATCGACCTGGAGCTGCTGCTGTGTCCGAAGCTCGTCGCCTCTGGTCTCTCGGCTTTCGCCTGCTTCTGCCCTGACGAAGCCGCAGCGGCGGCCGGTCGCCCTGAGGCCAACGTCTTTCTTTTGGTGGATCGCTTCACGGAGCGAGTTGTGTGCGAGATCCCTGTCTTTCGTTTTCCTCGACAGCACACGCACTCGCGCCCCCTGCGCCACTGTCTGCTGGCCTCGACGCTCCTCGTCTTCGCGGTCTGGCTGCTCACGCGAGGAGCCGGCGGAACGCGCAAGCGACGAACCAACTCGCTGAGTGAGTCACGCGCTTGTCGGGCATGCGCCCCCGAAGGACGCGGTCGATGAGCTTGCATTCGCGCGTTGGCGCAAAGTCAGGGGCTGGTGTCCACGTGAGAATCCAGTCTCCCAGCGGGGCCAGGGCCGCGCGCACGAGGCGCTCGTCGATAGTCTTGGAGGAGCTCATCGTCATGAGGGTCGGCATGCGTTCGCAAGCTCGTTGAAGCGCCGCCTCCAGCTCGCACGCCTTTTCGATCTGGCAACCGAAGATACTCTGCATCGAGCGCTCCTTGGCGGTGGTGGAGGGCGTCGAAACGCCCAGGACTCCTTTGCGATCGAAGGTGTGCATGACCCGGTACTCCGCCAGCAGTTGCAGCATGCGACGCGCGGGCATCGTGATGCGGAGTGCGGGGCGCAGGCGCGCCGCCGCACCTCGAGCGAGCTTTCCGAAGGAGGCCTCCGAGATCTCGGCGTGACTCAGATCTTTCTTGCGCAAGCTGGCGTCGGCTCTGGGGTTGCACTTTTGCAACGAGTGAAGGTCGCTCGACTCCATGCGAATCAGGCATTCCGGCACGCTTCCGCCGTGTGCCTCGGCCGCGTAGAGCACGTGCGCCAGAGAGAGGCTCTTACGCCTCGAAAACTCCATCGCCGAGATGGCAAGCGATACCACTGCCTGCACGTAGTCCTCGAGCTCGCGCAGGGCCTCCGCGTAGCCTTCCTTGCTAAGGCGCGCCCCTGCGTCGTGCACGAGACGGCGGATCGAAGCTTTGGAGATGATGCCCCTTTCCGATGGCCGCGGCGCCTCCGCCGGCGCCTCCGCCGGCGCCTCGAGCGTCTCGGCCTTCCGCTTGCCGCGGTTCATTTTGATTGGTTCAGGGGATGCAACGAGCTCCATTTTTCTGAGGAGTCTGGCTCAAACGGCGGAAGAATGAACGTACCCTCCCCCCCGGCGCAGAAGCTCTTCTGCGCCGGGGCGGTCGTGCATCTCTGTCTCAGGCGGTAGACGTCGATTTCCCTGTCGGTCGCAGGATCGGAGCCGAAGGCTCTGGCCGCCAGCGCGAGCTCCCGGGCCGTCACGTCGCGCTGCAGTGCGACCGCCGACATGATGGCGCGAGGGAGCGCACTGGCCCCGTACAAGACGTCGGAGCCCGCTACGAGGCGTCTCGCGAGGCAGCGCACCGCTTCGAGGGAGGCGCACGTGGTCCACTTGGACGAGCCTCTGCGGCAGGCGTTGTGGTGGCTCAAGCAATGTCGCACGAGGAAGAGGCGCTTCGCGCGCCCCCCTCTCTTAACGACGTCTACCTGCAGCACCGCAGCGTTGGAAACGATCGAGCGCTCCATGCCCGCCGGACCTAGGAGCTCGTTGCGCATGAAGTTGCCGTGCGTCACGATAACGTTTACGGCTCGAAGCAGCGGCCAGGAGTTGCCCAGGAAGGCCGCGAAGCTGGAGGCCATGTTGGCTTCGTCGCTTTCGCACGCCTGCCTGAGGTCGGCGTCTGGGAAGAGCCCTCGCAAGCGCGGGACGACCGCGGAGACCTCTGGAGAGGCGCGCGCCTGCTCTCCTCGCGAACCCTGCTCGCAGAGGTAGGGAAAGACGTGCACCACGGGCCTGCGCGGGACCCAGCTGTCGTCAGAGGGAGCCGTCTCCTCGCACGCGAGGTCTGGGCGGCAGCGCACTCGCACGTGGAACATGGACTCTCGCGCTTTTGTTTTCTGTGGGCCTTACTTACGCTTGCGGTCGAGTGGCCGCCGCCGGGTCGTTGGCGCAGCGGAGGCCCACGATCCAGTGGCCGTGCACCGGATCGCCGCCCATGGCGAAGTCGGCGCGGGTGTCGTGCACCTTCTGCGCGTTGAACTCCTTGAGGGCGGGACGGAGCTTGTCGTCGATGAGGGCTTCGTGATAGTCGCTGCCCCGCAGTTCGCGGCACTTGATCTGGTACTCCTTCTGGAACTTGGCCCAGGAGACCCACGCGCACGGGTCCGGTACGAAGATCGTGGAGTCGCTGAGCAGCGCCACGAGTGGATCGCTGTCGATTTGCAGCGCCTTCTGCTGGTGCGAGAAGTAGGGTGGGAGGATCTTCCAGATGGCGGACTTGTGATGGATCTCCGCCATCTCCAAGTAGGCCGTGTTGCACTTCATGATCAGCGTCGCGAGCTCCGTCTCGAGGATCTCGCTGAGGAGGTTCGGGTTGGAGTCCCTCTCGGCGACCGGAAAGGGGAAGTTGATGATGGCGAGGCGCCGCGCGATGGAGCCTTGCGAGTCCTTGTAGGACGCCCACTCGTTGCCGCAGAGGATGCCGGGTGCCGTCCACTTCTTGCTGTAGGCGGTCTTGCCCTTGACGGCCACGGAGACCTGCTCGCCGCTCACCATGCTCTGGAAGAGGCTCTGGTCGAGGCTGAAGTTCTTCTTCACCTCGAGACAGACGTACATGAACTTCTCCGCGAGGGCGCTGAGCCCGAAGATGGGCTCGATGCTGCTCCCGAGGATGCCGACGTCCTGAGCGTCGAAGAAGTGCATGGCCACCTGCGCGATGAGGCTCTTGCCGGTGCCCGCCACCCCCTTAATGAAGGGCACGATCTGCCAGTTGTCCCAGCCCAGGTCGTGGAGCAAGCGTCCCATGAAGATGTAGACCCACTTCTGCACGTCCGGCGGGAGTCGTCGCGCCGTGGAGGCTTCCGCAGGGAGCGCGGCTGCGGGCGCTCCCGAAATGTCCGCCGGCGCGCGCTGCGGCTCGCGTACGCCCGCGGCCAGAGCTGCCTCGTGGCTCGCGGGCTCCAGCGCGCGGAAGGTCGCCTCGAAATTGGCGCGCAGCCGGTCGCAATTGCCCAGAATGGTGGACAGCGTCTCGTGCACCTCGTCCGCTCGCTGCATCTCGTTGGCCGCCAGGATGGCGTCCTCGGCTGCCTCCATGAAGGCCTGGAGGTGGCGCCTCGTGTCGCACACCGCCTCCACCAGCGGCGCCTGGCCTCGGTCCAAGCGTTCCTCGAGGCGCCGACGACTCTCCTGCGTCGTCGGACCGCCGTAGTTCTGGTAGTCCAGGATGCCCTGGAAGAGCGGCGTCTTAACGCCGTCGAACCAGGCGCCCTGGTGCATGGAGATGGCGTCGAAGAAACTGGCGGCGTCGACTTCCACGTCGAAGTACTTGCAGGCCACCTCCGAGGCCTTGAAGTAGGTGGAGACGTAGTTGTAGGTGTAGAAGCTCCCGCGCCCCGGCGCCTCTGTGTTGTAGATGCCGTTGCGGAAGGACAGGAGGTTGCGGAGCGGTCGAAGCTCGGGGAACTCTCTCTCCCGACTGACCTTCAGAAAGTTCACGACGTTGGTCTTCATGCGCCCGTCCAGCAGCGCCTCCCAGTACTCGTACACCTTCTCCTTGGTGCACACGCGTACGACGAACTCTTCGACGGTGCTCTCGCGCCCGTCCCGTCGGCCCTCTTCTTCGTCCCAGCAGAGGTAGTGGTAGGTGCGCGTTCCGTAGACGCCCCCCGCGAACTCGACCTTGCGCTCCTGGTAGACGTAGCCGTTGCGCCAGCAGAGTCCGCGGCGGTTCGCGTAGTCCAGGCAGTGGTGCACGATCTTGTTCACCAGGCTCTTGTTTCGCTTGCGCTGCGACTCGTCTTCCTGTTCCAGTCCTTCGTGCTGGCGAATGAAGTTGCGCTCCATCCATTGCTGGACCGGGCGCGTGCTGTCGACGCAGCCGTCCTCCGGATTCCGAAGGAGGCGCGTGAGCACGTGCGCCGACTCCACGAGCTTTCCCACGTGCTCCATGATCTGGCGCATGTATCCCATCTGCCTCACCCACCTCATGGAGAGCAAGAGATCTTCTCTCCTCACGGGCTGACAAGTCAGCGCTTCGTGCGCGTCGTAGGCCATCCACAGCTGCTTCATCCAGCGCGCCAAGCGCGCCTTGCCCTGACGGTGGTCGTAATATTGCTGCCCGGCGCCGTCCGCCTGGAAGAGGCGGAGGGACCAGTGGACGACGGCGATCACGCGGCTGCGGAAGTCGTGCCGGCCGTCCTCCAGGAGGCCCTTGTCCAGGCGGAAGTCGGGCAGCTCCCCGCTGAAGAATTTGTGCATGTGCAGGATCTTCGTGCGGAGACATTCCAGGCTGTCGTATCTGTAGTCCCCGTGATCCGAAAAGGTGCCGTCCTCTCGCTCCATGACTCGACCGACTCCGCGGACGTCCTTGTCGCACGAGCGCGCGTTGGGGCGTAGAAGGGGCTCAGAGGGCTCCAAGGTTAAAGCGCTTGGAAGAAAGTTGGCTGCATTCAGTCAAATGCCGGTCGGAGGCGCTGGAGCCTGTCGAGGCCCTTCGGGTAGCTTGGACGAGCTGCAAGAGTACGCCCACCTCAACGAGGTCGTGGGGCTCTTCCGCGCAGCCATCGTGGACGTGTTGCCCTTGCTGCAGGAGGCCGCTTCCTCCGGCGAGCACGCCTCGGTCGAGATCGAGGGGCGCCTCGGGCGGTCGACGGAGCGCGGCTTCGAGCCCGACATCGGCAAGGAGGCCTTCGAGGCGATCCTCGGCATGCTCGAGGCGTTCCCGCGCTGGCAGCAGGTGATGGGCTGGAGCGAGACGCAAGACGTGTACTACACGGTGGACGTGGCGCCGCAGTACTCAGGCTACGCCAAGGCGACGAAGCTGCAGGTGCGCACGACTGTGGGAGTCGACGCGCAGCGCAAAGTCTCGCTTCAGCACACCGTGAAAAAGCGTCTCAAGGTCGTGGACATGAAGTTGCGCGTGCGCGGGGAGGCGCCGTGCCTCCTGGCGGATTCGCGGGCGTCGCTTCTGCCCTGCGGGGACGCCCGTATGGCCGTGAGCCTCGAGCAGAAGATCCCGAGTGGCGCGCTGCCCATCGCCGTGGTTCCCGACCTCGTGCGCATCAAGCAGCGGAAGCGATTTCTGCTGAGCTCTCTTGGCGTCGAGAAACCGGCCTTCGCGATAGACGCCACGCTCGTCTTCAGCGGGAAGAGCAAACGCGAGGCCGAGCAGAAGCAGGCGAGCGGCGCCGAGCCGACCTACGAGGTCGAAGTCGAATGCCTGGAGCCCCTCGCTTACCTCCGCAGCTGCCACGACGACAGCGCGCTCCTGGCTCTCAGCATGATCCTGAAGCTCCTCGACTTCGCTGCGATCGTGCATCCTGGCGTCGCCATGACCTACTCGAGCTCTCGTTGACAGTTAGCACTCACGTCTCCCTTTTCTACCTTTTAGGCCTCGCGGAAGCGATGCACGTGCACGCCGCCTTCGCGGACGGCGAGCTGCTTCCAGTGGCTGTCGACATGCAGGCGGACTGGACGCTGCGCTGTTGCGTCGAGGGAGGTAACGAGGGGAAGGCGCCCGAGCTGCAGCTGCAGGCGGTGCTGCCGTGCAGCGGCGAGTTGCTGTACCTCTTCTGTCCGGACGACGACGTGGGCTTCGGCGTCGCCGGACCGATGCCACCCTTGGCGGCGGAGCTGCTCGTTTACGCTCCCGTCGTTCCCTTGGTCAAGTGCCCGCAGGGCTTCCAAGGCCTCTCGAGGCGCAGCTGGGAAGACATGACGTCAGCCAGCGCATTGCAGGACTCAGTCATGCAGGTCAGCGCAGGAGACAGCCTCGCGCTCGTCGGCGATGACGCGGAGTTGGACGACTTGGAGGCCTCGGACGACCTGGAGGACGTGGAGGAAGACGACGAACTCAGCGAAGCGATTGCCGGAGACGAGGAGGACGACCTCGAGGACAGCGACGAGGGCGTCGGAGCCTCCGACGAGGACGACGTCGGCGCTTGATCTGCTCGGCGCTGCAAATTACTCGAGGCGCGCCAGCAGCACGCTGAAGAAGCCCAGGGAAAGCCAATCGACGTGCGAGCAGCGTTGATCTCGGAGCATGCAGCGCGCCACTTCGCTTTCTGCGCAGCGAGAAAAGAAGCGCTGCGCGGGTTCGAAGAAGCCCTCGCTCCCCTCGACGGGAAGGAAGCCCTGCGCCGAGAGGCGCGCTGCGAGCCACTTCGAGGAGACCACGTACTCGCTGCAAGCTTCGTTCACGAGGGAGAAGTAATAGCCGATGCCGAAGGGTTCAGGCTGCGGGTCCCGGGGAGCCTGCAGCTTCTTGAGGCGAAAGTGTCCAAAGGGGATCTGCGTCCGTCGATCCCCCAGAAGTTGCACGGCTCGATCACCGTCAGGGACCACGGCGCAGATCAGCCCGTTGGGCCGGAGGACACGCCGCACTTCGCTGAGGGCGTGCTCGGCGCTGGCCTCCGAGCCGAAAGCGAACTGCAAGAAGAACATACAGGAGACGATGTCCACGCTCGCGTCGGCGGCGGGGATGGGCGTGCGAGTGAGATCGGCGACGTGAAAGGAGGCCTCGAGGCTGCTCTTGCCCTGCGCCAAAAGAGCGCGCTGGCGCTCGCGCGCCTCCTGCACGCAGCGGGCCGCGCCGTCGACGCCGACGTACGACTTGAGGCGGTAGCGCGCCCACTTCCGCAGGTCTCCCCCTCTTCCGCAGCCCAGATCGAGCACGGACAATCTTCCCTTGCTTGCCGAGCGCCAGGCGCTCGTGGCACGGTCTATCACGAGCGCTTTCAGTGCGTTGCAGAGCGCGCGAAATGCGGCGAGTTCCTTGACGCGAACCGTCTCGAAGAAGCGAAACACGTCAGAGGGTTCCATGGGCGCGTCCATCGAGCTCTATACCTACGTCTTTAGAAGGCCCGCGACTCGAAGGCTACAGCAGGCCTGCGCGCGCTCAAGAGATTGAACAGACGTTGCGAGTCCACGTGGACCAGGTCTCCTTCCTGCTCGATTGCATGCAGCGCCGCAGACGCGAGGTCGCCGCGTACCTGGAACGGAGGAGTCTCGACTCGGCGCACGTAGAGTTCGTCCTCTTCGTCGGGCGATGATCCACCGACCGGGTCTCGAACGACGGTCTCCTCCTCGTCGACGACCTCGTCTTCGTCGGAGTCTTCGTCGGAGTCCTCGTCGAAGTCCTCGTCGGAGTCCCCGTCGGAGTCCTCGTCGGAGTCCTCATCGGAGTCCTCGTCGGAGTCCTCGTCGGAGTCCTCGTCGGAGTCCCCGTCGGAGTCCTCGTCGGAGTCCTCGTCGGAGTCCTCGTCGGAGTCCTCGTCGGAGTCCTCGTCGGATTCCTCGCTCTTTTGCTCTTTCAGAAGCTGAAGCCTGTCGAAGAGGCGTCTGGGAGGTCGCGCGCCAGCATCAAAGTTGTCAAAGATGCCTTCCCTTTTCAGGGCGGCGATGGCGTCTGCTAGGCCGGGAAGAGCTCCTCTGAATTCCAAGAGTCTCGGGGACAGTTGAGCGTCAGACCAGTCTTCCGCTCGCGGAGACGGTACGACGTCGCTCGCGGCAACAAGGCTGTCAAACTTGCAAGCCTGCATCTGGGTTCTTTACCATGGCTTCGAATTTTTCCAAGGACGAGCGCAAGAAAGATCGCTCTTCGTCGTCCTCCAGCCAGTGGGTGCCGGGCACGATTGTCACCGAACACGCTCCGACGAGGAGGTTGCGCGCCCAAGAGAGAGGAAAGACCTCGTCGTCCTGCGACATCAGCGCGAGCCAGGGGCAGCTGAGAGGGCGTGAAAGCGACGCCGAAGAACGCGGGGACAGGAGAGTCACGACGCCTCCTACCTGCATGTAGGTCGCAGCGTCGAGAGCCATGGTGCCCCCTTGGGACAGGCCCCCGAGGTAGACGTGACTGCTCCTCCCTTCGAGGAGAGAGACCTCTGCGTGCAGGATCTGCCGCAGAGATTCTCGCTGCACTCTAAGGCTGAAGACGTCGATGGCGTCCTCGGACGCACCCTGATAGTCCGTCAGGTAGTCGAACCAGGATGCGCACTCATCTCCTGTCGCAGTGACGCGCATCTTGGGCGCCTGCGGGAGCACGAATCGCCATGCTTTGTGCACGCGACTGAGCGCAAGGAAGAGGTCCAGCAGGTCCGCTGCCTCCATGTGGTATCCGTGGAGGAAGATGAGCGTGCGCTCGTGGTGCGCAGCAGTTGGGTGCACGATGAGCTTCTCCAAATCCGTCGCGGGAGCTTGGAACACGGGCGCGCAGCCGTGCGACGTCTCCATCATGGCAAAGCGAGAGAGTCGAGCGCCTGGATTTTCCTATAGGCGTTTTCTTGCGGACCGCCTTGGTAAACTCGCGACCATGGAATACAGTGCAAACGATCGCAGTCCGTGCAACGCTCGTCGAGGCGACGAGGAGCAGCACGACTGCCACGAGTGCTGCCCGTGCCCTCAACGTGGGCCTCGCGGAGACCCCGGACCACGCGGAGATCAAGGCGATCGAGGCGACCCAGGCCCTTGCGGTCCCCGAGGCTGTCATGGACGCCGAGGCCCCACCGGAGACGTCGGCCCTCAGGGCCCCACCGGAGACGTCGGCGCTCAGGGCCCCACCGGAGACGTCGGCGCTCAGGGCCCCACCGGAGACGTCGGACCGACGGGTCCTCCCTTTTCTCCGGCCTTCGTCAGCGTTTACTCGACTTCCATACAGCAAGTCCCGCTCGGAGGGACGATCGCGTTTGAGAACGTGCGTGCGAATGTCGGCTTCACGATATTGTCCCCTGATCAAATTGAGGTGCAAGAAAGTGGCTGGTACTTCGAGATCAAGACCATCGATACGTTGGAGCCCAACGCGTGCGCGCTCTACGTGAACGGCGTGCTAGAACCGGGAACCTGGTTCGGGGCGAACGCGACGGCTCAGGATGTCGGGCATGCCATCGACTACCTTCGTCAGGGGGACGTCATCGAGGTCCGAAATAAGAGTTCTCAGGGAGGCACGATCACGCTCTCTCCTCTAGGATCTGGAGGCAATCCCGAAGTCGGTCAGCTAACCGCCGCCTTCGTGTTGTTCAAAATCGCTTGAAGAGCCGCCTCAAAAAAGACTGCTAAGGGAAGCACCGTCGACGGATATTCCAAGCTCGGATCCCCGTTCGGACCTATCTGCTCGCAAGGAGTAAGGTGCGCGCACGGCGACGCAGGTCCTGCGCATCGGCGCCTTCTCCGGGACGCAGAAGAGAAGACGCGAACTCTTCGAGTGGGCGCGGAATGCTTTCGGAGTCGACGACCGTTTCCTTCCGTCTCAACAGGGTGCGGCAGCTCTGAGCCAACCTCTGCGCGTCTGCTGCGGCGCAGAGCCGCAAGACCTCTCCGGCCACCTCGCGACCCGCGCGAAGCTCGAGATCGCGAAGGCTCAGGCTACGTCCAAAGTCTATAAACCTCAGGTCTACCTCTTCGCCTTCTGCGCAGCGCGACACTCCGATGTTGTTCGCTTTGGCGTCCCCGTGCACGAGACCGAGCTCGTACGCTCTTTTGACTAGGCTCAGCAGCGCTCGACCGAGTTCGGGACGCAAGAGCCTCGGATCCTTCGCGACGGCCCTGTCCAGCGTCCCCGGGAGCAGCTTCAGCCGGAGCACCGCGACGTTCGAAACGACGGCTTGCTCTGGGTCCGACGCTAGCCGTATGCCTGCCGCCGCACGACGATTCCGAAGGTCGAGGGGTGCCCACGCGAGCGCGTGCTCCGAGAAGGCTTGATTGAGCCGATACTCGTGCAGCGGACCGCTCATGCTTCCCAGCAGAGAAGGCACGCACGCCACGAACTTGAGGGCCACCGGAGACCCGCGCCAGACGCCCCTGTAGACGCACCCGTACGTGCCCCTTCCCAGGGCTCGGGTGGCCCCGTGGCCTTCCAAAAGGCGGCTGACCGCCTCCGCGCTGGGAAGAGCCGCGTCTCCCAGGAGCAGCAGCCTCGCCTCGGCCTTTTGTCGCAGACCCCGCGTTCTCCCACCCAGGGCTGACAAGTGCGCCGCCGCGGCGCTGACGCCGATCATCTTCTGCAGCGCACCGAGGTTCCCCTCCTCCGCAGGCATTCGCTTTGTTCTTAGTCGCGCGTGTGAAGGCGCGCTCCAGAGAGACAAAAGAGAGACCGCGAGCGTGCCGACCATGGCTTCTCTTCGCGAGTACCTCCGCCCGAGCGAGAACGTCATATTCGTGAACGACCTAGTCAAGAACGCCAAGATCGACGGTCCGACGTTTCTCGCTGCGCCCTCCTGTGGCGCGCGCGAGCACAACCTGTACGAGCGAGTTCGGGAGCAGCAGAGAAGCATCGAAAACGAGCAGTGGAACGTCGGTGCGAAGAAGAGACAGCTTCAGGCCCTCGAAGAAGAAGCGGCTGCTTTCACCAAGCGCCACGAGCGCCGCAAGCAGCAGGAACGCCTGGCCAGCGCAGCGGCCCTGCGCGAAGAGATTCGCCAGTTGGAGTCTGGAGAGAAGCTGGAGAATTTCCGGCGCTCGGTGCAGCCGTACCTCAACGAGTACCAGCGGCAGCAGTTTTGCCGCAGCCGCGCCGACGGAGACTACGCCGCCGGCAAGGAGCAGAGCGTGGTCGAGGACTACGCCATCCACGTCGAAGCGCAGCCGCCCAAGTTCCACATCCTCAACGGGGACGTCTGCGCGACGTGCTCTGAGCCGTTGCGCCTCCACCAGACGCTGTCGCTGCTCATCTGCCCCAAGTGCGGGTCCTCCAGGCCCTTCCTCGACGCCACGGCCTCGCTGATGGCGTACTCGGACGATTACGACTGCTCTTCGTTCTCGTACAAGCGGATCTCGCACTTCGAAGACTTCCTGAAATCGCTGCAGGGCAATGAGTCCGTCGAGGTGCCGGCGTCGGTCACGGACGCCGTCATGCAGCGCCTCGTGGACGAGCGCGTGACGGACCCCAACGAGATCACGGTGCACAAAGTGAGGGACATCCTCAAGAAGCTCAAGTTGCGCAAGTACTACGAGCACGTGACGCTGATCACCTGCAGCATCACGGGGCGGCCAGCCCCCAAGATGACGCCGGAGATGGAGGAGCGCATCAAAGTGTGCTTCCTCGCCGCATCCGCGGCCTTCCAGCGCCACGTCCACGCCTTCGACAACCGCAAGAACATGATCTCCTACGCGACGGTGACCTGCAAGCTCTGCGAGTTCCTGGGCTACCGCGAGTTCCTGCCTTATTTCGCGCCCCTGAAGTCTCGCGAGAAGCTGGCCAAGGCCGACCAGTGCTGGCGCATGATCTGTGCCGACCTCGGCTGGCCCTTCGTGCCGTCGCAGCCGCCTTGACGGGCGCTAAATGGAAAAGAATTCGATGGAGGACGAGGGAGAGGACGTCTGGGTCAGCCGAGCGGACGCTTGCGCGCTTTGCATGCTGCGGCGCGAGATGATGCACGGCGCCGACCCGAGCGAGGCGTGGCTCGAGGACTTCCGACGGCGCGTGCGCCAGAGCTGCGTGCGTGACGGCAGCTGGACTCGGGACCACGTGCTGGTGCGCGTGAGTCCGGGCATCCTTGCCGCGCTCCGCGCGCTGGGCGCCTGTGAGTTCAGCGACGCCGCTGGACGCCCCGTCTGCCTCTTCCGCACGCTTGGGCGCCAAGTGGCTGGAGGCTTCGGAGCCGTGGAAGCAGCCCGACGCGGTTTCGCGAAATTCACTGGCACGGCGGCGCCGCAAGGAGGGCTCCAGCAGCTGCGAGCCTCCCCTGGCTTTTGGCAGCGCGCCATCGGCGACGCCGCGCCCGTAGCGGCGGAGCAGCTGCGGTCTGGCGTGCTTCGCCAGCTCGCTCTGCTGCAGTTCGGCGAGGGCGGGCGCGAGGCTTGGCTGGGAGCTGAAACCTCCAAGCTCTCAGCAGAGGTTTTCTTGAAGTTAGAGAGACAGACCAGCTACGTGGTTCGCGGGCGGGCAGCCTCGCATCAGGTCGTCTTCGGTGAGGCCAACCCCGTGCGGAGACTCGTCCAGCTGTGGAAGGATTTGCAAGAGCGCTACGAGGTCGTGGTGCAACACTGGCTCCTGTACGGCCCCGACGCCGAAGCGCGAGCGTTCCGCCAGCGCGTGCAGTGCGCCGACGTCATCTCTGCAGCCACGGTGCCGCGGGGAAACAGGTGCGCCCAAGCCGTCGAGGACAACGCGCGCCTCTTCGCCCACCGCCTCTCGGAGTACACCGCCAATGCCCTGCTCCCGCCTCTTAACGGCCTGGACCCCCACGAAAAAAACAACGAAGTTCGAGACCTGCACAGTGAGTGTGCGCGGCTGCTCCCGGACGCGGTGGCCTGGAAGATCTTTTGGTTGAGGAACGAGCATACCGGGGCCTTTCGACTGGCGCAAGTCTTTTTGGAGAGCCAGAATCGTACCGTTCCTTTGGACCTTCAGAGCGCCTACCTGGCTTCAACTTCAAAAACAACTCAATCTCAAGAGTGGACTATTTTCACGGCAGACGAGCGCAAACAAGAAGAGGGTGCTGGGGAGCGCCTGGTGTTGGGCCTGACGTCGGCGGATTTACCGGCTCTCACGGAAGACGGTCGTCGCTTAGACGACTTCTTGACGCTGTCCATACGCCGTTTGTCGAACGTGGGAGGGCTCCTAATCGAAAACCTTGCTCACAGCGCAGTCGGCTTCACTGCGAATCGGCTGGGGTCGCTGCAGTCAGAGCGTCCCGTCAGCAACGCCTCTCTAGACCTGGAGCACGCGGCCGTACTGCGCAGCATCTCTCTGGGCACCTCCGCGCGACTCCGAGACGCCGAGTTCCAGAACTTGCACCCGCTGACGAAGGACGCCCTCGCGAAGACGCGGACGTGTAAGGAGAGCGAGAAACTGACGGCAGAGGACAAGCGGCAGTTGCGGGAGGAGGCCAACCGCGGTATCGTAGGGCTTCCTGACATGTTCAGGACAGGTGATTTCCCCAGTCTCTTCGAGAAGCCCATCATTGTTAAATCAAGGCCGCGAGGCCTCGCCCAAGGCCCCGTCCAGGCCCCCGCCCAGGACCTCGCCAAAGAGCTCGAGGCGCTGCTTGTCAGCCTCTCCCAGGAAGCTGGCAAACTCGGCGCGCACGCGCCTCTGCGTCGGTCCGTTCGGCTGGAGATGCGCGGAGACAAGGACGCTGAGCGCGCACTCAGCTACACTCTGGACCTGGATGATCCCTACGCCGCCAATTTGGTGCGCTACCTCCTGTGCCAGAACCTCGTTCCCCGCAGCCAGAGCGCTAAACTGCTGGCCGAGTACAAGGACTCCGCTGGCAAGGTGGTGGTTCAAAAGGCGACGCTCGTGCACGCGCGTTAGATTCGCGCCGCTCCTCTCGGCGGCGTTGCAAAAACTCGTCGAGATGAGCTACGTCCTTGTGAACATCGCGCACAGCGCGCGCCGACCCAGCGCCCCTCGCGCGGCCTTTCGCATTTTGGGGCTCTTCTCCAGCGCCGACGAGGCAAGCATGCACGCTCGCAACCTGCTCGTCAGCGACGTCGACATGCATTTGGCGGAGGTGGGCAAGTTCTTCGCGCTCATGCGCGAGGCCGAGCAGGACGAGGGGAAGCACCTCCGCTCCGTCTACGAAGCCTACAAGCAGCGCCTCAAGAGCCACGAAGAGGACTTCCGCGAGAACGTCGAGCAGCAGCGCACGGGCCAGGTGAGCGATCTCTCACTCCCGACCAGCGCCGAAGCAGACGTCTCGCGCCTCTTCTCCGGCGACGCCCCCAGCGCGGTGCCCCGCGGCGCCGAGCTTCGCCTGCAGAACTTCGCGGTCGTCTCGGTCATGCAGGACCACCAGGAGCCCGACCCGGACCGTCAGCAGCCCTGCGTAGTCGTGTGGGGAGCCTACGACACCGAGGAGCAGGCGAAGGAAGCGGTGCGCAAGCAGCTCTCGCTCACGGTCACGGACCTGCACCTGGAGGTCGTGCAGCTCTACGAGTGGCTTCACCCCACGGAGGTCGGCAAGCATCTCGACGAGCTGGTGGAGGAGTTCCGGGACGAGAAGCTCACGGAGATCATCAGCACGCGCAAGGAGGAGGCGCGCAAGGTCAAGGCCTTCCGCCAGAGCTGCGGAGACCGCGAGGCGCCCCTCATCGACTTCACGCAGCCGGAGGTCCGAGTCAGCGGACCCGAGGTACCCGGAGAACTCACGGCGTGACGAGTCGAGTCGACAACGACTGTAAAGGTCGATGCAGGACCGGACCCGCTTGAAAGTCGAACTGTCTTTCTCTCACATCGACCTGGCCATTAAAAAATACGAGCTCGCTGCAGTGCTGGCCGACGGCTCCGGAAAGAGCGTGCACGATACGGTCCAAGACCTACTCGAGTGTCTCTCGGGAGAAAAGAAGGACTGCTGCAGCCGCTCGCACGTGCCGAGCGCTTGCGAGATTGCAGCGAAGGACATTCAGAAGGCCCTCGAGGAGTTGGAGGCGCTCCTCGGGAAGAAAGAAGCGAAACGCGCGGTGCAAAAGAAGTACCCTCGACTCGGGCTGATCCGACGCTTTTTGTGGGATCGATCCCGCATCGTCGCGCTCCTCGTGGCGCTCGCTATCTTTTCGTACTGGTTCGTCACCCCTCGCAAGACCGAACGCGCCACGATGAGAGGCTCACAGGAAACTCTACCGGAAGACTGGGGTTTTTCTATGCCGGGGCTTGAAGATTATCGCATGCTTAACGAGATACGCAGGGAAGTGTACAAAATGCAGTCTCCTGCGGATCAGCTCGCAGAAATATATCGTTGGGCTACTCAACAATCCTGGTCATGGAGCGACATCGCACGCTGGATCAAACAAAGCTTCGCGAGATCTGAAAGGAAGACGCTCGCCGACGAGATGCTTAGAATATGGACTATATTTCATCATCCCTTTTTGGAGCTAAAAATAGGGATACCTTATGAAGAGGAAACAAACGGAAAGGTAAACAGAAAGGTGGCCAAGTACTTACCCTAGCGAAGGCACGCTGTTTTTGGTCTTCTCGAAGCGTTGGCGTCACCACTCACCGTACAAGATCCTCCTGTCGTCGAAGACGTCTACGACTTCGACGAAGGTGTTCTTGACTTTCCAGGGCATCACGGGTTCCTCGGGCAGTCTTCCCAGGAGACGTAGCCGCAGCCTTCGTTTGTCTCTGATCCTCTCAGCAGCGCGCAGTCTCTCTCGCGTCAGCAACCCCACGGTCCACTCTCCCCACGCTCTCACGAGCTTCTCTTGTCTGAGCTCTTCCTCTCTCGCCTTGTGGAGCCTCGTTTTCTGCTCAGCGAGGCGCTCCTTGCGCTTCCTCTTGGAGGCTTCGCTCTTGGCTTCCTGCGCACGAGCCGCCTCCCGCAGGCTCTCCTCTTGCCGGAGCTTCAGCTGGCTCACTCTCTGAAGAATCCCGGCCAAGAAGAAGGTCGCTAGCAGCCTCTCGATGTCGTCCCAGGTGCGCGGTTCGCACTTGCTCACGTACGTGTCGTTGTTCATGACGGCGATCTTGTAAGCGGCGTCGGTCGTCAGCTGCAGCAGCGCCTCCTTCTCGACCGCTTGCTTCAGCGACAACCTGTGCAGCAGCGACAAGCAGTCCGGTCTGGACGCCAGCTCCGGGGACATGACGAGCTCGAAGCCAGGGTGGACGTCCACTCTGGACAAGATCTCCGTGCGCTCGCGCGCCGTCACCACGACCTCGTGGCCGTCTCCCAGTCCCCTGCGCTCGCACCAGTACCGCAGGCTCGAAGCCACCACCATGTCGCACGCCTGCACGAACCAGTAGACGGCCGGCGAGAGGCTGGAGGCGTCGACCCGCTCATCGGTGCTCATCGCCGCCCACGCCTCCTGCAGTTCGACCGTCGCCTTCTTAGAGGGCCACGATCGCACGCTGGTTTCCTTCGGCCTCTTGAGGGCGCCGAGGAGGTTCGAGAGGCTGGCGCGGATGCCCTCGTCGTACTTCATGACCTGTACGATGATGCAGGCCATCATGATGGTGTAGAGCTCCCGAGAGAATTGACGCGCGTCGCTGACGCACGGCGCTTCTTGGCCTCGAGCCGATCTCTTCAGGACCTCCATCCAGCCGTCCATGCAGTCCGCGGCGCTCGCGATCATGAAGTCCATGGCGTCGTCGCGAGCGCAGAACTGCCGGCTGAAGCGCAGGTGCATCGGCGCGGTCAGCTTCCACTCCGCGTCGTCAAGCCTCGTGTCCCTCCACAGGTCCCCGTCCAGCTTTCGTTCCCGCGTCAAGCGCTCGCGCAGACGATGGAGGTACGAGACGGGCGAGTCCGACTGGAGAAAGCAGAGGTTCATCCGCTCCTGCAACGTCGCGCTCGCCCATACTTGCCTGCACCTGGCTTCCTCGTGGGACTGGGGACCCTGAGTCGTCATGAGTACGGAAAGGGGACGTGTCGAACATGCACTACACTCGCGTCTAAAATGAGAACAGCTGAGCTTCCTTTTTATTTGGGTCTTAACAAAAATGGCTTCTACGAGCAGCACACAAAAAGAGCACACCCCTGGTCGACTCACGCGAGCGTACCGTTTCATTCCGTTTCAGGCGAAAGTTTTGGGAGCTTACGCTTTGGCCGGAACAGGTCTGCACGCAGGAGCCAACGTTCTGTCAAATTACGAGAGCCTTTTCAAAGCGCATCAAGAAGCAATGCGTCAGCCAGAAACCAGCGTAGCGACTCCAAGAACTGCAACACGGAACGAGTATGTATTGTTGAGAGCGACTGATCCTGTTTTGCAAGAGACGGAACTTGCAAAGATAGAAGATATAGAAAAGAAATACGCAAATATTTTGAATGAGCTGGCTGAAAAGTACCCCACCGAGCGCACGAAGAAAGCAATCACGTCGTCCTATAGTAGAGACAGGGACCAGGGTCTTAATTTTCAGATTCAACGATCGGAAGTGGAAAAGTTTAAGACTGGCCTCGCAGAATTTTGGGATCACACGACTAGGCTTGTGTTTTCGATGATGTCGGCCGCAGTTGCACTTAAGACCTCCCAGTGTGCTACGATGATACTAACTGGAACGGCGGCTCTTGCAGTTCCGTGGTCTCATTACAGCGTGCATCTGAAAGTCGACACGTCTCAGCAATGCCTGAAGGCCTGGCTAACTGAATATCGCAGCTATCATGAAGGGGATTCTGAATCGTTCAGCTGGTTCCCACACAATTGCGTGACACAAATGCCTGATCGCGAAGCTTTAGTGCAGGGACTTCAGGTCTTGCATTTTGCAAGAAAAGTCAATGTCGTGGAACTGCGTAAGCAGAACCTAAAACTGCTGACTGAGGTTATGGATCGCCTGAAGGAGCTTTACGGCAGCAACCTCGCAGATAGCGCAATGATACTTGCTCAACACTTCGTTTCTGGAGGTCTCGATAACACTGGGATTGTGAATGCTACGCGAGCGATAATCGAATGGAGGTCTAAAAATAATCGAGACCCTATCGACATCGTGGCGGCGTATCTACCCGTACTCACTAGGTTAAGGTTCTTCGAGCAAGCCTTTGACGGCGCCCTCTGGTCCATACAACTCTTCGAACACGTCGGCACCACCTCTCCCACGGACCCAGCTATTACTACAATAGTGAAAGTTATCCGAGACAAGGCTGCTAAATTTCTTGAGGACCATGAGGAATCTGGGATACTTTCTGTCGTAGCCGTTTTCTTGAGGTTAATACTTGACGGATTAGTTTGGTGTATGAAACTGGCCGATTGGGGTCCGCTCTCTTACTTTTTCATTCATTTTTATGGAAATTATTTAGTAGTCACCTTCATAATTTGGGTCTTGTTTTACATCGTCGATTATTTAATGGCTTACCTCATGTGGAATGCACGAAAAGACGGGATTCTCATGGGAGCGATTGCAGAAGACTCAGTACTAAAAGACGAGGTCGAACGTTTAGAGAAGCGCAGAAAAGAATTGATCGATAAATTCAAGCAGGAAGCCCAAAGGATCACCCAGACAAACGACACTGGCGTGACGTTGAGCAGAATTTACCAAGACTACAGGAACACCACGCAGGAATACCGCATCCTGCAGCGTAGTAGGGAAGTCACTAAAGCTTTCATGAAGTCCATTCCTCGTGACACCGCCGCGCACCAAACTTTGAATGCCTTTCAAAGAAAATTCGTACTTATGGCGGGTTTTCTTCCTGGCGTGGCGTTACTAACCTTAGCGAACGACCTGGTACATATGTTATTTAAGCCTCCGGAAGATGACGAACCTAAGCTTTTCGGAGAGTACTTTAATCTTCTGAAGCGTATGCGCATGGAAACTGATGGGATAAGCAACAAAATGGAGCAGGTACAGTCTGAATGCAAGACGGTAGTTGAAAGACTCGCAGCTTCCCTTGACGAAATTAGACGGATTATACTCGCAAAGGAGTTCAACCGAGACAATGAAAATGTAAAAAAGGCTCTTTCAACATATCGCCAACTGTCTCTGACGCTGAGCAAGGTCATGGCTTCATTGTCCGACACGATCATATATGAAAATGCGCAGCTTTTAAAAGATGTGACCAACGTTTGGACGACAGCTCGCGAATTGACCTCGGAAGAATACACGAAGCATCTTGAAGATGACTTCAGGAAAGATGCCAGACTAGAGCATGCAAAGCTTCAGAGGGTGAATCCGTCAAATATTATAAAGACGTTTAAAACACCATGAGGGATTATGATCACAACGACCGTAAAGGGACGAGAAAGCGCGTCGCGCGCTCCTCGAGGTCTCGCCGTCGCTCAAAGACCTACTCTAAACTAAGACGCCGAAACGAGCACAGGGACGTCACCTCGCGTAAGTTCGAGCGTGATCACAACGGCGGAGACGAAAACCCTGCTCATTTCGCTGTGCGACTGGCACGTCGACTCAAACAGGGAGGAGTAGCCGCGACTTCGACGGCCCTAAATTTAGCAGCGACTACGAGTTCGGCAGTTTTGAGCGCAGCAGGTCAAGCGACATGGCTTGCGCTCTTGAGTTCCATATCTGCAACAACGTCAATACTAACGTTCGGAGCTGTCATCTATGCAGTGGTATACCTCTTCTCCACCCTGCCGTTAGCCTATTTGATGTCTCATTTAAAAAGTAATCTGGGAGCTCTGTTTGAAGCTTGGAAAGTCAACGAATCGACTAAATCAGTTAAAGGAAGACCCGCAGCCTCCGAGAAGGTTCAAGAGTATCAAAAAGAACAGGCTGCACGTAATCTCGACATCGCAATGGGCGCTCTCTCAGAACGAGAAAGGCTCGCTTTCGAAGCGAAATTAAAATACAAAAAGGATGGACTGGCTGGAATGACACTGAAAGAAGGGTTGGAAATTTTAGCTTCTTTTGCTCCGACTTTGGGGTTCTTGTACGCTGTCGTCAGAGTGGTGCCTCTACTTCCTGGAAGCGGAGCGAGTAGTGGCCATTTGAGTGCGGACGCACAGCAAAAACTGGCGATCCAGCGCAGGCGAGAGGCGCATGCGCAGGCGCATGCGCAGGCGCGACAGCAAGAATCGGATACCGCAGTTCAGTATAATTATACTGACCGCGGCATAGGCGATGAAGTAGATCTCTCTAATATTTCGTAAAAGGAATGCCGCCACTCTCCGAGGAAGACAAGCTGCAGGCCATCACGGCGCTCCAGGCGCTCTCGACCTTTTACCTCTACGACTCGCCGCCGGTGCCGGGCTACAACTACACGCCCGTGGCCATTCGCTGCCTGGCCCGTTTCTTGAACCGCGACTCGCAGCAGCTGCGCGCAGAGCTGACGAAGCTGGCCGAACACGGTTTCTGCGAGGTGACGCCCTACGAAGCTCGCTTGACGCCCGACCGCTGGGAGCTCAACGTTTCGAGGTGGTCGGAGTACCTCGCCTACTACGTCTTCCACGCCCCGGAGCGCTTCCGGGGGCCGGACTGCCTCGTGCCAGTCAACCCTGGCCGCTGCTTGAACTTGCAGCCCCAGCGACTGCAGGGCAAGTCGGTGACCATCACGGACCCCTTCAACGGCGTCTTTTCCTCGACGCAGTACCGCGAGAACTGCGAGCCGCCCTCCGCACTGGGTCCCTACGAGCTGGAACCCCTGTGGCACTGCGCGGCCGATCCGAGCCTCAGCGCTTCCCTGAATCTCAACTTCCTCTTCTCGACCGCGGACTCCTCGACGTTCCGGGCCTTCCTGAGCGCTGCTTACATGCAGACGACGCAGACGTCGCCCACGATCTACGGCCCCGCGGGGTGCACGCTGGCCGAGTACATGGACTCGACGCCCGTGCTCGTCCTGCCTCCGGCGGACAGTATCGGCTTGGAATTCGGCACCGCCTCTCCCAGCGCCACGCCCTTCTCCTTCGTCGCGCAGCTCTGGCATCCTGTGCGCTTCGACGACCCGGCCAGTTACCCGGTGAGTCTGCAGGCGCTGTCGGGCGTCACGGTGATGCTGCGCGCCAACGGCATCGCGAGCGTGGGCGCCCAGCTCTTCACCTTTGCGCTGGTGGGCTGCGCGGCCGGAGGCAGCTACCTCGCCTCGCTCGTGGGCGCCCTCCCGGCGGACGCTGACCCCAACGCAGCGGCTGCTGCGCCGCTTCCTCGCGCGTGCTCGCAGGGACTCTTTTGCGGCGTCGCAGGCAAGGCCTAGTCAAGTCGGCGGCGTTGCGTCGGCGGCTGCTCGCCGAAGAGCTGGTCCAGGAGCGTCGACGGGATCTCGCGCGTCATGCCTGCGAAGGTGGCACAGGTGCAACGGCCCTCGCTGCGGATCTCCTCGCTCTTGCTGAAGCAGCGCTGCGAGAGGCCGAAGCGGCTCAGGTGGAAGTAGATGTTGCTCTTGCTGTGGTAGTCCCCCTTGTTGGTGCAGTAGCGCGAGCCGAAGCCGGTGACCTTGAGGATGTACTTGTCGGCGCCCTCGATGCGCACGACCTGCTTGAGCGTCAGCGCCGCGTGCGCCGGCGCGTAGGCCTGCACGCAGGCCCGGAGGCGCTGCATCACGGACTCGCTCAGCTGCACAGCCAGCAGGCTGCTAGGCCGCGCGGCGCGCAGGGCGCTCTCCTGCTCCTGGTACTCGAGGCGCGGCTGCAGGCGCCCGAGCTCCGTCTGTCTCCGCACCACGCGACTCGGCAGCGGCGCGCCGGGCGGCACGCGAAAGCTCTTGTCGGGCGTGCTGAGCAGCGTGCGCGTGCTGCACAGCCGCACGGCGTGAGCTTCGTTGGCGTGCAGGTCCCGCAGGTCCTCGGCGCCCCGCGCGTCTTCGGGCAGCACGCGCCAGGGCCAGTAGACCTTGTTGAGGGGCACGTGGCCCTCCACGCAGCGCGAGCAGCTCAGGCGCTCGCGACCGTTGCGGCAGTGCTCGCAGGGCAGGCACTTGTCGGAGCCCACGAGGCGCAGGCTGCCGCCCTCGCTGAGCACGCAGACGTCGATGGCCTTGTCCCAGTCGTCGTACCAGCGCAGATGCTGCCGGCACCGCGCCACGACCCCCGCGCGCACGCGCAGCGCCTGGGCCTCCAGCACGGGCGTCTGGATGAAGATCACGTGGAGCCCCGGGGCTTTGCGCCGGACCTTGTCCTCTTCCGTCACCGCGCAGACCACGCAGCGCTTCGGCACCTCGAAGTACTCGGAGACGGCCTCGTGCAGCACGCGGCAGAACTCCAGCGTGCGCTCGTCGTCCAGCAGCGTCGGGAAGTCCACATCGAAGTGGAGCTGGAAGACTTCCGTCTTGCGCTCCACCACGAAGAGCGGCCTCTTGGCGCGCAGGTCCGCCGCGTAGGCCGCGAAGAAGTCCGAGGCGGCGGTCTCCGGCAGGAAGATCTTGCCCCCGTCGAGGAAGGTGTGCGTGCAGGGTTCGCGCGAGTCGCGCTTGAGGAAGAGCTTGTTCTGCAACAGGAAGCGCTTGAGTTGCGAGGGCGGCGCCATGGTCCCTTTGACACTGGGGGTCGGTCTCTTGGGACGCTCGTCAAGCGAAGCCGTGGGGTCGGCCGAGTTTGCTGGGATCCCGGACGGCTGCGGAGAGGAGCGCGCGGTGGGCGGGCGCGGCATCACAGCCGCTGCAGGAAGCGCAGGTACCTCAGCAGCTGCCACTGGGCGTCCGAGTCCTCGGCCTCGCGGCAGGCCTCCGCCCACGAGCGCGCGTTGCGAAGAACGTCCGCGTGCACGCGAAGGAGCTCGTCCTGCAGCCTCGGAGGCCAGAAGAATCCACGACGCGCGGCCGTCTGAGCGTGCAGGGACGCCGTCGTCTCCAGCGCGCGAAGGCTGCATCCCCCGAGGCGGTGCATGCTGTCTTCGTAGTCTCCCATCAGAACCATCGCCACGTAGTCCATCGAAGCGTAGCCCCCGCGCTCGGCGACCTCCAGCATCTGCTGCAAAGCCTCGCCGGCCTCTTCCTCGTAGATGCGCTGCTCGGAGACGTCCTCCTGCGACAGCCAGCGGCGGAGCTCCTCGCGCAGCAGGCGCGTGGCTCGGAGCGCCCCCCGCATCGACGGCGCGACCTTGCGTTCCAGGCGCCGGAGCTCCGGGGGAGTCAGCGCGCGACCCGTCAGCGGGTGGCGAAAGGAGAGGCTGCGCAGGTAGTGCTCCGCGAGGGAGGGGCCGTGGAGGCAGCAGCAGAAGCCGTCGGGCTCCACGAGGCGCAGCGCCGTGCCGGCGAGCAGCTCCTCGCTCCCGATGACGTTGTCGCAGCCCGGGAGGCTGCGGCGCCAGCGCCAGAAGCGCTGCAGGCGCACCGCCGAGATCTCTCGTCGCTTGAGGTGCCGCCGTGCGGCGAGGTCGAAGCTTGGCGGCAAGCGGCGGCGCTTAGAGGAAGCGGCGGAGTCGAGCATCGGCGTGGTGAGAGCTGCGGAAAGGAGGGGCTCGCCCGTGAAGAGACGGCTGCTTCGCTCAGGGGGATTGGATACTGGCGTCACTCGTTTTTTTTCTCCGTCAGCTACTCGCTCGAGTGCCTCGTGGCCAAAGGGGTGAGGCGCGCTTCGACCCGCGCCGAGAACTGCTGGGCGTAGTCCTCGAAGCTCGCCTGCGGCCAGAGCGCCAAGCGCCGGGTCGCGCGAGAGGTGGCTGTGTAGAGCATCTCGAGGGTGCAGAGCGGGCAGTTGGCGCGCGGCGGCAGCAGCACGTGCACCTCCTCGAACTCGCCTCCTTGCGCGTCGTGCACCGTGATGGCGTAGGCGGGGCGCAGGAGGTCGCCCAGGCTTCGAAGCTGCGGCACGGCGATCTTCACGAGACCGTCGGGCACTTCCACCTCCAGGTCCCACGCGCCGCTGGGAGTCTCCTCTGCTCGACGTACCGTGCCGAGCGCGCCCTTGCACGCGGCGGGCTTTTGGTCGTTGGTGAGGAAGCGCACGGGCTCGCCGACGAACGGCACGAAGACCCTGGCGGAGGGTGCTTGCCTCGCGAACTCGTCGCGCGCGTCCTCGATCGGCCGCAGTGCGCGGATGGCGTGCGCGCAGTAGGCCAGGCGCTCCTCGTTGCGCATCGCCAGGACGCGAGCGTTGCGTCCGGCGGAGGCAAAGACCAGCGCGAGGCGCTCCGGGTCCGCGGCCGGCGGCCTGGCGAAGACGGCGGCGGCGCTGGCGGAACCGCGCCGCACGCCCTCCACGCAGGCCCTGAGTTCCGCGCCTTCGGCTCGCAGGTTCGTGGTGAGCATCGGCAGTCCCGCCCGAGCCAGCAGCGGACGCAAGAGCTCGCCCCGTCCCACGGGCGGCAGCTGCAGGTCGTCGCCCACGAAGAGCACCGCCGCGTTTCGCAGCGCCGGGCAGCCGACCAGCAGGTCCCCGTGCTCGGCGTCCAGCATGCTGCTCTCGTCCACCACCAGCAGGTCCAGAGGCGAGACGTGGCGCGAGAGCGTGAGGGAGTGCAGGGTGGCGATCGGCTGCGAGGCGCCCGTGGCGCCCAGCGCCCTCTGGAGCACGGCGACCGCGCGGTTCGTCGGCGCCGAGAAGGCCACGTTCACGGGGCGTTCCTCGCCGCTCGGACGACGGAAACCGCAAGGGCAGGCGGCGCCGACGAGCAGGCACTCGCACAACGGACAGAGGTCCAGGCTGCGCAGCTCGTTGGGAACGCGCGCCTCTACGAGCGCTGAGGCCAGCTGGGCGAGCAGAAAGGTCTTGCCGGCGCCTCCGCAGCCCGCCAGCACGGCCCAGCCGCGCGAGCGCAGGTGCTGCAGGATGCTCTGGGCGGCCGCGACCTGCTCTTCCGTACCCCGAAACTCTACGTGCGGCACGCGGAAGAAGGTCTCGCGGCGCAGGAAGCGCGCGAGGAGCGCGTCGTGGATGCTCCGGTAGGTCGTGGTGACGTAGGTGCGCCCGCCGTGGCGGAACTTGGGGAGCAGCGCCAGGGCGTCCTCCCACAGCGGCGCCACGGCGAGGCGCACGCGAGCGCGGGTCTCCTCCTCGGATTCCAAGAAGGCGGCCAGGAGTGCTTGCTGCGCCTGAGCGGCGAGGCGCTGCCCGAGGTAGGGCGCCGCCGTGCTACCCCTCTGCTCCGCTTGCAGCTGCCGCCGAAGCACGACCTCCGCGCAGACCGCGAGGTTCTCCGCCGTGGCCAGGCGGTGGCACGGCCGGAAGGCCGCTTCCTTCAGCAGCAGGAAGGAGGCGCGCGCAGGCCCTGCGACGGGGTCCAGCCACCGGAAGGGCGCGCGCGGGTCCTCCTCCTCGACCCACTTGAAGGGCGACGCGTCCGCGCGACTTTCCACGGCCTCTCGGATCCGCTGCGTCGAGTCCGCTCCGTCACCGGCGTCCTCGACGCCTTCCTCTCCCTGCCGGCGAGCTCTTACCAGAGCGGCGACGGCGCGGTGCAGCGTAGGCGAGAAGCGTCCCCTCGCGTCTGAAAGCGAGCCCGGCGGGCGTTTTCTCTTCGGCGCCATGGAAAGGGGGGGGAGGATGCCTTACTACCTCTGTTCGACGGGCTCTGGCGCGGACGCAGCGGAAGTGTGCACGAGCTGGGCGCGCGCCGAGGAGCGCAGCCAGGGCGTCAAAGGGGGCTGGGCTCAGCGCTTCGAGACGCGCCGGCAAGCCGACGCCGCGCTCGAAGCGCTGCGGTCTCTGCGCGCGAGCTCCGAGGCCCGCTGGCTGCAGGACGTGTATATCGACGGCTCCGCGGTGCTCGGGTGTTGGAGCGCCTGCGCCGTCTTCTTCGGCGAAGGCGACCCGCGCAACGCCGTGCGGGACCTGCCGCCGCCGCACACGGCCCCCCGCGCGGAGTTATCCGCGGTGCTGCTGGCCCTGGAGCGCGGCGCGGACGACGCGCGCCTCTGGAGCGACTCCGCCTACGTGTGCCAGGCCTTCGAGCGCGGCTGGGTCTCCTCGGCGCACCCTGATCTGACGGCTCGACTCAGGGAAGTCTGCGCAGCCCGTCGCGTCTTCCTCCGCAAGGTCGCAGGGCACAGCGGCGTGCCCGGCAACGTGGCCGTCGACGCCATGTTGGCCGAGCGGCGCGGCAACGCTCTCCGTGACGCTGCCTAGCTCACGTCGAGGCTCTTCGTTTTTTTTTAACGGGGCGTCCGAGCTACGAGACGCTTCGCAACCCTTTCAAGCCTAAGACCCCCACGGCGGCCGCGTTCACGAGCAGCATCAGGGGTCCAGGCAGCATGCTGCCCAGGAAAGAGTACAGATACGCCAGCTGGCTTGCCCAGGTCACGTTTTGGTAAGAGAGCTTGTCCCAGACGAGCTCGGCGAGCTCTGGCAGCGACGTCGCCGAGAGCATCAAGCGTTCGAGCTTGCTTCTCAGTTTCTTCGCGGCCTCTCCGTGGAAGCCGGCGGCGCGCAGTGCGCCGGAGGCTGCGTCCGCGCCCTTGAACCACAGCGCCGAGGCGACGAGCACCGCGGCTACGGCCAGGGCAGCTTTCTGCGAGGCTCGAAAGCCCGTAGCTCGCGCAGCGCGCTCCTCCAGCGGCACGCTCCGGCACAGTTCGTGCGCTCGCGCCGCCAGCTTCTCGCAGTCTTCTCGCAAGGACTCCGGCACGTTCAGGCAGCAGAGGCGCAACGCGTCGTGGTCGTCGGGGTCCGTCGCGTCACAGGCGTCTACGCAGTTTGAGAAGTCCCGCAAAGCCTTTCTGGCGATCTCCGGGTCCTCGAGGCTGGCCAGCGTCAGGAGGCGCGCGTAAGACCGGACGACCTTTCGCAGCTGCTTTTGAGCTGGCGTCATTTTATCTTTAGAAGCAGCTTCGACGGATAAGGTCCTTTAAAAGGATGGGCTGTTTAGATCCAAACACCTGCGATCTAGTGACGAGTGGTCCCGTGTGCGAGCAGCCTGGAAATTTTGTAATCAGTTCGGGAGGCCCGACCCCTGAGGATTTGCAGAACTGCTGCTGCAGCAGAGGCATACAAAGTCAGGCGTGTGCGAAAGTGCACTGCGAGAGCGTTCCGGAGGTTGGATGGTCCAAAACCTGCAAGGGTTTGTATGGAAAAGACTTGAAACACTGCTGCATGTCTTTTGATGTGTTGAGGAGAGGTAAGCCCGCTCCCGGTTACACAGATACTGAGCGTTACCCAGATGTCTGTCGCAAGGTGAATGACGACTTCCAGCCGGACCTTCCCGAGCTGGAACCGGTGGGTCCTGGGCAGCGAAGAAAATACTGCACGGACTGGGATTCCGGAGCGTGGGACGAAACGTCGCAAAAGTACAAGGATTGCAAGCTCTGGTGTACGGCGGACAAAAGCCCGTACTACAAATCCTCTGAATGGTATGCGTTTCAATTTCGCTGCGATCACGGACCAGACGTGCCTCTTCCTGAGCAAGATCAAGACGGAGCGCTCCCGCCGAGCTCGGGCGACGGCAGAGAGGCGTCAGCGTCTTCTCACCTCAAGCCGTCCCGATCGAAGCGCGCTCACCTGAAGTGGCGCGCTCCGAAGCACCACGACGCCGTTTCCGGCCAATTCTCTTTCGAGTGAAACAAAAAGAAAGGTTGTGTGTGGGCATGCCGGGTGTGACCAGTCCACGTCAAGAAGCAACGAACACCCTGCGCCGCTGCCTCCGCGCGTCCAGACAGCTGGCGGAGCCCTCCAGCGGCGCAGGATCCGAGGCGGTGGTGCACTCGAGCCTTCGCCTGCTCTTCCACGCACTGCGGTCTCTCTTCAGCACCGGCGTGGTGCCGGACCGCCCGGAGTTCGAGCGGTTCCTCGCGATCTTCATCAGCGAGGTCGCCGACAACACGAGGGTGGCTGGCGCTCGAGCCTACGCCCGCCAAAAGCGCGTAGGCAACGCGACGCAGAGCGCCCCCTTCGACAAGGAAGCCAAGCGGAGCTTCTTGCTGGCGCAGGGGCTGAGCGCTCTGGTGCGCTGCGCGTGGCAGTACCTCCTCAGCGGTGGCGGCCACGGCGCGCTCGTCTCACCGCGCTCCCGCAACGCGCGCCGCAGCGCGCTGGGTGAGCTTCTGCGAGACTTCCACTTCTACGACGACCTGCGAGAGGCCCGCGGACTCCCTTCGGCCACGGCGGCCGGGCTCGACTTTCCGCGCGACGGCGCGCCCCGCTTCTGCCACATCTTCCGATACCCCTCGCTGGAGGCGCCGAAGGCCGACGTGAACTGGCCCAAAGCGGAAGCCTACTTCAAGCAGGTGATCTCGTACGCCAGAGACGTCGGAGGATGTCTGGCGAGAATGCAGCCGACCCTGCCGTCGAACCTTCCGAAGGGAGACGCGCTGGAAGTCGCTCGGAGCCTCAACTGCTCGGACGGTCCAGGGCGAGGCCTCCTTCAGAACATGGAGCGCGCCAAGGCGCTGCTGAAGCGTGAGGCAAGCGGCCAGACAGACGCGTCGATCCTCGCGCGCTTTCTCTCTCGCGCGATGGACGCGGGGCTGTCTCAAGTGGGAGTCGTCTGCAGGAACCTCGTCGGCAAGGACCTCGCCTCGCTCGTTTGCGACCCGAAGAATCCGAACGCTCGATGTTCGCGCGGGCAAGACGCGAACCCTCTGCCGGGTATTAGGGTGAAAGACCTTCCTCCCGGATACGCTGAGCTCCCTCTGGATGCAGAGGGCTCGCTACAAGACAGCGCGAGCCGGTCATCCACCGCGAGCGGCGCGAGCCGGGCTTCTTCCGAAAGTAGCGCGAGCCGGGCTTCTTCCGAAAGCAGCGCGAGCCGGGCTTCTTCCGAAGGCAGCGCGAGCCGGGCTTCTTCCGAAGGCAGCGCGAGCCGGGCTTCTTCCGAAGGCAGCGCGAGCCGGGCTTCTTCCGAAGG
>Ga0194129_10001910_pt1 | contig 32658 bp, 25 predicted proteins | sample TA2KigCa35mmetaG_FD_150862 | JGI IMG/M metagenome (GOLD analysis project Ga0194129, IMG submission 150862) | Freshwater microbial communities from Lake Tanganyika, Tanzania - TA2015038 Kigoma Deep Cast 35m | ecosystem: Environmental > Aquatic > Freshwater > Lake | place: Tanzania: Lake...
TGGCGCCCGAGGCGCTGAAGACTGAAGTCCACGTAGTGCTGCGAGAGACCTTTGCTTTGGAGAAAGCTCATTTTGCTGGAAATTTCGGAGGCCATGGTGGCGCTCGTGCATGCCTCTGTCGCGCGTGACATGTTTATAGTCTTCTTTAATATCACAGGCTGTGCGGGCACGAAGCTTTTTGGAATGAAGCTTTTGAACGAAGCTTTCGAAGGAAGCTTTGGAACGAAGCTTTGAAATGAAACTTTTGGAATGTGGATGTTGGCAAATATAAGGCTCGTGTGCTCATGAGTGATTCCCGGATTTTCCTTGCGACTCTGGGCTTCCTGACGTATCGGCTGCTGTTCCACTCGGAGCGGCAGTTGACCTTTTTCTCTCTGATCTTCTGCCTGTCGTGTGCATGGTCTCTTCAACAGCTGATCCTCTCCGGGTTGGAGGACGTTGGAACGGTGGGCTACGTCCCTGCCGGCTGGCAGTCTTCTCTCAACAGCGCGAGGGCGCTCGTGGCTTCCTGGGTGCAGCCGCTGTGTATGTACGGGGCGCTGAGTGACTACAGCCGCCACAAGTGCGCGGCCCTGCTCGACCTGATGCAGGGCAACGGCACGTGTGCGGAAGGCACGTGCGCCGGAAACGGCTGAGCGCTGGGCTTGCGCGCGTCGTTCTTGGAGGATATCATCGTCATACTTTTCGCACCTGTCTTTCTGCATATAAGACGGCTCTATTCATGTCTGAAGGAGAGGCGACGCCAGCGCAAGCGGCCGCGGACGCCGTGTTGGCGGCGGAAAGCGGGGCGCCGGGCGGCGTGAAGCGCCCGAAAAGTTTGAAGGTGCGGCGCGTGCACGACGCGGCGGGTGCGGCTGAGTGGACACAGAAGCTGTGGAGCAAGGACGAGAGTTACCAGACGGAGTGCACGTTCTCGACGTCGACGACGCATGAGTGTGGGATCATGCAGGAGCCGACGCACCTGGTGGAACTCAACGACCTGCCGCAGGCCTGGCCGCGTGAGACCTGCGGCGCGCCGGGCGGGGTGTCCAACATCCACGACCGGCCTGCGGCGCAGGATGCCAGCGCGAACACTGCGCATCTCCCGTGCGGGCACACGTTCCACGCGTGCTCGTTGGCGCTGCACTTCCTAGTGCAGGACATGCGGTGTCCGATCTGCAGGGTCGGCCGCGAGATGCGCATGAGCCTCGCGTGTGTGCCTGTGTCGATCCGGGGCCTCTACGCGAAAAAGCTAGAGGTGCTCGACGCGCCCGAGGCGGGCGTCGACCCGATGGAGATTCTCGAAGTGCTGACGCAGATGAGCTTGCAGGTGCTGGTGCAGTACCCGCGGCGGCACTCGCGCCCGAGCAGGCGCGCGGCGACCGAGGGCATACACGCCGAGTCGCTAATCCAAAGCCGTCTCCTGGTCAGCGAAGAAGACATTCAAAGACACATCCTCGCGATCGGGGGGACGCCGCGAGACACGGCGCGCGCGGGAGCGGCCCCCGAGGCGGCCGCGCCAGGCGCGCCAGCCGGGCCAGCCGGGCCAGGCGCGCCCGAGGCCGCGCCGGAGGCCGCGCCGGAGGCCGCGCCGGAGGCCGCGCCGGAGGCCGCGCCGGAGGCCGCGGCAGCCGCGCCCGAGGCGGCTCCTTCCACCGCGCCGCCCGGAGACGCACACGCGGGCTCCGCGGGCCCCTCCGTGACGGGCGTTTTCCGCACCCACCGCTCGTTCCAGCGGATCATCCAGAGCGTTCTGGAGCGGCAACAGGCCTCGTCCCGAGTGCTATTCTTGCTTCGGCATCCCTTGGTGCCGCTCGAGATCACCAGCGCAGGAATAGATGTTCGACGGGCACAAACATTGCTCTTCGGCAAGAAAGACAGTACGCAAGAGTCCATTCCGCTATTCTGCAGTGCAGTCAGTGGCGTCGAGCCCATCGCCCACATCCAGAGCGTGTACGACAACCAGCATGGCACAGCCGAAATCAGCGTCTCCATCAATATTGCCGTGATAGTGAATATAACGCTTTACGTCACCCAGGTTCTCAATCAGCTCTCGGAAATAATAAGTGAGAACTGAATCTAGACACTAATTTTTGTGGAATTCCACGTGTGTGTTGTTTTCGAAAAGTGACTAGTGCTTCATAGACTCGCTCGCAGATGGTTGAAGCGTCCGGGTGACGTCTTTCATAATCGCTGCCAAAAACTCATCATCGAAGACCCGCGCTGGAGCCTCTGTTAGTGTTGATTTTTCAAACACCAAAAACTTAGACTTTGCTCGAAAATGTAGCCACCACGTGTATTTATTTATGGTTTGTAAGTCGACTTCTTCTGTCTCTGATTTCGATACATTGATTCTTGTTGTGAAAATGTGTCTTAGATTAGCATGTTCAATTGCGTCCATGTAAAAATCTGGAAGCGTGAATAGTGTCGAGGAATCTTCTAATGAAGTAATTGCATAACCTGGTTCAAGCGCCTGGATTTGACTTTGCAAATCATTTTCCAAATTGACAGCCCACTGTAGACCGTCGTGAAATTGGTCGGATACAGTCCTTATGGCATGATCGCCATGCATGTCTAAGGATATTTTTTTGTAATTCTGTATGACCTCTGTGTCTTCTTTTGTGTCTAGAGGGGTATTTTTGAACCAGTTGTATCTCCGCGTGTCAAAAGCTGTCAAGAAAAACTTGATTTTCAGGGAGTCGTTTTTGGTTTCACATACAAAAATATTCATAGAACTCTTATCGTTTTCATTTCTATATGCACGGATTGCGAATGAAGTTGGAAACTTGACAAAGTATGAATTGTTTGCATTGACTACCATATGCTGCTTCTCGCTTTCGAAATACAGACAGTCTCTGTAAACATAAAATTGCTCGTGTGGGGCAATTGTGTAGGCATTTTTAGTCAATTCATCATCTTCTAGACGTCTGTCAATCCGCATGAACCTGCAACTCATTGCAGTTTTTAGATGCGCCATATTTTCCGTTGCATACAACATCCATTTCAGTTGTTTCTGCATTGTTGTATACTTACAGCATTCCAAAACATTACGTATTGTTTGAGAATATGGATCTTTATACGTCCTTGATTTGTACTTGTGTAAAGAAAGTAGAACTACCTGTTCCTTTTGTAGCTTTTTATGATGTCTTTCTTTGTACTCCTTAGGCAACCAATTTTCTTTACTGTTTAAGTTTCCAAATGTTTCTAAAGTGGCCTCATTTGATTTTTTCAAAACCTTTAGTATATCCTTATTTTTTAAGTCCTTTTCATCTGTATACAGGGAAACCAGTGTCTTAGTTCTTGTGAGAACCTTTCCGAAGCTATGTAGAAAAATCATTTTAACCAGAAGACGTTTCCAACACCATGTCCTTAATCCTGTGAAAACAGGCCTCCATTTGTAAACTTGACCATCCACTTCATGCGTAAAGAATAGAGGCCATTTTTTTTTGCGGAGTATCACTGCACATTCTTTAGGAATATAAATTAACTTGCGGTCGATGTGCTGTGGAAGCAGCGCTTGGACATACAATGGGAAATCGTTTCTCTCTTCGCTTTGATAGCTTTTCTCATAACGTTCAAAGTAAATGTGTTCCTCCACCCTATGGATACAACATACAAGAACACGCTTTCCTTCGCGTGTTTCTTCTTGGTAATAAAGCTCAATATCTTCGCATTCGCTTTTGCACGAAGGGTTTCGGACAAAACTTTCTTGGGTAACAGAAACATTGATTTCAGACTTTAAAGTTACACAAGGGCGTGCGTATGCTAACAGCATCCATTTCCGCAATTCTTCATCTGTCATTTCGTCATGTACGTCCGAGACTGTATTTGCATCATCGCATTTTTCAAATTCGACGGTGTTTTTGTTATGTTGTATTTCAACTGAAATCTGATGTGTATTAAACAACTCCATTATTTCAGTTTCTAATGTATGTGGTTTATCACTTTCTTCATCTGTATCACTGTTTGAGGTTTTATCATATCTGTCGTCATCCTTATCTGTATCTGAATTATCACGAAGAACATTTCTTTTTATGACAATTTTAGAGATTCTGTTTAAATCACGTCGTGGCCATCCCCTTCGAGAAGTATTGATCGTACATGGCACTTTGTTTTCTTCATCTTGAATATTCACATTAAATGTCAAACTTACAGGAACGACATTTTCCACTTCTGTTTTCTTCAAAGCCAAGTACAAGCTGTCATTCGCGTGTAAACAGTCGTTTATCGATTCACATCTGATAATTTTATTGACAAGTGCCAATTGCAACAGAATAAACTTGAGAGGGCGTTGACATCCAAAATTTAAAAGATCTTGCGTGCAAAAAAGATTCTTGATGACATGGAAAACCGAGGGATTGAAGAACATGTCATATTTACACTGGAGAGGAGTGACATTGTTGAGCATTCCTAGACTCGATGAAAACGAGCTGCAATTTACAATATCTCGCATCCACTTGAGCAACTGAGTCTCTGTAAGTATCAGGCGCTTGCTCGGGTGTGCCTCGGGTGTATTTACATACACACTTTCGTCTGTCTGCACGAATTTCAACATGACTTCGATTTCGGATTGGATTGCAGGCTCGAAGAACTGTAAAACCTCGCGCATGTGCTTCTGTGGTTCAATGGACATATGCTGTCGCGCAAGCTCGCGCAGCGCGAGAATGTTGGGACACTTGATAATCCTTAGGAACAATTCCGAGTCAGGGATCCGGAACTTCCGGACATATGTTGCAAGCGTTGGGTCCAACTCTGGTAGTTCGTCGTCAAGTTGTGACATGATTCGATCTCTTAGAGTAAGATTGACTTTTGTGCGTGGATTATACTTCCGAAAACTGAGTCCGACAGACACGTTTCCTAGTCCATCAAATGAAGATCTGTTGTTCAAGAGCCTATTCTCTCGATTGTAAACTTTCCGTGCAATTGTCTGGAGTCCGGGCTGATTGTTAACATCTGGAAAATACCCTACAGAATTATCCATCTCAAACAACTTGTAGTGTAAGGCTGAAATGGCATTGCGAAAATTGTGCTCTAGGAAAAAACACATCTGAAACCATGTCTGGTTGTAGTATTCATAGTCTGGAGTAGAGTTCGACACTTTTTGAAATTCAAATTTGTGAAAATCACTCTGTGTCCCACCTTTACAACCGGCGCCAAAGTACTCCAAAAGCCACTCTTCCCAACGATACCTGCATGCACCATCGTCTCTGCAATTGAAAAAGAAACAAAGTATGCTGTAAATATGGTATGCCAAATCTTGTTGTGGAGACTGCTCTGGCATAGAATGACAGTACTTAACGTTTTCGTTTTGAAAGTTCCAATTAGTAATTATTCTGAAATTTTCCAATTCTTGATGAATGTTGTTTAAGTACGACTCATCAACATCGTCTCTATCGTTTTTTTTCAAATCAAACACTGTATTTGTCTCATCTTGTTGAAATTCATTCTCAAAATCTTCGATTAGGGATTCAAAAAATAAATCTACTTCGTTGTCTATTACCAATTTTTTTTCTCTGGCATATAATTGAAATGCACTAATTATTTCAGACACGGAAAAATAATTGAAATTTTTGTCATATCCGACATATGAAACCTTATATTTCATGTCACCATCACAATCATCAAGTTCGATCTTTCCTAAACAAAATTTTTTTGCTCTATTAGTTTTGGATCTAGATTTTCTGGATTTTTGTTTTGGGTTTGTATCATCGGAAATGATTGGAATTAGAATGTTGTTGCTGCGAATGTATTCCACAAACACACTTTCTATACTTTTACGAAGTTCAAATAAATTTTGATCTAAATCTTCACTGTATAACAAATCCATTACTTCAGTAAGATGTACAAAATTTTTAATTTCAATTTTTTCAATATTATTTGAACTCTGTTTTGATTGCCAGAATAAATTAATTAAATCTTTATTTTTTAAAATATCGGTTTCTCGAGCTTTAAAGTTGTGTAAACGAAATCGATACTTGGTTGATTCAACTGCCCTTTTCATATTTATTTCTAAATTTTCGTTGTCATTCCAATCAGGTTCACATGTAAATGCACAATTTTTCCCTGTAAAAGAATGAATTTCAAAATTTTCCTGCAAAGATTGTAGCATCCTAAAAAATAATATGTAATCTTCTGTATACCACATTCCATCCGCATATTTTTTCCAATCTTCACTGTTTGATTTTATTTTTAAATCTTCCATTTCATTGTAGAAATAATGCATACGTATATCTACTTGGTCCCATGTGCAGTTACTTATATCTGTCGGCATTTGACGATAATCTTTTTTCAAATTTGGCTTTTCATATCCAAAATTGAGCTCAATCAAGTCACTGGTATGATCTTCAGTATGTCGCCTTAAAGCAATACCATGTGGTCGCAATTCATTTAATTTACATTTTTCATCATTTGTAAATAAATTTGAATCTATTGGCTCTCCCAATTGTCGATTCCACCATTTATTTCTATCTAACTGCTGTTTTCTTGTCAAATAACATCGATCTGGAAAGTCTCTACGTTTAATTCCATCTCTTTTCATGGAAATTAACCTGGATGTGGAATATGAAATAAATGATTTAGAAGCAGCTTTCTTTACGATTTCACATAACTTGTTCATATTCACACGTTGTATAGTTGCGTAAGTTACAGGAACAGATGTCGTATCTTCATTAGGTAAATTTGGAATTTTACCAGAACATATTCTGGCTTTCCAGTCTTTCATATTACTATTTTTTGTAGACATAATTGGTGCATCTGTCCACTTGGATTGTATCAAGGAACCTTGAGTATTTCCTTCTGTCATGTCAAACACCTTAATTTTGACAGTAGACTGAAGCATCAATTTATTTTCTAAATATTTTCGAATAGACTTAGACATTTTATCAGTAAAACTTAATTCGTCGGGAATGTTATTCCCTGTAAAATTGATGAAAAAGAAATGATCTTTCATATTGTCATTCAATTGGTCATTCGTATTATTTGCACTTAATCCATCTCGAATGTCAATTTCATGAACTTCACGCATATAAATTAAAAAGGCAACCTTTACGTGTGCGCGAAATAAATGCCATATTATATGGATAGTTCGTGTTAATTGATGAAAATCATCGAGTCCACTGTCTTCTAAATTTGATTTAGTAAGTCTATTCAAAATATCTTGAAAAGAAGGAATTTCAAAGTTTGTTGTATTCTGAAGAGAACGATCCACAATTTGCTTTAGATACGAGTAGAAATTAGTTCTAATATTGTATGTATGAGGCTGTAACACTGCTTGTACGCTAGTTGACTGCATTAATTTCAAAGCTAACTTTGCAGGATTTATCTTAAAATAATCATGTCGTGTACTATTTTCGTTGGTTCTTTCAATTTGATACGTCTTATCTTCTCCGTCTATTTCTACCATGACGATTATTTTTTTTTGAAAATAGAGCTTCGGACATGTGTATGTAATCTCCATAACCATGTCAGGTTTTTGAATGGGTGTAATAAATGTACTTTTCTGGTTATATTCATACCCTTTCAACTGATATTCACTCCATTCCTTTTTATTTCTCATATCGAACATCCAGTATGGTTCGATGTTATCAGTGGAATGTTTATCATCATTAAAATCTTTCACTGTTTTTGTTTCCCACCTCTGAATGACTCTATCATCATATCCCCTTGTTTTTAAAGAACCATGAGATGGTGCTTTACATAACTTATAATTTGAGCCTGTGAAATTTGATCTTGCGTTATGTTCTTTATCCATTGTCTTTAGTGGACTCCATGAATAATCTGGATCTTCTTTCAAACCAGCTCCGTTCATGTCAAACTGGGCGCGATCATATCTTTTTAATATAGAATCTCGTTGTATCTTTTTTTTGTTGCTGAAAGTGTATTCGACAGGCTCACAGAATCTTTTAAATACATCTTCGCTATTGACAGCATAATACTTCTGCCAATCGACATCAGAATGTTGAGCATTCTCGGATATTTTGTCTATATTGCTTAACCATGTGCCTGTGTAATCCCATTGTCGGTCTACATTCTTATTTTGTTCCACCCACGGCCCCTCTGAGTTTGTCAAAACACTCGAAAGGTTTGAATCTTCAGACTTGTTGATTCTCCGCACAAAACCCCCTGGGTCCAAGGCCTGACTTACCAACTCGAAGGCAGAAAGACAAATTGTGGCGCCGCATTGATCGAGTTTTTGATTTATAAACGAGGTCATAGCGTCCTCGAGTGTTATCCGGGACTCTATTTTTTCCCAGCTAGATTCTATCATCTGCGCCACAGACGCATCTGTCATGACTACACCGATTCCTAAATATTCATTTGCTTTGTAATATTATATTCTTCATAGATATCAAAACAGACTCTGCAAAGCTCGTGCTCTCCGTATAAAAAAAACTCGAACACACCAACGCTCGCAACAATGACTTTTATTGAATAAAAAATCAAGAAAACGTGTTGATAAATGTATTCACTGAGATCGTACTCATGGCACTACAGACGCCAGCTACCTCCCCGGCAAACGTAATCGGGACAACGTAGGGCGACATATGCATTCCGTTCATGAGCGCCACACTGAAAATCAACGGGAAGAAGTACATTGCGACTGCGCTGATATTCTTGACGTACGAGTTTCCCGCGAACAGAAAACGGTCGCCAGCGGCCTCCTGCCACAAGTAGAACGATGCGTAGCATATGCAGAACTGTAAACAGTAGCACACGTTCTCGACAGTGATCCAGTTTTCGGTTGCGGCGAGAATGATGTACGTGAAGAAGCTGAGCAAGGAGACCACGCGAGAAATCACGGAGTTGGTGCGCTCCCTGTTCTTGACGCTGACCATCAGCGACGGCGCCAGGAGGACAACCGTCATGAGCAAATAGAGCACGCAGATCCTCATCATGGTTCTGTACATCAGCACTTCGGGGAGCGTCTTGCCAAGCATTCCGGAGAGATTGTCTTTGTTCGCGCCGGTGTTTGGCGGTTCCCGGGGCGCTTTCGAGTTCACCATGTAGATCATGGTGTCGAAGCCTATGATGACGGCCTTGGCATGCCACGGCAGCGTGAGGAGCATGTGCGGTGGTCGTAATATAGACGTTGGGCGCGCGCCAAAAATTCAGCGCAGCGCGGGCGGGAGATTTAGGCCGGGCTCTGTTTCTCGAAGCCGCCGTCGCACACGCAGTCGGCGAGCGCGCTGCTGCGCTGCGGGGCGGCACTGTGGCCCGGGCAGGCGTGCTTCTGATTGTCGCCCGGGCAGTAGAAGTCGACAGGGCAGTCGAAGCAGGTGCCGTCTTGCATGAACATGGAGCTGGCGCAGATGCACTGTTCGAGCGCCGTTGCGCCGGCGCTCGAGAGACTATTCGCGGGGCAGGGGTGCACGGCGCGCTGGCCGGGACACCAGCTGCCGGCCGCGCACGCGGCGCACGAGAAGGCGGGGCCCGAAGAGTAGTCGTGCGAGAACCCGGGGTCGCACGTGCACTGCTCGCGCGACGAGCTCGCGGCCGGAGAGGTGGCGTGGACAGGGCACGCAGAGCACGGCGAGCTCGCGAGCTCGGGCTTGTAGTAGTTCACGGGACAGGCGACGCACTGCGCGGCGCCGGGCGTCGCGGGGTGGAAGCCGGCCTTGCACACACAGGCCGCTTCACTGGCAGCGGCCTGGGTCGGCGTCCCTGAGTTGGCGGGGCAGGGGCGGCAGGCGTTGTCGGCAGCGGTGCGGAACGAGTCGAGCGGGCACGCAGAGCACCCGGTGTCAAACGCGCCCTCGAAGCCCGGCAGGCACGTGCAGTCCGACGCGTACAGTGAACCCGAGAGGGCGGTGGTGGCGTTGGAGGTGCACGGGAGACACGTGTTGTTCCCCTTGAAGTTCTTGTAGGCGGCTATTGCGCACGGCTGGCACGTGCCCTCGGACGGCTCGTAGCCAAAGGTGCAGATGCAGTCTGAGGCCTCGCTGGCGTTGGGGAACGTGGTGTGGTGCTCGGGACAGGAGGTGCACGGGTGGTCGCCCGCGTCCTCCTTGTACGTCCCAAGGGCACACGAGGTGCACACGCTGGCGGCGCGCGTGAACCCGGGCGAGCAGACGCACGTGTTGTTTTCTGCGACCTCGGGGTGCGCGCACGCGTCGACCCGACCGTCGTACTCTGTGAAGTTGAGGTCCTCGCCCAGCACGATGGCGTCGGCGGGGCGGAGCACCAGCGCGCCGAGGAGCACCGTGGCGAGCAGGCGCGCGAGCGGGCGCGCGAGCGGGCGCGCGAGCGGGCGCGCGCGGTGGGCGCTTGCGCAGCGCCACGCGTCCTGCTCGCGGGCGTCGAGCTCGCCGGCGGGGGGGCTCATGTCTGTCATCATGTCCGTTCGCTGTTATATATTACTATAAATTCCATTCCACCTCTCGGCGCGCGCGGGCAGACTACGCGAGGTGCGCGCCCGAGGCGTCGTCAAGTCCCGTGAAAACACGTATCTTGTCGCGGCGCAGGGGCCGCGGCGGCGGGCCGGCGCGCGCGACGGGTGGCGGCGGGGTTGGCGGCCCGGCGCGCGCGACGGGTGGCGGCGGGGTTGGCGGCCCGGCGCGCGCGACGGGTGGCGGCCCGGCGCGCGCGACGGGTGGCGGCGGGGTTGGCGGCCCGGCGCGCGCAACGGGCGCCAGTGCCTCTGAATCCAGCGAGTCTTGGTCCGGAATTACATTGATGCACACTGTGTCTACGCTATGGGAATTCTTGTCCACAATCGAAAGAGCGTCGCCGAGCTCGCGCTCGCCGTTGCTTTTCATAGTGTCAAGGTAATGCGCTGCGCCGATGCCTGCGCGAGCGTGTTTCGAAGCGGCGAAAAGGATCCAGACGGAGATGCACGTTGGTAGCAGAGCGTTGAAACCGATGACAAAGGCGTAGAATGAAATTGCGGCCGCGGAGGACCGCGAGCGCGACATGAAGTCGCCCAAGCACGCGTCCCTCACCGATGTCACGAGCGCAGAGGCAACGCCGGCCGCCACGAACTCGACGGGTGTGACGGCTAGAGATAGTACAAGGGCCGCTTTGGCGGCCACTGGAAGCGACGACATGCTGAGGAGCACCAGAAGCACGCGGAAAAACGCGCTGCTCCGGCGCGCCTCCAGATACTCGCTGAGACTGTTCAAGAAGCGCGGACCCGGATACGCCTGTGCACAATGCATGAAAATCAGTAGAAAAACCCCCAGGAGCGCTGTTTCCCAGCACAGAGATACCAGAGCGCCCTGCCAAGCCCCGAAAAAGTACCCGTACATTGTCTTGGTGACGTTCGGGAACGGAAAGCACAGGATCAGCTGCAGGGCGTGGGCTATAAGAAGAACACAAAGGGCCTGGATCCTGTGCGCATATTGCAGCTGTGTTTTCCAAGCAGCCATTGACGCTCCCAGACTGGTAGACTCAACACCACCGCGTGTCTCGTGGCTCCAATAGACCACGAATATCACCACAGCCGCCACAGTGACGACAAAAGAGGCTGCAAGAAGGCGAAGACTTTGACAGAAACCGACGTGCCGCTGGTATAAAGTGGATTTCATCCCACGTCCTTGTTAATTACAGAATGCTTGCTTCTGGTTTATATTTTCATAGTCGTCCCACGTGCACGAATGGTCTATTTTGGCTATTCATTTATGAGCCTATTCGATGCTGGGAGTGCGCATTTGCACGACGACTTTCTTTCCTACATTTCATATTTAAGATATGCAATCGTATGTCGTTCCAAACACCCGAGATGGGTCCGTCTCAATCGACAAAGCTGCAGAAGTCCGCTGCATACACAACTCAGCCTCAGAGTCCATATCCCGCTCTGAACGTGGATTTTGGCGCCATGAATCTTCTCCCGGCCAAGCGCGCAGCGAGCTTCACGCCATTCGACTCTGGACTCGTGAATAGCCAGAGCATGCGAGCTACAACAGCAGCACCCCCCGTGACCTTTCAGTTCAACGACCCCACGCAAGTTGCAGATTTTTTCGAAAAGCCATCCAAGCATAACCTCGACCACATGCACACGGGTCTCCTCAACCACACGGATGCAATCAACACCCTCGCCGAGTCGATTCACAAAACGAAGACCAACTACAACTCTCTGCATAATGAGGTGAACACGAACAACTCATTTGCACATGAGGTATTTGACAACCACACTAATGCGTTGAACCACCTGGTTACGGAGACTCAGAGTCTGTCTACTGGTGTTCTCAACCACAGGGATGTTCTGCAAGCTCACAAGTTAATCATCCAGCAGCAGACAAACGAAATCAACGACTTGAAACAACAGCTTGCAGGCCACCATGATAAGTTCCACACTGGTATGGAGAACCACACGGACGTCCTGCGTTCACACGTAGGCCAGCTGAAGAATCTGAACACACAGGTGTCGATGTACGACACCAAGTTTAGGGATCACGCCAATACAATCTCCCAGACTGCTGACAGCATTCGAAACCTGCAGCAGGACTCGGTACGGCAGAGTCAGAAAATCAACAGCAACACAGACAGCCTCTCCTCGGTATCGAATACGCTGAAAGACGTCCACCTCGGATTAGTTCACCACACAGAGACACTGGACTCGTTTGGCAACAAGATCAACGAGCACAGCGATCGCATGCTCCAGCTCAAGGCAACGCATGCCCAGCTCGGCGCCCGGCTCGACACTCTCGAGGGTAAGGTCAACGCTGGAAATGCGTTGTCGAAGACTGAGCTCGATTCGCAGATCAGGGACATCAAGACTGCGATCAACTCGAACGCGGCACTTCTCGATGAGCTTTTGAATGAGCGAAATGTGGCTGGCACCGACGCGATGACTCGCATGATGTCGAGTGCGCCTCGTCGGTAAATACACTTTAAATTGTAATATATAATGAAAACATTAAAGCACTTCGTATATATATGGTCTGAGTTTGCAATGTCTTGTCCGCGAGATACATATCTCCTTGTGTGGTTTTACCAGCAGAACAAAAAGTCGGTGCGCGATATATGTTCAGGGGCCATCGTCAACATCGTGGTGACACATGTTGACCCGCCCTTCTGTCACGTAGAGCTAGCATTTGAGGACGGTATGGCGATTAGCGTCACCAAAAATCAAAAAGTTTGCATGCGGCGCCGCAGCTTCGACCCCATGTACTACACGTGCATTAAGATCCCTGTGTCTCTGGAGGTGTCCATATACGCAAAATCTGAAGCCAGTGCCCGGGTGGGCCAGCCGTTCGGCTACGTGGGCGCGAACACAACTTTCTGCAGCAAGCTTGTCTGTGAAATCCTGAAGACCAGCTTGGCGGTTGACGGTCTGGGTAGTCCCAACTTGACGTCGCCCAGCGGGCTGTACAAGCTGTTGATTTTGAAAGGAAAACTTGTCTACCCGTCCAACAATCGAGAAGCGTTTCCGATCGCTTTCAAAAATGAACTGGCTCATTTACTGCCCGCGTCTCCGTGAGTCGAACGAACTTGGAGAACCGGCATCGCGTTCACTTGATCTTCTTATTGGTGTTCAACGTGCTGGACTGCACAGGAGTATACGGCCACGCACTCTTCGCCCCAAACGTCAGCATGAAGCGTTTGCGTCTCGTGTTATCGATTGTAAACGGGGTACTCTTCGACGTTTTGGCGACGTCTTGAAGTGGCACAAATATGCTCGACATGGACGATGCAGGGGCCTGCGTCTTGAACCCGAGTGTTCTGAACATGCTCTGCATTACCGGCAGCTGAGCAAGCTGCTCCGGTGGGTGTGTCAATGTGCGCGCAAGAGCTTCTCCTATGTCCATGAGTCCGAGGGTGCACGTGAGTCCGAAAATAACCCATACAATCACGTCTGGTATCTTCAGGTCGAAGTAGAGCACGAGCGCCGGCGCCGTGACCATTTGGGCGAGATGCACGAGAATGAAGAGCAAAAGTGCCGATACGCTCGCTCTGTCAAAGACCACGGCCGCCAGGACTCCGGTGACGAAGTCGCTGCCCGCGAGAGCCAACGCGACGACAAGCACTCGCGTGGACATGACACTCTTAACTCCTGGTTTTTGGTCGAAGAACGAGACGTCGTCGTGCTCCGGACACCCTTGCTTGCAGCCAAGAGTAAAGTTTTCCTTGATAGTGTACGTCGACATCAGCACCAGAATCGTGAGCACGTTCATGATCATGACGCGCCTTGCCGAGGTCTTGGCGGTGATTTTCTCCGAGACAAGCTTCCCTGACACGACAATCTGCAGTCCACCGGACCAGACGAGGAGCGGCAGGAGCACGGCCAAGTATATCGAGTACGAGTACTGCCACAGCACCGTGCCCGGGTCCTTGCAGGTCGTCCCCCAGAGCTGACAGAGCAGGAGCGGCCAGTTGCGCCGGTGATACGTATACACTATACCGCTTTGGAAACACACCCACAGCGCCGCGGCGGTCACGAGGCGCCCTGCGCTCCGCGAGAACGCGTGGCAGATGTCCTCGGCGAGCGCCCCAAGCCGGCTGGCCGTCATCGCGCTGCATATCACCAGGAGCAGCAGTGAGTAGGCAAGGATCACCAAGACACTCGTCCCAAAGACCGGCCATGTCTCGCCATCCGGCCACGAGAACACGTCCATCCGCTGCGCCGTGACTACCGTGCTCAGCAGTCCGAACACGAGCGCCTCGACTGTGAGCACGTACACCCACTCGTTCATGCGCCGTCGCTCGTTAATACTGATAGGATCCATTCGACATCTTATTAAAGCGATCTGCAAGCGATGAGCGTGATGGTCACGATTCGCACTATTGACATGTAGCGATGTTTTCTTTTAAGGACCCGAAAAAAAACCCTCGAGCGTGGACATGCTCAGTGCTCATCATGGAGGTGGGCCACGCGCGGAATATGCGCAAACTGCTCCAAGAGAGCTCATTTGCGTTCACGTCACCGGACGAACACAGCGCGCTAGTACAAATGCTCATCGACAGCCTGCCACTGCCTCCGCTCCCCGTCATGGTCCTGGACGGCTTTCCACAGCTTGAAAGGGAGGACAGTTTGGCGTCTTCGTTCGACTTCCTGCGGCATGCCATAGTAGCGCACCAGCTGGCCCAGCCTGTGGGTGGCTCTGCGCCCGCGCTGGTGCGCGCAAAGTGCGAGGTCGTGGACTGTCTTCGACGGGACATGAGCGCATACTGCGCGCAAGCGGCAGGCAACACAGCGAATCACGCCTGGGTCCAGGGAGCGTACAGGATCTTCTGCAACGCCCTACGAGCGTACATGCTCCGCTGCACCAGCATCAAGGAGGTGCGATTCTTTCCCATTGCGGCGGTCGCGCCTGATTCGGCGCTGGTGCAGCAAGGGTCTCTGCACTGGCAGGGAAGCTGGGGCGGGGCGAGAGACAGGACGCTGGTCTGTGAGGACTGCTCAGGAGCTCACTTCAGCAGCTACGAAAACATGGTGCGCTCGTATGCGCTTCATGTTGGTTCTGCGGGGCAGCATGCTTGATTTCCGCCTTCCTGTCCGCAGCGACGGCTCGTGCATTTCGGACAGCATGCAGCGACCTACATATTTAATACTGTGTGATGTACAATGGCGGTCAATCCAGAGAACAAGAGCGTCGATCTGCCCGAGGGGACAAAATGCGTGCGTCTCAGGCGCGAGCATGGCACTCCGTTGGCGCGCAGCGTCATCAACGACAGAGACGTCTACGGGGTCATGGCGGAAACGAAAACCTGCTTCCATCTCTTCGACCTCTGCCAGTACGGTGTTTCGCGCGAGATGAAGCGCATCGGCTCCGGAGTCGGCGCACGCGTGCAGTTTCGCAAGAACTGGTTCGACTCCGTGGAGCCTCCCCGCTCGAGCGAGCTGCAGTCGTTCACGGACACTGTCCCCGAGAAGCAGAAGTACACGCTGCGCAAGTTGCACTTACCGAGCGAAGTGTCGATCTGGGACGCACACGGAGGTGTCGACCGCTACACAGGGCGTCTGCGCGAGGACTACACGCGCCTGCAGACACCCGTGCATCGCGATCACGTGCTCGAGGTGCAAATGCTCGACACTGTCCTCGAGACGGCGTTCCCGTGGACCGGAGAGCTTGATGCCGGCGGGGTGCAGGTCGCGAGGCAGGTGCTCTTCCCGTTTCTCAACGGCGACGGTGAGTTTCGCAAGGAGTTGCTGAACTTGAACAACACCGAGGATATCCTCAACCAGTACTGGAAGGGCGGGTCGGTGAGGCTCTGGCGCAAACACTTCCACGAAACAGGGGGTGACGTCAAGGTCATGCGGCAGCGGCTTGGGGGGGACGCCTCTCTCGCGGGACTCATGCGCGCCAGCATGCGAGTCGACAACGACGGCCAGGCCGTCCAGGCGCTTGCGGTCGACAAGTGGAAGGGCCGAGGGGCGCGCGCGCAGGCGGCATACCGCCCAGCATGGGCCCGCGGAGTGGACTCTGCGATGGGCTTGGCAGGGCGCAAGCTCGTCGAGCGCCTCAACGAGCACGACGGACAGACGCCATTCCTGCTCGTGGCGGACGGCCTCGAGGACGTGTTGTGCAAGATGGAGTTGAAAGGATTCGCACGCTAGGCGCGTGCGTGCAAGTGCGCGACTTAAACAAATAAAATACATGTTCGTCCATCTGTTTATTACATCTGTTTTACCACATCTCAACGATCACGTGCGCTCGCGCGAATGCTTCGAGACTCAGTGTCTACTCTCCCCATTTCCTCTGTCCTGTGATGTACTCGCCCAGACGTGTAAATGGAAAAGGCTCAAATGTCCCTTTCCAGCCCCAAGGCTTCATGTCCGGAACGTCCTTGCCAGATTTTGTAGTGCGCGTTGTTACCAGAGCTTCGTGCGCCTCAGGGGTCAGCTTGTCGATGACGGTACTCTGGAGGACTTTCGGAAAGTTTTGAAACTTTTTCGGAAAAAACCATATACGATCGCCAGAAGGCCATACATCTGGAATCCCACCGGTGCTGAAAAGTTCTCTGCGGATCGCTCGTTCTGCCGGTGACACTTCGGGATGATATCCGAGATAGAATCCCATGCTGATGGGTGTTTCGCGATCGAATGACGGATGTCCGTGAAGAATCTTTGGGGACCAAAAAACAGCGTGTCCTGCAGGCACTGTGTAAGCCCTCTGCTTGTCAAAAAGGCCCCATGGATCCCTGTTTGGATCAAGACTGTACTTTGCCTGGCCGAGTTTGCGGCCGGGGTACAGTGGGTCGTACACTTCCACAAACCTCTTCAGAAACTCGTCCGTGTTAGAACCTGGCACGCAGATAAACTTGCACGCGGTAATGCAGACTTTCCCCTGAAGCTCTGAATCTACACTCGATCTTATCTGACGGGGGTCCAGATCAAAGTGAAGAAATTCTTCGCCTTCCGTCACAGTAGGAACTCGAAAAATCGCGCGGTTGAAATCGCAGTTGATCCACTCGTTGTTCAGGAGAAACGCGACTGCCCAATAGAGCTGTGCATCCTGGCGAATTTCGTTTTCGATTTTCAAATGAAACGACGGCGGTGTGCACGGGGCCCCAAACGTGGCGTGTGGAGGTAGACATTTCTTGAGTCGACTCAGGTTCACGGCATCGATCCTCTTCTCGAGGAGCACGTCGACGATGTCGTCTATGTCTTCATCGTTGTTGATGTGCACCTCTTTTCCGTTTGCAAGCTTGAAGTTCAGCATGAATTCGTCGCGGTATGGCATCTGCATGAATAAGGAGGTGACAAACTCCCGCACTGCCTTGCGCTTGTCGATTTTGTTCTCTAAATCAATGCATAAGATCCCATTTTGTTCGTAGAACGTCTTCATTCTGCGCGCGTATTCGGGATCTCCAAGCATACTGATCGAAAAGATCTCCTCAAACTCGGCTACCGGAACTTGGATTTTCTTGTTCTTGGAAGTCGAAAGCACAGCATTCTTCTGCTCCTCATACTTGCGCGCGCGTTCGATTTTGAGTGTCGCGGACAGATCCCCAAAAAAAAGCGTCTCTTGCATAGGAGGCCTTTTTTGCCTTTTCGAAGCAGGCAATGTATTTTCCATTGAATCACTGTAAGTAAATGTCTTATATACACTTCATCCGTGGACTGTGACGCTTGTCTTCCTAGATTTCAATCACTAAAGTTTCGTCGAACTTAAACAGCCTGCAACAGATTGTCCCTAACCTCTTTTGGTTTTAGCGGGCAAAAAAATGAAATTAGAGTCCCTAACTATAAACCCCTATTTAATTCCGCGCGCGCGTTTCTCTCCAAACATTCACTCCGCCATGCCACAGACATCCAGACAAATGCGCACCCCGTCGCCCGTGCGCGGCCCGCGCGAGTGCCCTGGCGCCCCGAAGCGCGCTCGACGTGTTTGCCCCACGCCTGTCGCGACCGCCGTCTATCGCTCGCTGTTGATCGAGTTGGAGGCCGCGGAAGCCGCGGCGGAGCGCGCCGCTTGTGAGACTGAGGCGTAGAGCGAGTCGGCGGCCCACATTATAAAACCATTTTATCAGGAATGGAAATAAATGAAAATAATCCTGTGAAATATATCAATATTTCTTCTTTTTTTTTCAGCGAGTGTGTCCTCATGCAAATGGCCGACTCCGGTCTCGCGCGATCTGCTAAACGTGGTCGTTGCTATATTTCAGATTCAAAACACCATGGATTTTATATCGTCGCTTTCTACAGACTCCTTCTCAATCACAACCGCCACACGCGAACAGGGAGTCGTCGTGCGCATGCTATCGTCGCCAAAAGTCAACTACAGCACATGGAATGAATTTTCCGACCTCTTGATGGATGTACAGGAGAATTACTGCCGCTGTTTGGTGGTTTCGGTAATGATGGAACTCGAAGCTCACGAACTCCCCTTGCTGGAAGCAGCGAGAAACTTTGCGTTTCAACTATCACATATAAAGAAAGAAGGGCCCAAAATCATCATGAGGCTGACAAAGCAAGAAGGTGCATGGTGGTGCGCCATGGTCGCACACTTCGTGTACTGTCGGGTCCAGCGCGCGTCGGTAATCTACCAGCACACTATTGAGCAGCTCAATGAGGTAGAGCTACGAGAAGAAGGGTCCACTTGCAGTGCACAGGACCACTTGCTTTTTAGTAGAAGACTTTCGACACTGATTCAGATTTTACAGGAGGAAGTGCGACACACGTTCTCGGGTGCCATGCCCTTTAGTGTCTACACGCTGTGTTCAGGCTTCGTGTCCACGCTCATCGTAGATAACTTTACGTTTTACAACAATTCAGAGCTCACAGCTTTCACCAACTCACAGTTTGAGGAAATTTTGCTTGCGCTGTGTATGGGACTACACAAGCGCTTGGGTGCTAGTAGCCCGCTGTTGGGAATACACGACGAGATAATGCTAAACCTGTGTACACTTATTTGCGCATCGAGTCTACAGAAACACGTGTTGTGTCATACATTCGAGGAAAGACTATAAAGTCAAGGAGTATTACATGTATGGACTCATAGACATTGTTTAATGATACAAAATATATCCAATAAAAACACCTAAAGTAAAGTAGATCTTATCCTTCGACTTACACCTTAAGTGTGATTTTAGAGCGCATACTTCACTTAAATGACATAGACGTATGGAGTACGTCTCCTACAAACTATGTGTGTTATTCTCGTCTTCCTCTCGGAGAGGGCACAGGGCACGCATGATCGCGAGTTCGTCAGCAGGATATTCTTCCAGATCATGTCTGTTGAAAAGGATTCTGTAGTAAGCAGAGGATATGACCTTCTTGATAAGCGCCTCTTTTGCTTCCTTTTGAAGATCTGCTTCCGTCATCTTCCTCTTGCTTTCCTTACCACACTTTACCGGCATGTAGAATTTCGGGTCCATGATCGCCTTAAGTGTTAATTCCACGTTACCTGCGACTACTGGAAACACTTCTTGCATGACTTTAAGTAGCCTTGTGGTACTTGCGTACATACCACAAGTTTGCGTAAAGGCCTTCTTCTTCGTCGTTGCTATATTGAAAAGTTGGAAGGACACCGGGTCAAAGACCTTTCCTTCTGGAACTTTCCTTCGTTTCCAGTAGGTGAAGTCCCAAATGGTCAAAGTGTCCAGATCATGTTCTGAGAAAACTTCAGGAGGCAAAACATCCGGAGTGTGCATTAGTGCAATGTCCTCAACTTGCATTGGAAAGCCACCGGACTCGTCTTCTAAAGGATATTTGGTGGCTTCGTTCCAGAGACCGGGCATTTCTACCCGACCGTACGTTTCAATCACGGGTGGAAGTTGCTTCGGCTCAGGAAACCCCCACATACTTGCGCATAAATATTCAAATTCATCTTCTGGCAACTCGGGGTATCGGAGGGATTCACCTGCGGGTGCTTGAGCCCATGGTGCATCATCACAACTGTTCATCGTATATCCTATCAATAGAAATCTTATATATATGAATTCCGTATTTTGATGCCTTCAAAACTGTGATATAAATTCACTAAGGGTAGTAAATTGAATGTTAGGGACATGAAATGTACATCACATTTTACAAATACAAATTCGTACAGTTAGAGACCCTGGCCTCGTGATTTAAGTAAAAAGAGAATCAAATCTTCCCGAAAGACATGTTTGGACAGACACATTCCACGATGCATGAGACTGCTGAACAAGAGAATGTGGCGGACCACATCGTGGCTTGTGTTGTCTCTGAAACTGTGCCACCGTGCGTGGTTGTTGGCGAGAATGGACACGCTGCGCTCTCCTCTGAGGGTCTCGGCGACCCTCTGCTTGCCCTTTTCGACAAGTTGGTGCGGGACGTGGATGTCAGCAAGAGCTCCGAGAGGGTGCGCGCTCTGGTTGAGGACGTGCTCGCAGACGCGCGTGCGCGCCGAGACACCGAGAGCGTGAAGAACCTGTTTGTGATGGCGTTCCAGACGCGGTGGTGCAGGGGCGGGAAGGCGGAAAAGATGCTCTTTTACGTGCTGGTGAAGATTTTGTACACACGCTTTCCTGCAGTGGTGCTCGGGCTCGTGCGCTTGATCCCCGAGTACGGGTACTGGAAAGACCTTCTTTGCCTTCTTGGCGAGTGCCCGGCTGGCGCGGGCGCGCACGCCGACGCCGGCGTCGACTACGGCCCGCTCCACGCCAAGGTGTGGGCGCTCTTTGCGCAGCAGCTCCAGGCAGACGCGGCTGAGCTGGAGAGCGCGGAGGCCGAGAAGCGCGTGCCGAAGCTCTCGCTGTGTGCAAAGTATGCGCCCTCGGAAGGGGGCGCGCACAGCAAGACGCTGCAGGCGGACCGCAAAATCTGCGAGCTGCTCTTTCCGGTGTCCAGTCACCACGTCGATGTCTCGTGGCACCACGTTGGCGCCAAGTACCGCCGGCTGCTCTCGCGGCTTCGGAAGAAGCTGACGCTGACTGAGACGCTCATGTGCGCCCAGCGCTGGTCTGAGATCGACTTTCAGAGTGTGCCGTCGCTGTGCATGGACCGCCAGAAGCGCGCGTTCCTCAACGAAGACCGGAAAGGAAACACCGCTCATCCACAGGACGCGGCGCGCATCGCGTGCCGCGAGAAGCTGCTGGCGCACATCGCAGACAAAGGCATCTCGGCGCTCAAGGGCAAGCAGTTGTTTCCACACGAACTTGTGCAGCATGTGCTGGCGCCGAAGCGCGGGGCTATGTCGGCGGGAGTGTCGGCAGTGCTGGACGTGCAGTGGGCGGCCATGCGCAGTGGACTCCTCGCGCAGGTCGAGGCGCGGCGCGCGGAGCTCGCGCGCGCCGCGGCTCCGGTCGAGCGCGCCGAGGACCTGGCGCTCGCGGCTTCCGTGTGTCCCGACTTTGCGGTGCTTTCCATCGCCAGGGACGTGGTGATCGACGCGGCTGTCTCCAGCGGCGCCGCAAGGTCCATCGGCCTTGGGCGTGTCGTGCCCATGGCGGATGTGTCGGGCTCGATGAGTGGTACGCCCATGATGGTGTCGATCGCGCTCGGCATTCTGGTCTCGGAGGTCACGCACGAGTCCTTCCGCGACAAGGTGCTCACCTTTGCGGAGACACCGGACTGGCACGACTTACGCGGCATGACATCGTTCGTGGAGAAGACTAAGAGTCTTGCGAGAGCCAACTGGGGCGGCTCTACCGACTTCTACGGCGCAATGAAGCTCATTGCTGAAGTTGTGCGGCGTCAAAATCTCAGCGCTGACGAGATCCCCGACCTTCTGGTCATTTCAGACATGCAATTCAACGAGGCTCTGGGACCCCAATCGTGGAATTTATCCCAGGTGAAGATCAACAAGATGTTCAGAGACCTCGGAATCGAGTTACACGGGCGCCCCTTCGATCCGCCGCAGATCATCTTCTGGAACGTGCGCGGCGACGTTGTTGGATACCCCGCTTCTGCAGACAGCAAAGGCGTGGTAATGCTCAGTGGCTTCTCGCCTGCACTCATGAAGTTTGTCCTGTCGGGAGAGATGGAGGAGGAGGTCATTGTGGGCGTGGACGCTGATGGAAATACGGTAAAAGAGAAAAAGCAACTGTGTCCTAGAGAGGCTCTGTGCAAAGTTTTGTACGACTCCGGCCTGGATGCCGTGCGCGCGGCTTTGGACGCCATGCCGACTGAGGCGTTCTCGTTTGCGTAGGCTTTTTAACCACGTGTGTGCACATGAATTCTGTGTGAATCCTGAATAAATATGTGTTTCAAATGTGTATCCGTAAGTTGCTCGATACCCCTCAGAGCGCGAGAATTACAGGCAGCTGTGTCGAGTTCCCGCTTGCATTCACACCATGCATTACACATGTCGATTACGCCTTGACAACCGCATCTCAATTTCCATGCAGTCGATTCTGGTTTTGTGCACATGATAATATTTCAAGAACCCCGGCTGAGTTATAAGTGAGAAAGCGGATATGCAAAATTCTATAATCTACGCGCACAAAACACTGAGATTGACGCTATCTTCGCGAACGGCGGGCTTCATGTTGCTGCTCCTCGTATTTGCAGGACCAGGCAGCTGCAGATTTGTCATAGAAGAGAACAGTGTCCTCCTGCCGTCGTCCTCTGAATATCACGCGTACGAGAACTCGTGGAGTGTAAATTTCGATAACGTGAACGCCGTGGACTTTGACATCCTGATCGTGGAGATGTGTATACAACAACCGTGTCCCTCGCAGCTGGATCGGTTTTCTGGTCTGATAGCCTGCGACGACCTTTCACAAACCTTCAATGACAGTGCATGGTTCAACCAACACATCTCGAGTCAGATTGAGTTTTCCGCCGAGACTCTGTGTGACAGCATGCACAAGGTGCCAGACAAGGTGCAAATAGACGCCAATGTCGTCATGAAGGACACGATCGGGCGTCCCTGGGTTACCCTTCGCCAGCCGCTGTCGCTGCAGATCATAAACGACCCTGACATGCTAAGGCTCTGGGGCCACGAGCTCAATGCGACAGAAGAGGGACTCAACGTGACTCGGCCTGTCTACGAGATGACCTTGCGCGTGACGCAGGTCCTCAATCTCCAGCGTCTGTTTGCGTACCACCAGTCGCTGGTGCGTGTCGTGGTTGTCACTCCGACTGTGTCCTCGATCATTTTCAGCTTGCAGAACCCGTGCACAGCGCGCGGGTACACGGCGCCAGAGTTCGGCGCTGTGAGTCTGAAGCAGGTGGAGCAGCGGGAGCGTTGCATGTGGACTTGCCGCATGGACCTGCTGCGCCAGCCGTACAACTCCATCCCGCCCACCAGGGACCAGCTGAACTCGTCGCGGCCCGAGTTCGCCGCCCTCGACCCCAAGTACGTCTGCCGAGAGCTTCCGCCGGACTGGGTGGCCACGTTCTTCGGGTTCGAGATCCACACGCACATGATCGCGACTTCCGAGGAGTACACGCAGGTGCTCTACGACGCAATCGATCGCATGGCGCGAGCCATCGAAAAGGATTTCGAAAAGAAGCAAACTGAGGTGATGGTCGCACTGTCGGTGCACAACAGCATCTACCACCCTCTGCGTTTCCGCGAGGAGTTGCGGGAACAGGCCGAGGCGACGTGCCTGCTCACGCAGTGCGAAAACACATGGTTTCCAAACACACGGGGGTGGATAAATCAGCATTTTGTGTACGGCGAGAACCGTCGGAGACTCGAAGGAAGGAACACGAGCGCGACTTCTGGTTCCCGGGGACAGCGCCGCAGGACGATGGGCGTGCACACGCTATTTGTCGACGGCGTTCTGATTAGCAAGGACATGAGCGTCTTGGTAGAGGACAGTGATCGCCTGCAGACCATCAGCTACCTTCGCGAATCTGTGTACAACATGGGCGAGATGCTCGTGCTCTTCTCGAGCGCTCTCCAGATTTCCAGCGTAGAAGACTTTGACATTGCGGGCGTCATCGGCTTCGTCTCCCCAAAGGCGGTGCCCTTGCCGCGCACCCCGCCGAAAACGGCCAACTACTGGTTCCCGAACTACATTATTATCATTCTTTCGATATCACTGATCGTCTTGGGCGTGATGCTGCTGGTGTGCGTGCTCTTTATTCGCGAAGTGCTCGCCAAGCGCCGGCGGAGACGCGAGGAGCACGACGACTTCGACGACGGCCTCTAGGATGAAGGTGTGGTGTAGTTGTTATAAGGGAAACTCATAATGAAGCAAGTCTCGCGTTCCGGGCGCTCCGGTGCTCATGGAAATTTTAATCAGTCAAAACGTATAAGGCACATGCGCGCGCCGAGCTCAGCCCTCGATGGCGACCGCGGGCGCCATGTTGGGATCCACAGCGCTGATGGGATGAAAGGACTGGAGGTCCAACAGCCACGGGTTGGAAAGGAAGGCGCCCAACACCGAGGGGGCATCGTCGCACCACACCTCGAGGCGGTCTTCGGCGCCGCCGAACGCTCGCTGGTCTCCGACGCGCGCTTCGCGCTCAAAGCGCGCAGCCTCTTCCGAGTCGTTCAAGTCGTAGTTCTCCTCGGCGACGTCGTGCGGGTCCTCGATGGCAGAGATCTGGACGCCCAGGCCCGAGAGCAGCGGGTTCATCAGCAGGAAGACCGCGCGCTTGATGTCGTCGCGCTCGTCTCCGTTGGTGCTAAAGGGAATGCGCGTCTGTGAGTTCTCGTACGAGACTGCTTCCTCCCGGAGAAGCCGAAGGCTGCTGTCACAGTCGCACAGGTTGTAGAGCACCAAAACGTCCTCGCCGCCCCAGGACTTTCCGGCGGTGAGGAGAACTGCCGTGGACGGCGCCATGGGGTCGAGGACTGTGGCCTCCACGAGGACGCTCTCTAGCTAAATAGCAGCCCGAGGGACTCGGCGCAGTTTTTGCGCGCGTTGGTTCGCGACCGAGGATGACCCTAACCTCACGTGCAAAATAAAACTCGCGCTTTGCGTGCATTTCCGATAATCACAAGATGTCCCTAAATTCTCAATTTTAGCGGCGGCGTTTTTTTCTGGAACCGATCAAGCCACAGAACCCCAATGACACGCACCGAGACCGAGACCGTCGCGCCGGAGGTCGTGGAGGACGCCCGCGGCGCCGCCGAGCCGGAGCAGGCTGTCGCTGCCGTGGATGCTAAGGTCGAGCAGGAGGCGCCGGAGGCCGGAGGCGACGCTCTCGACGCAGAGCTGTACGTCGGCCTGTTTCCGGAGGGCTGCACCCACACGGCGCTCGAGATGGTGCTGCTCGCCAACCCGGAGGTCGAGGCCAAGGGCGCGTCCGTGGCCGCCTTCGCCACCGACGCCTTCAAAAACGCCAGCGAGCTCCAGCGCACCGCCATGCGGGTCCGCATGGTCGCCGGGGCCAGCGAGGCCGACGCTCGGGCTTCGGTGGCCAAGTCCCAGGGGATCGACCTGGCGCGCCTGTTCGGGGTGCCCGCCGAGCCGAAGGCCATTGCCGAAGTCCTCTTCAAGCAGGAGGAACGCAAGCGCAAGGATCCGGAGCCTTAGTGGCTTTGCTGGCTTTGCTGGCTGTGCTGGGTGTGTTTGCTGTGTTGCAATAAAAATATGTCTCCGGTCTTTCGAACGAGCGCCTCTCGCCTGTGAAACAAACGCTTGAGACCCACACTCACTTGGCTTGAATGCACAAGAACCGATTTTATTACAGTGAACCCTAAAAACCCGGCACCGCACTGCGCGGCGCCCGCGGGAACCCTACACTCCTCACGGCTCAGGCGGACACTCGCGTCGCGTCAGCTCCTGCATGGCGTGTTTGTTTCGCTTCACTAGAAACGCGAGAATCTCGCCGTCGCACGAGTCGAGCGGCTTGTCGTTCTTGAGCACGTCGCGCCACTGTCCCAGGATGGCGCAGATGTCGCTGTGCCGGCCCGTCGCCACGTTTCCGCCGCAGCTAAACTTTCTGGACGCCAGTTTCTGATGGCTGACACTGCAGAACCTCGCGACGCGACACCCGCCGCACGTGAGCATCTGCTTGTTCTCGCCGCGCTTCTAGCCGCAACCCGAGCAACAGACGTGCGAACATTTCACCATGATCGACATGATGAACTTGAGATCCCTGACAGCGGCATCGCGTTCCCCCGCCGCAAAAAGAAGGTGTGCGCTGTGGAGTTTCGCAAACCACTGCCCCCCGTCGAAAGCCACGTCCAGCCACCCGAGCGCCTCCTCGATCTTGGCGCGCAAGTCCGGCGCAGGGGTCTCGCGCTCGTGTAGAGCCGCGAGCAGGCGTGACGCCTGGAACGCGAGCGTGACGCCCAGGTTCATGTCTGCATCGGTCTTCATGTGCGGAACCTGCATCTCGCGGGCGAGGTCTTGCTGACGCCTGCTGAAGCCCAGTGCTTCCTCGAACTCGTGCATGTGAATAGAGCAGGTGCTGAGGTTCGCACACGCCCTGGCCTCCAGGTCGCGGTCTTTGATCTTCTTGGCGAGCACCATCTGCGTTTTGTATTGTGCGTGCGCCTCTTCAAATTGTCCAGAGGACTCAAGCACCATGCCGATGTTACCAGACGCCGAGCACTGACCTCTGATATCCCCGAGTTCCGTGGCGAACGCCATGTGCTTCTTGTGCCACTCGAGAGCACTCTCGTAATCTCCGAGCGCGTGGGTTGCGTTGCCGATGTTGCCGCAGGCGGAGCTCTCGCCGAGGACGCTTCCTAACTTCTGCTGGATCCCGAGGTCTAGTTTGTGAAAGCGGACGGCCTTGATGTGGTCGCCGATAAGATCGTAGGTACATCCGAGGTTGCAGTATGCTCGGGCTATGGCCGCCTCGTCATTTTTCTCCATGGCGATCACGAGACGCAGCTTCTGACACGCGATCGCCTCGCCAAAGTTCCCGAGATGGTGGTGAATGATGCCGAGGTTGCATGACGCCCTGCCCTCCTGCGATCGGTTCCCACTCTTCTTGGCGATTTCCAAGTGAAGCGTGAAGTACTTGAGCGCCTCCACGTAGAACTGCAGCGACTGGAAGGCGATGCCGAGAACGTGGTACACAAACATGGACTGGGTAGGCCGGATGTTGGCGATGGCCGTGGCGACTTCAAACCAGCGAGTCTCGTGCGCTACTACCTGGGGCCAGTCCTCTGCGTCGAACAGGCGAGAAAGTGTCTCGAGCGCCGCGATCGTGTCTTTCGGAAGACAGTTTCGCTTGTGCCCAGTGCTCCAGGCGAACGCTTGGCACTTTTTCGAGCAGTACTTCTCGACCTTGCACCGGGCGCAGACGAGCAGGGTGGCGCAGGTTTTTGAACAGACAGCACAATTCCCAGTGGACATGGCGGTCCGGGACGTGGAATGCAGTTTTTTTCCCGGCCTGCATTTAAATACCGGTTTTGCCCGCAACACTAAGCTCCAAATTTTACGAAGTTAGGGCAGGCGCGTGCATTTACGTGCACCTACTGCGGTGATCTCGCGGAGAAACAGAGCACATGGCCATCTCCACGACAGCAGTAAGTCCCGGGCAGAGCCCGGAATACGCCTCGCCCAGCCCTTCGCCGACGAGCGGCGAAGATTTTGCATGGCCCCCGGGCGCTTCCAATCCGTCGCCCCGACAAATGCGCGAGAGCGCGCTTGAAAAGATGTTTTGCAGGCTGCAAGAAGAAGGCGTCGCGTCGCTGTACGGCAGCAGCTACGGCTTCGGGTTTGACCGCCTGGTCGTGCATGATCTACAAAAGCTAAACGAAAGCATTGAGAAGATGGTCACGGAAAACGAGGGATTCCTGTGGAAGAACATTGAAAATTTCGGGGACCACGTCGTCACCTCGGAGTGGTTTCCGTGCGTCATGATCTCGCGCCTGTACTCGCCTGTCGGGTCACTGGCACAGCTGCCACACGCGCGCACTCAGCAGTTGTGCTACACGGAGTGGATCCGCGAGGATGACAGGTACAGGGCTACCTCGGCGGCCTGGTGCAGAGACTTGTAACTTTGTCCATGTCGCTTGATTTTTACACGAGCGTCCGGTGAAGTGCTCAAATGGAAATAAGGTGCTTTTGGATATATCCATGGGGCCGTGCATGGCATGGGAAAACGCGACAGCTCCTGATGTGTGTATTGATGAAGACTGTACTTTTGACACAAAGGTGCGTGTACGGGTTTTGAGAATCCGAGCGAAAGCAAAGTATCCGTGGAGACACATGCGGAGAGACCACAGACTTGAGAAAGAAGTCGGCTTGCGACAGTATCTCGAGGAACTGGTTTATTGAGCGCTAGTTCGAGCTTTTAATAAAAGTGAATAAAGTTAAAGACTCTGTTTGTGAAGCACAAGTGCATGTCGTGGCGACAGTTACAAGCACTCCGCAGTCCTGTGTCAAAGTCCCTAATCTTAGCAAAATGAATATCGCTTGCTGTAGTGTCTTCTCGCGCCAGGGCGAGTGTGATTGTCGCGCAGAAAGTTAATCCAGCTCGCGTGCCCGAGCGCCTCCGCAATTTCTTGTTTTAAAATGTAAGACAAAGCAGCAGCGTCTGGATACAACCGGTGGTGGATTTGGTCTTGGTGGTAGAAGAAATACGAGTGGGAAACATGCGGTGTCTGTATCTTGCTGTTGATCCTCCATTTGCCACAAAGGTCCATGTCTGACACAAACAATGCCTCGAAGCACAACCCACACAAGACCCGATGACACGCGTTCTTTACATCGACGCTTTGCCACTTCGGGTTGCGCTGGAAGCAGTGCATGCACGAGCGGACGCTCTTCATGACACAAAGGGTCCTGTAGTTCAAGCGCGGCAAGGGAACAACCGGGACGCTCTGAAACTCGATGAGGATATCGTGCTCGATGTCGATCTTCAGCGAGGATCTTTTGTCATTTAAAACCGCCCTAAGTAACATGTTACCCAGGCCTTCGTCCCTTTTGTCCTCGTGAACGTTGACTTCCATGATCTCCCACCTGTGTACGTCAATCGACACATCCTCAAGCTCCAGGAAACGAGCCTCAAGCTTTTTGTTTCCATAAAGCCGGATTATGTCGACAGGCAGGAAGACGCGCAAGTTTACCCTTACAAAACACGAGACCTTGGGAACGACGTTAAAGCGCCACATGTGCCGGATCGACTGCTTATCGACGAGAACCGAGCCGACAAACGCGCGGCGCTCGGAATCGAAGACTACTTGTGATTTTTTGTCGACGGCGGCCCATTTCTCCAAGAAGTAGCCAGTCCAACTCAGGCGACGCTCAAACACGGCACTGGCACACTCGTCTATAATATCACAGAATACACGGCACACAAGGGTGCAGCGCAAAAGGTCCATGACGTGTAGCTTCTGGAAAACGCATGTGAGTATGTCCTTGTTTAGTATCATCAATTGCATCGGAACGCGACCGAGGCGCGCGGATGTGTCCCGCGAGGTCTTCGCCGCCCGCCAATCTTTGAGAATATTTGCTTGTAATTAAACAAAACCAAACACACACCGATTCGCATTGTTGCGTTCGAAACCAAACAATTCGAATCGTTGCAATCCCTAATTCAGTCAAAACGCGAAACGCAACGATTAGCATTGTTGCGTTCGAAACCAAACGATTCAAATCGTTGCAATCCTAAATTTAGTCGAAACGTGAAACGCAACGATTCGCATTGTCACGATTGTAAATCTAGCCGGAACGCAATACACACCGCTTCGGATTGTTGCGTGGTCAGAATAATTTCCACCGTCTTTATTTTTTTCTGTAATACGTCTCTAACCTCCGAGAAATCCCGCAAAGTGTATCGAACAGCGCACGACAGTACAAATTGGAAATAACTTGCGCACAGACCTGCAGTCCTTGTGCAAGCGTGCTTCAGCATAAGCATGGACACACTGTGGTTTATTTTGGAGCAGGGAGTGCTGGCCAAGCACTTGAGCTTTGCTTGCTTAATGCACCTCGGCGCGCTCAACACAGACTTTCTGGAGCTCCACAATCGCACGTGGCGCACTTCTTGGCACTTGCGCGTGTGCGATCTCGCGGCATCGAGGCGGGACGACTGGCTGACGGAGACCTCGAAGACGCTCATTGCGGCCATCAACGCCAAACAAGACTTGTGTGTTACGGACCTTCTGAAGCCCTTCGCACAGCTCGCAGACCCGACAGCAGCGCAGGGAGTGGGCGCCGAGGTCCGGTCGATGATTGAGATGCTGCTCTTCCGCGCCTTCGAAGCGCGGCGCGCGGAGATCATGAGCTCTCTTATGGAGACCGGCGCGTGCATATTTACACAGACTGTGAACGAACGCGGGTGCTCGTACCTCTGGCTCAGCGCGCGCAGTGGGTGGATTGCGGGCGTGCAGGCGCTCCTCGACTTTGGACAGAGCCGCGGAATTTTGGACGAACTTCTCATGCACCTGAACGACCGCGGCGAGAGCTGTCTGTACGTGAGCGCTCTCTATGGACACACGCGCGTGGTGCAGACCCTGCTGGTGGCGGCGACGAACTGCGGCATCGTGCCTGAGTTCCTCTTGCTCACAAGCGGTTCCGGAGCCAGCTGTCTCTATGCGGGCGCGGCGGGTGGACACGTGCGAATCGTGCTCATGCTCTTGGAGATGGCCGAGGTCTGGGGCTTGAAGCGCGAGTTGGCGTCGCTCGTGAAGAGTCAAGGCGTCAGCTGTCTCTTCATCAGTATGCACAACGGCCACCGGGATGTTGTCTCGAGGCTACTGGAGACGGTCGGGCGGGAAGTCGTCTTGCTTGTCAAAAATAACGGCGTCAGCTGTCTATGGCTTAGTGCGCAAAATGGAGACCTCGCAACGGTGATGGCGGTGCTCGAGGCGGCCGGCGACAGAGCGCACGATCTGCTCTTGATGACAAAGATTAACGGGGTCAGCTGCCTTTGGATCAGCGCGCAGAATGGACACGTCGAGGTTGTCAGGGCGCTACTGCACGCAGCCGGAGACCGTGCGCAGGAGCTGCTGATGCTCACGCGAGACGACGGCGCAAGCTGCCTCTGGGCCGCGGCGCAGAACGGGTATGTTGAGGTCGTCGACGCGCTCCTCGAGTATGCGGACAGGGAGCTTGTCATGCTGACCAGAAACGACGGCGAAAGCTGTCTGTACGCAAGTGCCGAGAACGGATATCTCAGGCTTGTGAAGCGCCTGCTGGCGGTCGGGGGGCGGGATCTGGCCATGCTCACGAAGAACGACGGCTGCAGCTGTCTTTTCGCCTGTGCATTTACGGGACACGAGATGCCCGCGGAGGCGCTGCTGCGACAGTACGGCGCGGATCTGCTGCTGTTGAGGAGGCTCGACGGCTGCAGCTGCCTCCACATTAGTGTGTACATGGGCCACATTAACATAGTACACCTCCTGCTCGGCGCCAGCAGGGGTCTGGGACTAGAATCTGCACTGCTGTCCATGACCACCGCGGACGGGAGCAGCTGTCTGTTTATAAGCGTGCAGCTCGGATACCCTCTGATTACCAGGCCGCTGCTCAAGGCCGGAGGCCGCGAGCTGCTCCTCATGAAACGCAACGACGGCACCACCTGCCTCGCGGCTGTCAGGCAAAACCTCACACGACTCGAAGACTACCACGCGGACTATCTGAAGTCCGACCACCAAAAAGTCATGCAGCTCATCGAGCAGGCGTGCCTCGACTGGGGCGTCGAGCTCGAGTAGAGTGTGCTTTAGTTTTTAATAAAGTTACTGAAGGCGTGCGCTTTAGTGTCGCCGCATGATGGCGTACGTCTGTAACGCCTACCAGCTCCTGCCGGGCGGGCCGTGTCCGGAGTATGCGTACCGCTACCGCTTTCTCGGACAATCAGTCCCGCAGAGCTTCGACGACAAGGGACAGGGTACGGCGTTCTGGACGCTGATGGCGAAGTGCCGCTGCTTCTCGGAAGACCGCGACGACAGCGATATGCTTGCGGCGTGGTTGGGCTCTACACGCGCGCTCTGGGACAAGAACCGCTTCACCGGCTGGGACCCGCGCACCGGGCTGGCGTTCCGCTTCGAGAAAGCAGACGACAGCCCGGCGCCGGGTCAGACCTGGAACTGGGTGCTCTTCAAGCCCGCCCCGCGCCGACGGTGAGGCGCGCCCGCGCAGCGCGCCTAGTCCTGCCACGCCACATCGTCCCAGCGCGGATGCAGCTGCCTCGAGCCCGCGCCCCACGTGCGCTCAACCGACGCCGCCACGCACGCTGGCACGAGCACCGCGCCCTCCGCAAACCAGCCCCCGGCCGTCACCTTCCGGAAGTGGCGCTGCAGCAGGTTCCGCGAGGCCGAAGAGTAGCGCAGCCGGCGCTTCCACTCGTCGAGCTTCGCCTTCAGCGCGCCGCCGCGCACGCGGAAGGCGGCGACCGGCTCTGCGGGCGCGGCGCGCCAGCGCGGGCGCGCGTCAGCGAGCCGCGCAGGCGCAGCGCAGGCGCCGCGCAGGCGCCGCGCAGGCGCCGCGCAGGCGCCGCGCAGGCGCCGCGCACAGGCCGCGCAGGCACAG
>Ga0194129_10001913_pt1 | contig 32612 bp, 24 predicted proteins | sample TA2KigCa35mmetaG_FD_150862 | JGI IMG/M metagenome (GOLD analysis project Ga0194129, IMG submission 150862) | Freshwater microbial communities from Lake Tanganyika, Tanzania - TA2015038 Kigoma Deep Cast 35m | ecosystem: Environmental > Aquatic > Freshwater > Lake | place: Tanzania: Lake...
GACAAAGCTTCCTTACAAAAAAGGAGGCTTTTCTCGTTTCTGTTCCAAGTCCTGTGCAGCTAGCGGGACCAACAATCCTATGTCAGGAAAGACAGGAGAAAAATCTCCGTTATTCGGACTAAAGAGAACCGAAGAACAATTAAAGAATTATTCTGAGGGTGCCAAGAAGCGATGGGAGATTCATGGTGATAGAATCAGAAAAATGATGAAAACTGATGCATATAAGAATATGCAATCATTGGCAAACAAAAATTCTTATGCAACAACCGATAGAGCAAAAAGAACGTCCGAATCCGTCCACCGTTTCTGGGCCGAGTCTCCGCTCGCCCCCCTCCTCCGCGAAGAGGCATCGCAGCGCGCCATCAGGCTCCTTGCCGAGAACAAGATCGGTCCACAGGCTCCATTCAAGCGTGAAACCTTGATCAACCCGTGGACGGGCGAAGAAGAGCACATGCATTCTTCGTGGGAATCTGTCTTCTTCCAGACGTGCGTTGAGCGGAAGTATGAGGTGACCAAGAACCATGGGATCACGATTCCTTACGTTCATCCGGATGGAACAACGCGAAACTATATTCCAGATTTCTTTGGAAGAGAGGATAGAGTGTTGTACGAAGTGAAGGGTCGGCGTGACGAAGTTGATGATGCCAAGTGGAATGCTGCGCGAGATTATTGCGATCGTATGGGTTGGGGCTTCGTGATCATGATGCCCCCAGAGTTTTAGAACTTAGTGTTACAAACACGCTCCTTGTGTTACTATATAGTCCATACAAGGGTGTAATGACATGGACTATAGGCTATGTGACTTTCGACATGATGATGCAAAGAAACTGACAAACCACATCAGGTCAATTCACGATCTGTCATCAGAGGATTACACTGTTGAAGTATACCACGGAGGTAAAAAACCTGTTTGCGAAGTGCGTTCATCCTCCGTCAGATATGTTTCTTTTTCTTTTAAAAGATTCTGCAAAGACCATTCCCATCTCGCTATGAAAGAAGGCGGAGCCCGAGGCGGAAAGGCCGAAGCTTGGAATAAGGGGCAAAGTAAGGATACAGATCCAAGGATAAAGCTCCAGTCTGAATCAATGACAGGTGAAGGTAACCCGTTCTATGGTCGCCGCCATACACGAGAGACCCTAGAAAAAATTAGCTTAAGTAAGATGTTGGAAACATCTACGCTAAAAGAAAGATTATTGGAGAGGCAGTCTGAGTTCACCCTCATTACTCCGTTAGAAGAATACATCTCTCGGCAAGAGCAGTACCTCAAGTTTCAGTGTAATCGATGTGGAGAGGTTCAACCAAAGACTCTACAGGCCTTTGAGAGAGGAAGTAGGTGTTATAAGTGCCACCCATTCAGCAAGTCCAATTGGGAACTAGAGGTGTTCACATTCGTTCAATCATTAACATCTGATGTGATATCAGGCGACAAGAAGGCGATGTCTCCGAAGGAAATCGACGTGTATGTTCCTTCCAAAAAATTTGGGATAGAGTGTCATGGGTTGTACTGGCACAGCGAAGGTTCTAAACAAGGGGTTTTTGATAAGAACAAGCATCTAGAAAAATCCGTCCTTGCTGCGAAGAACGGCATAAAGTTGCTGCAGATATTTGAGGATGAATGGAGAGACAAGCGAGAGATATGCGAGTCGATGATCCGCCACCGTCTCGGCATGGATCGTTACAGGTGTAAGACCTGGTCCACAAAAGTCGTCGAATTAAACACACAAGAACAAAGGTCTTTCTTCGATTCTACACACATAGCAGGATATGTCCCGTCCAAGGTAACGTGGGGATTGAGAGACAGGAGTGGTATCGTCGTTGCTGCCTTGTCACTTCGTATTCCAAGGAACGGCAAGAAGTACGAAGGTTACCTAGAAATTGCTCGGTACAGCACGGCTCAAGCGACCTCTGTTCCTGGGGGTTTGTCTAAGTTGGTGAAACGCGCCAAAGAGTGGTGCAAAAAAAACGGATACCGTGGAATCATGACATACGTCGATAGACGTGTAGGAGAAGGGGACGGATATAAGTCTGTAGGGTTTTCTTTTCTAGGATCAACGACCGTAGATTATTGGTACACTGATAACCAGCTTCGTTACGATAGGTTTAAGTTTAGAGCAAAAAATGGTAAGTCCGAACGTCAGATTGCAATTGAGGTGAGAGTCTCAAGGATTTATGGATGTGGATCACACATGTACGTCATCAATTTATAATTGTGAATAGAATGATCAAGACTGGCTTTGCGGCATATACTTCACAGAAGTGTTCTTTTTGCGGAAACATTTTGAGAAGTAATCGTCAAGGAGGCAAATATTCTTGCAAAAAAGGCATACGGCATGTAATATCAGAGATCGTTAGGTCTCTAAATCATCTCACAGTTTAAACTGTGAGCAGGATGCAGTCAATCATCCGTACGGAAACAGCGTTGTTCTTGGCGCTGAGTTCCAAGGTCATGGCCTTGTACCGTGACTATTTGACTAAAAAATGGTTATAGAAGATAAAAAGGCAGAAGCTCTTAAATCGCAAGAAAAAGAAGAAGATTGATGTATAATTGTATCCGTGAAGAGACGACGGATGCATGGTCAGCCTAAGTTAGAGAAAGATCGATGCGAGATCTGTAGGTATGACCGTCCTGCGGCAATAAACATTCATCATATAATTCCGAGGTGTGATCCTCGATGCACAAATGATAACAATAATCTCGCTGTCGTTTGCCATTCTTGTCATGATTTAATTCATGAAGGAGAAATAACGATAATCGGTGTATATTCATCAACAGGCGGAAGAAAACTTATGTGGTTTAAACAAGATGAAGAGCCGCCATTAGAACGAGAGTTTTGGTTAATAAAAGAAAATCCTCTTGTTTTAAGAAGAAAACAAAAATAATTGTTGACCACTTTATATTTTTCTTTACCTGTGTTATTATATTACCAATATGGGTAGAAGAAATAACGTTGTAATAAATGGATTGATAGTATCTCTCGCATTCGGATTAACGTTATACGGATGTGAACGTCCTAATCCTTATAAGCTAGCAGGCGACACGTCTGCTGTTTTTAAAGATTGTCCGACTCCGAAACAACCTGCTACGGCTTCTGGCGATTCGCAAACGTCTGTTACGGTCTCAACGAACGTTTCAACAACGATATCTGGAGGTTTGACGTCGGCTTCTGTTTCACCCGGGTCGGGGCAGCAACAGCAAGAGATGACAGAGCTTGATGAAAGAGAGTTAGATTATTCAGAGGCGTTGCGAACGGCAAGCATCTTAATCTTAGGGGATGTTCCAACTGTTTCTGAAATATATGAGTTGGCAGATTTACCTGCGGATATGCAGGATGAAAAATACCAAGAGTTGATCGATAAGAAGCTATCTGATCCACATTTTGCAGCTACCTTGGTCGAATTTTTTAAGTATACTTTTAAAATGGGTGGCATTTCTACTGTAGCCGGCGAGCCAAATCGTGACACCGCGCCTACTTTTGCAGCGAAGATAGTATATGAAGAAAAAGATTGGAGAAATATAATTGTCCAGCAGACTAATACATGTCCTACTTTTAATGCTACAAGCAATACCTTTATTGATGGTTCTTGTAACAATCTTCTTGCCGGGATGAATCATTCAGGAATCCTAACAGATCCAGGAGTTCAAAGTTTATACTACGGTAATCTATCATTTCGTCGTAATCGATTCTTTCATGAGACATTTTTATGTAGATCTGGAAATGAACAATCAGGTGGTGAACCGACAGATCAACCTCCTACAGCTTCTCCTTGTTCAGGAGCTGATCCAATCCCAGGATATCAAAATAAGTGGCCTGTTAGCGAAATTGCTGGTGCTTGTAATGGTGGACGAGTAGATTTTCATGCCTATAATTCCAGCAACGTTTGCGCAAATTGCCATGCAACATGGAATCATCGTTCTCCTTTATTCAGCCAATTTGATTCAAAGGGAGTTTTTCAACCGTTGACACCGGTCGGAGAATATTCGGTATTTGTACCAGTCAATGGTTCTCCAAGAGCGAAGTTATCCGATTGGCTTTGCACTGCTCCATCTTGTCCAAATGGTGGCAACAACAAACCAGCGTGGAAGAAGGTAATGAAAGTTAACGGAGTTGAAATGCCCGCCTCCGCAGATACGATCAATGAACTTGGTCAACAGATGTCAAAGGATGATGAAGTAATCGAATGCGTTGTAAAGAGGATGTGGAATTATTCCATGGGTCGTGCAGATATAACTGAGATTGGTGGTCGTTCTTGGGTGTCCCTACCAGATCGTAAGGACAAGAATCCAGAATTGGTGACGATGTCAAAACTCGTGACGATGTTTAAAGGAAATGGATATAACCTTAAGCAGGTATTCCGTACCATCTTACTTTCCGATGATTTCGTGAGGTTCTAAACCATGCAAAAAAATATAATGAAAAAATTTGGTTGGTCTACACTCGGAATAATTTCAACATTTTTAATGTTTAATTCGTGCGGTTCTACTGCACCTGATATTGGCGAAAATTATTGTCCTGACATAGAAGACTTATTAGGACCAGCAACCGTTGTTAGCGTAGCTGCATCTACATCTTCAGCAACAACAGACGGTGGAGTAGGAGGTTCACAAGTTTCTGCTGGTTCTGGCCAGCAAATGTCAACTGGCAGCGGGATGAAAGAGCTTTCGGAATACGACATTCCTAATCAAGATGAAATTATGTCTAGATTGCATTCTTGTAGAAAATTGACTTATGTACAATTAGGAAATTTTTTAAAGGCAAGAGGTGTTGCAGTTCCAACAGGAAATCTATTAGATAACCGAACAACGATGACGAACGTTTTTGGTCAATCGGTAACGCTTGGAAACATTTTTGGTGGTTCAGGCGCATCATGTGAAACGGCAATAACTGATGCAAACGGAACAAATGACCCTGTTTGCTCAGGAGCAGAAATTTGTTTTTGTAATCAAGACGATAAAATGAATCAGGTTAATCGTAGTTGTTTTGACGTCGGAAATAACTCACCGGATGCAGCAGATGGATATTGCGTATCCAAACCATCTACGGCGGGATTTTTATATTTTTCAGGAAAAGATGCTTTAGGCGTTCCAAAATTGGATTCGCGTCTTGGGGAAAAAGAAGAACATTCAACAGCTTCTGCAATGAAAATGATGGATATTTTCATTCAAGCTGCCTCACAAATCGTTACAAACATATCTGATCCTAACAAAGCACCGGCTTGTACATTAAATGGTAAAAACCTTCCTATGTTTGCCAACGATGGAAGTTGCGTTGAAGAATCAGTAAGTTGCTTGATTGGATATCCTGCGACGGATGATCACATGTTGTTGTGTAATTTGCTAATTCAAAAAGCAAAATCTGGTGATCAATCAGATTTAATTAAGAAGCGTAACATTGCAGTTGCGGTGATGCTCGCCGCGGCACATTCATGTCAATGAGGAAGAAAACAAATGGCTAATTGGAAACTAAAAGAACTCCGTGATGAACGTCGTAGAACATTTCTTAAGATGTGTGGCGTTACTGCTGCAGCTATTGGTATATCTCGTACTGACTTATTAAACTTCCTTTCTGATGAAGGAGGGTATGGATTAGCTGAAGCTGCTGGCACGACTTATGGAAGATCTTTATTGGTCCCAGCGCCAAATGGAGTTCATGCATGGTTTCAAGAGTTATGGCCAGTTCCAGATGTTGCAATGAAAGCAACTGCAAATGCTAACGTCCCAGGAATGTCTTCTAATTTTGGAGGATTCTCATCTTACCTCTATACATCTCAATATGGTTACAATCCTGTAAATGGATACCGCGGAACTTATACACAAGGCAAAGGAAATCAGCTTCCTTCTCTTCCAATAGGGGTTAAAGGCTGGGATGGTGGGGATAGATCCTTTTTTTATGGTCCTCATGCCCCATGGTTTGATCATATTCTTGGTCTTCCAAAGTATCCTGTAACTGCATATATGTCAGGAAAAGATGAAACTCACACTGAATTTCCAATTTCTCAAGTAGCTCTTTCTGGTAATTCATCTATGCAAGCAGCATTAGCATCTTTGGGCGCCGCAGGTTCTTCTTCAATTGTCCCCGTCTTAGGAATCGACCCCGTAAAATATGGTAGAGCACCTGGCGCCCCTGAAATAGCGACTGTTCCATCGTCTGCGGGGATGATTGATTTATTTAATTCAGCCGCCAGTCAATTTACTTTATCATCAAAAGCAGATCAAGAATTATTTGACGTGTATTACAAGGCACTAGTAGGTTTAAGAAAGTCTTCGAATAGAACGACTTGGTTACCTCAAATGCAAGTGACTAAGAATGCAGCTCGAATCATTGGTTTAAACTTTGCTTCGCAATTAACTCCGATAAGCCAAGATCTTGCAGATTTTGGAATTCAAGAAATGATTGATAGCATAAATTCATCTTCTTCTTACATGTCATCTGCTCAGCGTAAAGGTATTGAGGAATTTGGAAGAACTTTAATTGTTGTTGCAAAATCATTTGCATTAGGTCTATCTAAGACCGCTATTGTAGCCTTATCCCCAGGCCCAACCAGTGATACGACGTTTACAGATCCTCACGTTACATTTGATTCTCAAACGCAAATGAGTCAAGGTAGAAATACCATAAAGCATTTAGGGAAAGTTCTTGATGGATTTTACAACTACTTGTCTCAACAAGTCGATCCAGAAAGTCCTACAGAAAAACTAGATCAAAACACAACGTTCGTTGCATACGGTGATACGCCCCATACTCCATTACAAGGTTCTACATGGCCGGACGCCACCCCGGATGCGTGTAATTGGACATATGTGATGGATCCTAAAAGAAACGTTAAGAATGGGTGGTTCGGTCATGTTTATGCAAACAAAGTTAATGGAAAAAACGCAGTTGGATTCAACCCGTTGACTGGCCTCGACGATTCGACAAAGACATCTGAACAGATGTCGTCATTTGCTTCTGTTGCAACTATTTATGCGGTTGCAAAAGGTGACAACAATAAGACTGCCGAATATGGTGTTTCTCCAAATGTAGTTTCTGGAATGATTAACGTTAAATGATTTAAATCGACGCCGTATTGAAGTTTTGTACATGATTTTTAGGTTGATATATCATTCTACTACACGGTTCGAACATCTAAAACCGTATTAAAAAATTTAAATAAATTGGAGATTTAAAAATGCCTAAGACTAAGAAGAATTATACCTCAACCAACAAGAATGCAATTATCCGCAGCCGTCGCGACCGTAACGGTAAACTTCGTACTGAGACTGCTCAGCGTGATGATGGATTCAATGCAGCAGTATCGACAGATACGCACAATGATTCAACTCGTTTTTTTATTGATCTAGATCAACAAACAGTTGAGTTTAGCGGCCGTGAGGCCCGCACACTATATCGCCTTCTCCGTACTCATTACGCATACACTGGTAAGACGCTCCGCTGAGGCTTAGCTTATTAGCTTAATTTAAAGGGAAGAATTAATTTTCTTCCCTTTTTTGTTTTTAAAAAAGTTTAATCATCAAATTCTATATTAAGCTAACAATAGTTATTAATGAGGTTATTGTGGCAAAAACCATCCTTAAACCCAATACTATAATCGTTAAATTATTAAAGGCTAAGGATGAGTTAGAAAAAATAGCTTTTATAGTTGATGATTGGAAGCAAAATGGAATTAATAAGACTGGAATTATTCCTATCTTATTGGTCCCCTTTGAAGATAAACTTAAGAAGACAATCATTGATATCGATAAGATGATAAAAGACGCCTCTAAAATTTAATAAAATGTTGAATTGATGATAGATATTTAACATACATTAAGGATATTTAACTACATTAAGGTACATTTTATGAGAATTACAGAATCGCAACTTCGTAAAATTATTGCTGAAGAAATTTCAAGTTTGGTTGAAAATCCAACTGCAGGTGGTCAAGAAGTTTCTGACCCTAAAGTTGAAGATGATGAAATAGCTGCTTTAAAAATGTTATTAATAAAATTAGATTCTGATGTTGCAACAAAAGTAATAAACGCAGTAAAAAAAGATTCTAAATTATCTTCTGAATTATCTACAGCTGATTATCAAGCATTGGGAAAAACGTTTTTAGGGATTCTTAAAGCTAAAGACACACAAACAATTGCTGCTATGAAAACTTTGGTCAATAAAATTGCAACTTGAAATATTATGTCCGCTACAACAGAAAATTTATTATTAAAAATCGTTGAACTCGAACAAAAGATTTTAGAATCTAAGGCTCGCGGTGAAAATTCTATCGAGATGGAAGAAACATTGGCATTGCTTAAGAGTAGATTTACTTCAATGAATGAAGCCTTAAGCAGAAGTCAAGGCGTCTTGAAAGGATGACAATGCAAAGAATAGATTTATATCAACCGATGGTCCATGTACGTGTAGGTTCTCCACCACTTTTTATCAATGTAGGTGTCAATCGTTCCAACGCAGAAACGATAGGAGGACCGGTAGAGAACGTAGTTCGCCCTGAAACATATGTACTACTTTCTGCTCTTCCTGATGAGTTGCGTGAAAGAGTTAAAACCGCTATACAAGCTTTAGTTTCATCGATGTGAGCATAATATATGTTTCAAGTTCTTAGAAAAGGCTCAACAGGGCCAGAAGTTGAAAAATGGCAAAACTTTTTACGAGGAAGAACGTCAAATAGTAGCATTGTGGCTGACGCGGTTTTTGGAAATATAACAGAACTTGAAACAAAAGCATTCCAAAGCAGCAAAGGATTAATCCCGGATGGTGTAGTTGGTCCAAAAACTTTGGCTATAGCTATTAGTTCAGGATTTCCTGCTGTTTTAGATTCTTCAAAAAACATTAATGGACCAAACTGGCCGCAACAACCGCCTCATGGGCCTTTAAGTTTTTTAGATAGAGAAAAATTATTTGGTAAATTTTCTTATGTTTCATCTCCAACGTATGCAAACCCTGAAGCAATAACGATTACGTCAAACTGGACTTCAAATATTTCTCAAGTTTCAATTCATCACTTACGCGGAATAGCTGGTGTTCCAAAATCAAGTACTATTCAATTTCATTCATTATTGATTCCTCAAATAACAAAACTTTTTAATAAATGGCATGATGAAGGATTAACATATCTGATTTTATCATGGGGTGGTTCATGGGTACCCAGATTCGTTCGTGGATCAAGAACTTCTTTATCTAATCATGCTTGGGGAACGGCATTTGATATTAACGTACAATGGAACATGTTAGGTGCTCAACCAGCATTAAGAGGTGAGACAGGTTCTGTTAGAGAGCTTGTAGAAATTGCTTATGAATATGGATTTTATTGGGGCGGATGGTTTGCAAATCGTCCTGATGGAATGCATTTTGAAGCTTACAAAATACTTTAAAGTATTTCAAATAAAAAACATTATCTAACACGTATTAGATAGATACTGCGTTTTTTTGTCGCATTTCATTGCGCTCAACCATAATTTTATCTATGGAGTCTAGCGCTCTAAGGAACGTTTATACATGACAACATTTGTAGCAACGATTAATCCAACGCCATTTGGCTTTTTTGATGCCGAGGCTTCTTTTCAAACAGAAGCAGACTCGATGGTTTTATTTGTTAAGCGTAAATTAGGCGATGACGTTCTTTCTGTAGAGTTAACAAAGAAAGAAATATGGGCATGTTTCGAAGAGGCATGCTGCGAATACAGTAGATTAATTCATGAGATGAAGATAACATCTGATTTAACAAACGTTTTGGGGTTGCCAACAGGGTCGACTGATCTAACAAACAGATATGCAAAGCGTACGGTAGAATATCTTCTTAGAATGGCAGAACCGTATGCGACAGAAGCATACATCGGTGGTTCATATGATGCTACGCTTGGATACATAGAACTTGTTTCTGGTCAACAAGATTACAACATTTATAATGACGTTAAAGTTGCTGCCGGTGATGATAAAGACGAAGTAGTATACGACACGATGCCCTCAGGGTCTAAAGGAAAATTAAAAGTTGTTGAGTTATTCCATTTTGAGCCACTAGCATCTCAACAATTTTTGTTGAACGCTTCAAATATCACAAACTTTTTAGCAACCAATTTTAACTATGAATCGTATGTTAACTCAACAGTCTTTTATGTCCTTCCAGTGTTTGAAGATGTTTTAAGAAGAGGTATGTTAGAAACAGCATTTAGGGTTAGAAGATCAAATTATTCTTATGAAATAATTGGAAGCAATTTAAGAATTTATCCAACGCCTTCAACTAATATTCAAATGGGTAAGCTTTTTATAAAATTAATGAAACCTCATAATCCACTAAATCCGACTGCATATGCAGATGACTCGATTTACGGCATATCCGGACCCAACAATATGCCTTTTGGTAACATACCTTTTATTACAATAAATCAACCTGGAAAACAGTGGATTAGACAATACACGTTAGCATTATGCAAAGAACTTTTAGGTTTAATTAGATCTAAGTTTTCTTCGATACCAATTCCAAACGCAGACTTGCAGCTGAATGGGTCAGATTTGATTTCTCAAGGTAGGGAAGACAAAGACAAGTTAACGACTCAAATGAAAGAATTTTTAGAAAATTTAACAAGCGCAAAACTTCTTGAGCAAGATGCTTTGGCAGCTGAAAATATGCAAAAACAGCTTAGATACATTCCAATGCCGCTAGGCAAAGGAATAGTAATCGGATAATAAAATGGCAAGGCTTTTCATTACCCAACGCGAGATTAACTTTATCTCTGACATAACGAAAGAGATTGTTAAAGATGTCGTCGGTCAAAAAATTTATTATTATCCAATTTCAGAGACAAAAACAAAGACTCACGAGGTTTATGAAGAAGCTTTACAAAAGATTTTTGATAATCCAATTTTGATTGAAGCATTGGTCAATAGTGAATTTCAAAATGAAACTAAAATCAATAAGTTCGGTGTAGATACTCAATTTACTTTAGAGGTCTATATTCAACATCGAGATATGGTTGAAAAAGGAATTAATCCTTCAATAGGAGATTATTTTTCTTTTGGTACAATATTTTATGAAATTACTGAATACAAATACATGCGCACTATCTATGGGCAGGCAGAAAATATAGATGGAATTTCTTTAGTAGGAACGAGGGTTCGTGAAAGCCAATTCAAGGCTCTTATTAATGGCCCAACTGATCTTAAGTACACAGATCAAGACGCTATTCAGGATACGTTCGTTCAACAAAGAGGCTTTGCAAAAAACAAAGAAGGTACGACTGCAGACACAAGAGATTTGGTTAAAAATGGTGTATTGGAACCACCTATCACTGGACCAAAAGAAGTTTCTAATCTTGGAGATCCAAACGATGTAGGTAATGCTTTTTACGATGAGGATTGATTATGCCAGTTAGACATAATTCAAAAAGTCGCCCGAGGTTTGGTGTAAATGGAATTAATACAGATTCGCATAATGGAAATCCTACGTTCACTATCCCACCAGTAGGTGTAGAGGATGTCGACGTTGCCTTATTTAAATTATTTGATAATGAGATTAAGTTACAGGTAGGATCAAAAGATACAGAATTTAAAAAGGTTCCTGTCATTTTTGCGACAGGAGAAAAATGGGCGATATTAAAGAAAAGAAGAGCATTAAGAGATAGAAATAACTCTTTGATCCTTCCTTTGATTACGATAGCAAGAAACAATGTTTCTCAAGATTTAGGTAGTGATATTGCAGGTAGAGGAATTAATCAGCAAACAAGCGAAATCATTATTCGTAGACGGCTTGACAAATCTGATAGAAATTATCAAAATTTAATAAATCGTTATTTATTACAAAATCAAAAGAACGTTGCAACCAATCCTCAGTTGGCTCACATTGATGAACAAATATTAACTGAAAGAAAAGTAGGAGAAGACTCGAATACTCGAACAGGATTAGATGGTGCATGGTTAGCAGATATAAAAAAGAATAATATTTTTGAAACAATCGTCATACCATCTCCTCAATTTTGCACTGTTAGCTATGAAGTAACGATGTGGACGCAATATACGCAACATATGAATCAATTGATTGAACAAATTATTTCATCATTTTTGCCACAAGGAAATGCATGGCAATTAAACACACCAAAAGGGTATTGGTTTATAGCAACAGTAGACAATAACTCATATGATCCAGAAAATAATTTAGATGAGTTAGGTCAAGAAGAAAGAATTATCAAATACAAATTTAATATTAGCGTAAAAGCGTACATTTTTGCTTCGCAAGATCCTAACACGGGAATTCCTGTAAAAAGATATGTTTCATCACCCATTATTTCTTTTGAAACAAATGTTTTTGCTGGTGTCGTTAATAATGAGTCAAATTCAATAGTTGCTAATCCATTCTTAGGTTCTGATGATCCGACTCTACCATTATCAGATGAAGTAAATAGAAGAAGAGATCAAAGAAACACAAACGGAACTCGTCTATATGATCCTAAAGATTCTTCAATATCAAATGATCCAGCAAATAGCACTAGAAATTCTAAATCTAATCAAATTGAACCTTTATATAGAAAAACACCAGGCGGGTATGTTAGGGTTTATGCTGTAAACCAAACATCAGGAGAGTCCGTCATTAAGCCAGCTTCACAAGTTAGCGCTACCCCCGCGCCGTTAACGGCTGATGCTTTATTAGGAGGTTTATCATATCATATCATCGGAGAAGATGATTGATTTTTATTTTTGGTTTTTTTCAAATACTTATAAGAAAGTTTGTTGCATGAAGGAGTAGTATAATGGCTGAGCAGGTTTTTAGATCTCCTAATTTTTTTGAGCGTGAGATTGAGCTTAAAGCTCCAGCATCAGCAGGACCAATTGGAGTTCCAGCAGGTGTTATCGGTACATCTAACAAAGGTCCGGCATTCATTCCGGTCACCGTTGCTAGCTTTCAAGAGTTTGTTAACATATTTGGCGATTTAGATCCAAAGAAGTTTGGTCCATATGCAGTCAATGAGTTTTTAAAGAATAGAACAGCGCTTACTTACATGAGAGTATTAGGCGCTGGTGCTAACAAAACCACGACGGATATTTCAAATACAGCCGCATCCGGCCGCGTAAAAAATGCAGGTTTCAAGCTTGAAGGTGTTGTTTCAACAGCCAACGGAGCGTTAGGCCGCCACAACGGTGCAATACAATTTTTATCTGCAGATCATACGCTTCAAACGAATGAAGCTTATGGTATGCCAATGTTTACTGATAATGATTCACGCACCCAAGCTTCTAATATGAATCTTATTAGAGGCGTCGTCATGATGGCCACAGGAACTAGAATGATGGTTCTTGATGGAAATCAGTCTGTTCCTACAACATTCAATGGGATGGCTGTTACCGATGACGCAGCGTTAGTTAAATCTGGAAAATTTAAGTTAGTCATCTCTTCTACTTTAGGCTCTGCATATTCATTTGATGACGGAGTTCCTGGAATTAAAGTATATACAGCATCAATGAACCCGTCAGATGATGATTACTTTGGAAAAGTTCTTAACAAAGACCCAGAAAAGTTTGCAACATATCAACATCTTCTCTATGCCGATTATGCAGTTGATGATGAAGTTGCTACAGTTGCTAATGATGACTACGTTGCAGTTCTTTCTGGTTCTTCATTAACCAGCAACGTTTCTGGTGAATCTACAACTGAATTCCGCAAGGCTTTCGGAGCTTTCGACACACGTTATGTTTCTCCTAAGACATCATACTTTATTTCTCAGCCATTCGGCGCAACAGAGTATGATCTATTTGCAATTGAAGCTCTCGATGATGGAGCATATGCAAACAGCCTTTACAAGGTCTCAATTGCAAATCTCAAGGTTTCTGAGAATGAAGCGGATGAATATGGAATATTCAACGTTCAAATTCGCGACTGGAATGACACAGACATCAACCCAGTCATTCTTGAAGAGTTTGTGAATTGTTCTTTAAACCCAGATTCAGATAATTATGTCGGAAAACTGATTGGTGATCGTAAGGTTACTTACGATTTTGACCAAGACATCGTTTCTGAAAGAAGGATTATATCTACGGGTAAGTACTCCAACGTTTCTAAGTACGTCAGAGTTATTATTAATTCAGCAGTTGAAGACAAGAAAGTTCCTGCAAAATCTCTTCCATTCGGGTTCAGAGGACCAGAACTTTTAAAGACCAATGATTCTCTAAATGATGGTTCAACAGGTGCTAAGAGGCTTGCTGGTTTATTTACAATAGATTCTTCAGGAATCTTATCACAATCAATCTTGCCTCCTGTTCCATTTAGGTTTAAAGTAACAAAAGGTCCGATGTCAGCCCCAGCTTGGGACGGTGATCCAGGACCTCAAGAAGTTGCATCACCTCAATTCTATTGGGGCGTCAAGTTTGAAAGAAATAATGTTCCTCTCAATGTAAATCTTTCTGAAGTTAAAAATCCTCTTCTTGAAAGCTACACTAAGTTTGCAGGTATTAAGAAGCTCGACGTTCTCGTGACCGGTTCCGGCGCTGATACTTTCAATAACAACAAATTCTCGTTGTCAAAGGTCGCATTCTCTGCAGGAACGATATCTAATCTAACTGGAACAATTCGTGCTCATATGCGAGAAGCTGCGTATGTAAGAAACGCAAAGCTAGATCCTACAACTTATATGATCAATGATCCTGTTTTAGGAAATAGAATCACGTTTGCTTCATTGCTATCAAATGGACAACCTTATGAATTTAACAAGTATTCTTCATTTGCTAAATTCACAACATTCATGCAAGGTGGATTTGACGGTCTAAATGTCCTCGATTCTGCTGCCGCCCGAATGAATGATAAGGCAACATCATTTGAAACACCACATGGTGGAGCTTCTGCAACTTATCTACCAGCCGGCCTCGCTTCAAATCAAGCAGGAACTGGTGTCGACAATAACTCAGTTAATTCTTACATTACTGCGGTCGATGTTATGACGGATCCTCTACAAGTCAACGTCAATCTTTTGGCATTACCTGGAATTCGTGAAGATTATATCACGAACTATGCATCAAAGAAAGTTCGTGATTACGGTCTTTCGATGTACGTAATGGATCTTCCAAATTATGACGATAATAGTAATAGAATTTATGATGATTCTGCTGCTAAGATTAGCGTTGAAAATACTGCTTTAACATTCGAAGCAAGAATTTTTGATAACAATTATGTTGCAACTTACTTCCCAAACGTTTATGTAAATGATGTAACAAATGCCAAGTATGTCAAAGTACCAGCTTCAGTTGCAGCATTAGGTGCGTTAGGATTTAATGATAGAGCCGCATATCCTTGGTTTGCTCCAGCAGGATTTAATCGTGCAGCGCTTGATTTTGTCAACAACGTCGAGGTTAGATTAAACGTGTCTGATAGAGATCGTCTCTACGATGCACGCATCAATCCAATTGCAACATTCCCAAGATTAGGCTTCGTGATTTACGGACAAAAGACGCTACAAATCAGAAAGTCAGCTCTTGATAGAGTCAACGTGCGTCGTCTTCTTCTTGAGGTCAAGAGACTTGTCATAAACATTGCAAATAGAATTGTGTTTGAACAAAACACGCCTGCCGTCAGAAATAAATTCGTAGCTGATGCAATTCTTCAACTAAGTCTCATACAATCGCAGGCCGGCATTGAAGCATACCAAGTTGTGATGAACGAGACAAATAATACGCAAGAAGACGTTGATCTTAACCGTCTTAATGGTAGAATCGTAGTTGTTCCAACAAGGGCAATTGAGTTCATTGCAATTGACTTCATCGTTACAAACTCTGGAGTTCAATTCGTTTGATTAAAAAAAACTTAGGTAATCTGATACTTATCAATCAAGCAAATCGGTAGGAGCGAAATAAATGGCACAGCTCAAGTTTGGCAGCGCAGGCGTAACAACAAGAGAATTAGATCTAACAGGACCGGTAGAGGTATCACCAACTGGAGTACCTGCAGGCGTTATCGGTACAGCAGTTAAAGGACCGGCTTTCGTTCCGTTAACATATGGCACTCTATCAGACTTTTTTGCAAAGTTTGGTGAAAGTGACTCAAAGAAATTTGGACCTTTGGCCGTTTCAGAATGGTTAAGAAGAGCAGGTTCTGTAACCTACTTAAGAGTTTTAGGCACCGGCGACGGTAAAAAACGTGCGACATCTGGAACGACAGCAGGTGATGTTACGAACGCTGGATTTACGGTAGGAGAAGAATTACCATCTGTAACCGATGGTTCTTTATCATCAAATCCATTTGCAAATTCTGAAGGAATCCCTGGAAGAACATACTTCTTAGGATGTTTTATGTCTGAGTCTGCTGGCTCTTCTGTATTTAGTTCCGCAGGAATTCAAGGCGTTGGAAGCATTAATTCTATAGTAAATGGAGCAGTTCCGATTGTAAGAGGCGTCCTAATGGCTCCTTCTGGTGTAGTTCTTAGACTTTCTGCGTCTGCTGTAGGAATCGATTCCTCTAAACCAGCTTCCAGCATAATTGGTAATAATTCTGTAACGAACAAAGGAACATCATTAGGAACTTTGGTTCTATCTGATGTAAAGCAAGAATTTACGTTGATGCTAAATGGCCACAAAGGAACAAATTCTTTGTATCCGAATGTTATTACAGCATCATTCAACGTAACTTCTTCAAATTATATTAGCAAAGTTCTAAACACGGATCCTTACAAGATTCAAGAAGCAGGACATTATCTGGCTGCTCATTGGGACATCCACCCAGTATTAGCTGTAGTTACGGGCTCCGGTGTAGTGTCTGAAGCGCCAATTGCAGCTGGGTTAGAAAGATCTGCTTTTCTTTTATCATCATCATTGGCAAGAAACGTCGGTTCTTCCGTCGTTCCAAACTATGAAGGATTCCGTGATAGATTCTCAAGTGCAAAAACCTCTTGGATTATTTCGCAAAAGTTCGGTGGATCACCTCAAAATCTATTTAAGTTACATTCTTTAGATGCTGGTGCAGGTATTTCTAACCAATACAAGATTTCTATTTACAACATCGTTCCATCATCTGATCCTTCTAACAAATACGGTTCTTTTAGCCTTTCGATAAGAAGCTTAACGGACACCGATATCGATCAAAAGGTTTTAGAAAGATGGGAAGGGGTAAACCTAGATCCATCTTCTGATAGATACGTCGCTAAAGTCTTAGGAGATGTTAACGCTTATTATGACTTTGATAGAGATGAAGCAGAACAAAAGCTTATTGTTGATGGAAACTATGAACTTCGCTCACGTTATGTAAGAGTTGAAGTTTCTGATGCCGTAACAAATGAGACGATTGACCCAACCGCTTTACCAATGGGATTCAGAGGAATTTCTCATCTTGTAACTTCTGGTTCATCACCATTAGCACCATTAAGTGAGGTTGATTCTTCTGCATTAAGCATAGCTACATTTACAAGAAATACGATCGAACCACCGCTTCCATTCAGAAATCATTTAAATGATGGAACAGGACAACAAACTCAAGTTAACGTTAGATACCATTGGGGTGCTAAGTTTGAACATATCACAAACTTAGCTGAACAAAATAGCTCAATTCTTCAAGATAAATCATTTCATAGCTTTACGAAACATTTTCCAACGCATTCTACAGTTAACATGAACTTTGCAGTTGAGGATAACACCGGTGTTGCTGACACTGCAACAAATGGTATCTTGGATGTTGATAGATTCTGTAACAATATTTTTTCCTTAGAAAATATTAAAATAACAACTGGGTCAAATGGTACGGTCGCACAAAATAATGATTGGCAATATGCAACTTACGTTAGAAAAGGAAACATCATCACTGATGATGCCGCAAAGACAAGAGCGGTTCAAATCAGCGATTTTACAAATTCTCAAAATCGTAAATTCTTAAAGTTCTCTTTCATTATGCAAGGAGGATTTGACGGAGTTAATATTTTCGATAAAGATGAAGCAGAGATTAACAACGCTGCAGTCGTAGCTGATATGAATGATGTTGATAGAGGCCGCAACGTCGGACCCAACGTTTCAGCATATCTTAAGGCTCTCGATGTTATGAAAAATACGACAAACGTAGATATCCAGCTTCTTGCAATCCCAGGCATTCGTGCCCCGATCATCACAGACGAAGCTATTAGAGCGACAGAAGAACGATTCGACGCTCTATACATTATGGACGTTGAACAAGTAGACAAGAACGGAAACTTGATCAATATCTCATCTACGACAAAACCATCTGTTAAGGAGACAGTAGATCAACACAAGGCTCGTAATCTTAATACGTCATTTGCGGCCGCATATTTCCCTGACGTTTTAATGAAGGATCCTTCTAAACCAACAAACTCTATAATCGTTCCACCATCAGTAGTTGTCATGGGCGCCTTAGCATTGAACGATTCTTTAGGATACCCCTGGTTTGCACCAGCTGGTTTAACCAGAGGAGAGCTTCCAACAACCCTTGAGACAAGCATTCAACTTAAGGATGTAGATCTTGATTCGCTCTATGATGAAGACATCAACCCAATCTACGCTCCTTCTACAACGACCCGTGGAGGAACTAATCCAAAAGGTGGTGTAGTTGTCTGGGGTCAAAAGACGATGCTTCAAACTGCATCTGCGCTTGATAGAATCAACGTCCGTAGACTTCTTATCGACATTCGCCGTCAAGTTCGTGAGATTGCTCAAACAATCATCTTCGAACCAAACCGTGAAGCAACATTGGCTCGCTTCTCTGCAGCAGTGACACCACGTCTTCAGAGAATCCAAGCTCTCGCCGGGCTTGAGAGATTCCGCGTTATCATTGATTCTTCGACGACGACGCAGGCAGATGTTGAAAACAACACTGTACGTGGCAAGATCTTCTTACAACCCACTAAGACAGTTGAATTCGTCTCCTTGGATTTCGTTGTGGCCAACAACCTTCAACAAGTTCAATAAAATAAATCGTAAAAAAGTATTTAAATAATTTAGGTATTAAAATAATGGATTAATTTTTAAGGGCTTCTTTGGAGGCCCTTAATTATTTGTAGTATCACATGTTGAATTTGCAGGTCATATAGTTTATAACTCTGCATAGTTATGAACGAGAAGATTTAAATGGCGAAAGTCGTATATAAAAGTGCAGGTGTGACAGCAGAAGAAGCAGGGACGACGGTAGTACCTCTTGCTAGCTTATCTTCAACTCCTGCTATCGTTATAGGAACTTCACAAACTGGACCAGCATTTTCTCCTTTGTACTTTACAAAAACGAGAGACTTTAATTCGATATTTGGTATTCCTTATGTGACAGGATCAGCCATTACCCCCGATGACAAATATACGTCATACGGTCCATTGGCTGTTGAACAGTGGTTATTAAACCCCGCGGCGGCCGTTGGGTTTATTAGGGTTTTAGGCGCCGGTGATGGAAAAGCTAGAATTCAAAGTGGAAACAATACAGGTGACGTTAATAACGCTGGGTTTACTGTTGGAGAAGAGCAACCAGAGCATTCAACTTTGTCAGGTGCGCTAGGACAAAATCCTTATGCAAATATTGGTGGCGTCTTAGGTAGAACTTATTTTCTTGGTTGTTTTATGTCTGAATCTAATAATTCTACAATTTTTAGTTCAGCAAAAATTCAAGGAACAGGTAGTATAAACGGAATCTTGAATTCATCTATTCCAATTATTAGAGGAGTTTTAATGGCTCCGTCAGGCGTCGTTTTACGATTATCGTCTTCAGGTGGAGGTTACGATTCTTCTCCTCCTGCACAAACGTTAATTGGAAATGACGTTAATGCAAAAGGAACAACGTTAGGAACTGTAAGATTTTTTGATCCAAACAACAATAATGAACAATTACAAGATTTTGTGCTGTTGTTAAATGGTCATAAAGGAACAAACAAATACCCGAATGTTATCACTGCATCATTTGACGTAACGTCTCCTCGTTATATTAGTAGAGTATTTAATCTTACTGCGTCATTATTACAAAAAGCAGGACATTATCTAGCCGCGCATTGGGATATCCATCCAGCAACTGCGGTTTTAACTGGAACCGGTGTAGTAACGGCCGGCGCTGATGTAGCCGATGATTCAAAAAGAATATTTTCTACAGAACGTTCTGTCTTTATTATCACTTCATCTTTAGCAAGAAATGTTGGAAGTTCAACCGTTCCAAATTATGAGAATTTTAGAGATAGATTCTCAAATGCTTCGTCGCCTTGGATAATTTCTCAAAATTTTCAAGGAAAGCCTTTTAATTTATTTAAATTACATTCATTACACTCAGGAGACAGAGTAGCCAATAAACATAAGTTTATTGTTAACAATATACGTCCTGCAGAAAAAGATGCAACTTATCCATATGGAACATTCGATTTATCGATTAGAAATATTTATGATAATTTAGAGACTTCTAACCCAATAGAAACGTTTATCAACCTATCGTTAGATCCATCTTCGCCTCGTTATATTTTAAAAGTCATCGGGGATAAGCACACATACTTTGATTTTGATAGAGTTGAAAATGAACAAAGGATTGTCGTAGAGGGAAATTATGATAATCGCTCAAACTATATTAGAGTAGAAGTTTCACAAGACGTTCAAAATAATAAAATTCCTTTTACTACATTGCCATTCGGCTTTAGAGGAATGTCACATATAATAACGTCTGGATCGTCTCCTTTAGCAGGATTATCTTCAGACGACGGTTCAGCGTTAGTTTCAAATACATTTTTAAGAAATTCCGTAATTCCGCCTATCCCATTTACGGACACAATTTCAACTAAAAATGAGCAAAATGAGCGCAAGGTCGTCAATAATCGTAGATGGGGGATTAGATTTGATCATATAACCGATTTATCTAATCAAAATTTAGACACGAATATTTTTAATAAATCGATTGATAGTTTTGTCAAACATTTTCCAAATCATTCGATAAGCGGAATTAATTTTTCAGCTTTTGAAAAAGTAGGCTATGCAGATACACAACAACTTGGGATTGTTGACAACGATAGATTTAACAACAATTTATTTACTTTAGAAAATATTAAAGTGATAACCGGATCAGTTGATCAGAATCTTTCAAATGATTTAATTTCTGAGAATTGGGCTAAGGCAAAATATGTTAGAGATGGAATCATATCAGTTAACGATGAAGAATCTTCTAGAAGATTACAAATAAATGATCTTTACGATCCTGCTAATCTCGCATATCTTTCTTTTCAATTCGTTTTGCAAGGTGGTTTCGATGGAGTTAACATCTTTGATAAAGACGAATACAACATTTCAAATGCAGCAGCGACAGATGATATAGAAAATGCAAATCGCGGCAAATTATCTGGTCCAACTGTGTCATCTTATTTGTCTGCCTTAAAAGTCATCAATAGTCCTTCAGCGGTCGACATGCAAATTTTAGCAATTCCTGGAATTAGAGAACCTGCCATCACTAATGCCGCAATAGAAGTTGTTGAAGAAAGATTCGATTCATTGTACTTGATGGACATTGAACAATTAAACAATAATGAAGATTTAATCGACATATCTATTTCGCAAGCTTATGATAATTCTTTAGTGCCTAATGTAAGATTGACGACCAACAGGTTTGCGTCAAGATATGTTAACTCAACCTTTGCAGCAGCATATTTTCCAGATGTCATTTTAGAAGTTGACATAAAACGTTATCAAACGACAAATTCAGTATCAGTTCCACCTTCAGTCGCAGTTTTAGGAGCATTTTCTTTAAATGACACTATTGGCCAACCCTGGTATGCCCCCGCAGGAGCTGATCGCGGCGCGCTAAATAAAACGTTAACAACGTTAGTGAAACTTGATGAAGAGAAAAGAAACTTATTATATTCTGGAAGCATTAATCCAATTTATTCGCCTAAAAACGTAGAAGGTCAAGCATCTGGTGTTATCATAAGCGGCCAAAAGACATTAGGAAACAAAAATTCTTTATTGAGTAGAATTAGTGTTAGAAGGTTATTGTTACAAATTCGTAGGGAAATAAGAGATATAGCTACAAGAATTTTATTCACGAGCAGTAGAGATTCGATGATCAAAGTTTTACAAGGTCAAATCAGTCGACGGTTAGAATCAATTCAACGCAATAATGGATTAAGAGCATATCGCGTGGATATTGATTCTTTGATGACGTCTGTCAATGATATTGAAAATGGGATTATAAGAGCAAAAGTTTATATCCGCCCTCTTGGAACTGATGAATTTGCGTCTGTCGACGTATCTGTCGGAGTCGGCGCCGGTTCAGAAGTTTAAACTTCTAATTCTAAAACGTAGTTTTCGCAACCCCAAATCTTAACTACACCAGCTTGGTCTGCGACTTGTGCTTCCGTCAACCCTTCCGAAGAATCGGCTTTGAATTTAAATCGATTGTATCTGTTTTCAAAATCAGTCCACCAAAATCTAGGCGGAGTTTTGGTGATTTCTTTAAATCCAGCAAGTTTATATCCATCACCAGTTCCTCCCCAACGGTGGTCAACATATGTTATAACATTGTTATAACCATTTTCTTTTGCCCATTTTTTAACATATTTTGTGAGCCGGCTAATGCCGCCTGGTACGTTGTGGTTCAATTTAGGACAACATCTTGCTATTTCAATTCCATCATGCTTTTTATGGAATGGCTTGCGAATCGACACACCATAAATAATTTCTCCTGAATCTTCAAAGAGTCCCCATGCCGTGATAGATGTAACGTCCCCATCGGCATGATTCTTTTCAAAGAAATCTTTTCTTTCATTCCTTGTCAACTTTCTTATTTCACATTTTCTAGCATGAATTGTTTTTTGATTGATTCCGAGACGAGATGAAATCATGGATTGTATTATTCCACGTTTGTCTCTCCATTCATCTTCAAAAACGTGAATTAGTTTGATACCGGCTTGTTCTGCGTTGTTGCTTTTGTTGTTATGATATCCTTGAGTCTTATTAACATGACTATGCCAGTACAATCCGTTGTATTCAATTGCTAGGTTTTTATCCTCTACAAGGATGTCTAATTCCAATCCGCCTAGAGTCTTTCTCACATTCCTGGATACTTTGAATCCTTGTGATTCTATCCATTTTGCTAATTCTTCTTGTGCTGCTGAGCCACCAGGAGAGCAATGATAACATCTGCCTCGTTGTAAGCTCCTTAATGAACCTTGAAATTTTTTGCCACAACCATTACACTCTACGGCGATGATTTTTTGCGCATCGTTAATGTAATCTTCTAACCCTCCGACGACCTTTAGTTGACCGGATTTTTCTATTCGCCCTTTGATTTCATCGTGAGATAATCTCTTAAGGTGGTCTAGTCTATCTCTAATCTGTTTTTGTTTCAACGTTAGTGAGACTTTTTGTGCAATAGTTTGAATTCTTTCATCCGTGTCTTTGCTCAACCCTTTTGCCCATGGTACAAGCTCACCTGTTGAAAACCTATTTTTTAGGTTTGTCTTCAAGGCTGCAATACGAGAATCAGATTCAGCTGTCAATCCTTCATTCCATACCTTAATGCGTCCTTCATTAAAAGCAGCTTTTCTTCCTTGTGATGTGGCACCTGCTCTTTCTTTAATTCTGCCATCTGTTTGTTTCGTTAATCCCTTTGCCCAACTCTGCTTTCCTTTCAATGATTCAGATCTTTTTTTTGCAATTTCTGAAGCTGATTTGGAATCCATCATTTTGTAAATTGAACCGTTATGACCGTTAATGACCTTAGAATAACCCTTCCACCACCCATTCCATTTGGTGTGTTGTCCACAACCACAGGCACATTTTATAGGACCTTCATTTAATCGGTTCCATAGTTCTTGTGTCGTAATTTGATGAATTTCTTGAAGATGAACTTCAAATGATGTAAGCCTTTTTGATTCAAAACTATTGCATAAAGGACATTTTACAACTTTTAACTTTTCGTTTTTATTGGTGGCCATCTGTTCTTGGACTTCCCTGCTACCCTAATATATTCTTAAATCGGAAAAAACCTTAAAAAAAGTAGCAACACTTTTCGTATAGGAATACTTATCATTACTCACCCTTTATAGGAGTACATTACAATGGCTGAGACACTCGACGTTACATCAATGATTCCAAATAAATTCGAGCCTAAGCGCAAGAACCGCTGGGTGCTCATGATTGAAGGCGTCGACGCCTACATCATCAAGACAGCAGCTCGTCCTCAAGTCACAACTGAAGAAGTTGAAATTCCGTTCATCAATTCACGCCGTTACCTCGCTGGTAAGACAACATTCAGCACAATGAACGTAACTCTCCATGACCCAATCGCTCCATCCGGCGCGCAACAAGTCATGGAGTGGATTCGTCTCCACTTCGAATCAGTCTCTGGTCGTTCGGGCTACGCAGACTTCTACAAACGCGATATTCAATTAAAGATGCTTGACCCAGTTGGTACTGTTGTAGAATTATGGGACATCAAAGGTGCGTTCATCACAGATGCAAACTTCAATGAAGTTACATACGAAGATGGAGCCCCTGTTGAAATTTCTCTAACGCTTCGTTACGACAACTGCGTACTGCAATACTGATTCTCACTGGATTGTACAGCTTTATGGGCTGCGATATATTTATATCGTGGCCTATATTCGTATTAAGTGCTCAAAATGTGATGAAACATTTGGGCAAGAATCAAGATTTCTTGAACATCTGACAGATGTGCATACTATTGAAAATCATCTTCAACATTACCTTGATATTCACTTTGATGGAGTACATCCAACATGTTCTTGTAGCGAAACATGCCAAGAGAAATTAAGCTGGGCGGGATGGAAGAAAGGTTTCACTTCAAAGTATGTTAGGGGACACAACGCAAGAGTTGATTCTGTTTATTTAAATCCAGATAAACAAGTTGAGTTTGCTCAGAAAAGATCTGAGGGATACAAGCAAGGAAAATATTCTGTTTGGAATTCTGGGTTAACGAAGCAATCTTCAGAGAAGGTTGCAGCGGCAAGCGCGAAGATATCATCATCTTTAAAAGAAGGTTATGATACAGGGAAAATAACTGATTGGCATGTTTTAAATCCAGAAAAAGCAATTCAGGTTGCCAAGAAGGTTTCTGAGACAAAGAAAAGAATGTATGCTTCCGGTGAGCTTGTGCCTTGGAATCTTGGGCTCACGAAGGACGTAAATAATTCTTTATTAAAGTCATCGATTTCTATAAGTGAGAATTATAAAAATAATCTTGATGCATCTGCGAAGAGATTGTCACCTGATGAAGTTGAATCTAGGATAAATGAAACTGGCATATTCGATTTGTTATCGAATCCAAAAGAGTATCGAAACAAATATCAAAAGCTTCGATTGAAATGTAGGAGTTGCCAATCGATTCAACTAAAAAATATGATGATGATTGAGGCAACCCCTATATGCCATGTGTGTCATCCCAAGGAATCAAAAGGTCAATTGGAAGTATTGGATTTTGTTAGATCTCTTGGCGTTGATGTAGTCTCTAATGATCGATCCCTCATATCTCCATTAGAGATAGATGTTCTCGTTCAATCAAGCCGTCTTGCAATCGAATATAACGGTTTATATTGGCATTCATCTGCAAGAATTTTGGACAAAGATTATCATGAAAAAAAGAGACTGGCTACGGTAAGCGCAGGGTATCGTTTTTTTGGAATTTATGAAGATGAATGGAGAGATAAACGAAACGTTGTCGAAGGAATGCTTCGTCACAGGTTAGGTAAGTGTCTAGAAACTTACGATGCAAGGTCATTGAAGCTTGAAGAGATAGATTCAAAATCGTCAAATATCTTTTTTGAAAAATCTCATCTTGAAGGTCCAGCAAGAAATATTGTTACGTTTGGTCTTATTGATGGGTCAGGTAAAGTATATGCAGCGATGTCTTTACGGAAACCTTTTCATGCTTCAAAATCTTCCCGATTAGAAGTTGCTAGGTCTGCAATGATACCAGGAATTTCTGTTAGAGGGTGGATTGGAAGGCTAACGAAAGAGTCATTAAGATATTCAAAACGTAATGGATATGAAGGTTTGATGACGTATGTCGACTCTAGGGTTGGAAATGGAGGCGGATATATATTTTCTGAAACATGGAAGCTTGAAAAAGAAAGCACCGGTCCTAGATTCTGGTGGACTGATTTTGAAAATAGATTTAATCGTTTTAAGTACAAAGCAGATAAGTTAAATGGGTTATCACAGACAACGGTTGCAATGAATGCCGGTGTATCTGAAATTTGGGGTTGTGGTAATTCTTTATTAATTTCTGTGTGATTTTTTTACATTTATGTGTTTACTTTTTTAAGTAATGATTACATAATTTAAGCAAACCTATAGGAGTTATATGTCAGAAGAGAGAGAGAATAAGAATTCAGTTTTTACTGCTGGAGCACCCGTTGGTCATGATGTAAGGATTCCGTCGATGTCGCAAGCTGACGCAGTTAAAGCAGAGTTTGGTTTAGATATTCCTTCTGAGCTTGTTCCTTTGCCTTCCAATGGTAAGGTTTATGACACAAAGTCAACTTTATATAATAAAGAAACAGTTGAAATTCGTCCGATGACAGCTCGTGAAGAAGACATTTTAACGTCACGAGCTCTTTTAAAGAAAGGTACGGTTTTAACTGAGTTAATCAAATCCTGCGTTGTAGATAAAGGAATTAATCCTTTAGACTTGGTCGCAGGAGATAGAAACGCATTAATGATTGCAATAAGAGTCACAGGATATGGGTCTGATTATTCTGCTGAAATTGAATGCTCATCTTGCGAAGCAAAATCAAAAAACATATTTGATTTGTCTCAACTGCCGATTAAACGCCTATCAATCGATCCCGTTATCGAAGGGCAAAACGTTTTTGAATTTTTGCTTCCTTACACCAATAAAAAGGTACATTTTAAGTTCACGACAGGACGAGATGAAGAGGAATTATCCGCGCTGCAAGACAAGCAAAAGAAGTTAGGATTAAAATCAGATTCTGCTGTCACGATGGCTTTGCAACAAGCTATCATCTCAATAGATGGAATTCATGATCGCGCAAAGCTTGCAAACTTTATTAGAAACATGCCTGCCCGAGATTCTCTTGCTCTAAGAAATTACATTAAAGATAATGAGCCTGGTGTTGTCATGAAGCAAGAAGTTGTGTGTCCTGAATGTGGACATTCAGAGGAGGTGAACATGCCATTAGGTGTTAACTTTCTTTGGCCTTCGTCCTGAAGATAAAGAATCTTTAGTCTTAGAACCTACATTCATATTAATGTATTACGGCGGTTTCACTTACAAAGAAGCCTATAATATTCCTGTTCAATATAAGAAATGGTTTATTGATCGAATCGTTAAAGAAATGACGAAAGGCAATGATGGCGAAGGTGCCAGCCAATCTAGGGCCGCACATCAAAACTCTCCTGAAACAAGAGCATTGATGGGTATGGCTAGAACTGAATCTCCTGCAAGGCTTCGTAGATTCTCATGATTCGCTATTTTAATGGTATTTCTTTATTGTCACGATGTAGATATATGCATGGCGAACTATTCAAAAACACCGTCAATACTTTTAAATAATTTAGCTACAAATTCTAATACTTCTAAGAATTTATTTGAAAATGTTGCAACTTGGTTAAATGATAAAACGCCGAGTGAATTGCAACTTATCGGCACAAAAAAAGAAATCAGTGTCGTAAAAGAAGTGATGATCGCTTCGATGTCTTTTCAAAATGAGCTTTTTAATCCTAAAGCGACTCTTCATAGTATTGAAGATAAATTGAAAAGTAAGCATGAATTTGCTAAACATTTTGAAAAAACTTTTAATTTGTCATGGCCATTTTAATTTAATACTGGTAAAAAACAATGGCTAAAGATAAAGGGCAAGGTACAACCGGCGATGATAAATCAGCAGAAAGTATTATTGCGTCCAATCGAGAAGTCATAAAACAATTAAACGAAATTAGTAATCAATCAGCCGCGGTCTTTGATGTAGCAAGAGAAGCTATTTCCGCATTTAGAGAAGAGATTGATTCTCTATCAGATGTTTTAAGTGAACAATGCGAAAAAGTTAAGTGTTTTGAAGAGATGTCAAAATCGCTTGATTCCGCATCGGAAAAAACAAAATCTTTTACTGCTGCAGTAAGCAAACAATCTATTCAAACTAAGAAGTTAGCTGAAACCCTTGGGTTTAAAAAATCAGGCAATGGTTACGCAAGCCATCAAAATATCTTCGAAAATGTTGCAAAATCTTCGAAGCTTGCAAAGATTGGGATTCTTGCCCTTGCTGGTGCATTTAAAGTTCTTCAAGGCGTAGGAGGAATTGTTAAGGGAGTATTCACGACGATAACTGGAATTATCAGCACGATGATCGACGTCATTGCGACTGGTATAAAAACTATTATTAATTTTGGAGTTGAGTTATACGAAGGCATGTTTAGCATGGCCAACGATTATCTCCAGATTTTGAATGATTTAGATAGAAAACGAGAAGAGATTCGAGGAAAATTTGGAGATACCTCATATGGGATTGGCAAAGCCGTCTTTGACATGGGCAAACAGTTATATGCTGGCGGCGCAGCCGGGATGTCTGGATTCACTTTATTCAAAGACCAAATAGAGGCTATGGATAAAGCCATAGAAATGGTTACTGCAACAGGACCTGCGCTTCAAAATCTTATTGACCAATTTTCTGGTAGAGGAATCAATGACCTTTATGCTTACATGGAAGGTCTTGGATTAACCGCAAAAGAATTTGGTGATATAGCAAAGCTGTCTGTTTCTATGGAACAGCCCATGACCGCGATGTACAAAAACGTACAAAAAATAGCGCAAGGAATGGCCAAACAATTTAATGGGTCGTTTAAAGAAATCTCCAGATACATGATTCGAGCGCGTCTCGATGTGAAACACTTTGCAAATGTTACTGACACAGAGTTAGGTATTGCCGCGACATATGCTCATAAATTAGGAGTCGAGTTGAGCAGTATTGTCGGAATAATGGACGCATTTGATACCTTCGAATCCGGTGCAGAAAAGGTTTCAAGATTGTCACAAGCATTTAATATGAATATCGACTTGATGGACATGATGCGCTCCAAGTCGCCGGTTCAAATGCTTGACAAGGTTCGTAATGCGTTTTTTGCTACTGGAAAATCCGTAGAGGATTTAGATAAGCGTGATGTTAACTACCTCGCCACTCAAACTAACTTGACTGAAGAGGTAGCGATGCAAGTCTTCTCTATGAAGAATAGAGGTGTCGCCATCGAACAATTAACGAAAAAAGGTATTTCGTTAGAACAGCAGACGTTAACGACCATGCAATCCATGCAAGGATTGATGGGACAAATACCAAAATTCATTAGAGAAATAAAGAACGAAGCAAAAGGGTTCTTTGAAACATTCCTTGACGGATTTGCGGAAGGAGTCACCATGTCCGGGACGTTCCGCGGCACCATGATGTCCATGGCCGAAGCGATCAAGCAAGTTAAACAAGCTGGTAGAGAATTAGGAATAGCATTCGTTAATTACTTTCCAGGCGTTAGAGAGATGTTAGAGTCATTCTCTAGGATCATGCCTCATGTTGGTGAATTGTTTCATAGATACGCAACTACGATAGAAAATTTCTTTAAGAAATTAAATTCTGGAAAGGGCGTCGTAAAAAGCCTTTTTTCTGAATTGATAGATGAAACAAAGGGTTTCTTTAAAGATATAGGGCCTGACGGAGAGATATTCATGTCAGGAGCTTCAAAGTTTTTTGGAGCGATTAAGCAAATAGCTCAAGAAGCTTTAGTTTATCTCATAGAAGTTACAGGAGATTTATTCAAGTCATTTTTTAAAGCTATAGCCGATTGGTTGACGGGAGATAAAAAAGGCAATCAATTAGGACAATCTTTCGCTAATGGTCTTGGAAAAGGAATTAATGCTGCTATTAAGGGCACAAAAGATTTTTTTGCTCCTATTCGAAAAGCGTTCGGAGACGCGATGGACAAGATCGGTCCTGAATTAAGAAAAATTTGGGATCATTTAGGAAATTCATTAAAGCAGTGGTTCAATGAACACAAGTGGGACATTGCAAAAGCAATCAGCGGAATTATAACAATGGCCATGCTCACCATGCTTCCACAAATCATGTTGAGTAATGCATTAAAATTCGGTATTCAACACATGATGGGTGGTGGTATGCCGATGGGTGGTGGTATGCCGATGGGTGGTGGTATGCCGATAGGTGGCGGAATGCCAATGGGTGGTGGCGCCCCGAGCGGTCCTATCGCTCCTACTGTGATTCGAAATGGAGTTCAATTATCTCAAAAACAATTATTGGCAGGGTTTGGTGGTACACAAGCACGAATGGCAGCTCAACAATATGCCCAAATGGCAGTTATTCGAAGTGGAATGATGGGTGGTGGCGCCCCGGGGGGTCCTATCGCTCCTACTGTGATTCGAAATGGAGTTCAATTATCTCAAAAACAATTATTGGCAGGGTTTGGTGGTACACAAGCACGAATGGCAGCTCAACAATATGCCGCGCAAACTGGTTCTCAAGCTGGTGCAGCAATAACTAAGGGAATTGCAAAAGGTTTGACGCCTGGAAAAGCTATTCTTGGAATGGCTACCTCTGCAACATTAGGTATAGCTTCAGAGATGGCGTACCAAGCAGAAAGTCCAAAAGTAGGAGCCACGCTAGAAACTGCAGGAAATGTTATGGGCGATGCGTTAACTGGCGCCATGATAGGTAGCGTAATACCTGGTATAGGTACGACTGTCGGTGCCATTGCAGGAGGTGCAATTGGATTAATCCGTTCTGGATTTGATGAAAGAATTCAAGGGTCATTAGGGTTCGGAGAGGGAGCAAGAAAGAAAAAAGAAACTGATTTTGCTAAATTGATTCAAGAAGATAATGCAGTAAAAGAAATGATAAAAAATGTTGAAGACGTACTAGCAGATTCAAAAACTACCTACATATCGTTTACCAAAGAACAATATGAAGGACTTATCGAACAAGTTCGTGAAATGGGTGATGAAGTAACCAGCAAACAAAATAAGGAAAAATTATTTAAGGCTTTAAGTGATCTTCAAAGAAAAGCATTCGGTTTTTCAGATCAAGACATTAAAGATTATCGAAAAAATCAATTATCTCGCGATATGGCCATCGCGATTAAAAATATCAATGAAGAAATAAAACAACTTAATGATGCCAGTCTCGACGGCCAAGCGAAGCTCCGCTACGGCGCGAAATTTATTGAACTTTTCCGTAGAAAACAAAGTTTATTAAGTAGTTGGAAAAATTGGAATAATGGCGCAGCAGCTAATCTTGTCACGGAAGATGCTGACGAACTTCATGCATTGGCTACAATGAATTTGGGTCCAGACCCAGAAGAAAAGATCAAACAAGCGCAGATTGAAGAAAAACTTAGACAACAAGGTCGTCAAATGATCGAGATGATCGGTGAGACGACGATTGATAACGTTGAAGAAAGATTTAAAAAGATTGAATCAATCGGCAAAACGGTGATCGGAAACAAAGATAAGATGAATGCAACTGTTCAAAAAATAAGAGATGCATTCTCTCAGATGGATTTTGCGATTCTTAAACCAGAAGATCAAACAAAGTTTGAGCTAGCAATAGGAACGGTTTTAACATTAAACTCGATGTTTGGTCAGATGAAAAATGTCGTTGCGACCATCGCTGCGCTTCCTGCAGCATTGTTAGGATTAGGAAATGCAAATGCGTCTGGCACGCCAGTATATAGGCTTATAGGAGCGTCAAAGAATTTCTCAACTGGAGTGAAAGACATCATAGCACTGACAGTTGGTGGAGAATTAAGCGCCGGAGGAAAAGCCCCCGGATTCTTAGGGGGAATACCAGATGGAAGTTTGGGAACAATAATTGACACTGGTGTCAAAATCCAAAAGATGAATGAAGACATCGGAGGAGCATCTGCTGCAGTCTCAGGAACGAAACAAATTGTTGATAATTTGCAAAAGAATACAAGGGGTGTGTTTGTCGCCGGCGCAGAGGTAGCAAATGCAGCATTAAGATCAGCGGATGCATTCGGCAAATTAGGCAGCGTAAACATTGCCGGCACACCAGCCTACAAATTGACCAGAGGCACGACTGATTTGGCATTAGTGATGAGTAATCTAGAAAAATCTTCCACAAATATGGGAGAAATCACTAAAAGAATGAAGAAAGATTTCATGGTCGTTTCATTAGATCATTTTGCTGCGCAGGTCGTGACTCTTGCAGAAAAAGCTTCGGCCATACAGTTAGGATTTAATTCATTCGCCGATACGGCGAGTGAATTAAGCACAAAAGGTGTACAAAAAATTGGAGAAGCGTATGGCAACATTGGTAAAGTCGTAGATGTTTTAAAAACAGAAGACGGCAAGGTCGCTAAAAGGTTAGAAGAAATAACTAAAACTTTTGATCATGGCGAGGACCTCGCCGGCATAGGCGAATTGAAAACAATTTTATTTCCTACGGCAACCGGTATGGCGGGAAGCGCTTTTGAAACTCTCGCAGGTGGAAAAATTCAAATAAACCTTAACGTTACGATGAATGCTGGTGATGTCGAACGTGAAATAGTAACTAACCCACAATCAGTCATTGTTAAAGTGGTTAATAATCATGCCGAAGCCGGAAAAGATAAGATCAACGATAAGACCGGCACGGTGATACCAGGGCCACGGAAATAATTTATGACAAAAGAAGAAATTTTAAAAAAGCTAAAGTCTGA
>Ga0194129_10001915_pt1 | contig 32607 bp, 30 predicted proteins | sample TA2KigCa35mmetaG_FD_150862 | JGI IMG/M metagenome (GOLD analysis project Ga0194129, IMG submission 150862) | Freshwater microbial communities from Lake Tanganyika, Tanzania - TA2015038 Kigoma Deep Cast 35m | ecosystem: Environmental > Aquatic > Freshwater > Lake | place: Tanzania: Lake...
TGGCGCTTGTTGAGAATCCGTTTTTAACTGTGTTTTAGCATCAAACCTTGTAAGCCTTGGATTATAGTCTTTTCCTCGCGGACTTTTTACTGGGTTTACTGGGCCGACTGGAATAGAACCTAAAAGTCTTTCTGCGGACCGCTTCCTCGCAGCTTCCACGGGTGTCCACAATGTTAACAGCGAGAGAAGAATAGCGATGTAAGCCGTTGCTTTCATTTTTAAACCGTCAATTTCTTTTTCAGTGCGTCCTTACCGACTAAAAGGTGCAACGACAGTGCCTAAACCCAGTGCGAGAAACATCCCATTGTCCCTTCCCCAATTGTGCACTTTTTAAACACCCGTCCAAAAGGTGCCTATCGACATTCCGGCCGGAAAGTAAATGGGTACCTTTTGGTAGTTAGGTGTTTTTGAGAAATAGGCCGATTCCGATAGAGCCAAAGAGTAAGTTGGGAGCCCAAACGCCCATCCAAGGAAGTATCCATCCCCCCAAAGCTAAAGCGTTGGCTCCAATGTAGGCAAGCCAGTAAACAAGTCCAACAACCAAACACAAAACAACCGCTGTGCTTCTCACCCCTCGTTGGCTGCGAGTCCCAATGACAAAACCCAACAAACCAAAAATCACACAAGCAAATGAAAGTGAAAATCGCCGGTGAAGCTCTACTAGAAGCTTTCGATGCATCGGAGGATCAGGCTGCGTTTCTCTTAATCGAGTTTTCAACTGCTCGTAGTTAAAAGAAGGAGGACTATATTCTCTCCAAGAACTCCCCCGCTCGGCCAACTCCAAGTTAATGTCGTAAACATCAAAATCGATCCTGTCTTGTGGCTCTTCAGCCTTCTTTTTATCTACCAAGATGGACCCTTGAGAGAGTCTTAGGGTTAACAAATTTTTATCTGGGTTGTTTCGAAGCAGTCCGGCTTTGGCCGTAATCGCTAGAGGATTTGACTCCTCTCGCTCATCGTAAATAAAAACATTTTGTAATTCATTTTTGACCGGGATGATCTTTTCGGCGAAAAGAACAAGCCCAAAAAACCCCTCATGAAACACCCCGGGTTTCAGAGCCCCCATGACTCTCTCACTCCCCAGCTTTTCAATCAACAATTCAAATTTTCGATTTCCTTGGGGCACGGAAACTAAAGAGGAATATAGAGTTACCACAGTCACTAAAACCGAGAACAATCCTAACGGTAAAAAAACTTGAAACAAACTTATTCCTGAGGCTTGCAACGCTATCATTTCGCCCTCTGAGTGCGCCCTTGAAATTCCGATGAGAACCGAAAACAAAAAGGAAATGGGAATGGCTATAGGAACAAAAGAAAGCATGAGATAGAGCGATAGTTTAGTGACATCTTTCATTCCAACTTGATGAACGACAACGAATTCGCTGAGTCGGATAGCCTGAAAAGTAAGCATAATTAACAAAAAAATGGCGGTTCCCATCAGGAAGCTCCCCACCACCTCTACCGCCATGTACTTGGTAAGATACCAAGATAGCAAGCTGTGCTTTTCAGATTTCATAGTTCCTGATTATAACCATCTCCCATTAAGAGCAAACCCAAAAAGCTCATTTGATTACTGAGTTGTTTCCCACTATAACCCTCCATATGCCCTTTGATCCTCAAGACTCCCTTTTTTCCGGACTTTCACTAGACACGCCCTTGGCGCAACGCGCTCGTCCTCAGGATTTTAACCAAATTGTAGGACAAACCCACTTTCTTAACGAACGATTTCAAAAACTACTTCTAACCGACAAGTGGTGTGGTTTTATTTTTTGGGGCCCACCCGGAACGGGAAAAACCACTTTGGCCTCTTTAATCGCCAAAACAACCCAGCGCCCTTTTGAAAGCCTCTCAGCTGTAACCTGCGGAGTTAAGGAAATTAAAGAAGTGTTGGAAAGATCTCGCTCAGCATTTCACACAGGGAGATCTGCTCACATTCTTTTTATCGATGAGGTTCATCGTCTAAACAAAAGCCAACAAGATGTTCTTTTGCCGTTTCTTGAAGAGGGGAGCGTCAGATTTATCGGCGCAACCACAGAAAACCCTTCGTTTGAGATCAATAACGCTATTGCATCTCGATCCATCATTTATCGATTTAATGCTTTGGACTCTAAAGACATTTTAGTTTTGCTGAAAAGATCGGCCCCTAAAAATGTAACCCAAGCCGTATTAGAACGAATTGCCGACTGTGCCCATGGAGATGCAAGAAAGGCATTGAATCTGTTAGATCACGTTTGTTTGGCGACTTCAGGAGACAAAACAATTGAGCTCAGAGACTTCGAAGAGATAACTCAAGCTCAGTCCCTCTATTACGACAAAAAATCTGAAGCACACTACGACACGATCTCTGCTTTTATTAAGAGCGTTCGCGGGAGCGACCCAGACGCGGCTATTTATTATTTGGCCAGAATGCTTGAAGGGGGAGAGGATCCTGTTTTTATCGCTCGACGACTGATCCTGCTGGCTTCTGAAGATGTTGGCAATGCTAACCCCGCCGCTCTGATGTTGGCTACGAGCTGTTTGCAAGCTGTCCACGCAATCGGTATGCCGGAAGCTAGAATCCCTCTGGCCCAAACCACAACCTATTTGGCCTGCTCCGAAAAAAGCAATCGAAGCTATCAAGCCATTAATGAAGCTATCGATGAAGTAAAGTCATCCGGAATGCTTGAGATTCCAATGAACATCAGAAATGCGCCCACTACCGCTATGAAAAATTGGGGCTATGGACAGGGTTATGATTATCCTCACAACCATGAAAGTGGTTGGACGCAAACCCAATACCTGCCAGAAAAATTAAAAGCCACGCGATTTTATGTCCCTACCAATCGAGGAAGCGAGAAAAAGTTCCAAGAGTTTTTAGCTGTTCGAGGGAAAAAAACGACTACATGAAAATACGAATTCCCGTTTCCGTAAATGTTAATCAGTGGATTAGGTCTGTGAGGATCTAGACCGTAACCATACGCCTCTACTTCAAAAGCTATCGACTTTGCAATTCGAATACGAATTCCTGCTCCCGCATTCGCTGAAATACCCATCGTCTTTGGTTCACTAATTAACGTAGCTGACGGGCTTCCTGCAGGAGTTAGAAAATAGGACCGTTCAGAAACAATATAACCAGCCCCCAAAAACACAAAGGGTTGAATCGGATATTTATCACTGAGAATATCGATATCCAAACCGACGCTATAAATGTTGGTTTCCGTTTTAATGTCATTAAGAGTCGCAATGATTGAAGGGCTCCCCACATCGAGATGATTCTGTAAACTGCTGACTACCGTGTATCGCCCCTCAATTCTGACTTGTGGAATCAATAGAAGAGCAAGCCCAGTTCCTCCCGACACGCTCACAGTGAACCGGTCTTCATCAGTGTAGTTTTTTGAAGCCGAAGCTTTAGCAAAAACCTCAAGTAGGTGCGCCTGACAAAATGAGGGGAAAAACAAAGCTAGAGCAACGCATAGAGTTATAATGGTTTGCTGCGTGCGAAATGGCATAATATTATTGTATGCTAATCTGGATAGCTTTTCAAAAACACGGGAGGTCAAAAACTTATGGCAACTGGATACCTCATGCAAGCTATCAACCTCTATGATTCTATCCATATTAAAAGTATTCGTTCCGTTTTATCGGGTCGAATTGTAGACAGCTCACCCAGAGAGCTCCGACTTCAATATGGAGAAAATAGCTATCTCTTTGTTTATCGATTCGGCTGCCTCGTTTTTTTTAACATGTCCAATGAAGAGATTGATCTCGAGGTGGGAAAAATTAAAAGCGTTCTAGGCCCTGGATTACCCAATCCAACAACCGAAACCTATCAAGTTAATGTGGGCGATTTTCCTAATCGAGTCGAGTTTGAGTATGTTGAGGTTCACGAACTTTCGCTCGATATTCTGAGGCTCGTCGCTATCTCCGTAGGTCAATCCGCAGCCCTTGAATATTTCGAAGTCATGGCCAACCGAATGTTAAATGAAGCCTCTTCGTTTATGGAGGATCTCGCTACTCTAGGGGAGGTCTCGTTAAAAACGAAAAGCCTTTTAAAAATGATTGGGACGTCGGGAAAAGCGAGACAACACATTATCAGCAATGTCGCCATTCTAGATCCACCCGATGAAACATGGAAAAGCAAAGAGCTCGAAGAGATATTTATAGAGCTCCAAGAAAACTTTGATATCGAAGTCAGGTTCAGAACTCTCGATAAAAAACTAACTCTTATTCAAGACAACATTGAAATCTTGGCGGACTTCACCTCGAGCCGAAGGACTATCATGCTAGAAGCCTCGGTCGTAGCTTTGATTCTTATCGAAATTGTCTTGGCTCTTTTGCACAAACGTTAAATATAAAAAGGCCCGGAACTCTTTAAAAAAAGAACCGGGCCCACGTGCTTTTTTAAAAAGTTTTAATAGTTGCCACTACCTTCATCATCGTACCCACCGTCGTCACCACCTTTATAACCTCGATCCCTATCTCTGTCTCGGTCTCGATCTTCGCCCCCGCGGCCTCCTCGATATCCGTCCCTTCCGCCACCATCGCGTCCGCCACCGCCAAATCTTCTTCCACCATCACCTCCTCCACCGCCACCATCACGTCCGCCACCGCCAAATCTTCTTCCACCACCACCTCCTCCACCGCCACCATCGCGTCCTCCACCGCCAAATCTTCTTCCACCACCTCCTCCACCGCCACCGTCGCGTCCGCCACCGCCAAATCTTCTTCCGCCGCCTCCACCTAATCCCTCGGGCCGCTCTTTGGCTTCATCTACGGTGATAGGCCGCCCTTTCAAATCGAATCCCTTCATTCGGTCAATCGCATGAGTTGCCTCATCATCATTGGGCATTTCAACAAACCCAAACCCCTTAGACCTTCCTGAGAATTTATCCTTTACAATTCGAGCCCCTGAAACTTGACCGCACTGACTAAACAGTTGGGAAAGCTCGTCTTCTGTAACTTCGTAATTCAAGTTACCCACATAGAGTTTTTTAGCCATGAAATTATCCTCTCCTCATTATTAACAAATGGAAAAAGCAAAGATTAAGCCTGCATTTTTGTTTGTTTAGGGCAAGCATACGGAGTTTCTAAGGAAGGAAAATAAAGGTTCCTTGAAGCTATCGATTCGCCTTTTCACGGTTGGATGCTCAAATACTCGGTTTCTATATAGTATCCCACGGGTCTCTGGGGCGATCAAGATGCGTAAAATGATGTCCCGAAATCTTGCTTTGTCATTTTGTCACAATGTAGGTATAAACAGGTCTCTACTGGCTGTGACTGTTGAAACTATAATAAGGAAATCTAAGACCCATGGCGATGCGTTATATTATAAGAAGAAAAAACAGTAATGACCTCAGTGACATCCGTCGCGAAATTTCCAACTTAGATTCTCAACTCAACAAAGCAGGGGATGGCTTAAAAAGAGCTATCGAAGTTTCCTTTAGCCCTTTGCGTTCAGCTGTGTATCAGTTTTCAGCAACAAAGGTCGGCACCAATTGGGAGTGGGTGTGCCCCTGTATTGAATTAGTAGCAGAAAATGAAGAAGGCCTCTTTACGCTGCTTGAAAAGTTCAACGTAGAGAAGCCCTCGCATCTTTTAGATTAATTTTTTAGTTCTGACTACTTGGTGTAGACCTTGGTCATTTTATCTCCAACGGCAAGTTTCTTAACTGTCTCCATCCCTTTCACTACTTGACCAAAAACCGTGTAGTTATTGTCTAAGTGGGGATGAGCTCCCAAAGAAATATAAAATTGACTATCGGCCGAGTTAGGATCCATGGCCCTTGCCATTGCCAAAGTCCCTTCAACATGTTTATGAGAATTAAACTCTGCAGGAAGATTTTGTCCCGACCCACCAGTTCCGTTCCCCTTGGGATCACCGCCCTGAACAACAAATCCGGGAACAACACGGTGGAAAGTTAATCCATTATAAAAGCCCTTACCAGCCAATTCCAATATTCGCGCAACCGTCTTGGGTGCTTCTTTTGGATATAGCTCCGCTTCAATGGTTCCATGATTAGTTTCAATTACTAACATTTTTACTCCTTTTTTTTCGTCCTTATTTTTGGGGGCTGCTTGTGTGGCGACCGCCCCAAAGACAAAGATTGCGATAATTGATAGTAACGTTTTCTTTAACATTTTTAAGGCCTCCCAACCTAGTAATTCAACTTTAATAATACAAATTTAATTTAAAACCCGAGTAAAGTCGTCAATCAAATCTTGGGTGTCCTCTAAACCAATCGACACTCGTACCAAAGTGTCTTTGATCCCCAATTTTTCCCGATCGCCTTTAGATAAACTGGAGTGAGAAGCTGTGGCTGGTCTGACATAAAGGCTTTCCACTCCCCCCAAGCTCGGCGCCAAAAAAGGAATTTTTAATCGTTTGAGAGCTGTATCAGCCTCCACAGCATCTCCCGCGAACTCAAAAGACAGCATTCCTCCAAAACCTCGGAACCATTCTCTCGCCCTTAGATGGTCAGGATGGGACCTTAAACCGGGATAAATAACCCTAGCCACCTTTGAACACTTTTCTAAAGCGCGCGACACTTTCAACGCCGACTCATTCTGATAACGCACTCTAGCACCCAAAGTCTTCATCCCTCGATGCAACAGAAAACAAGCATGAGGATCTAAACACCCCCCTAAATGATTAAACAAGGGCGTTACTTTCTTTATCAAATCCTTACGAGAAACCATCGCTCCGGCAACCACATCGGAGTGCCCATTTAAATATTTGGTCGCACTGTGAAGAGCAACATCAAACCCAAAAGGAATTGGATTAAAATTTACCGGCGAAGGAAATGTGTTGTCGATCATTGAAATCAAACCGTTCCCTTGAGCAAACTTTACAACCTCTTTGAGATCAGGAACTCTTAAAAGGGGGTTAGAAATCGATTCAACATAAATCGCTCGAGTGTTTTTCTTCAATAGCATAGGAAGCTTGTTAATATCTTCCAGTGGAAAAAAGGTAACCTCTCTTCCCATTTTTGGAAAAAACTCTTTTAGAAAATGATACGTACCACCATAGAGATTGTCTTGAGCAAGAACGTGCTCACCGAAACCAATTAAACCCAATAGCGCGGAAGAGATCGATGCCATGCCAGAGCTGCTGACTAGCGCAGCCTCAGCCATCTCTATTTGAGCAATTTTTTCGTGAATCGCTAAGTGATTGGGCGTATTGTTTAGCCGTACGTATTTGATGTCATTATAGTTAATCTCTCCAGATTGACTCTCTCCAATCTCATAAGTGCTACTTTGAAATATCGGCATCGTAACCGCTTTTTCAATGAGGGGCGAAGGTTCCCCCCCGTGAATTAATTTGGTATCAAATTTAAGGTTTTTTGTTTCCATCTTTTTCTCTCTTTTTTATTTGGGGTTAGCCGCAGAATCCGGGACAGTTATTAGGAGTTCGTCTTCTGTTTCTGCTAAAGACAAAGCGTCTAACCTAGCGCCGAGACATGGCCCCCCGACGCAATATCCTGTTTCAATTTCATACATGGCTCCATGCATGTGGCATTGAAGAAAAGCCTTATCAAAAGTGAAAAAATTATCGTCGTTAAGATCAAGCGTTACAGGCAAGTGTTTACAAACATTCAAATAGGCAAAAAACATGTCGTTTTTTTTAACAACGAAGCCTTTAACCACCTTCCCTCGGATTTTGACCGAGAAACCCTTTGCGGTATGATCTTCAAACCTTTTCTTTTGAATCTTAACGATCATGCTTCCCTAGGCCGAAATTTCCACGTAAACCACCGTCACATTATCTGAATGTTCAACCATGCTGGCCTCATCACACAACAGTTCAACCAACTTTTGCGGTGTCGTCAGATTTTCTCTTATTAGGGTAACGATTCTCATGTCGTTCATCTGCTTGAAAAGACCATCACTCGCTATCAAAAAGCGCTGCCCGGACGCCACCGTGAGAGTTTCTTGAGAGATGCGAAGAGGATGAATATCTGAATCCAAGCCAAGATAGGAATTCAGCACAGTTGCTTTTATGTGGTCATCGTAGAACTCTTGATCCTCGGTCATTTGTCTTAGCACTTGGCCATCAAAAAAATAGACTCGAGAATCTCCAACATGACAAATGGTAGCTTTATCCTCGTTTATTTCAACACAGCTAAGAGTCGTTCCCATCAAAGCCCCACCCAAAGTCTCATTAGCTTCATTTAAAATTTCTTCTTGAAGCACTTTGAAGATGTCCCTTAAGGAATTCCTCTCTTGGCAATGAGTTCTTAAGCCGTCAACAGCCATCTTAGAGGCGACTTCTCCTTTTAGGCCACCACCAATACCGTCGGCAACGGCATACAACCCCAAGCTGTCATCAGAAAGATAAGAATCTTCGTTCTGCTCCCTACCCCCAACCACGCTGTGATAATATCCTGTTGTTTTCAAGCTTTTCTCCTATCTCATCTTAAGGACCCTTATTTTAATCTTATTTCCATATCCTGAAAGCACTGAATTTGGCAGGACCGTTTTTCCCAATCGATGTCTCCCTCGCAAACTAGAACCTTACAGGTTCCACAGATCCCCATCCCCTTACAGTTGAGCTGGACAAACTTTTTTTCATACGGATTAGCGCCTATAGACATTAAAGCTTCCCTAAGATTTGCCCCCAATTCAATCCAGTGCTCGCTCTTTTTTCCAAAACGATCCCATAAAACCAGTTTTAATTTCTCTTCGTTCATTTAAAAATCCTTAACGCTTGTTTTATCTTGAAACTCAAATGGGTTCAAAAAAAAAACATTATCTAGCGACTCAACAAAAAACAGCCTAAGGCCATGATATTATGTCACTATTTTTCGGCGGGCTTTTGAGTGTATACTTCTTGTCTATTGAAATTGCTTTTGTATTCAAGCTACAATTCTAAGTGTGATGTTGTCGTAGGAATACGAAAACAATCACTCAAACGGAATCGAGCTAGAACTTTGGGGGCGGCAAACTACCCGAAATGACAAACCCCCGAAACCAGAATCCTCTTGCTAAGCAACCCCTCGCTTAGCCGTTAGTTTTGGTCTTTTGCCGCCCCCAAAACTATTTTGGCTTGATCCTTTCCCGTAATATCGTTATTAACCCTTCGAAATGAAACCCTCTGAACATTGGCTCAGCCTAGATCTTTCCTCCTCTAAAGGAACTTTAGCTATCCATCAAGTTACAAAAGGAACAAAATCGATTCTACTGTCTTCCCATACCCTCACTGAGAACGGCAACCACTCAGAGCGCTTTATTCCTCAGCTAGAAAAATGCTTAAAAGCCCTCTCTCTTTCTGTGAGCGATTTGGATCGTTACATCACCAACTCAGGCCCCGGATCTTTCACAGGACTTAGAATTGCTTTGGCCTCTCTTAAGGCCCTAGCCTATGTCAAAACCGCTCCCATTGAGATATTAAGCGGCTCGGAATCTAGGGGGCTTGCCTGGCTGAACAAAAACCCCAACACTCAGACCAAAGAGCTCTTTGTGATCACTTCAATAACAGCTGATAGATTTGTGGCGGGGAAATTTATACGAGACGCCTCAGACCAACTACACTTTGTCGAGGACTCCAACCACACCGATTGGACCTTTATCTCTCACCCTCAAAAAACTACGCTTATTTTGGATGAAAAAACCAATGAGAGCGTTCTTGCCAATCTTCAATTAGAGGCGATTGAAAAGCTTTCTGCCCATGCAGATCAATTGGGAGCCTCTCTTACCCGAGCTAAAACCCGTAAAACCTTTCAAACAATTAGCGAATGGGTAAATGCGACCCCCAATTATTTTGGAAGCACTCGCTTCTAAAATTACTTTCTTCTTCTATTAGCCCAAACGGCCAAGCCAGAACCAAACATCATCATTGGGGCAATCACAATAGAAGCTAAATTGATGTATCTCATTCTAGTTTCTGTAACATCAAACTCACTTGTGTCTGTTGGTTTTGGTCGAATAGAAATCAGATCCTCTTCATGTGCCAACCAACTCAACATGTTTTGAAAAAGATCAGCATTGATCCCAAAACGCCTCCCGCTGTTTGAAGCAAAATCAGAATCCCCAACTACAATCAACCTAAACTCCGCTTCCTTTTTCGGCCCAGGTTTGTTTGCTTCCGGAGTAGTTTCCCCGTTTTTCTTGGGCTCAGCCTCTTTAGAGCTTGCTTTGCCTGTAATACTCACTGCCAGAGAAAGAGGCCCTTTTCTATCAGTCACGGGATTAGGTTTAACCTGATTATCCTTAAGATCGGATTCAAAACTCTTTGCACTAGTAGAAAATAGACTTGTTACAGTCAAACCATTCTGCTTGTCCTCAGCCTTTTCTATAGGAGTGGCGATCGGAAATAAGCTAATCTGTTTAGACTCTTTGGTTATTTCGCTTTCTTTGTTATAGCTAGTAACGATAGGTGTTAGAGGATTTCCCCCCGCTAATTGCTGCAACGGATTTAGTTCAACTACCGTTTTTTTCGGATTGTAAATCGCGCCATATTTTGCCAGCAATCCTTTCAGGGTCAGCGTAGAAGTGGGTTCTACCAAAACCAGAAACTTTCCACCTTTCGCCAAGTAACTCTCAATTGCTTTGATCTCAATCTCCAAAAGATCGGATCGGGGCGAGGCCAAAACAACAATGTCAGCATCTGAGGGAATTATCCCCTTTTCAACCAAAACCAACTCTTCGACTTTGTATCGTCCGCTCTCTAATTGATCCTTCATTTCGGAATATCCATCTTTACTGGTATCCGAAAGTAGCTTCTCACCATGGCCAGAAACGTAATAAATTTTCTTTTTCTCACCTTTCGCAACTTGAATAATCGCGTTTGTAATTTTCTCTTCTAACTTCGGATCCTCAGGGCCAAACAAATTTTCAACTCGAGCGGTGCGGGTATCACTCTCAATAATAATTGTTCCCGCCTGTTTGATGTTGTACTTCTGAACGACAAAAGGGTCTTTATCTACGTCAATGTACTCTTTCTTTAACCTCGGCGAGTAGTAAGTATATTTTTCAAATATTTTTTCAAACTCCGCCATTTGTGCAGGATTAATAAAAGCCTTTAACTTAATTTCACCAGTTAACCCTTTTAAAACTTTTATCGATTCGTCGGAGAGAGTGTGAAGTTTGTTTTTTGTAAGATCTTTTTTAATGTCGTATTTGGTTGCTATAAGATTTACAAAAACTAAAATGCCGAACGCAATCACCGAGACCAAGACAGCATTTATGCCGTATTGTGTGGTTTTTCTTGAAAAGACCTCACCAAAAAATCTTCTCTCTAGGTAAAGGTAGACCCCATAGAAAACAATAGCCAGACCCAAAGAGATTTGCCAGATTAAGCTGTTTTCAGAAACTAAATAAGCCGAAATTGCGCTAGTCAAAGTTGAAGCCAAAGCTAAAATAATCGAGATCATGCTCATAGGTTTATCTCCAACGATTGCTTTCCACCACTCGGTGGGTCAAAAAGATTGTAAATAGTGTAAAAGAAAGAAAGTAAACTACGTCTTTAATGTGTATTAATCCCTCCGTAAACGAACTAAAATGTCCTAGCGGTGAAATATAAACCAACGTAGGCCCCCAATGGATCGGGCCCCATGCAGCAGTTATCCCTTGTCCCAAAGATTGTAAAAGCCACAAAAACAGAAGTGCAATGAACGTCCAAACGGCTGCAATCGCCTGGCTCGAGGTCATAGCCGAAATCAAAGCCCCTAAAGAAACATAACAGGCCAACGCTAAAGCTAACCCAAAGTAAGTAGCCCCGATAATTTTAAGCTGCGGATTGCCCCACAAAACCATGAAGAAAACATAAATAAACGATACGGCTAACATGATGAGCATCAAAAAATAAGCTGAAAAAAACTTACCCAAAACAATCTCAATCTCCTTCATTGGCGCCGTAAAAAGCAACTCGAGCGTATTTTGTCTTTTCTCCTCCGAAAACAGCCGCATTGTCAAAAAAGGGGTCACAAAACACAAAATGAAAGCCATGTTTTGGTAAAGATAGGTAGCCAACTTATCAATGGTGATCCCCTGTGCTTGTCCAAACTGGTGAGCAACGTTGTATTTTTGGTATAGGTCCACAAACTTAGCAAAAATGGCCCCCATCACAAAAAGAAAAACTCCCAACACCACATAGGCAATAGGAGAGCAAAAATACGATCGTAATTCTTTTTTTATAATTGCCGTAGCACCTCTCATATTGAAACCTCTCTCTTTCCACTGATGAGATTCAAGTAATAATCCTCTAGCGCCAGATGCACTGGGGACATCCTGATAAGCCCTGCATTCTTAGCAACGGCAACCCTAGCAATTTCCGCCATAATTTCTTCACTCGCCTCAGTTTCTAAAACAATCCTATCTCGACCATTAGATAGACACTGAACATTTCGAACCCCCTTTAAACTTCTTAAGGCTTGAGTAAGCTCATCTGAACTCCGCTGGACAACAATTTCCGTCTTAGTAGTACCCCCGGTCGCCCCCATTAGATTAATAGCTTCTTGAGCCACTATTTTTCCTTGATCGATAATAATAATTCGATCACAGGTTGCTGCAACCTCAGACAAAATATGCGTGCTGTAAATGACCGTTCGCTCTGATCTCAAAGACTTGATTAATCCCCGCGCCTCACTAACCTGCTTGGGGTCCAACCCCACTGTCGGTTCATCAAGAATTAATACTTCAGGATCATGTATTAACGCCTGTGCCAATCCAACTCGCTGCCTATAGCCTTTAGAGAGATTTCCTACCAGGCGATTTCTAACATCCCCCAATTGACATCGCTCAACTACAGCATCAATTTTCTTTCGTTTTTGACTCGATGGAATTTTTCTTAAGTTAGCAACAAAATCTAAGTACTCGGATACAAGAAGCTCTAAATAGATCGGTGGAGTTTCCGGCAAATACCCTATTCTTTTCTTAACCTCATAAGGACTCTCAAAAACATCAAATCCGGCTACGCTAGCTGTTCCGCTTGTAGCTGGCATAAAGCAGGTTAAGATTTTCATTGTGGTCGACTTGCCCGCGCCGTTTTGCCCTAAAAACCCTAATATTTCGCCCCGATTTACGGTAAACGAAATATTGTCTACCGCTAACCTATCCCCATATTTTTTTGTTAGTGCTTTAACTTCGATCATAGATCCCACTCCGGTGGTTGTTAGACGTCTCTCGATTACAAAACGTGATGTATTGTAAAAATTTCCCTTTTCTTTTGTCAAGAAACGTCGATCCACTTAAGATATTAGCAATAATGCCTTTTGGGGGAGCTCTTGGAATATTTTATCGATTCAGCATCTATTGGAGAAATTAAAGAAGCAGCCTCTTTGGGCGTTCTTGACGGAGTTACTACCAATCCATCCCTTGTAGCAAAAATTGGAAAACCCTTTGCCGAAGTCGCAAAGGAAATTTGTGAATTTGTTAATGGGCCCGTGAGCCTAGAAGTAGTTGGAACAACGGCCGAGGACATGGTCAAAGAAGCCAAAGAACTTCGGCGCTTCGGTAGCAATGTCGTCGTTAAGATTCCAATGATGAGTGAGGGTTTAAAAGCCGTTAAACGCCTATCATCGGAGGGAATCCCCACTAATGTCACGTTGGTCTTTCAACCTCTCCAAGCCCTACTAGCAGCCAAAGCAGGTGCGAGCTATGTCAGCCCTTTTATTGGCCGCCTTGATGATATCGGACAAAATGGGTTGGATCTTGTTCAGGATATTTTAACGATTTTTAGGCAATATCATCTTAAAACTAAGGTGCTCGCCGCCAGCGTTCGTCACCCAACCCATGTTCTAGAATGCGCGAAAATGGGAGCGCATGTGGTGACCCTTCCGGTTAAAGTGATTCATCAACTCACAAAACACCCGTTAACAGATTCAGGACTCAAAACATTTTTGGAAGATTGGAAGAAGGTTCAAAACTAATGCGCTAGAATCGTGCTTTTGATAAGAAGGTTGCTGGATTCACAGGCACACCATTCTTTCTAATTTCATAATGCAAATGGGGCCCAGTGGAACGACCCGTATTTCCCACCTGAGAAATCGTTTCACCTCTTTTAACTCTAGAACCTTGCCCGACAAACACAGAAGAGTTGTGCCCAAACAAAGTTCGAATTCCATAACCATGGTCGAGTACGATCACTTTTCCATATCCCTCTCGGTAACCAGAAAAAATCACAACCCCATCTGCCGGCGCCCTTACAGGGGTCCCGGGTTCGGCCGCAATATCAACCCCGGCATGAAGTTTATAACTGCCATCGTAAGGATTACGTCGGTATCCAAACGAAGATGTTACCCATCCTGCAATGGGAAGCAAAGAAGGCGTCGCATTTATCACTGCTGTCTTAGCAATCAAGTAAGAGTGAAACCTCGAAAGATTATTCTCCATATCTTCCCCTGCTATATGAAGCTTTCGTAGTTTATCCTCTAGAGATGAAAGGCCTTGCGTGGAGGCAACCTGGATAGAGTCGGGCTCAATAAGATTGTTTCTAGACTGTTTCTCCCCGCTAGAGGGGATTCGCTCTGGCTCCATATCAATGGGCCCTGTTGGCATTTCTAGTTTATTTTTTCCACCGCCTTCTCCGGTTAGAATCTGGAGCTTTTTTGCATAGTTTCTGACTCGCTCGATAGTGGCTTCCATAGAGTCCACTTTGTTTCGAACAGTTTGAATCTCTTGTCGCAACTTAAAGTTTTCCCCTTTGAGAGACTTGTTTTCCCCCAACCTACCCAAAACATGAAAATAATCGACCCCAACCACAACTAAAAACACCGTCATCAAAGAAAAGAGAACTACCCCCAATTTAACCAGCAAAAAGGGAACAACTATTTTTTGAACCCCTCTTGTTCTCTCAGGTATGATCATGATGGTGATAAACTTTTGATCCCACCATTTATTTTTTTTATTCGTTAGCGTAAAAACCTCTTGTTTTTAATGCGGCGTTTCCATTGGTCAATCGAACATATAAGCATTACTCACAGCTTTAAGTCAAACCCTCGGGTCGTTTAGGATGCTACGCGACATACTACAACGGTAATGTTATCAGTTCCGCCTCTCGAGTTAGCTAAGCCGATGAGGCTTCTCACACTTGTCTCTATTGAATTTCCCTCAAGGTGTTCAAGAATCTCCTTGTTTTTAACCAGGCCAGAAAGGCCATCCGAACACAACAAAAACGTATCGTTGGGTTGCAGTTTTCGACGATAAATATCTACAGACACATCTTTTTGATAGCCCACAGAGCGAGTGATGACGTGTTGAAGCTCATGGTTTTCAATATCCTCCGGAGAAATAAGCCCCGCACGAATCTCCTCCTGAACTACGGTATGATCTTCTGTAACCTGCCAAAGAGACCCTTGCGAGCAAAGATAAACCCTGCTGTCTCCCACCTGCGCGATATAGGCAACGTTATCCTGAGCCAAGAAAGCTACCACAGTTGTCCCCATGGACTTTAGTTCTTCATTATTTTGACCCTCGGCATAAATCTTCTCCGAAGCTGCGTTAATCGCCTTTTCCAACCGCTCTCTGGGATTTAGCTGTTTGTGTTCTCGACAGAATTGTTGCGTGGTATCGGCAGCCAATTTACTAGCGACTTCTCCACCTAAATGGCCGCCCATGCCATCGGCTACAAGATATAACCGCAAGGTCTCATCGATGAGAAAAGTGTCCTGATTATTTTTTCTCTTCATTCCAACATCGGTTGCACCGAAAGCTTGTATTTTCATACTTCCCCTAACGGCATTTTTTCGATGAAAACTGAGGGGCTACCATATCGACCCCAAAAATCCAGATCGCTCCCGACCATGCTAATTTCTTTCATGATTTCGAACGGATCGACGATCAAAGGAATCTGGCCTAACGACTCAACAGGAGATCCCCCAGAAACTCGCCAACCGTAGGCTAAAACTCGCAACTTGCCATCGCGAGTCAACTCTTTTTCGGCTCGCTCGATCCCCTCAATAAAAATTCCCTCTCCCATTTCTCTAAACAGTTCTCCCAACCCAACTGATGACGGCTGTAAAAAAAAGTTTGTGACTCCGATTGAGGGAACTCTCCCTTCAGTTAAAACTAAGTTTCCGGAACTTGCTCGATTAAATCGGGCAGCACTGGTAGCATCATGAAGAAACGTTCTTAGCCGCCCCTCATGAACAAGCTCTGTTCTTTGCCCCGGAGTTCCTTCTAAGTCAAAAAGATGCGACCCCTCTCCAGCATCTAAAGAACCATCATCAACTAGCGAAACAACTTTTGAGCCAATATCTTTATCGATGCTTTGAGAATAAATTGATTTGCCTAAAGCAGCACAATAACCATTCAACATCGGCTCTAGAAACTTTAAGACCACTGAAACAACGCTTCCTCCTAAAATATATTTCCCGCCGACCATTTTATTAAGCTTTCGACCGGTCTTTAATCGATTGGCCCTTCTCAGAAGGGATTCGAGCAAATCTTTCTTGTTAACATCTTTCGACTGAAAACCCTTAGATTCATCTATTCGAAAATAGCCCCCAGCTCCTTCATTAATTAAGGAATAGTTAATTTTCTTGATATCTCGAAACAAAAAACGACAACCTTTTTCCGTCTTACGTGCAACAACCCGCTCTTCAAATGTTTGAGTGTACTTTTCCTCTAGTCCGGTTGGACAAACAGTAATCAAAGGGAATAGGCTGTCAAAAAACTCTGTCTCAAACTCCGTCTGTGCCCATTTCTTGGAATCATCCCCCTTAACTATTTTTTTTTCGTTCCGCCACAAAGGAAAGCGAAACCAGGGATCCACCATCATGTTGTCCGCTATTTGAAATGCGTTTTCGACAACTAAATTCAGATTTTCTTCATCACAAAACACCGTAGAAGCCGTTCCAACTCTCTTTCTGTGCCAAATCCTAAGTTGGATCCACCAAAATGAATCCTCAAGTTGGGCCATTCGCTCCCCATTTTTAAACCCCAGGGAGCGCACACGCATTTTCTGAGTCACGAGCTCAAAATCTTCAGATACAACCAGCTTTGGGTGTTGTTTTACAAAATCCAGAGCTGTGTCCAAATCGAGCTTCACCGATTCACATTCCCAATTTTTGTCGTAATGCTTCTGACCACTTTTGTGTCGGGGCATGCAGAAGTCTCAAGAATTTTTTTCTGTGCGCCACTTTTATAATATCCCCCTGCTCCAAATCATAGCTAAGATGACCATCATAAACCAAAAAGGCCTTTCCTCGAGGCTCCTTCATTTCAATAACCACCTCTAAATTCAAAGGAATTAAAATGGGTCTCGAAGAAAGTGCGTGCGAGCAGATTGGAACCAACTCAAAAGCTGAAACCTCCGGGTGAACCATCGGGCCGCCTGAAGATAACGCATATGCAGTCGATCCTGTTGGAGTGGAGACTATATAACCATCAGCCCTAACGTGATTTAAAAAGTCACCCCCCACACTAACATCAAATCGCAACATTGTTGTCTCTCGACTTTTCGAGATAACAGCATCATTAAAAACACAACCCGACGCCACCTTCTTTCCTTTTCTAAAAACCTCAACATCCATTACAGGCCTTTGGTCCTCTTTTAATTTGCCTCGAAGTGCCTGATCAATCACTTTGATCATATCACCTGAACTAAACTCCGTAATAAATCCTAAACTACCTAAGTTCACTCCCATTAAGGGAAATGCGTCTTTATTATTTAAAGCTCTAACCATAGTCAGAAATGTTCCGTCCCCACCAATAGCCACGCCCAGACAAGTTTCTTTCTCATTCTGTATCGATAGTTTTCCGTCTTTACCTTGTACTTCTATCAGCGAAAGCTTTTTGCTTTTTGCCCACAAAGCTAATGATTTTTTAGCGCGCTCTGCCTCTTTGTTTTGTGTTTTGACGCAGACTAATATCGATTGTTTCATTGAAGTGATCATACTCCTTGACGTTTCAACAAGCTAGTTTAGCCTCAAACAACGCAATATAAAAATTAATTTCAATTGGGGGAGTAATGAATTTCTGGATAACGTCCTTTATTTTTGTTTGTTTGGCAACCCAAGCTTTCAGCCAGGAATATCTTGTTCGCTTCAATGCTGATACCGAAGAATCTAGAAACAAATTTTCCCAAATGAATGGTGGTCGATTAGAACTGGTCAGCAAAGAAGGTATCCTTTATAAGTGGACAGGCGGTCACAGAGCCGTTCCAAAAGTAGACTCAACTGTAAGTTATCTATCCAAGAATAAAAAGATCCGAATTTTTCAAAGCCCCTCGCTGATAGAAAATCAACGAGCGCTTTTTAATTTGCTCAACAACTCTGACATGGACAGAAGGGGTCCCGCATATCCAGACAATCCAGAAATAAAATCCCCTTCAATCCAGGCCAGCGGATCGGACCCTCTGTTGAAAAACGCATGGGGCATGTTCTCTATTGACGCCACCAATGCCCACAACTCGACCCCGCAGGGAAAGGGAATAGTTGTTGCCGTCACCGATACAGGGGTTGATTACAACCATGCTGATCTCATAAATAACATGTGGAGAAACGCGAAAGAAAACCCAGACAACGGGATTGATGATGACCAAAACGGTTATGTCGATGATGTTGTGGGTTGGGATTTTCATTCAAATGACAACAAGCCTTACGATCTGAGCATGGATCTCATGGACATTCTGCTCGGCTCAGGGAACCCGGGCCATGGAACTCACGTATCCGGAGTGATCGCCTCTAGTCTTAAAAATAGTATAGGGTTAGCCGGCGTTGCTCCTCAGGCTAAAATTATGGCGCTTCGTTTTATTGGTGAAAAAGGTGAGGGAAGCACTGAAAGTGCCATTAAGGCCATTGACTATGCTGTAGCCAATGGAGCCAATATTATTAATGCCAGCTGGGGAGGTGAGTCGGGAGAAGAAGATGAACAACCCCTTAAAGAAGCTATCCATCGCGCAGAAGCAAAGGGTGTGCTTTTTGCGGTGGCCGCAGGAAACGGTCGATTGAATTCTGCAACCGGAACCTCTGCAGGTTTCGATATCGATTCTGACCCCAAACCGATTTCCCCTGCTGTTTACAATTTTAATAACATGATTGGGGTTGCGGCTTTAGATTCAAACAACGAATTAGCAGCCTTTTCTAACTGGGGAAAAACCTCTATTAAATTGGGCGCCCCCGGGGTTAAAATTTTATCAACTGTACCTGGAGATCGATACCAGGATACCTTGATCGATTTTGGAAGTATCACAGCAACTTGGGATGGAACCTCAATGGCAACTCCTTTTGTCGCTGGTGCCCTTGCAGCATTATGGTCAAAAGATACCTCTCAAAATGCCCAGTCCGTTAAAGCCAAACTTTTGGGAATGGTTACCAGCACTACCTCAGTTTCCAGTAAGGTTGAAACTGGTGGTCGATTAGATTTACACAGCTTAAGATAGATAGTCCCATTATGAAGACTAAATTTGTTGGCATTTTATTAGTTACTATCCTTGTTTTTTCATCGTCTTCGCCGGCCCTTGCAAAACGTAAGGGCCGAAACAAAAAACATTATCCGCCATTAACCCATCCCGTTGTTTTGTGGTCCCGAACCCTATCCGACAGCCCCGATTTTGAGCAGAGAAAAGTAGCCGCTTTCAAACTCAGTCAATATAGTCAGTCGATCTTTCAAGAGGAAGTCGTTAAGACTCTCTTAGGTTGCGTTAAAGACCCCAATGATCACATAAAGGTATTCTGCGCAAAAGCTTTGGGAAGAGCTACTAACCGAAGCAAAGCTGAACTGATCCGAAAGACCTTAATAGAGCAATATAAAAACGATGCTCACTTAAGAGGGACCCTAATACGATCCTTTATAATGAGAAAAGACAACAATCCTGCAGTACAAGAGGTTCTCATTGATACGCTAAAGCAGTCTACGGAGCCAGATGAAGTACTACCTGCTCTCGAATACTTTGAGCAGTTTGGAACACCACAAACCATAGATCCCTTAATTTCTGTTTTTAATAAGTCTGATAATTCAAAGATTAAACGAAGTGCTGTAAAAGCTTTGTCTGAACGCGGGCAAGGGCAAGATAGTATTATCAACCTGCTATCTTCTTGTCTTGATAGCAGGGACACTACCCTTGTTTTAACCTGTTTATCGGCACTTCAAGCGCAAGCAAAGAAAGACTCAAAAACTCTTTCAGCAGTTGAAAAGACCATTCAAAGCTCAGACCCCGACGTAATTCTTGCCACCCTTGAGCTCATTGAATCTCTCCCCGAATCTCCCAATGAAAAGATTTCAACCCGGCTCGTGGAACTCATCGAAGAAAATTCTGAGTCGGACGTGGTTGAAAAATCTGCTCTTGCACTAGGTGTGTGCGGAGACTTTGCTGAAACAACTGTCAAAGCTTTGCAAAATCTTTTAGAAAAAAAGGAACTGGACGAAGGAGTTCGTATCAGTGCTGCCTTGTCACTAGGAAAACAGGCCGGCAAATTTCCTCTTGGCCCAACAACATCCCTCACTGACTGTAAATCTTCAAACACGAACTCACGATCACTAAATACAGCCTGTCAGCTAGCCCTACAGGAATTACAAATTAGAAGCAAAAAATACCAAACTTCGAATCCAGAGAACAAATCCAATACGGAAAAGGACAACAAGTCTGAGTCTTAAATCTACTTTCTAAACAGCCCGTCTTGGTCACAAATACGGCTTAAGAACCTCCGGAACCTCAAAGGTTCCATCCGAATTCTGATAGTTTTCGATAATAGCCAAAAGAGTTCTGCCAACCGCCAAACCCGACCCATTAAGAGTATGAACAAAACTTACCTTTCCCGACTTAGACTCTCTAAACCTAATATTTGCTCTGCGAGCTTGAAAATCTGTGCAATTACTACAGCTCGAAATTTCCATATAAGATTTCAGAAAGGGGGACCACACTTCGATGTCGTAAGTTTTAGTGGAGGAAAACCCCATGTCCCCTCCACACAACAATAGGGTTCGATAGGGCAGTTTGAGCATCTTTAAAATCGCTTCGGCGTTTTCAACCATCGAATCTAGTTCCATCATCGATCTTTCCGGGTGACTAAACTTAACCAATTCAACTTTGTTAAATTGATGTTGCCTCTTTAAGCCCTTGGTGTCCTTCCCATAGCTGCCGGCCTCCGACCGGAAACAGGGACTGTAAGCTACATAATGCTTAGGAAGATCTTTTTCTTCCAGAATCTCCTCTCGGTGGTAATTGGTTACCGGCACTTCAGCAGTCGGGGTCAAAAAATAATCTACTTTATCTATTCTAAAAACGTCCTCTTCAAATTTCGGTAACTGCCCTGTTCCAGTTAAACTGGCTCGGTTAACAATAAAGGGCGGAATAATGGGTTCATAGCCGGTTTTGATATGGGTGTGATACATAAATTGAATTAAAGCCATCTCAAGTCTCGCTGCTATGCCCTTTAAAAAAACAAATCGCGATCCCGTAACCTCGCCGGCCTTTTTAAAATCTAGAATCCCAAGTTTCTCCCCGATTTCATCATGAGACTTAACAGAAAAATCAAATGCTCTAACATCGCCCCATCGCCGAACTTCTAAATTTTGATCGCTACCAGCTCCCTCCGGCACACTCTCGTCAACTAAGTTAGGAAATTCGAATAACAGTTGGTTTAACTTTTCTTGGATTAATCCAACCGTCTCATCCAACTCTTTAATTGTTTTTGAAACAATTTTCATTTCCTCAAGAATGAGTGAGTCATCCTGCTTATTTCTTTTTAGCTTTGATATTTCCTGAGAAGCCTCGTTTCTTTTGGCTTTTAAAGACTCAACCTCCTGAAGTCCCGCGCGCCGTTTTTTATCAAGCTCGATAACTTGATCTAAAACCCCGAGTAACGCTTTGTTGTTTCGCTTGTAAAGCGATTCTCGAATCCGATCACCCTGCCCAACTAAAACTTTTAGATCTATCACAAAAACCTCTTTTGATTATTCTTCAATAGCCATTGTCTTTATTAGTCTTTTTATGTTTTCAACATCTGCCCCTGCTGGGTTTCGCTGAATATAAATCTCAAATTCTTTAACCCCTTCTCGATTTCTTTGCAAGGCTAGGTAAACATACCCGAGCTCCCTATGCAATTCGGGATCATTAGGATCAACATCCAACGCAAGCCTAATGGCACCTTCCGCATTTTCAGCACGTTTTAGTTCTCGGTAACATCTAGAGAGCAGTAGTAAGGCCTGAGTTCGATCCACTCGAAATTCTGGCGCTTTTGTCTCTCCTGGAAGGTTGGTAAGTTTTGTTAAAACAGCAACTGCCTTTTCAAATTCCTGATACTTAACATAAATTTCGGCAAGCTCGCTGGCGAACTTTGTATTCTGTGGATTGTTTTTCACTTCAATCAACATTTCAGAAATAGCCTCGTCTTTGCGCCCTTGAAACTGGTAAATCTGAGAAAGCAAACGATGACTCCCGGGGTAGTTAGGGGTCGTTTCTATAAGTTCTTTAACTAAAAGCTCTGCTTCATCGTATTTTTTATTTATCGTTTGTAGTTGTGCCGCCTCAAAAAAGCCAATACCGTTTCGTCTGTCTGTGCTTGCTGCATAGGAATATTCATTAACGGCTTGATATGTTTGACCGACCGCCGAAAGCGCTCTGGCTAATGAAACCCGCGCCTTTGAAAAGCGGTTGTTGTAATCTAGTGCCTTCTTGTAAAAAGTGATGGCCCTTTGAAACTCTTGATTTCCTGCGTAGGCTTCTCCCAAAACCCAAAAAAGCTGTGGGTTTTGTGGTTCTCTTTCTAATAGCGCCCGAATATATCTAACAACGTAATTTTTTTCACCCAATTTAGTTTTTGCGCGAGCCCAGCCTGCTAAGGCTTCATAATTTTCCGCATCGGTAGACACTGCCTGGTAATAATATCTAGCTGCCTCCGCCAAATTTTCCCCCGTGTATACCTCGGTTAATTTTCCGGAGTAGAAAAAGATTTCAGAATTCACAGGACTCGATACCCTAGCCTGTTTCAAAAAGGCAGCAGCACAAACATAGTTTTCTCTTTTAAAAAAATGTTTCGCCAGGGCTATGTAAACCTTGTATTCCTCTGCCGATTCAGATGACAAGTCCCCAGCCTCTTGACAACCCTTTGTAATAAAACCCGTTAACTCCTTGACGCCTAGTACGCCACCCGCCTTTATTAAAAGCTGATATGCGGAATCGAAATTGTATTGTTCTGTTTCAAGCGCAGCCAATTTACAATAACTGTCTATGTAATTCGGGTCTTTTTTTATTGCTCTAAGATAAAGAATTTCAACCCGTTTTAGTTTTTCATACGAAATCGATAATCTTTCCAAAAGATCGGCCACTCTGACTAAGGGCGCTGGATTTTCCGGGCTTCTTAACCGAACCACTTGAAGATATTCCAATGCTGTAATGTTGTTTCCATCCGCACTAAATTCTTCTGCTCGAGCATTGTAAAAATCCGCACCATACTCTTGATCATTCGCTAGTTTTTTTAGCTCCGCGATGTCTTTATCATCCGCGCCTATCCGCTCATTTATCCCGGGAAGCATTCCGTTTGAAAAATAGTACGCCAACTTATTGTGCTTCGATGCTTCATATACATTGTTTTGAAGTTCAAGGAGCTTCGCTAGGCTGAAATGGGCATCTGCCAATACCGACTTCGAAGCAAGTGGTGCAAGCTTCGTAACTAGATCTAGGTGTGCAATTGCAGGTCTAATTTTGCGAGCTTTTTGGTAGGCTTCTCCCAATAAGTAATGGGTGTTGGCATGCATCGGGTTGATTAATAGGGCCGCGCTTGTATAGGAAATTGCCTTTTCAAATTGGCCAATATCAAGAGCAACTCGGGCTGCCACATAAAAAACCCTCAACTTTTTTGTGTTTTGATTCGCTATTTCTAGTATTTTTTCAAGAGCAGAATTTCTGTCTCCCATTTCGTTCAATATCTCAGCCTCAATTGCTACCGATTCAACATCTGTTGGATCGGATTCTCTAGCATACCGGATCCTTTCAAGGGCCAGATCAAGGTTTTTTTGTGCAAAAGCAACAATGGCCTCCGCGCGATAAAAAGCATTCTTTTGCGGCTCGACAGCTCTGCCCTTTAGAATCAAATCTTCAAGCTCTTTTAAATCCTCTTTTCGAAACGGGTTTTGCTCATAGATATGCGCTTTGGTGAGAACAACTTGTGCCAGGAGAGAGGGATCCTGTCTATTAAGATCAAGAGCCTCTTGGTATAATGCCAGAGCACCTAAATAGTGAAGAGCTGTATCGCGGTCATAAAAATGATTCGCCTCCTCGAGCAATGCCTCAATAAGCTCTTCCTTTTTGACGGCTCTTTGGTCGCTTTCAGATAAGAGAAAATTTGATGACGTAGCCTCTTTACTATTTCCGATTTGAGCTACGTTCTGCTGCTGATCATCGCCACCTTGCCCTAGTAAGTAGAGAAGGAGTAACGCCACCGCCAGGCCCAAATACAACACTTTTCTTTTGTGGGCCACATTAGGAACCTGTTTGAACGAATCTTCAAAATTAGTTTCGCTAAAATTTGATAGCTCCCCTGAAGATAATGGCTTTCCAATGAGAACAGGCTGCGTATTTTCGTTTAACTCCACTGCCAGTGAATCTGCAGGCGCATCAAAAACTTGTTCTGCGGTTCTTAGAAACGCTTGGCTTCTTTCCGCGGGCTCATCATCCTCGTTTGAAAATAGTTCGTTTATCTCTTCTTCTGCCAATTCCTTATTTCCAAGGGCCTGATCCATCGGACCCAGTTGCTGCGTGGCCTGAATTGACTCTTCACGATCCCGCTGAACAGCAGGTTGCTCGTCAGAAGAAATATCATCCTTTGGGGACTCGCCCGGGTTGTTTAAGGAAGTGCGGTCTACCCCTTTATATTGGCTTGAATAAAGTCTTTTTAAAAATGCATCATAAAACTCTGGGTGCGAGGATACCTTATGCCATTCCAAAAATGGTTCAACTGCTATTTCCTCATGCCCAATATATTTTCCTTGGGCTATTCTATTAAGTATCTCCTCTTTCGTATAGCTTCCCAAAACTGCATGACGCTGATTACGAATTTTATAGTTTTTCTGTTGAGAATTGCCCACTAAAACATTTTACTTGCTTGAATTAAAGTTTGCACCGAGTTGTTGGCTTCTTCCGTAGTTTTGTCGCGAAGCGCATTTTCTAGCTTGTGTTTTTGATGGTCATAAGACGCATAAAGTTAGTGGATAGCCCTGCAATATGCTCTAAATTTCCCAAAAGATCTAAATGGACAGAGGTGGTGTCAAGGCTCTCTTTAACTCCTCGGTGAAGCCTCTGAACATGTTGTTCACTGAGATCAATCAAAAGATCTTGAATTTGTTCTTTTAGCACAGCAAGCCTAGCAGCTAGTGCCGGATCCCTGGATGTAAAATACGCCGTTGAAACACGTAAACACTCCACCACTTTTTCATGAAATGCCGTTATTTCACTCCATCCCTCTTTGGAAAACACATATCCTTTTTTATGCTTTTTCTTAACAAGCTCTAAAATGTTTTTATCAACAATATCCCCTATGTTTTCCAAGTCGTTCGTTCTTAGTAGCAATTCAAATTCCTTTTGAACCTGCTCAGGAGTCATCTCTTTCTGAGAAAGTTTGGTTAAATACAGCTTGATTCCTCTATTGAGAAAGTCAGCCAATTGATCCATGGCCTTGATGGCTTCAAGCTCTCCAATTTTTCCGGGCTCAAACAAAGAAACACATCGAGTCAGCATTTTTTCAACAATATCTGACATTCTCAAAATTTCCCTTTGCGCCTGTGCTAAAGCCAGTTCCGGTGATTCCAAGGTTCGCGGATCTAGGTATTGAAAAGAAAACTCTCCTTTGTCATCTTTATCAGACACAACTTTTTTAACCAAAGAAACTCCCCGAGAAACAAATGGGAAAAATAGAATGGCTAAAAACACGTTAAACAAAGTATGCGTCGTCGCTATTTGACGGCTTACATCACCCCCAACAAGAACAGCCAAATTTCCAAGGGGTTGCATGAGAGGAATACAAAGAATGACGCCGACTAACTTACAAAAGAGATGCCCTGTAGCTGCTTGCTTTCCGAGATTTCCATTTTTAAAGCTAGCAAAAAATGCCGTAGTCGTCGTACCCAAATTAGCCCCTAACACCCATGGAATTGCCTGAAAGACATCGGCATTGCGTGCTAACATTAAAGACATCATGAAAGCTATCGTGGCCGCGCTACTATGGATAATCGCGGTAAAAACTGTTGCTAAAAACAGGGAAATAATAGGCCTATCTTTAAAGTAGTCGATAACATAATTAAATAGTGCGTTACTTTCCATCTCCCGACCGGAGGCGATGATCAAGGACATCGAAAAAAACAGCATCCCCAAATAAAGAAGCGCCCTTCCCATCCTGACTAGTTTGTCGGAACGGGACATTGCTTCTAAGGAAACGCCGGCCGCTATAATCAAAAGACCGTATTGGGAAATATTAAAAGCAAATAGATGAACAATCAGGGTTGTTCCTATCGAGGCCCCTAACGTGACCGCAAAAACCTGTTCTAGTGTTAGCAACCTAGCATTGGCCAACCCGACCAACATAACGGTCACAGCTCCACTGCTGCTTAAAAGAATAGAAAGAAATAAGCCTAATAGAATGGCGCTTATCCGATTAGCCGCAAATAGATTAATCCAGGAACGAAACTTAGATCCTGCTAAATATTGAACGCTTCTTGATAGCTCCTCGATTGAATAAATCATCAAAGCGGTGCCACCAACCAATGTTACCAATGCTGTATTCACTTGATGCTCCAAAATTCTAGTTTAGCTTAACTTAATATAGCATCAACAAAAGCTTTTGGCTCAAAAGGGGTAAGATCCTCAATCGACTCACCCACGCCAATATATCGGATAGGAAGCTTCAGTTCCGACGCTATAGAAAATACGGCCCCGCCTTTAGCAGTTCCATCGAGCTTAGTGATGATTACACCTGTTAAATCAAGAGACTTTTGAAACTCTTTAGCTTGAATCACGGAGTTCTGCCCCAAGGTCCCGTCAATCACAAGCCAAGTTTCATGGGGGGCTTCTGGTATCACCTTCTTTATAACTCTGTGAATTTTCTTTAGCTCCTCCATCAAATTAGCCTTGGTATGTAATCGACCTGCGGTATCAAGAAGCACGACATCCACCTCTCTTGCTTTTCCAGCCGTAACAGAATCAAAAGCAACCGCCCCGGGATCTGCCCCTTCTCGGCCCGTTACAAACTGCGCTCCCGTCCGATCCGCCCAAACCTTAAGTTGAGATATTGCACCCGCGCGAAACGTATCTACGGCTCCCAAAAGAACGACCTTTCCTTCATTCATCAATTGCTGAGTTAGCTTTCCAATAGTAGTAGTTTTGCCAGCCCCGTTAATTCCAACCACACTTATCACTACTGGCTTAGTTTGTTCTTTAATTTCCAACCGCCCGTGGTTTAACGAATCAAACAAAGATTTAGAAACCTCTCGAATGACTCCCCTTAACTCCCCTTCTGTTTTCTCGTTTAACCGAGCCTTAGCTGCCGTAAGCAATTGTTGAGAGGTAGAATAGCCAATATCGGCTTCCAGCAATATCTCCTCTATCAAGTTCCACTCTTGTGGAGAAAGCTGATTCGATACATTTTTTTGTAGAATTTGTGTCAATCTACCGAAAAGAAACCCTCTGGTTTTCTGAAGCTTATCTTCCAATGAAGGAAAGAGGTGGGAAACATCCTCAAGTCTTTTTTTGGCCCCTTCGCTGGGGGACTCGAGAACTTTTTGAACAACTTTTTTGGTTTTCCTTTTCCACAAAAACCACACTGCACCAAAAATAAAAACACCGGACAACAAACCCAAGCCCACTTCAATCGCCATAGCTTCCATGTCCCAGCTTTTACCTTACCCTGGCTGTAATTTGAATAGCTTTTAATTAAATTCTTTTGAAATACTGCTGTCTATGGGTTCAGATTCAGAAACAGGGGGCTCCACCAAAGGTTGAGGCTGCTGTTGCTCCAAATAGCGATAAATGGTTCGGGGATGAATTCCTAAAAGACGAGCCGCTACTTTTTTATCCCCCTCAACCGATTTAAGGGTCTCTTCGAAAAGCATTGTTTCTGCTTTTTTTAAGGTTGTTCCAAGGGGTATTTTAAGAACTCTCTCTGTTTTTGTTCCGCCAACTTCTTGAGGCAAATCCTCAACCCCAATTTTTCCGCTCACATTAAGAACAACGAGTCGCTCCATGAGATTTTGAAGCTCTCTAATATTACCAGGCCACTGATAACAAGTAAGAAGATCTAGTGCCCTAGGGTGAATTAATGGGACTTGCCTACCGTTTTTTTTGGCTGACGCAGCAATAAATTGTGCCACCAATAGTGGGATATCCTCTGCTCTTTCTCTTAAAGATGGAACTCTAATATGGAGAACATTGAGGCGGTAAAAAAGATCTTCGCGAAACTGGCCGGTCTGGACGGCAGACCTTAAATTTACGTTGGTCGCACTAATGACCCTAGTCTCTATACGCAAAGTTTCGTTGCTCCCAAGGCGCTCGAACTCCCCTTCTTGTAAAAAGCGAAGTAATTTACTTTGGAGTGAAGGGGGAGCAATGCCAATCTCATCCAAGAAGAGGGTTCCTTGGTGAGCCAACTCCACCTTCCCCTGCTTTTTCTTTGTCGCCCCCGTAAAAGCACCTGGTTCATACCCAAATAGCTCTGCCTCAAGCAGGTTATCAGGAATCGCCGTGCAATTTATTTTTACTAAAATTCCATTCTTCCTAGAATTACAATCACGTTGATCATGAATAAACTGCGATAGCAGCCCCTTCCCTGTGCCGCTCTCTCCCTCAATGAGGACATTCGCGCGACTCTTTGCGGCCTGTCGGGCTACCTCCATCATCTTCTTTATCGGCTCGCTATCCCCCAGGATACTACTTCGATGGCCCGGGGACTCTTGATAAACGGCCTCTCTTAAGCGTGCATTTTCCAAGACCAGCTGACGACGATCTAAGGCTCGATGTACGGCCTTCAAAACCTGAATTCGTTGAAGCGGTTTAGTAATAAAATCATAGGCTCCCTTCTTCATGGCCTCGACCGCAATTTCCACTGTACCAAAGGCCGTCATCATAATAATTTCAATTGAAGGATCTAAAACTTTGGCCGCATCCAAGAGGTCCATTCCACTCCATGACTGCAGTCTCAAATCAGTCAAAAGGATATCGGCGCAACCACCTCGCACAGACTCAAGAGCGTCTTGTGGATTAAGAAATGCTTTTACCTCGGCCCCATCACTCTTAAGAATTCTTTCTAACGACTCCAAATTGGCTGGTTCGTCATCAACCACGATAGCTCGGTATTTGACTTGCATAGTTTAGGTCCTTTAAACAGGAAACTGAAAAGTAAAAGTTGTCCCAGCCCCAACTTGGCTTGCCACAAGAATTTTTCCTTTGGCTGCTTCAACAATTTCCTTGGTGAGTGAAAGTCCCAGTCCAGTTCCTGATGATTTGGTCGTAAAAAACGGCAAAAAACTTTTAGTTTTAGTTTCTTCTGTCATTCCAACCCCTGAATCAGAAAAAACAATCTTGGCCACACCCTGTTCCAGTAAGGTTTTGACTTTAATTTTTCCACCTTGAGGCATGGCTTCTTTAGCATTCTTTAGCACATTGATAAAAGCCTGCTTTATCTTAGATCGGTCCGTTTTTATTAACACCTCTCTCTCAAAAAGCTCGGCCTCAATTTCGATGCCCATTCCTTCCCCTCGTTCAAAGTGAATAATCTCTTCTAGAAGGCTATTGACCTCAGTAGATTGGTTGTCTTGCGACTTAACCCTTGCCCGAACTAAATAACTCTCGGTAATTTGTCCTAACCGCTCAATTTCCCGCGAAACACTCTGGAGAGTTTTGCTGATTTCTGGATTTGGATCCCTGATTTCTGTCCCAAGCCAATCAATGTTTAAATTAATAGAATTCAGAGGGTTTCTTATTTCGTGGACCACCTCAGCGGAAAGCTGCCCGATAGCAGCGAGCTTTTCAGACTGTAATAACTCCTGCTGTTGCGTTTTAATCTTTTGATCTCTTTCTTTAAGGGCGCTAAGCATTCGATTAAACTCTCTAGCTAATTGTCCAATTTCATCATTATCAGAAGTTCGAACTTTAATGTTTTGATCAAAATCTCCACCTGTCAGCTTTTTAAGGCTTTGAATTAACTGTGGCAAAGGGTTTAAAACCTGATAAGCAAGCCCCATACAAAACAAGCCAAGAAAAACCAACAAAAGAGATAGGCCCACGCTGGTAAATAAGTTTTGTTGGCCTTCTGTTCTGGCCGCTTCGGTAATCTTATCTGTCTCTTCCTCGATTTTTTTTGTCAGACTTTGCAAGCCTCCTTTAAACTCGGCAAAGTTTTTCTCAAGGGTTGGCTTATCCGACGAGGAGTTTAACGCTTCAAATTTTTCACGAATCTGCCCCAACATGTTTTTCAATTGCGGAATAGGCTCATTAGATTCTATAGGGCCGCCCATCAAAAGCTGTTCTGCAATAACAAATTTTTTTTGAATCGCATATGGGTATAGCTCTCGCGCCATTCGAGAAAAGGTACTTCTATCAGCAGATAATTCACTGTCGGAATAATAACGCGAGCTTTCGTCGGCGAGCCCCTGAGATCCCACTTGTATCTGCACAACCAGCCTTGACAACGGCAGCAAAACCTCGCTCACCATGGAGAGCCGCGCATTGATATGTCTGGCCTTGAGGAAGGTGTAGGAACTTACGGCCCCAAACAAAACCAACACGGCAAAAAAACAGCCAATAACTTTTGTTCGAATGCTCATAGAGAAGATTTAGATTGGTAAAGCTCTCCGAACAAAACCGCTGGTAGCAGCGCGGAACTTAAACAGGCCGCTTCTAATTAAGTTAGAATGTTGTTCGGAGTGTTGCTCCGTAATCAGGATCGTTGCCTTCTTTCATGATTTTTTTACCATGAAAAGAAAAATCATAACTGCCCATAATAAAGCCGACCCGCGTCTCTAACGTATTTTGCTTGGTCGGTCTGTCGTAAGAATATCCCGTTGAAAAATAATAATTACTGCCACCAAAATTTAGATAGCTGGAAGCCACATAATTATTGCTCGTCTGGTCCAAGTCTTTCAGTTTATAATTGATTTCAAAGCTTGCGGGACCCTCAAATACCCAACCAGTTGCTAGTGTCGCGGTCTTTGTCTCGGTTCCCGACAAACTATTTAGGGTTGAGCTGAAACCTCCGCCCAAATGAAATCCTTTTCCTTTTGATCCGTTATAGTTGAGGGCTGCTGTTACCACACCGTCATTAGATTGGCCGGTATCGATGCTTCTTTCAATCGTTCCCCCAACGGTAACCTTTCCCTGCGCTAAACTAACACCCAATCCAGCGCCAACCGAATCAGCTCGACTTGCCGGGTCCCCCGTCAACGCCGAACCCGTCCTAGTAGCAAAAGCCCCTAATCCGACTCGACCCGAGCCCCAAACCACAGAAGGAGTCGCGGTTTGCGTATCAAGTTGATCATTTCTTTGATAGAGGCCCTCAATGGCAGTTCCCGACGTCTTAGCCATTTGCCCACCATTTATAAAAGAATTTGCATCCGGGAAAAGAAATCCATATCCTCCCCTCATTAAATTCGAGGATCCCTTAGCCATCGCCAATGAACTTACCAACCCCATCGCGCCAGTAATTAAAAGCAGGTATTTCATATTTCCCCCAGATTAGAACTGATTTAAAGGTGATTTTTAATACGCAAAATTAGAAAGACTCTTATATCTTATTATGGAATTGCTCGCCTGTCGATAGGGAGATTTTTAATCTCTGTTGCGCTGCTCCACCTGTCTTGCTATGGTCTACCAAAAATATTTAAGGACTTAACCATGGGTGGAACCAACCCCTACATAAAAACTCCCGATATTAAAAAGCCCAAGCGGCCCTTCCGCATCACTTTTTTGAACATAAAAAAAACGGTTGAAGTACGCCTCGACCACCCTGTATTTGGGACTGGTTTACCCGGCAGCATTTTAGATGTGGCTATGGGAGCAGGCATTGATATCGACCATGCCTGTGGGGGAGTCTGCGCCTGTTCTACCTGCCACGTTTACATCAAGTCGGGTGGCAACAGTTGTTCTATTCCCACCGAAAATGAGAGCGACATGTTAGACCTTGCCCCGGATGTCCGTCCAAATTCTCGACTGGCGTGTCAATGTGTCCCCAATGGCGAAGAAGATATCGTCGTTGAAATCCCGTCTTGGAACAGAAATCTTGTAAGAGAAGGTCAGTGACGCAGCCTTATTAAGACTGGACATAGGTTTCGGAAAGCTCACGGGGCTCTTTCATCTCAACTTCTGGCCGAACCCTTAATACCTCCTCTGAAAAAACCGAGAAACATTTTTTTGCAGAGAATTTTTCTTTATAAAACCGCTTATTCTCCTTGGCCGCCCTTTCTCGCTCCTCAGCAGTTAACTCTTTTATCTTTTTAATGGCTGATACTACGCTCTCAACATCACCGTGTTCAGCATGATAAGTTTGGCTACACTCCTTAAGAAGATCACAAACGTGACTTTTCTCCGGCCCCAAATATATAATCGGCCGTCCCGTAGCTAGGGCCCCGTAAACTTTCGAAGTGTGAACCAGTCCGTTAACGGCATCCCCCATCACCACGACATGGGCATTTACACTCACCAAAGCTTCTGCCAAGTACCCCCTGGGAACTAGCGGCAACTGAACAATATTCTCTAATCCTTCTTTTTCTT
>Ga0194129_10001917_pt1 | contig 32593 bp, 33 predicted proteins | sample TA2KigCa35mmetaG_FD_150862 | JGI IMG/M metagenome (GOLD analysis project Ga0194129, IMG submission 150862) | Freshwater microbial communities from Lake Tanganyika, Tanzania - TA2015038 Kigoma Deep Cast 35m | ecosystem: Environmental > Aquatic > Freshwater > Lake | place: Tanzania: Lake...
TTGCGGTAGACCCAGCCGGCCAGCAGGGCGCCCACAATCGGGGCCAACCAGAACAGCCACAGCTGACCAACCGCCTCGCCGCCAACCCACAGGGCGACGCCAGTGCTGCGGGCGGGATTCACCGAGGTGTTGGTGACCGGGATGCTGATCATGTGGATCAGAGCCAGGGTGAGACCGATGGCGGCACCCGCAAACCCGACAGGAGCAAGACGATCGGTGGCCCCAATGATCACCAGCAGGAAGAAGAAGGTGAGCACCAGCTCCACAATCAGGGCGGCCCAGAAGCCATAGCCACCAGGGGAGTGGGCGCCCCAGCCATTGGTGGCCAGCGGATTGCTGCCCGCCATCACCAGATCAAAGGCCGGTCCACCGGCCACCACCAACTTGATGAAACCGCCAGCCAGAACCCCGCCAATCACCTGAGCCACGATGTAAGGGAGCAGCTCGGAGCCCTTCATGCGGCCACTGGCCCAGAGCCCGAAGCTCACCGCTGGATTCAAATGGCATCCAGAAATGTGGCCGATCGCATAGGCCATGGTCACCACCGTGAGACCGAAGGCCAGTGAAACGCCGAGGAAGCCCAGGCCAAAGGGGTTTCCTGGAGCGATATCCGCACCGGTCAAATAGGGAAAATTGGCAGCGATTGCAGCGCTACCGCAACCACCAAGCACCAACCAAAACGTACCAAAAGCTTCCGCGAGAAGCTTTTTACCCATGGGGACTGAAGACGCCACGGACTCTCAATCAACAACCCCCGAAAGTTATCTCCATCTGCCAGACAAGCCAGGATTCGCAACGGTTTCGACGCACTGTTCAACACAGGATGATCGATCTACGCAGAGTTGTGCAATAAGCGCTGCAGGCTGCGGCCGATCGAGCGATCTGGCGGATCTAACTGTGTCGCCGCGCCCTCAGGGCCTTTTCGGCCTCCTCCCGGTCGTCGAAGTGGATCTTGGTGTTGCCGAGGATCTGGTAGTCCTCGTGGCCCTTGCCGGCGATCAGCACCAGGTCTCCCGCTGTGGCGCCTGCAATGGCGACCGCGATCGCGGTGGCCCGATCCCCTTCCACCTGGAGCGCCATGCCCTCGGGGATGCCCGCCACCACATCGGCCAGGATCTCGGCGGGGTCTTCGGTGCGGGGGTTGTCGGAGGTGACCACCACCTGATCGGCCAGCTGGGCTGCGATCGCCCCCATCTGAGGGCGCTTGCTGCGGTCGCGGTCGCCGCCGCAGCCGAACACGCAGATCAACCGGCCGCGGGTGAAGGGGCGGCAGGCCGCCAGAGCATTGGCCAGCCCGTCAGGGGTGTGGGCGTAATCGACAAGCACGGCCGGCGCGTCGGTGCCATCACCCACCACCACACGCTCCATGCGGCCGGGTACGCCGCGAAAGCTGGCCAGCCCCTCCAGCAACTGAGGCAGCGGAATGCCCTGCTGAACCAGCGCACCCACGGCCTGCAACAGGTTCATCAGGTTGAAACGCCCCACCAGGGGCGACCGGAAGGCCCCCTCCCCCAGAGGCGTCTGCAGCACGCCGCGCACGCCGTCGGCGCCGAGCACCAGATCCCGGATGTGGAGCTCAGCGCTGGGATCCTCCAGGGAGCTGCGCCAGCAGCGCTCGCCCAGCCGGCCACGCAGGTGCTGGGCCAGCTGGACGCCCCAGGGATCGTCGCCATTCACCACCGCCCCACCCGCCAGCAGCGGCTCCGCAAACAGCTGCGCCTTGGCCTCGAAGTAGGCCTGCATCGAGGGGTGGTAATCGAGGTGATCCTGGGTGAGGTTGGTGAACACCGCCCCGGCGAAGCGACAGCCCGCCACCCGCTGCTGGTCGAGGGCGTGGGAACTCACCTCCATCGCCCCGATCTGGGCCCCAGCCTCCACCGCCTGGGCCAGCTGGGCCTGCAGCAGATCGGCAAAGGCGGTGGTGTGCTGGGCGATCACGCTCTGACCGGGCCAGCGGTTGACCAGGGTGCCGAACAGGGCCGCCGGCCGGCCGGCCTGGGCGGCCAGATGCTCGATTAAATGGGTGGTGGTGGTTTTGCCGTTGGTGCCGGTGACGCCGATCAAGGCCAAGCGGAGGCTGGGCTGGCCCCAGAAGGCGGCCGCCAGCAACCCGGCCCAGCGCGCCAAGGGCTCGGGGGCGATCAGCACCGCGTCGTTGGGCCCCGGGGGTTGGGCCGCCGCCGCCGCTGGGCTGATCACGGCCGCCGCCGCCCCCGCCTGCAGCGCCTGGGGCCAGAAACAGCCCCCATCCACCTGGGTGCCCGGCAGCCCCACAAATAGGGTGCCCCGGCCCACGCGGCGGGAATCGCAACTGATGCCGCTCAGCTCGCCATTGGGCAACCCCGCTGGCAGCTCCAAACCCACCTCCCGCAGGACCGGATGGAGCAGCTGGGTCATGGCACCAGATCAGCGAATGGCGCCTTTCTAAGCGTCCTGATCCGAAAAACCGTGCTTCTGCAACCAAACCCGCAGGCTGGTCCCGGCCAGCCGTGGTGGCACCCGCGGCAACACCTGCTCCCCCGCGTGCGAACGCAGCAGCAGCAGCGGCACCTCCAGGCCGAAACGGGCCTGCAGAGAGGGATCGCCATCGACATCGATCCGCTCGATCGCCAGGGGCGGCTCGAGGGCCTGCAACTTCTCGGCCAGGCCCTCACACAGGCAGCAGCCCTGACGGGTCAGTAACACCAGAGCGGGCATGGCTGGGGATGAACGTCAGTGGAGACGGCGATCAGTCGGGAACGGGATCGCAGCCGCAGGGGGTGAAGGGGTGGCAGCGCAGCAACCGGCGCAGGGTGAGCCAGCTGCCCCGCCAGGGGCCATGGCGGCTGATCGCTTCGAGGCCATAGGCGCTGCAGCTGGGGATGAAGCGGCAGCGGGGGCCCAGCAGCGGCGAGATCCACTGGCGGTACAGGCCGATCAGGGTCAGCAACAGCAACGCCAGCCCTCGCGCCAACGGCCCAGCTGCGGCGGCGCCAACCGAGGCGAGACCCGGCTCGGGCTGCAGGCCGAGCTGGTGCGGACCAACCGATAAGATCGACCGTTGGCGCGGCAAAGCTCAGGCCTGCGGGACTCTCCCAGCATGCTCGATGCCGCAGCGCCATGGGGCCATCCCGGCTCCCTCCGTCCTTCGAACTCGTTTCATGTCTCGCTACCGCGGCCCTCGCCTGAGGATTACGCGGCGCTTGGGAGACCTTCCCGGTCTCACCCGTAAGTCCGCCAAGCGGTCTTATCCCCCCGGTCAGCACGGCCAAGCCCGTCGCAAGCGCTCCGAATACGCCATCCGCCTCGAAGAGAAGCAGAAGCTTCGCTTCAACTACGGCATCTCCGAGCGACAGCTCGTGCGCTACGTGAAGAAAGCGCGCGCCCAGGAGGGTTCCACGGGAACCAACCTGCTGAAACTGCTCGAGAACCGCCTCGACAACATTTGCTTCCGCCTGGGTTTCGGCCCCACCGTGCCCGGCGCCCGCCAGCTGGTGAACCATGGCCACGTGACCGTGAACGGCCGCGTCGTGGACATCCCCAGCTTCCAGTGCAAGGCCGGCGACGTCGTCGCCATCCGCGAGCGCAAGCAGAGCAAGAAACTGGCTGAAGGCAACCTGGAATTCCCAGGTTTGGCCAACATCCCGCCCCACCTCGAGCTCGACAAGAACAAGCAGGTCGCCAAGGTGATCAGCAAGTGCGAACGCGAGTGGGTCGCCCTCGAGATCAACGAACTGCTGGTGGTTGAGTTTTACTCCCGCAAGGTCTGATCGCTGGTCTGCTGCTGCCCCCGCCTCCCCGGCGGGGGCTTTTTGCTGGCGAGCTTTTTGGTCGCCCATGGCATGCCGGCCCTTGTCCTGGTGCCAGCAGGGCAGCCCCACCCTTATCCAAACCACGACTTAGCTAAGCCATGACTTAGCTAAAACTAAAAAACCATCACACCCCGCAGTGCTGGCCAAGCCTCAACCTCTGATCAGCAACTCCAGGGCTGCCGTCACGTCCGGCTGACGCATCAGGGATTCGCCCACCAGCACCGCATCGGCGCCGGCGCTCTGCACCCGATCGAGGTCGTCGCGCGTGACCAGCCCCGACTCGCTCACCAGCAGGCAGCCCTTGGCGCGGATCTGCTCGCCATAGCGGGCGGTGAGCTGCTCGGTGGTGGCCAGATCGGTCTCAAATGTGGCCAGATCGCGGTTGTTGATGCCGATCAGCTGCACCCCGTCGAGGGCCAGCACCCGCTCCAGCTCCTCGGCATCGTGCACCTCCACGAGCACCGCCAGCCCCAGGGCCTTGGCCACCTTGAGCAGGTAGCCCATGTCCTGGTTGGTGAGGATCGCCGCGATCAACAGCGCGGCATCGGCGCCCGCGGCCCGGGCCTGATACAGCTGATAGGGGCTGAGGATGAAGTCCTTGCAGAGCAGGGGCAGCTCCACCACCTGGCGCACCTCCACCAGCACCTCGAAGCCGCCCTGAAAAAACTGCTTGTCGGTGAGCACCGAGAGGCAGCTGGCGCCGCCGGCGGCATAGCCCTTGGCGATGGCCTCCGGATCAAAATCCTCGCGGATCACGCCCTTGCTGGGGCTGGCCTTCTTCACCTCGGCGATCACCGCCGGCTTGCGGCAGCTGGCCCGTAGGGCCGCCAGAAAATCGCGGGGCGCTGGCAGCTCGGCCACCTGCTGCTTGAGTTTCTCGAGGGGCACCCGCTCGCGGGCCACAGCCAGTTCACGGTCCTTGGCCCACACGATTTCTTCGAGGATGTGGCGTGGCTCGCCCTCCGCGTGGGGGATGGCGTATTCCAGGTGGGCCACCTTCACCTTGGGATTCGGGGGCCGGCGACGAAACTCCATCTCAGGCACCCACCGCACTTGGGGCTAGGGCAGCAGCCGCCTGCTTGTAGGCCACTTCCACCACCTCACTGAGGGTGGGGTGGGTGTGCACCTCATTGGCCAACTGCAGCACGCTCTGGCGGCGCGCCACGGCGTTGGCGATCTCCTGGATCAGGTCGGCGGCGTGCAATCCATAGATGTGGGCACCCAGCACCTCACCGCTGCTCTTGTTGAACAGCAACTTCATCAGGCCATCGCTCTCCAGCTCGGCCAGGGCCTTGGAGTTGGCCTTGAAGTAGCTGCGCACCACCCCGAGCTCGAAGCCATCCTTGGCTGCCAGGGCCTTGGCATCGGCTTCGCTCAGGCCCACCGAACTGATCTCCGGATGGGTGAAGGTGGCCGCTGGAATCGAGCGGTAGTCGATCGGGCGGGGGTGACCGAGGATGTTGTCGATCGCCACGGTGCCCTGGGCGGCAGCGGTGTGGGCCAGCATCATTTTGCCGGTCACATCACCCACGGCCCACAGGTGCGGCACGGGCTCGCCGCCCACCAACACCCGCATGTGGTCATCCACCGGGATGAAGCCGCGCTCGGTGTCCACCCCCACGGCCGCCAGGTTGAGCGCGGCGCTACTGGGCACCCGGCCGGTAGCCACCAGCACCGCATCCACCTCCAGCGTTTCCACCAGCTCCTTGGTGGCCATATCGGCCAGCTCGATTTTCACCGGGCAGCCCGGGGTCACCTTGCGGGCCAGCAGGCCGGCGCGGGCATCGATGTCGCGGCCATCGATCAACTTGCGGGCGGCCAGCTTGGCGATATCGGGATCGAAGGTGGGCATCACCCGATCGAGGGCCTCGATCATCGTGACTTCACAGCCCAGGGCTGTGTAGACGTCGGCAAATTCCAGGCCGATGTAGCCGCTGCCGATGATCGCCAACCAGCGGGGCAGCCACTCCAGGCTCACGGCCTCGTCGCTGGTGAACACGGTGCGCCCATCGGTTTCGATGCCGCGGGGCACGAACGGCTCCGAGCCGGTGGCGAGGATCACGTCGCGAGCGCTGTAGGTGCGCTCCACACCGCTGCCGCTCTCACGCACGGTCACCTGCTGGTGGCCGGCCAGGCGGCCTGTGCCCCGCAGGATCGTGGCGCCGGCGCGCTCGAGGGTTTTGGTGAGGTTGGTGCGGATCGTGGCCACCAGCTGGTTGGCGTGGTCGGCGATCTTCTGGCGCTCAAAGCGCACCGGGGCGGCATGGATGCCGAAGCCAGCCAGGTGCTCGGCGTCGGCCAGCTCCCGCACCCGGCCGCTGGCGGCCAGCAGCGCCTTGGAGGGCACGCAGCCGCGGTTGACGCAGGTGCCGCCCATGTCGCGCGATTCCACGATCGCCACCTTCAGCCCGTGCTCTGCGGCGTGCTTGGCGGCGTCAAAGCCGCCGTAGCCGGCGCCGACAACGATCACGTCGTAATCGAAGCTCGAGCCATCAAAACGCGATCCGTGCATGGGGGCGTCGCTCACCGGGCAGCAGTGCAGTTGTTAGGGGGCATTCTCCCCCGTCAGGCTCCGGCGCGCTGCCGCAGGCGCTCGAGCAGCAGGGGGGCCGCCGCCACCGCCACATTCAGCGACTCCACCGCGGCGCTGTGGGGGATCGTGACCCGCTGGTTGGCGAGGGCCTCCAGCTGGGGCGACACGCCGGCCCCCTCGCTGCCGAGCAACACCACCGTGGGGCGGGTCCAATCGAGCTGCCAGTAGGGAAGCGGCGCCACCGGCCCGACCCCCGGACGAACGGCCACCACCACCTGGGCTCCCGCCGCCGCGGCCGCCGCCAGCCGCCCCGCCAGATCGGCCCGGCTCTCGCGCAACAGCGGCAATGCCAGGGCAGCCCCGGCCGAGGCGCGCAGCACCTTGGGCTGGAAGGGGTCGGCCCCATCGGCCATCCACAAGCTCTCCACCCCAGCCGCCAGGGCGGTGCGCATCAACGTGCCGAGGTTGCCCGGATCCTGCACGCCATCGAGGGCCAGCACAAAGGGAGCTAGGGCCGCAGCTGCCGGCGCGGCAGCGGGCGGAGCCACGGTCAACACAACGCCATCGGGATGCTGGGTGGTGGCCACCGCCTCCAGCACCTCCTGGCTCACCTCGCGGCAGATGCAGCCGGGCGGCAGGGCCGCCACCAGGGCGGCGTGGTCGGCCAGCCAGGCAGCCGTGGCCAGCAGATCACTGGGCTGGAGCTGCAAGCGCAGCACCTCCTGGAGCAGGTGGGTGCCCTCCAGCAGCAGCAGTCCCTCCTGACGCCGCCCGCGGGGGTCATGGAGGAGCCGCAACCGCTTGACCAGGGGATTGCGGCGGCTGGTGATCGGCTCAGCAAGGCTCAGCCCAGGGCTGGAAACCACGTCAGAAGGTGTGGTGGCGACGGACGCGCAGGCCCTCGTGCATCACCAGCTCCTTCTCCTCGAGTTCAAGACCCCGCACCGAAGCAACTTCGCCCTTGAGACCTTCAGCCTGGAGGTTTTCAACCAGCTTCTTCAACACAATGTCCTCGATGGTCGACTGATCGAGAGCATCGGGGGTGAGACTCTCAAGAAACTTGCCGAGCTTCGAGGCCATGACCTCGGAGGCATTGGTGATCTTGAGGACAATCATAAAAAAGTGCGGATGGGGAGACTTGAACTCCCACGACATTGCTGCCACTAGTACCTGAAACTAGCGCGTCTACCAATTCCGCCACATCCGCGTGGCTGCCGCCGTAGCGACTGGGAAAACATACGCCATCGAGGGGCCTCCCCGGCTGTTCAAGCCAGTTTGGGGGGCGGCCGTCTAGACGGTCTCACCATTTGTTGTCAAGATGCATCTGCAAGAGCTCGGCAGTCGCTCCATGGGTTTGATGGCTGTCCAGTCCGACTTTCAGTCTCAGGCGGTTTTCAGCCCCCAGCTGAACATCTCTGGTGGCCGCAAGCTGTCTGGGGAGCTGCAGGTGAGTGGCGCCAAGAACTCAGCCCTGGTGCTGATGGCGGCCTGCCTGCTCAGCCGCGACACGATCCGGCTGCGCAATGTGCCGCCCCTCACCGACATCTCCGCCATGGCGGAGATGCTCGGCAGCCTCGGGGGCCAGGTGTTGCGCCAGGGCGACTGCCTGGAGCTCAATGGCGACGCCATTAACAATTCCACGGCGCCCTACGAGCTGGTGAACAGCCTGCGGGCCAGCTTCTTCTGCATCGGGCCCCTGCTGGCCCGGATGGGCATGGCCAAGGTGCCCCTGCCCGGTGGCTGCCAGATCGGCACCCGGCCTGTGGTGGAGCACGTCAAGGGACTGAAGGCCCTCGGCGCCCAAGTGACCATTGAGCACGGGGTCGTGACCGCCGTCGTCCCAGGTCGTGGCCATCGCCTCACCGGCGGCCGCATCCACATGGACTGCCCCAGCGTCGGGGCGACCGAGACATTGATGATGGCCGCCGTCCTCGCCGATGGCGAGACGGTGATCGACAACGCAGCCCTGGAGCCGGAGGTGGTGGATCTGGCCGGCCTGCTGATCGCCATGGGCGCCAAGGTGCGCGGCGCTGGCACGCCCACCATCACGATCGTGGGCGTGGAGCGGCTGCACGGCGCCGACTACGCCGTCATCCCCGATCGCATCGAAGCCGGCACCTTCCTGCTGGCGGCCGCCATCACCCGCTCCCACCTGCGGATCGCCCCCGTGATCCCCGACCACCTCGGCGCGGTGCTCACCAAGCTGGAGGAAGCGGGCTGCACCCTGGAGCACGACGGTATCGGCCTCACCCTCAAGGCCGATCACATCAAGGCTGTCGACCTACGCACCCAACCCTTCCCCGGCTTCCCCACCGACCTGCAAGCGCCCTTCATGAGCCTGCTGGCCACGGCCCAGGGCACCAGCGTGATCACCGAGAACATCTTCGAAAACCGCCTGCAGCATGTGGCGGAGCTGCAGCGCATGGGGGCCGCCATCCGCATGCAGGGCAACACCGCCTTCGTGGAAGGGGTGGCCCGCCTCAGCGGTGCGCCGGTGCAGGGCACCGATCTGCGGGCCTCCGCCGCCATGGTGCTGGCGGGCCTGGCCGCCGAAGGCATCACCACGGTGCGGGGGCTGGAGTTCCTCGACCGCGGCTACGCCAACCTCGAAGCCAAACTCAACGCGGCCGGCGCCTGCATCCAGCGCGTCAGCGGCGCGCCAAGCAGCACCAGCTCCAGCATCGCCGCGTAAACTCTTTTCTGCGGGAGCGTGCCGGAATTGGTAGACGGACTCGACTCAAAATCGAGCGCCTTCGGGCATGTGGGTTCGAGTCCCACCGCTCCCATCTCGCCGGTGATGGACACCTATGCCCGCTTCCCGATCAGCCTCACCCGGGGCCGGGGGGTATGGGTGTGGGACAGCGGCGGCAAGCGCTACCTCGACTGCGTGGCTGGCATCGCCGTCTGCACCCTCGGCCACAGCGACGGCCGGATGAAGCGGGCCCTGAGCCGGCAGCTGGGCAAGCTCCAGCATGTGTCGAACCTGTACCGCATCCCTGAGCAGGAGGAGCTGGCGGCGGCGATCACAGCCAGCAGCTGCCTAGACCGGGTGTTCTTCTGTAACTCCGGCGCTGAGGCCAACGAGGCCGCCATCAAGCTCGCCCGCAAGCACGGCCACACGGTGCGGGGCATTGAGCACCCCCTGATTCTCACCGCCCAGGCCAGTTTCCACGGCCGCACCCTGGCCGCCGTCACCGCCACGGGCCAGCCGAAGTACCACCAGGGCTTCGAGCCGATGGTGCAGGGCTTCCGCTATTTCCCCTACAACGACACCGCCGCCTTCGAAGCCCTGCTGGCCAACTGCGAGGCGCAGGGTCCGCGGGTGGCGGCCGTGCTGCTGGAGCCGATCCAGGGCGAGGGCGGCGTGCATCCGGGCAACCGCGCCTTCTTCCAACGGGTGCGGGAGCTCTGCGACGCCCACAACATCCTGCTGATCTTCGATGAGGTGCAGATCGGCGTCGGCCGCAGCGGCCAGCTGTGGGGCTACGAGCAGCTGGGCGTGGAGCCCGATGCGATCACCCTGGCCAAGGGGCTGGGCGGCGGCATCCCGATCGGCGCCCTGGCGGTGAAGAGCGCGGTGGATCACTTCCGCCCCGGGGAGCACGCCAGCACCTTCGGCGGCAACCCCTTCGCCTGCCGGGCCGGCCTCACCGTGCTGGCCGAGCTCGAGCGCCGCCACCTGCTCAGCCACGTGCAGCGGATGGGGGCGCTGCTGCAGGAGCTGCTGGCCGAGCTGGTGAGCCGCCATCCCAGCCTGCTCGAGGGGGTGCGCGGCTGGGGGCTGCTGCAGGGCCTGGTGCTGCGCGAGGAGGCCCCAAGCGCCCCGGAGATTGTGAAGGCGGCGATGGAACAGGGGCTGCTGCTGGTGCCCGCCGGCCCCCGGGTGGTGCGCTTCGTGCCGCCGCTGGTGATCCAGCCCCGCCACCTGCGCCTGGCGGTGGATCGCCTCGAGCGCGCCCTCACCAGCCTGAGTCGCTGAAGCCGCCTTGGTTGCTGAAACAGCGCTGGCATCCGAGGCCGACCCCTTCGCCGACCTGATCGAGCCCTTCAGCCGCCGCGGCGTCGACCTGGGCCTCGATCGCCTCCAGGCCGCCCTGGCCGAGCTGGGCCATCCCGAGCGCCGCTTTGCCGCCGTGCAGGTGGCCGGCACCAACGGCAAGGGCTCGATCTGCACCCTGGTGCACCAGGCCCTGCTGGCCAGCGGCATCCGCGCCGGCCTCTACACCTCGCCCCATCTGGTGAGCTGGACCGAGCGCATCCGGCTGGGCAATACCCCGATCGCCGCGCCCGACCTGCGCCGCCTGCTGGAAACCGCCACGCCGGTCGCCCAACGCCACCAGCTCACGCCGTTTGAGCTGGTCACCGCCGCCGCCTTTCTGGCCTTCGCGGAGGCGAACTGTGAGCTGGTGGTGCTGGAGGTGGGACTGGGGGGCCGGCTCGATGCCACCACCTGCCATCCCGCCCGGGGTGTGATCGGCTTTGCCTCGGTGGGGCTCGACCACGCCGAGTTTCTAGGGCCGGATCCAGCCAGCATTGCCGCCGAAAAAGCCGGCGTGCTCCAGCCGGGTGCCGTGGCCGTCAGCGCCCCCCAGAGCCCCGAGGTGGCCGCCGTGTTGAACGCCCGGGCGGCGGCAGTGGGGACCGAGCTGCGCTGGCTGGAACCGCTCGATCTGGAGCGCTGGCCCCTGGGGCTGCCGGGAGCCGTGCAGGCGGCCAACGGCGCCGTAGCTCTGGGGATGCTGCAGGCCCTGGTGGAGCAGGGCTGGCCGATCCGCGAGGCCGCGATCCGGCAGGGCTTTGCGGCCGCCCGCTGGCCCGGCCGGCTGCACCAGCTGATCTGGCGCGGCCAGCCCCTGCTGCTCGACGGAGCCCACAACCTGCCCGCCGCCCTCGCCCTGCGCAGCGAACTCGACGCCCATCCCGAGCGCCACGGCCTGGCCCCCGGCCCCCGCCACTGGGTGCTGGGCATGCTGGCCAACAAGCAGGGGCCGGCCATCGTCGAAGCGCTGCTGGCTCCGGACGACCGCGCCTGGATCGTGCCGGTGCCCGGCCACGCCAGCTGGAGCCATGCTGCCCTCGCCGTCACCTGCCCCTCCCTCGTGAATCAGCTGCAGCCGGCCTCCGAACTCGAGGCTGCCCTGCTCCAGGCCCGGCTTGCCGCAACCAGGCCGACCGTGGTGGCCGGCTCGCTTTACCTGATCGGCCACCTGCTGGAGCAGCACAGCATGGAAAAGCCGGGCGGGTGACTGGCTTGCGGGCTGGGCTTACGGGCTGGGCTTACGAGCTTGACTTGCGAGCTGGGCTGATGGACTGGGCTTGCGGCTTGGGGAATCCCGGATCCGGGCCCTGAATCTGGCCCCGATCCAGACGGGCGGTCACAATTTCGGCGCTTAGCTAAGCCAAAACTAAGCCAAGCGTTAAAACGGCAAGCGCCCCGTCAAAACGGCGAGCGCCCCGCCGCGGCCCCCTCCAGCCCGTCTTGGCTCCAGATCACACAGCAGGGGCGGCAACTACCAGCCAAAGTGAAGCTCTGCGGCCCCGGCTCCCCATGACCCATCCTGTCGGCCAAGCGGCCACGGCCCTCGGCCGACTGTGCGGCCAACTGAGCCACCGACTGCGCCGCTGCCTGGTGCTGCTGACTGTGCTGGTGGTGCTGGGGCTGGCCCCTGGGCTGGTGCTGCCGGAGCCGGCCGCCGCCGAGTTTTCCGGGGTGGACTACACGCTCACCAACCAGAACGAGCAGGATTTCAGCGGCCAGAATCTGACCAACACCTCCTTCGCCGGGGCCACGGGACGGCACGCCAACTTCAGCGGCGCCAACCTGCACGGCGCGATCCTCACCCAGGCCGCCTTCCCCGAGGCCAATTTCGCCGGGGCCGACCTCAGCGGCACCCTGATGGACAAGGTCGACCTATCCGGCGCCGACCTCACCGGGGCGGTGCTGAGCGGCGCCATCGCCTCGGGCAGCAGCTTCCGCGGCGCCACCGTCACCGATGCCGACTTCAGCGACGCCCTGATCGACCGGGTCGACCAGCGCTCCCTCTGCCGCGATGCCGAAGGCACCAACCCGGTCACCGGCGTCGACACCCGCCTCAGCCTGGGCTGCTGAGCCAGCCGCGCAGCTTGCCCGGGTTGAGCAACCCCAATGGGTCGTAGGCAGCCTTGGCCGCCACCTGGTCGGCGTCGACCACGCCCAGGCCGCCGTCCTCGACGGTGAGCACGTGGGGATTGAACAGCACCGCGCCCGCCTCGCGGCAATCGGCCATCAGCTGCTCCAGGGCCTGCTCACCGCGCCAGCGCACCAGCGGCAGGGCCGCCAGCCGGGCCGCTCCCTGCTGCTTCACCGCCTCCAGGTGCCAGAGCAGGTCGTCGCCCCACCGGCTGCGCAGACGCTCCAGGCAGGGTCCTTCGGGCTGAGGCAAGAGCATCTGCAGGTAGGTCCAGCCCTTGTGCTGACTGCGCCAGTGCAGGGTGGTGTGGTTCCAGCTGAGCTCCCGCAGCGGCAGGCCCCGGCTCTGGCCCTGGGGGGCCTGCCAGCGCAGCGCACCGCCGCGGGCCGCCAGCCAATCGGGCAGCACCGCCAGCGCATCGGGGGCAGCCAGCAGCAGCAGGCGATGCTCCCCCCCGTTTGGCGCCGGACAGCCCGCCGGCCAGGGCAGCGGCTGGGCTACCGGCGCCTCCAGCAGCGTGATGGCGTTGAGCTGCAGCGCCGTGGCGGGCAGGGCCTGAGCCGCCGCCAGGGCCCGATCCCACTGCTCAAATCCCACCACCAGCTGCTGCCAGGCCAAGGCTTCGGTGGTCGGCAGGCGCAGGGCCGTGAGGATGCCGTTGGTGCCGTAGGCGTGGTTGAGCGGGGCGCTGGCGGCGGCATCGAGCTGGAGCAGCCGCGGCTCGGGCTCCATGGTCACCACCTCCAGGCCCAGCAGGTTGCCGGCATCCCGCAGAAAGCCCCAGCGCAGCGAGCCGATGCCGCCGGAGCCGCCGGCAATGAAGCCGCCGATGGTGGCGCTGCGCACCGTGCTGGGCACCAGCCGCAGGGCCCGGCCCCGGGGCGCCAGCTGCTGCTCAATCGCGCCCATCAGGGCGCCCGCCTCCACCTCGATCACCCCGGTGGCCTCGTCCAGGTGCCGCAGGCGCTGGAGGCCGGTGAGATCCAACACCAACCCGCCCTGCAGGGGCACGCACTGGCCGTAGTTGCCGGTGCCTGCCCCCCGTACCGTCAGGGGCACACGCTGGCGGGCACAGGCCCCAGCCACCAGCCGCACCTGCTCCACCGTGATGGCCGCGGCCACCAGCTGGGCGCGGCCGTCCTGCAACTGCGGCACCAGCACCGGCGAGTAATCGAAGTAATCGCGGGAGAGGCGCTCCAGCTCAGCCGGCGCCTCCGGCCCCACCAGCGCCAAGGCCGGATCGAGCCGCTGCAGCTCTGCCGCCAGGGCGGCGATCCGGGAGGGACTCAACTCCATGGAAGCAGCAGGGGAGAGGGCTGCTCCTGTGCAGGCAGCGGCAGCCACTGGCCGGCGCGCAGCACCCGCCGCTGGGGCGCCCGGGCCAGCAGCTCGCCCCACGACCCCGCACCGAGCAGCACCAGATCGGCCGGACCGCCAACGCGCAGCACCCCATCCCAGGCCAGCCCCAGCACGGCTGCAGCGGCGGTGCTGAAGGGGGCCAGGCCGAGACGCTGCCAGGGCATCAACTGGCAGAGCGGTGCCGCCCAGCGCAGCAGCTCCACCGGATCGAAATCGCCGCCGGGGTACCAGGGATCCTGCACGTTGTCGCCGCCGAGGGCCAGCCGCACCCCAGCCCGCTGCAGGCTGCGGATCGGCGCCAGGGGCCGGCGCCAGGGGGTGCGGCCGGGCGTGCGGCCCAGTAGCCAGAAATTGGTGGTGGGCAGCGCCACCACGGCAATGTCCGCCGCGGCCAGACGCTCGGCCAGCTGGTCGCAAGCCCGGGCTGGCAGCAGGCCCATGCTGCTGGCGTGACTGCAGGTGATCGCCACAGCACGGCGCTGCTCCAGGGCCACCCGGGCCACCAGATCGACGCCCACCCCCGGGTGGTCATCGGATTCATCCACGTGCAGATCGACGCCGCAGCCGAAGCGCTCGGCCAGATCCAGCAGGGCCAGCAGGGCCTCCCGATCGGCGGCCCTACGGGCCGGGCCCTGCCCGTAGGGCGGCCCGATCACCCCCCCCAGCAGCCCCTCGCCATCCGCCACCGCGCGGGCGAGGGCCTCCCCCTCCGGACTGAGCCAGTGGGCCAGCGGCGCCAGGGCCACCAGCTGCAGCTCCACCCGCCCCCGCCAGCGCTCGCGAGCCTCGAGCAGGGCGCCCCAGCTGGCGCGAGCCGCCGGCCCGACGCTGTCGATGTGGCTGCGGATGGCCCGCACGCCGTTGCGCCAGGCCCGATCGAGGGCCAGCTCGGCCCGTGCCGCCACCTGCTCGCCGCTGCGCGCGCCGTACTCGCGCTGATTGGCCGCCAGGGCCGCCGCCATGGTGCCCTCCCGGTTGGGGAAGGCAGCGGCTGTGAAGGCCTTGTCGAGGTGGGCGTGGGGCTCCACCAGGGGCGTGAGCGCCAAAGGCAGGGCGGCCAGCGCATCCGGATCCCCGGCTGGCAGGGGCTCGATCGCCGCAACCACCTCTCCGGCCACCCGGATCTGCAGCGGCACCAGGCCATCGGCATCGGCCTCAAAGCCACGGGCCAGACGCGGATCCAGTAGCCCTCGGGGCAGGCGCAGCGCCAGAGCAGGTATCACGGTGCGTCCTGCAAGCTGTCGGTGGAGCTGTCAGTGGAGCTGTCAGTGGCCGCTCTGTCGATCGAGGCACCGATCAGCACAAACTGGCCCGCCACACCAACCACGGTGGAGCGGACGCGCGGCACCCGCCAGAGCAGCAACGTTTGGCCGCCGACGTCACTGCGATACAGGCTCAGCAGCCCGAGATTGTGGCGGCGGGTGTGGCCTGCCACCAGCGCCGCCAACGGCGCCCGCTGGGCCAGCACCAGCTCCTCACAGTTCTGAATCGCCATCCGCATCAGCGTCGGCAACCCGCCCTCAGCGCAAACCTCCTCGCTGATTTCATCCACCAACCGCTCGGCGGCATAGGCCTGGAAATCGGCGGTGGAGGGATTGGTGATGGCCAGCCCGGCCCCGGCCAAGGCCGCCAGCATCAGGGCAAACGCCCACGGTGGACGGGCGACATCAGCTGAACGGCCGGGCAAACGGGACGTCATTCAAGGGCTCCCAGGTTGGCACCAATCCCTGTCGGTGGCTTGGTACATTGATTGGAATCACGGCGGGCGTCGCCAAGTGGTTAAGGCAGCGGCTTGTGGCGCCGCCATTCGGGGGTTCAAGTCCCCTCGCTCGCCCTTGATGTCCTAGCCGTCTCCGCTTCTTGTGGAGGCGGCTTTTTTGTGCCGGCCTGCAGCAACGCGCCCTGCAGCAAGAGAGCCTCCAGCAGCAAACCCGCCCCCTGCCGCACCGGATCGGCGCAGGGCAGACCCGTCTCAGCAGCCGTGGCCACGAGAGCGGCATCGGCCTCGGCTGCCTCGAGCCTGGCGGTGTTGAGCGACACGGCCCGCACCCGCGGCCGCAGGCCATCGGGCCGGCCGAGGGCCGCCAGGGCTTCCAGCGCCGCGATCAGCTCGGGCAGCGGCGGGATCGGCACCGGCGCCCCGCCGGGCCGGGTGCGCACGTGGGTCTGGCCGGCCCGATGCACCAACAACAGATCCGTGGGCTGGCTGCCGCGCAGCAGCGGCAGGGTGGCGGTGGAGCCCGGATGGCAGAGCGACCCCTGGCCCTCCACCAGCACCAGTGCCCCCGGCCCAGCCCCCGCCGCGGCGGCCAGCACCGCCGCTTCCACGGCCCCGGCGGCGTAGTCGACCCGCACCGCATCGAGGGCCACCCCGCCGCCGGCGATCAGGATCCCCGCCTGGCCGGTGCCCACAAAGCGGGCATCCAGGCCCCGGCGCAGGGCCTCGGCCTGCAGCTCGAGGCAGGCGCTCATCTTGCCCACAGCCATATCGGATCCCACCGCCAGCAGCCGCCGGCAGGGCAGGGCCGCCGCCCGCGCCGTGGCCACCTCCAGCCCCTCGGGCTCCTGGCGCAGGTCCCAGATCCACTGGCCGGGGCGTAACGGGATGGGGGCGAACTCCGGGTCGTCGGCCAGCCGGCCGTGCAAGCCACTAGCCAGGCTCAGCCCCGCCTGCAACGCTGCCCGCACATCGGCGCGCATCGCTGCGGGCAAGCGGCCGCCGGAGGGGGCGAGGCCCACCACAGCAACCTCGGGGCCATAGGCCAGGGCCGCCGCCATGTCGGCCACCACCGGCACGGCCCGGTCGATGCCGGTGGTGGCCTTCAGATCGGCGCCGGCAAAGGCCGGATCGATCACCGCCACGATCGGACCGCAGCGGTAGCGCAGCATCGCCAGGCCGGTCTTGCCGGAGAGGTCGTCGAGGCCGCCGTGCTGCAGCAGCACGACCGGGGCGCTGGCGCTCAACATGCCGGGAGCTCCGCCAGCCGCCCACCTGCCGCCAGCGCGATCCCCAAACCAGGCCCGGCCGGCGGCACCAGCACGTCGCCCGCCAGCGCCAGCCCTGTGAAGGGGTCGTCCACCAGGTTGAGGTGGCTGTCGAGATCGGGCCAGGTCACCAGGGGCAACAGCTGGGCGGCGGCACCGTTGAGCAGGCTCCCATCGGAGTAGCAGCCCACCATCACCCCCAGCCCCAGCCGCCGGGCCGCCTGGGCCATCAGCAAAGCCTCAGAGAGACCGCCGCTTTTGAGCAGCTTGATGTTGATGCCGTCCACGTAGGGAGCCAGCCGCACCAGATCGGTCAGGTTCCAACAGCTCTCGTCAGCCACCAACGGCATCGGACAGTCGAGCTCCAGCGCCTCGAAGCCGGCCGTGTCGAGCTCCTCATCCAGCAGCGGCGCCAGGGGCTGCTCCAGCAGCACCACGCCAGCCCGCTCGAGGGGCGCGAGCATGGCCCGGGCCGTGCCCAGATCCCAACCGCCGTTGGCATCCACCTGCAGCTCACAGGCCACGCCGGTGCTCTGGCGCCGCTGGTCCAGGGCCGCAGCCACAGCCTCCAGCAGCACCAGATCGTGAGCCACCCCCTCGGGGCTGCCGAGCTTGAGCTTGATACGGGTGGCGGGCAGCTGCAGCCACCAGCGCTCGAGCCGCGCCAGCACAGCCTCGGGGGGGCCTAAGCCGAGGGTCACGCTGGTGGCGACACAGGCGCTTGGATCCAGGCCCCAGAGCCGCCACAGCGGTTGCCCCAGCCGTTGGCCCCACCAATCGTGCAGGGCCAGATCGAGGCCGCAGCGGGCCGGCGGGCTGAGGCCAGCCAGCAGGGGCTCCAGGGCCTGGAGGGGCTCCGGCGCCAGGGCCGCCAGCTGGGGTGCCAGGGCCTCCAGCTCCGCCGCAACGGCGTCGGTGGTGTAGGCGCGGTGGCCGGTGTCGAAGCCGCCGGTCTCACCGATGCCCGTGCAACCGTCGTGGCTGATCTGCAGGAGCAGGTGCTCCACAGCCGCCGTGGTGCCGCGGCTGATGGCCAGGGGCACAGCCTTGGTGAGCGGAAACCGGCGCAGGCTCAGGCGCATGGAAAGGGGGCGCTGCCGTCAAGCTGGCACAACGGCGCCGATTGCGCCGCACCCGCCTGGACGAGTTGGCCTGCAAGATGCCTCCAGAAATCCGTACAGCCCGTACAGATTTGAGGACACCCTGCCCAGACCCATCCGCGCAGCCGCAGCGCCCACCGTTCAAAGCAGCACCCTCAACAGGGGCCCGCCTCAACCACGGCGGAACCCCATGGCCGAAACTGATGGCATGACGGCCTCCACGCTCCCCACCCTCGGCAAAAGCCTGAGCTCTGCCCCTGCTGCCGCCCCAACGGCCGAGGGCGGCCGCGGCAGCTACTGGATCACCACCTTCGGCTGCCAGATGAACAAGGCGGATTCCGAGCGCATGGCCGGGATCCTCGAATCCATGGGCTACCGCGAGGCTCCAGCCGAGCTCGAAGCGGATCTGGTGCTCTACAACACCTGCACAATCCGCGATAACGCCGAGCAGAAGGTTTACAGCTACCTCGGGCGCCAGGCCCAGCGCAAGCGCACCAACCCCCACCTCACCCTGGTGGTGGCCGGCTGCGTGGCCCAGCAGGAGGGCGAATCGCTGCTGCGGCGCGTGCCCGAGCTCGATCTGGTGATGGGCCCCCAGCACGCCAACCGGCTCGATGCGCTGCTGGCCCAGGTGGAGCAGGGCCAGCAGGTGGTGGCCACAGGCGAACACCACATCCTCGAAGACATCACCACCGCCCGCCGCGACAGCACGATCTGCGGCTGGGTGAATGTGATCTACGGCTGCAACGAACGCTGCACCTACTGCGTGGTGCCGTCGGTGCGGGGCCAGGAGCAATCGCGCCTCCCCGAAGCCATCAAGCTGGAGATGGAGGGGTTGGCAGCCCAGGGGTTTAAGGAAATCACCCTGCTGGGCCAAAACATCGATGCCTACGGCCGCGACCTACCCGGCATCACCGCCGAAGGTCGCCGCGCCCACACCCTCACCGACCTGCTCCACCACGTGCACGACGTGGCCGGGATCGAGCGGATCCGCTTCGCCACCAGCCATCCGCGCTACTTCACCGAGCGGTTGATCGATGCCTGCGCCGATCTGCCCAAGGTGTGCGAGCACTTCCACGTGCCCTTCCAGAGCGGCGACGACGACGTGCTCAAGGCCATGGCCCGCGGCTACACCGTGGATCGCTACCGCCGCATCGTCGCGCGCATCCGCGAGCGCATGCCCGATGCCGCGATCAGCGCCGATGTGATCGTGGCCTTCCCCGGTGAAACCGACGCCCAATTCCGCCGCACCCTGGATCTGATCGAGGAGATCGGCTTCGATCTGGTGAATACCGCCGCCTACTCGCCGCGGCCCAACACCCCCGCCGCCACCTGGCCGGGCCAGCTCAGCGAGGCGGTGAAGGTGGCCCGCCTGCAGGAGCTCAATGCCCTGGTGGAGCGCAGCGCCCGCGAACGCAGCGCCCGCTACGCCGGCCGCCGCGAGCAGATCCTGGTGGAGGGCAGCAACCCCAAGAATCCCGAGCAGGTGATGGGCCGCACCCGCACCAACCGACTCACCTTCTTCCCAGCCCAGCGGTCCGATGGCCGCACCATCGCGCCCGGCGAGCTGGTGACGGTGCAAATCGAAGACGTGCGCCCCTTCTCCCTCAGCGGCAAACTGGCCTGAGTTTTGGGCCCCTGGCTCACCCTGCGGACGGCATGACACCCACCCCCGTTGCCGTTGGTCTGATCTTTGGGGGGGCTTCGGGCGAACACGCCGTGTCGATCCGCTCAGCGGCCACCGTGGCCGCCGCCGTGCGCCATCCCGACAACGCCGCGCGCTATGCCCTGCGCTGCTTCTACATCGATCCCGAGGGCCGCTGGTGGGGCCCGGATGTGGCCGAAGCCGTGCTGGCCCAGGGCACACCCGCCCGCCCCGAGCAACTGCAGGCCGGCGCTGCTCGGGCCGGAATCTCCCTGGCCAGTGCCGGCTTCCGGGGCTTTCCCGCCGGTGCCCTGGAGGTGGCGGTGTGGCTGCCGGTGCTGCACGGCCCCAACGGCGAAGACGGCACGATTCAGGGCCTGTTCACGTTGATGCAAGTGCCCTATGTGGGCTCAGGAGTGCTCGGCTCAGCCGTGGGCATGGACAAGCAGGCGATGAAAGCCGCCTTTGCCGCCGCCGGGCTGCCCCAGGTGCCCTATGTCTGTGTCAGTGCCAGCCAGGTGGCCAAAGATCCCGACGGCCTGATCGAGCAGCTCGAAGCCCAGCTCGGCTATCCCTGCTTTGTGAAGCCAGCCAACCTGGGCTCCTCGGTGGGCATCAGCAAAGCCACCGACCAGGCCAGCCTGCGGGCCGGCCTGCGCACGGCCGCCGCCCTCGATCCGCGCCTGGTGGTGGAGCAGGGCGTCACGGCCCGGGAGCTGGAGTGCGCCGTGCGTGGCGGTGGCCACCAGCCCCTGCAGGCCTCGGTGCTGGGCGAAATCTGCTTCGACGCCGACTGGTACGACTACGACACCAAATACAGCGAGGGCAAAAGCCACACGGTGATCCCCGCAGTGGTGCCCGAGCCGATCGCCGAGCGGGCCCGGGCCATGGCGATTCAGGCCTGTGAGGCGGTGGGGGCGATGGGTCTCTCGCGGGTGGATTTCTTCTACAGCGAACCCAGCCCCAGCCATCCCAGCGGCCAGCTCTGGCTCAATGAGATCAACACCCTGCCGGGCTTCACCAGCCAGAGCATGTACCCGATGCTCTGGGCCGCCAGCGGTGTGCCCTTGCCGAAATTGGTGGGCGAGTTGCTGGAAGGGGCCCGAGAATGGCACCAGGCAACACCTCTCGAAGGCCCCTTGGCATGACGCACGGACTGCTGTGGCTTCCACTGCTGCTGGTGTTTGTACTGCTCACCGCCCTGGGCTGGCTGGAGCGGCGGCGGCAGCGGCTGTTCCGCGAGTGGGCCGAAGGCTCCGAGCTGGCCAAGCTCGACAGCTGTGGCGCCGCCCGACTGGTGGATGGGGTGCTCAGCTGGTGCACCTTCGAGGCTGGTCAACTGAGGGAGGAGGGCTCCTTCGTCATCAAGCAGCTCGAGCTGGTCGAACTGCTGTCGTTGCGCTCCGGCGAGGCGCCGCTCACCGAGGAAAGCCAGGGGGCCTGCCGGCTGCGGCTGGTGGGCGGCAGCGAGCAGAAGGATCTGCCCTTCGCCGATGCGGAGCGGGCCCGGCGCTGGATCGCCGAGCTGATGTCCCGCTCCCGCTGCGAACTGTGAGCCCGAGTCCATCTCGACGGGTGAGCCTGTGGTGGTGAAGGCCAATCCCGCACCCCCTGGGTCGGAGCGCCGCCGCCAACTGCGCCAGCAGCGGCGCCGCGAGCGGCTGCGCAACCTCTGGCGGCTGGTGGTGCTGCTCAGCCTGGCGGGCGGCCTGGGCTACGGCCTGCTGCGTCAGGGCTGGGTGCTGACCGGCCCCAGCCAGGTGGAGGTGGTGGGCAGCGCGCAGGTGGGGCCAGACCAGGTGGTGCAGGCAGCCCAACTCAGCTTTCCCCAGCCGCTGCTGGCCCTGCAGCCCAAACGCATCGCCGAGGCCGTCGCCGGCGCCCTGCCGGTGGAGCAGGTGCAGGTGAGCCGGCTGATGGCGCCGCCGCGGCTGCGGATCGAGCTGGTTGATCGCCAGGCGGTGGCCCGGGCCCAGCGCCGCACCAGCACGGGCATCGAGCAGGGCTTTGTCGACCGCTTCGGCCACTGGATGAGCAACCGCCAGGGCCAGGGCGTTGCCGCCAAGGCCAGCGCAGGCCTGACGGTGGTGGGCTGGCAGCCGCGCTACCGCCCCGCCCTGGCCGAAGTGCTGGAGCAGCGCGACCGGCTCGGAGCCGACCTGCGCCAGATCCGCTTTGAGCCCGGCGGCAGCCTCTGGCTGGAGAGCACCAGCCTCGGCCAGGTGCGGCTGGGGCCAGCCGACGCCCAACTGGGGCGGCGTCTCGAGGTGCTTGGCCACCTGCAAGAGGAACTGCCAGCGCGAATCAAGGGCCGGCGGCTGCAATCGATCGACCTCAGCGATCCGGAACAGCCGGAACTGGGACTGCCGGTGCCCGCCCAGCCGGCCAAGCCCCCCGGATGAGCATTCCGGCAACGGCCATGCCAGGAAACCCGCAAAGGTGGGACACTCCCTGAATCCAGGGGTGCCAAAGGCCGACATAATGCAACCGCAGATGTACAGCACCGCCGCCTCCCCCAATGCCGCTATGACCCACAGCGCCCCCCAATCCGGGTCCCCCCTATTCAACGGCGTCCAGCCCGCGAACGAGGGGTTGCTTGGCAGCTCGACCGCAGGCGGAATTGTGCCCAGCCAGTCGGCACGCATCGAAGTGATCGGGGTTGGCGGTGGTGGCAGCAACGCGGTCAATCGGATGATCGCCTCCGATCTCCAGGGTGTGGGCTACCGGGTGCTCAACACCGATGCCCAGGCCCTGCTGCAGTCGGCCTCCCAGAAACGCATCCAGCTGGGCCAGAAACTCACCCGCGGCCTGGGGGCCGGCGGCAACCCCGTGATCGGCCAGAAGGCGGCTGAAGAATCCCGGGCCGAACTGCAGGAATCGCTCCAGGGCGCGGATCTGGTGTTCATCGCCGCGGGCATGGGCGGCGGCACCGGTACCGGAGCGGCGCCGATCCTGGCCGAGGTGGCCAAAGAGGTGGGCGCCCTCACCGTCGGCATCGTCACCAAGCCCTTCGGGTTTGAAGGTCGCAAGAGGCTGCGGCAGGCCGAGGAGGGCATCGCCCGCCTGGCCGAGAGCGTCGACACCCTGATCGTGATCCCCAACGATCGCTTGCGGGATGCCATCGCCGGAGCCCCGCTCAATGAGGCCTTCCGCGCCGCCGACGACGTGCTGCGCATGGGCGTCAAGGGCATCAGCGACATCATCACCAAGCCCGGCCTGGTGAACGTCGACTTCGCGGACGTGCGCTCCGTGATGGCCGACGCAGGCACCGCCCTGCTGGGCATCGGCGTGGGCTCCGGTCGTTCCCGGGCCAGCGAAGCGGCCCAGGCGGCGATGAGCAGCCCCCTACTGGAGTCGGCCCGCATCGACGGCGCCAAGGGCTGCGTGATCAACATCAGCGGTGGCAAGGACATGACCCTCGAGGACATGACCACCGCCTCGGAGGTGATCTACGACGTGGTCGATCCGGACGCCAACATCATTGTGGGCGCTGTGGTGGACGAGCGCCTCGAGGGCGAGATCCACGTGACCGTGATCGCCACCGGCTTCGAAAGCGGGGCTCCGTACCGCAGCGAGCGAACCACGGTGAGCTTTGCCGGCACCACCCTGTTCAGCAACAATCAAGAAGAGCGCGGCGCCAAGATTCCGCCGTTCCTGCTCAACCGCCAGGGTCAGGCCAATTCATGAGGCCTGACTGGCAATTTGCCTGACGCCGCGAGTTGCCTGATCGGGCGATTTTGTTCTGAGAACGGGCTGAGGATCCGAACTGAAAGGGCGACCCTCTGAATGTGGTGACCCGGAGTCCACGCCTGCCCTGAGCATCCCGTGTGGCTGCTCCCTTCCGGTCCTGACCAGATTTGGGCGTCGGAGCCGCATGGGTCCGAGTCGTTTGGATGCTAGCAATGGCATCCCCGCACCGACGTTCGTGCCCCTGCGCCCCGCAGATCTGGCGAGTCGCAAGCAGGCCGGGCTGCCGATCACGGTGCTCACCGCCTGGGACGCCCTCTCCGGAGCGCTGGTGGCGGAGGCCGGCGCCGACGCGGTGCTGGTGGGTGACTCCCTGGCAATGACGGTGCTGGGCCACGCCACCACCCTGCCGGTGACCCTCGAGGAGATGCTGCACCACACCCGGGCCACAGCCCGCGGTCTGGCCAGCAGCTGTTTCCCCGGGCAGGAGCCGCTGTTGATCTGCGATCTCCCCTTCCTCAGTTACCAGTGCAGCGCCGATGAGGCCATGGCCGCCGCCGGGCGGGTGCTGAAGGAAACCCCCGCTGCCGCCGTGAAGCTTGAAGGCGCAGAACCGGAAACTCTGGCCGTGATCGATCGGCTGGTGCGCAGCGGCATCCCGGTGATGGGCCACATCGGTCTGACGCCCCAGTCGGTGCACCGCCTGGGCTACCGCCGCCAGGGCAACGACGCGCCCAGCCAGGAGCGGCTGCGGCGCCAGGCCCTCGCCCTGCAGGAGGCCGGCTGCTTCGCCCTGGTGCTCGAGCACGTGCCGGCCGATCTGGGGGCATCCCTGCAGCAGGCGCTGGAGCTGCCGGTGATCGGCATTGGCGCCGGCGAGGGCTGCGACGGCCAGGTGCGTGTCACGGCCGATCTGCTGGGGCTCACCAGCCAGCAACCGCCGTTCAGCCCACCGCTGCTGCAGGGGCGGACCCTGGGGGTGGAAGCGCTGCGGCGCTGGATTGCCGCCCAGCGCCATCCAGCCCAGCAGCATCCAACTGCTCCTGCCACCAGGCCAGCAACCCCCGCAGCACCCCATTGCTGAGGGCCAGGCCGGCCGGATCACTGAGCCGCCAGCGAGGGCCCTCGATCCGCAGCAGGCCCTCGCGCCACCACGGCTCGAGCCGCTGACGCAGCTGGGCGCAGCCGGCGTCGCCTAGCAGCTGGGGCAGGTGCACCCCCTCACGGCGGCGCAGACCCACCAGCAGCCGCTCATCAACAGGCATGCCCACCCCGCTCTGCGGCTGCAGCTGGGCCAGCCAGGCGGCATAGCCCTCGCGGGTGCGGGGCCGAGCCAGCCGCTCGCCCCAGGGCGCCGAGGTGGCCCCCATGCCGAAGCCCCACCAACCGGCACCGCTCCAGTAGACGCGGTTGTGGCGGGAAGCGTGGCCGGGCAGGGCGTAGTTGGAGATTTCGTAGTGGCCATAGCCGGCGGCGCTGAGCTCGGCCCAGGTGAGCTCCATCAGGTCGGCGCCCAGGTCGGCATCGGGCAGCTCCAGCTGACCGCGCTGGTGGCGCCGCGCAAACACGGTGCCGGGCTCCAGGGTGAGGTCGTAAATGGAGAGATGGGGCGGCGCCAGCGCGATCGCCTCGCCCAGCTGCTGGCGCCAGGCGGCCAGGGCCTGATCAGAAGAAGCTCCTGCAGAAGAAGCCAGACCCGGCAGCCCCTGAATCAGATCCAGGCTCCAGCTCGCCAGGGCGCCGCGGCGCTGGGCCTCGGCCAGCCAAGCGGCGGCCTGCCGCAGGTCGGCGCCGCAGTGGCGGCGCCCCAAACTCACCAGCACGGCGTCGTCGAAGCTCTGGCCGCCCAAGCTCACCCGATTCACCCCGGCCTGCAGGTAGCCCGCCAGCCGCGCCTGATCAAAGCTGGCCGGATCGAGCTCCAGGGTGATCTCGGCGGCGGGAGCCAGGCCGAAACGCCGCCGCAGCACCGCCAACAAGCCCCCCACCTGGGCTGGTGTGAGCAGCGAGGGGGTGCCACCGCCGAAATACACGGTGCTCAGGGGCGGCCCCGGCGGAGCCAGGCCAATCTCCTGGTGCAGCAGCTGCAGATAGGCCTCGATCGAAGCGGAACCCGGCGCCCCCGACTCGCCGCCGGCCCGATCGCCCAAGGGCACCACCGGAAAATCGCAGTAGAAGCAGCGCCGATGGCAAAAGGGGATGTGCAGGTAGGCACTGCGGGGCGGCCAGGGAGGACCGGGGATTTGGGCAGTCACAACAACAAGTGCGGGAACCCCTTCAGGCCAACGGCGCGGAAATCAGGCATGCTGCAATCCTGATCGGATGGGCAGCCACGCAAGACGGGAATGGTGGACTCCCTCATCCTGATCCTGTTTGTGATCTCCGGGGCCGCTGCTGGCTGGCTGGGGGTCGACCTGCTGCCGGAGCCGCTGCTGCTGCAGGTGGACAACCCCGAGGGGCTGCGCACAGTGCTGGGCGGGTTCGGCGCCTTTTTCGGGCTGCTGGCGGGCTTTTTCTTTGGTCAGCTGCGCCGCAAGCTGATGGCCCAGGTGCGCACCATGCCCACCGACCTGCTGATCAGCCGTGCCGTCGGCCTGATCCTGGGCCTCCTGGTGGCCAACCTGCTGCTGGCCCCGATTCTGCTGCTGCCGCTGCCCTGGGAGGTGGTGTTCGTCAAACCGCTGGCGGCGGTGCTCAGCAATGTGTTTTTCGGGGTATCGGGCTACAACCTTGCCGAGGTGCACGGCCGCACCCTGCTGCGCCTGTTCAACCCCACCAACACCGAAGCCATGCTGGTGGCTGATGGGGTGCTGCAGCCCGCGAGCGCCAAGATCCTCGACACCAGCGTGATCATCGACGGCCGCATCCGCGGCCTGCTGGCCTCGGGGCTGCTGGAAGGCCAGGTGATCGTGGCCCAGAGCGTGATCGATGAGCTGCAGACCCTGGCGGATTCGAGCAACGCCGAGAAGCGCGGCCGGGGGCGCCGCGGGCTCAAGCTGCTCAGCGAGCTGCGCGAGCAATACGGCCGCCGACTGGTGGTCAACAGCACCCGCTACGAGGGCAACGGCGTCGACGACAAGCTGCTGCTCCTGACCGCCGACACCGGTGGCACCCTGCTCACCGCCGACTACAACCTGGCCAAGGTGGCCGAGGTGAAAGCGCTGCGGGTGCTCAACCTCAGCGAGCTGGTGATCGCCCTGCGGCCCGAGGTGCAGCCGGGCGACGAGTTGCTGCTCAAGATCGCCCGCGACGGCAAGGAGGCCGACCAGGGCGTGGGCTATCTCGACGACGGCACGATGGTGGTGGTGGAAGGGGCCCGGGGCCGCATCGGCGAGCGCCTGCCGGTGGTGATCACCGGTGCCCTGCAGAACCCCACCGGACGCATCGTGTTTGCCCGCAGCGACGGCGCCCGCAACGACGCTTCCACGCCGGAGACCAGCCCCGATCCGGCCCCGAAGCGCAAACCCCGCACTGAGCGCAATTCCGAGCGCAACGCCGAACGCAGCAAGACCAATTCGGCCCAGACGAATCCGGAGACCGGTGGCCCCCGCTAGGCTCCGCAAACGTGTCCCCCATCAACCGCGGATGTCGGTGTCAGCCCCCTACTACGGCGATTCCGCGGTTATGCGCACGCCGCCGCCGGATCTGCCCAGCCTGCTGCTGAAGGAGCGAATCGTTTATCTGGGCGCGCCCCTGTTCAGCGACGACGACGCCAAGCGCCAAATGGGCATTGACGTGACCGAGCTGATCATTGCCCAGTTGCTCTACCTGGAGTTTGACAATCCGGAGAAGCCGATTTTCTTCTACATCAACTCCACCGGCACCAGCTGGTATACCGGCGACGCCGTTGGCTTTGAAACCGAGGCCTTCGCCATCGCCGACACGCTTCGCTACGTGAAGCCGCCTGTTCACACCATCTGCATCGGCCAGGCGATGGGCACTGCAGCCATGATTCTCAGCGCCGGCACCAAGGGCCACCGGGCCGCCCTGCCCCACGCCTCGATCGTGCTGCACCAGCCCCGCAGCGGCGCCCGCGGCCAGGCCACCGACATTCAAATCCGGGCCCAGGAGGTGCTGCACAACAAGCGCACGCTGATGGAGATGCTGTCGATCAACACCGGCAAAACGGTGGAGCAGCTGTCGCGCGATTCCGACCGGATGACCTACTTCACCGCCGAGGAGGCCAAGGAGTATGGCCTGATCGACCGGGTGCTCACCAGCCAGAAAGACCTGCCCACCGCGCCACCCACGGCCGCCGGCCTGGGCTGAGCCACCGCCAGCGCTGTTCAACGGCACCCCGCGTTCCACCGACCACCCCATCCAAACCCATGCCCATCGGCACCCCCAGCGTTCCCTACCGCCTCCCCGGCAGCCAGTACGAGCGCTGGGTTGACATCTACACCCGTCTGGGGGTGGAGCGGATCCTGTTTCTGGGATCGGAAGTGAACGACGCCGTGGCCAATGCCCTGGTGGCCCAGATGCTCTATCTCGACTCCGAAGACAACTCCAAGCCGATCTACCTCTACATCAACTCCCCGGGGGGCTCGGTGACCGCCGGCCTGGCGATCTACGACACGATGCAGTACGTCAAGAGCGACGTGGTGACGATCTGCGTCGGCCTGGCCGCCTCGATGGGCGCCTTCCTGCTGGGCGCCGGCACCAAAGGCAAGCGGCTAGCCCTGCCCCACAGCCGGATCATGATTCACCAGCCCCTGGGCGGCACCAGCCAGCGCCAGGCCAGTGACATCGAGATTGAGGCGAAGGAGATCCTGCGCATGAAGGACATGCTCAACCACAGCATGGCCGACATGACCGGCCAGTCTTTCGAGAAGATCGAGAAGGACACCGACCGCGACTACTTCCTCAGCGCCGCAGAGGCCAAGGACTACGGCCTGATCGACCGCGTCATCGCCCACCCCAGCGAGGCCTGAAGGGCGCTTGCGTAAGCTCGGCTCTTGCCCTGCCCAGACCCGAAGCCTCGATGGCCAAGCTCTACTACGACACCGACGCCGACCTTGCGCTGCTGAACGGCAAGACGGTGGCCATCATTGGCTATGGCAGCCAGGGCCACGCCCACGCCCTCAACCTGAAGGACAGCGGCGTCAACGTGGTGGTGGGCCTCTACGAAGGCAGCCGCTCGGCTGAAAAAGCCAAGGCCGATGGCCTCGAAGTGCTGAGCGTGGCCGATGCCTCGGCCACGGCCGACTGGATCATGGTGCTGCTGCCCGATGAATTCCAGAAGGCTGTTTACGACAAGGAAATTGCGCCTCATCTGAGCGCCGGCAAGGTGTTGAGCTTCGCCCATGGCTTCAACATCCGCTTCGAGCTGATCCAGCCCCCCGCCGATGTGGACGTGGTGATGATCGCCCCCAAGGGCCCTGGCCACACCGTGCGCTGGGAATACCAGAACGGCATGGGCGTGCCCGCCCTGTTTGCCATCCACCAGGACGCCTCCGGCAACGCCCGCGGCCTGGCCATGGCCTACGCCAAGGGCATCGGTGGCACCCGCGCCGGCATCCTCGAAACCAACTTCAAGGAAGAAACCGAAACCGACCTGTTCGGTGAGCAGGCCGTGCTGTGTGGCGGCCTCTCCGAGCTGGTGAAGGCCGGCTTTGAAACCCTGGTGGAAGCGGGCTATCAGCCCGAGCTGGCCTACTTCGAGTGCCTGCACGAGGTGAAGCTGATCGTGGATCTGATGGTGAAGGGCGGCCTCACCGCCATGCGCGATTCGATCTCCAACACCGCCGAATACGGCGACTACGTGAGCGGCCCGCGCCTGATCACCGCCGACACCAAGGCGGAGATGAAGCGCATCCTGGCGGACATCCAGGACGGCACCTTCGCCCGCAACTTCGTGGCGGAGTGTGATGCCGGCAAGCCGGAGATGCAGAAGATCCGCAATCGTGACGCCCAGCACCCGATCGAGCAGGTGGGCAAAGGCCTGCGCTCGATGTTCAGCTGGCTGAAGGCAGCCTGAGCCCCTGGCCCTGGCTGCTGGTGCTGGCCGCCTGCGGCCTCGATCGCCTGGTGGGGGACCCGCGTTGGTGCCTCCACCCGGTGGTGGTGATGGGCTGGTGGATCACGGCCCTGCGCCGGCTGGCTGAGGCCTGGGCGGGTGATGCACCAGGAAAGCTGCGCCTCGCCGGCAGCCTGATCACGCTGCTGCTGGTGGGCGGCAGCGGCCTGGCGGGCTGGGGCCTCGAGCAGCTGCTGCGGCAGCAGCTAGCGACGCGCGGCCCGGTGGCCGCGGGCCTCAGCCTCGCCGCCTTAACGATCGCCCTGGCCAGTGCCCTGGCCGGGCGCAGCCTGGAGCAGGCGGTGCAACAGGTACTGCACGTGCTCCCACCGGATTCCGTACAGGTCGTACAGAATCCAAACGCGCAGAACACGAAAGCCCCCGCGAGCCTGATCGCCGCCAGGCAAGCCCTGGCTTGGGTCGTGGGTCGCGACACCAACGGGCTGGATCGATCCGAGATCCTGCGGGGCAGCGCCGAAACCGCCAGCGAGAACGCGGTGGATGGCTTGTTTGCGCCGCTGTTCTGGATGCTGGTGGGGGCTGGGATCGGCAGCCTGAACCCCGCCCTGCCCGGCCCGTTGGCCCTAGCCTGGAGCTTCAAGGCGGCCAGCACCCTGGATTCGATGCTCGGCTACCGCCGCGGCCGCTTGCGCTGGCTGGGCACCGCCGGCGCCCGGCTTGACGACCTGCTGGTGTGGCTGCCCTGCCGGTTGGTGGCCCTGAGCCTGCCGGTGGCGGCGGGGCACCCTGGCCGCTGCGGAGCGCTGCTGGCGGCAGCCCTACGGGATGGGGCAGCCGACCCCTCCCCCAATGCCGGTGTCTCCCAAGCGGCCTATGCCCACGTGGCGGGGGTGCAGCTGGGCGGCAGCAACCGCTACGGCGGCCAGATCCGCAACAAACCTCTGCTGGCCAAGGGCCTGCCGCCAGCCGATGCAGTGGCGGTGCAGCGCATCCTGGAGCTGAACCGTCGGCTCGAAACGCTGTGGCTCGCCACCGCCGGGACCATGGCGGCCATGGTGTCGTTCATCACGAAAACTCTCAGCTGATTGCCCCAACAGCAGCGGCTAATGAGGCTGGGGGAACGTTCCTGGGCCTATGCCAATTCGCGACCTGCTCGAAGACGCTCTGCAAGAGCCGAATATCGGCCTCACCCCTTGCTTCCGCTGGCACGCGACGCCAGTGGGCATCGCAGCCCTCTGGCAGGCCGGCTCGCCTCCCAGCTCCCCGCCCTTCGAAGACGCCCTCAAGGAAGGCCTGCAGGTGGGGCTCGACCTGAGCCGCGAAGAGCGGGAATTTCACCAGCTCAACTCGGGCCTGGTGCTGCTGTTTCACAGCTAGGCAGGCGCGGACGCGGAAAGACCACCGCCCATTCGTGCAGCGTCCAGTCGACACAGCCCTCAAGAATCAGCGGGTCGCTCTGCACGAGCAACTCGGCTTCAGCCCAGTCGCGGGCGCAAAACACCAACATGCCACCGGCACCTTCCCCACTGCGGCCAACCCGATCAGCCCAGTAGCCACTGCGGGGGGCGTGGCCCTTGCGCTCCAGATCCGCCAGCCAGGCCAAATGGGCTGGGATCACCGCATCGAATTGCGGCTTAGGCACCAGGCCCGCCTCCAGCTTCACAAACCAGGGCATGGGATCAGGCCATCGCGAGCCGACGGTAGTACCGCTGCCCTAGCAACAGCTCCACAACACGGCGATGTGCAGGGTGACTGCTGTAGATCAGCTGGAATCCCCTATAAAGGCCAACCAGGGCCGATAGGTTCTCACCCGCTGCCAACGCGGCCGGGATATTGACCCATCACGCAGGGAACTGCTGGGTGAGCGACCAGCCAACTGGGTCAGAGAAGTGCCTAAAACGGTGTGTGAGCACTGCGGAATGGTCGTGAAGGGCAACCAGTGGACGTTCAGGCAGCACCTGCAGACCAAGCGATGCCAGAGAGCACAGGCAGCAGCGTGATGAGCAACCCTCTCTGGATGCTGTTGCCCTGGTTGGTCTTTGCCGTCGCTGCTGGGATCAAGTTCAGGCGACTGACCGCCCTGTTCCGCAAGCACCTCCTGGGCGTCCCCTCCAGAACTGAACGCTTGAGGCAGATGCTGGAGCGGGTCTGGGAGAAGGATCAGCAGGTGGTGTGATGGAGCATCTAATCCGGGGATACCTGCAACTGGGTCTGGTCGCCCTTGCCTTTGGGGGTCTTCAGGTCTGGTGGATCAGCCGTGTGTTCAGAAAGCGAGACCTGGCACGACCCTTGAGCGAGGGACAGTTCCGCAAGTCACTGGAGAGGATCTGGGCGAGAAAGACCTGATGGCGCTCTGAACGACCTCCGCACCGCTTTCCAGATCCACCAGACAACCACTGCCACCAGCACCCACGGCACCAGTGCCCGAAAAACCAGCAGAACCAGCAAAACCACCAGGGTCGCTCATGTAGCGCCAACGGGGGATGAGGGACATCGGTTCAGGTTGCCAGTGTTCAACTCTTGCTGGAGTTGGTCCAGTGCTCACAACGGTTGCTGGACGCCACCTGAGCAGGCAACACGACCTGCCAGACCCTGCAGGTGCCACTACTGCCTTGGCAGCCATTGAAGTTCTGACAGGTGACGCAGCGAGGGGTGACGGACGCCATGTGTGACGGTCGAGCAAGCGTCCATCGTAGACCCTGAGGGTTCGATGCACCCACTGCATAAGGAGCAGAAGCCAGCCCCAGTAGGCGAAAGTGAGCGGAAGCGACCTGCACTCAAATCCCACCTACAAAGCAATTATCCGTATAGATCAGAGATAGATTAAATATCAGAATAAAAGAGGAAGACCTGAAAATCCAACAAGATGAAACTAAAACAAAAAACGATTTTTCTATCGCCCTTGAAAATAAGTATAGAGGCAAGAAGGGACTTTCAAGATACCTGTTGGCACTTGCTGATTGCCTATCAATGCTCAACCACCTCCAATAAATCCCCAATCCCGCAATCCAGCACCGTCACGATCTTGGATGCCAGATCCAGCGACAGCGCCGATGCAGCCTTGTCATCAGTCCTCGCCAGACGCGTGATGGTGGTTGCTGCCACCCCCGCCTGAGTTGCCAACGCGTTCATCGTGATCGGTTTTTCACCCGCCTCCGCACGACGCAGGTTTGCCATGGCGATTGCCTTGGCGAGGGTCAGACGGACTTGCTTTGCCATAGGGCGCACACTACCTCAAGCGCCCAAGAGGGTCAAAGCAGTGCTTAGTGTTGAAACCTGAGCATCTGAGACAGCAGATGGGTTATCAGGCAGTCAAACCGAGCATCACCTGAAGCAGCACGAACCC
>Ga0194129_10001919_pt1 | contig 32569 bp, 28 predicted proteins | sample TA2KigCa35mmetaG_FD_150862 | JGI IMG/M metagenome (GOLD analysis project Ga0194129, IMG submission 150862) | Freshwater microbial communities from Lake Tanganyika, Tanzania - TA2015038 Kigoma Deep Cast 35m | ecosystem: Environmental > Aquatic > Freshwater > Lake | place: Tanzania: Lake...
ATATAATGTAACGCTAACAGGTATATAAATGTTTACATATAAAAATGGTAAATTATGTACAATCATATTTCCAATATGAAAAATAGGGAGCGAAAGTCTTTTTCTAATAGCCATTCTCTTAAAAGTTGTATTATCTACTAAATAAGCTCCATTAAATGTGAAAAAAATCAAATAATTCCAACAATAACTTATACCATATAAATAATTATAATCTATATAATTGTTATATGGTTTAAAATAACATAAAATAAATAAGGCTAAGTTTATATTTGTAAAAGGAATAATTTTCTCTCTAATAATAAACTCCATATTTAAAGTAATTATTAATTATTTACTAAGTAAGAGTAATAAATATTTAAATGCTATTGTTTAATACTTATTTGCTAATATGTTTTCTTTAAATTTCTTTTTTCTATATTATATAAAATAATATATAAAATAATATATAAAATGCCAGATATAAAATTGTTAAATGTTACAAATTCAAACAACATAAAAGATATACCAAAAAACTAAAAAAATTAATTAGTCAAATAAATTTTAACAAAATTGTGGAAAATATACATAGTTCACATTTTTTAAATCATTAAAATAGTATAAATAATTAGCAAATATTAAATTTTCAGGACTTATACACATTACTTCGTTATAGCTAGAAACTAAGGTATCTAATGCTTTATTATTAATAATATTGTGTAAATTATCGTATATGTTAAACATTTTAAAAAAATTTTCAACACTTAATAAGAATATAGCATCTGCAAATATTTTTCTGGGGTAGTGTATATTAGACACATAAATTAATTGCTTATTTAAATTAATAGTAACATTGATTGGATTTAAAAAATCAAAACGAATCATAATTACACAATCATATTCAATCTTTTCTGTTTCAATAGTATTATACAGCAAATTTCTAACTTGTTGTCTTGAATATAACTGAGAAAGGGTGTTTGAAATTCTAAATACCTCTTTATGTCCAGTTGTTCTTGAATATGCTAAACTATTTACAACTTCGTCTTTTGCTTTGATGTCAAAATAATTTGATTTAGACTCTTCAAATACATGTGCTTTTGGATTATATAATAAATTAAGTTTTGTAATTATATCTTTATCACCTTTTAATTCTTCTTGATTAATATTCCTATATTCTGAATGTTTATAATATGATTCATTACTATTTAAAATCCAAGTATGATAATAAAAATCCACATCCTGATTTTCCACAAATTTTTTTATATTTTTACAACCTTCAGAATAATGTCTAGGCTGTCCATATAAACAAACTGCTATTTTAACCATGTAATTTATATTATATATTATGTTTTTAGTATTTAAATTATGATTACTAAATATTTGCTATAATGTTTTCTTTAAATTTATTTTATATAATATATAAAATGATAACTAGACAAGGACCATCAGAAAGTGCAAACAACTTTGCATTAGGAACAAAGAAACGCGGTAATGATGGCAATATGTGGATAATAATACAAACAAAAAATAGTAAGCGGTGGTCTAAAGTAAATGAAAATAAATTACAAAAAACTAAAAAAACAAAAAATAAAAAAAACAATCAAACAAACAATCAAAATAAAACTAAAAAAAATAGTATTCATATAAACAAAAAAAACACCATTTCAGTAGATAAATTAAGACAACTACTTAAAAAATATAATGTAACAACAAGAGGTTCAAAAGAAAAGATGGCACAAGGTTTAGTTAGAGTAAGCAATTTTTTAATCGAAAGCAAGGATTTAGAATTAATTTATGATTTATTAGATGAAGCCCAACAAAAAAAAGCAACAAGACTCATAGAACATAGAATTAGCAAACCAATCACTAATTATAAGGGGATGTATGAACCACTAACTAAACCAATAAGTTCAATGACGCGCACAGAGTTAATAAAGAATTTACAGAAATTTAGAACTAGTTGGGAAAAAATTACTAGACGAGATACAGATTTATCAGATGAACGTTTAAATGATGAACCAACTCACCAATTACGAAACTTAATTAAATTTTATTATAGCAACAACGCAAAACTGTTAGCAGAAGATTGGTTACGCAAATAAGTTTAATTTTCTGGTTTTTATATAAAAAAAATTGAAAACTATTGAAAAATATTATTAAACAAATATTCAAAAACTATATACGTTGCAATGGCACCCCTTATAGTCTCTATTGATGGAAATATTGGTTCTGGAAAATCAAGCATTATGCGTTATTTGGAAAAAAATCTTGCTAATTATTGCGCTTCAAAAGGCAATACTTGTAAAATCTGCTTTTTACAAGAACCAGTTTCAATTTGGGAATCAATTGGAGATGCTAACGGAAAAAGTATTATTACGCACTTTTATGAAAATAATGAGCGCTACAGTTTTGCGTTTCAAGTAATGGCATATACTAGTCGTTTGTCTGTGCTAAAGGAAGCATTAAAAGGAGATTATGACATTATTATTAGTGAGCGATCCGTTTATACAGACAAATTTGTATTTGCAAAAAGTCTATATGAGGCTAAAAAAATGAGTCTTATTGAATATATAATTTATTTAAATTTGTTTAAAGAGTTTCAAACAATTTTTCAAGATTTAAAAATAGTTTATATTAGAACGTGTCCTGAGATTTGCGATTTGCGTGTGCAACAGCGGGGTCGTCTGGGGGAAACTATACCGCTTGAATATTTAAAAGATTGTCATCATTATCATGATATATGGTTAAATAATCAAGAAGCAATTGAACAAGGGTTAGTATTAGTCATTAACGGAAACGAAGAAACAAATACAAGCCAATTTATAGACAATAATTTTTACGATGAAGTAACAAGAAAAATTTATGATTTTATTATACTATAAATTAATATAAACTGTTATATTCAATATTTTTTTCTCTTTATTTACAAGTTTAGTAAATAATTTTTAATATTATACTATAGTATAATATTGCCATCACCATTAAGTTTATCAAATTTGACTAGCAGATTATCTAGAAGTTTATCTGCATTACAAATTTTACCGCGACGCACTACAAGTAATAAAAGTCTAAAAAATAGAAAAGCTACTAAGATTCAGAGAACTTATAGAGCACATGCTACGCGGCGAAAATTAGAAGAAAAAAAACTCGAAACACAAGCCGAGCATCTTTTTTGTAAAAGTAGAGCTGCTAGAGCACAGGCCACAAAAAGACTCGACGACATGGCTCGCGATGTTGATGAAGATAATATTAATACTATGGTCTATCATTTATGGCGCGACCTAAGCAACAAGGAACATGCAAGGTGGATTGCCAAGGCAAAAAAAAAGTTGACACAACAAAACAAAAACGCAACAATTAATCCTGTATCTGAATAGTTAATGGGTTATTATTTAGCATAAAATAAATAAAGAATAAAATATTATGCTATATTATAAATGCCATCACCCCCAAATTCTTCTGGTAGACTATCTACATTTAATGCATCAAAAACACTAATGGATTCATTTAATGCGTCACCGTTATCATTATTTACTAAAAGTAAAAAAAATAGGGTTGCTACCAAAATTCAATCAGCTTTTAGAGGACGTAGAACGCGACGACAATTTACAGCCAAAAAACAACAACAGCAAAAACAACAACAACAAAAACAACAAGCACTAATTAACAAACAAATACAAGACGAAGCAGAGCGTCTCTTTGGCAAAGCTAATAAATCAAAAGCAAAACAAGCTATTATAGACATGGGGCGCGATGTGGATCAAGAACGTATTGAATATATGATTGGTGAATTGTTTATTGATTTAAAAAGAGAAGACCCCAAGAAATACGCATGGTGGATAGAAAAAGCTAAAAAAAAGTTGTCAAAGTAAATACTATTTATAATTTAAAAAATTATAAAATGTTATTTAGCATAATTTTATAATTTTGTAATTTTATAATATTATGCTATATTATAAATGCCATCACCGCCATCTTTATCTAGACTATCCACATTTAATGCCTCAAGAACACTAATGGATTCATTTAATGCGTCACCACTATCACTAAATAACAAAAATAAAAAAAATAGAGTTGCCACTAAAATACAAGCATTATTTAGAGGACACAATACAAGACGGAAAGTCAAAGCCTCAAAGAAAAAAAAACAGTCCCGCATTCGACGAGAATTATCAAAACTAGGTGCCCCCATGTTAGACCTTGGAAGACTATTATCATCTAGTGGTCGCACACTACGTAGCAATCGTAAATACTAATTATTATTAACATTAAGTTTTTTATTTCTCATTTTTGTCATATAACTTAGCGTACTAAGTAATTCTTGCTTATTATCTGATATTAAAAATTCATTAGACTTTGTAATTAGTCTAATATTTCTATATTTAGAATTACACCAAATACGCTCTAATGTAAAATTGTAATCTTTACATACAAATGTTTTTCTTTCTTCGCCACTAATCATAAATTTAACATAAGCGTCATGTTCTTCGTGATTAGCTTCAGAAATAGTTGGAATACTAGAGTTAGTATTGTGCATTTTAGATGTAATATATACTATAGTCATAATTAACTATTTTATAGTATATTTTATATTATACTAACTTTAATATAAAATATTTAATATTATTCAATTTTTTCTACACGTTTATGCTAATGCTATTAATTTGTTATAGTTTTAAAAAATTGAAATAATTTTAATTAGCTAAAGCTAATAGCCTAGAAAAAAGGCAAAGGCAAAGGCAAAGGCAAAGGCAAAGGCAAAGGCAAAGGCGATTATGATGTCTGTTAATATTGTTGATTCTACTTTTACAGAGGCAAAAGTAGTTAAGCCACTCCGCTATCCAACTGGCTATAAATTGTTTTGCGCTCATACGCGCGAACAGGGAATTTGTCAAAAGAGGTGGAGAGCAATAGACGTTTCAGAACGGGAAATGTGGAATACTAAGGCGGCAGTTATTAAAGATGCTATGATTAATGGTGCTCCTATTCCTTTGTATGTGTTACCGCGTAAGTCCAAGAATAATGCGGAAGCACAACTGCTAGCATGTGAAGGCGAAGTTTGGCGAGTTATGTCGTGGTGGCGTAAGGCAGAAAAGACTAAGCCTGTTATTCTTAACAAGATGCCTAGAGGTCTATGTGCTATTAAAAAGCAGCGACCATGCACACGTGTCTAATACACATAATTTTGTTAATTCTATGTTATACTTTTTTTTCTCTTTTTGCATTATAAATATTATATTAACTATTATTAACTATTATTATGGTTATTGCTATTTCTAGCAATAGCAAACACAAATATACGTTTATTATGTTACATCCTATGGGTAATAATAGTTCATATTTTGATGACTATATAGACTATTTTAAAAAATGTAATAGAACTTTAACTAACTCAATTAAATTTGTTTTACCAGAGTCTTTAACAATGGATATAGACTATCCAAACAATAAGCAATATAATGTTAAGTCATGGTATAATTATTATACTTGTTACAACAACGTAAATAAATTAGATAAAATAAACACACAAGACTTCAATGAACAAACAAAAAAAATAATAACTATTATAAACGAAGAAGCTGCTATTTTAAAAAGTTATAAAAAGTTGTTTATAATAGGAGTTTCACAAGGAGGAACATTATTATTTAATATATTAAAGTTTTTACCACATACATTAGGAGGCTTATTTTGTATTAAATCACTGTATATGTATAAATATATAAATTTAAATACGCATAGTGCTGTTCCGCTTTTTTTTTATAGCGGCAATAAAGATGAAATTTATAATTTAGAATTTCAACAAAAATGTGCTAAATTATTAGAACATTATTATGTTATTAAGTGGACTATTATTGACAACTTGGACCATCACACTAAAATAGAAGATGAATATGATTTTATATTTAGAAATTTTATAACATTAATAAAAAATTAATAAAAATATAAAAATAAAACTATTTTATATTTTGGATTTTGGATTTTGGATTTTGGAGTTTAGATTTTAACAAATATGTATTTATGTTTTTGCAATACTTATTATATTAACTAATTATAATAAGTATGTCATGTAAAAAATTAATGTGTAAGCACAAATTAAATGATAAATCAATAACTATGAAATGGTTGAAGAAAAACCACCCCGATAAAGGTGGCACGTTACCAAAAGACGACTTTAACACAATTTTAGAGTGTTATAAAGCTAATAGTTTTTGTGAAAGCAACAATAAAACACATAAAACAAATCAAGCAAATAATAATAACACTCATCCATCAAAAGTAACCAAAAAAAATCGAGCAAAAATATTTAGATGTATGCGTAAAGTAGCCAATTTTAGCAAAATAGCAAATCATCATAAATTTGATAAATCGGTTTTTGACCCGCGACAATATAATAAAGACATTAACGATGCTTCACCAAAAATGCTTCAATTATTAAACACATTATTGGCGCTAGATAGTCAAGACCAGAAAAATCACGGCCAAAAGTTTAAGCATTTTATATTTTCCGATGTTAAAGATGGGGGTGCTGGCGCAAAAATAATTGCCTCGGCACTAGCAGCAAATGGCTATACTAATGTAATTAGTGCTAAGAAAATTCCATCACAATTAGCTCCTAAACTCTATTTAAATATAGCAAATTCGAATTATAACAATTTTGCCTTATTATCGTCTAATACAATTTATGGAACAACGTTTAACGAAAAAATAAAAAAAGAGTTGTTAAAAACGTATAATGAGCGTCCAAATAATATACATGGAAAAAATATAAGGTTAATAATATTAGATAGTGGATTTAAAGAAGGCATAGATTTATTTGATGTAAAATACGTCCATATTTTTGAACCATCATTAACAATTGCCGATTTAAAGCAAACAATTGGACGCGCAACAAGAACATGCGGTCAAAAAGGTTTAGAGTTTCAAGACAATATTGGTTGGCCGCTATATGTATATAATTATTATTTAACAGTTCCTGAACTAATGAGTAATACACTATATACTAGCAAATTTATGATGGAAAACTATAGTAAAAGCGCAAATGAAAAAGATGAGGATGTTTTATTATTTAAAGATATAGAAAAATATAATGACGCAACAATGAATTATAGCGAATTTGATAAGGCTATGAATAAATTATCAGAACAATTATATAATTTGGCACCAGTATTTGCTGTTGATTATGAATTAACAAAAAATTTACATAATTTTCCTGATTTAAATAGTGAATTTATGGAAGACAAATTATTTTTAATGGGTGGAACAAAATCAAGAAATCAAAATATGGAATCCAAGTTTTTCAAAATAGACAATATAAAATGTTTAGGAAAATGCGGAAAAAAACCAACATATGATATACCTGTAAGTGTTAGTTTTATGAAATATGTATATACTAAATATAAACATCCTGAAAAGTTTTTAAAATCAAATACATTAAATAAGCGCACCTTTTTCTGTAATTATCTTAAAGATAATACAAACAAGTTTTGTAGTCAATTAAATAATGAATGGAGTCTGCGCTATACAAAAATTCCATCAATTATAGAACGCGCTAAAAATAAAAAAGATGTAAAATCAGACTTAGATAGTTTAGAGCTCACATTTGACGAAGACCTTTATGCTAAGTCAGAGGAAGTTAGTAAAAATAATTATCCAATTCTTTTATATAGTGGAGAGAAAAACAATGCTATTGTTAGCGTAAGCCCTAATTTAAGCCCTAATTTAAGTATTAGTCCAAGCATTAGTCCTAAACTAAGCACATCTTCAAGTTATAACGCAACACAACCCACTAATCCATTAAAAAAGTTTGATTTTATTAATATGAGAGATTATATCAAAAATGCGTATGCGCATAAAGATTTTAAATGGGAAAAAATGGAAATTAAAAACAATTGTGTAGCTAATCCTAATGCTCAAGCAAATGTTATTTCTCTTAATCCTACACAAAAATTTATAACGCACTATTTTACTCCTTCTTCACCATTTAAAGGGTTATTATTATGGCATTCAGTAGGAACAGGTAAAACGTGTACTGGTATAGCAACTGCCACAAGCAGTTTTGACAATGATGATTATAGCATATTATGGGTTACAAGAACAACACTCAAAAGTGATGTATGGAAAAATATGTTCGATCAAGTATGTCATTTAGTAATATTAGATAAAATTAAGAAAGGCCTAATTATGCCGACAGATATTGCCAAGCGCAAACAATTATTATCAAAAAATTGGCTTGAACCTATGTCGTATAAACAATTTAGTAATTTGTTAGCTAAGAAAAACAAAAATTATGATATATTACTTCAACGAAATGGTAAAGAGGACATATTAAAAAAAACACTTATTATTATTGATGAAGCGCATAAATTATATGGTGGCGATTTAAAAGCTAGTGAACGACCAAATACAACAATTATGGAACACTTAATAAGAAACAGTTATAATGTATCAAAGCATGACTCTTGTAAGCTATTGTTAATGACCGCAACTCCTTTTACAAATAGCCCATTAGAACTATTTTCATTAACAAACTTATTTATGACACATGATTCGGATAAAATCACTACGGACAAAGAAGAATTTAAAAAACAATTTATGGATTCACATAATGTATTAAGTGAAAAAGGCGTAAAGCACATTGCCAATAAACTATCAGGTTATATTAGTTATTTAAATAGGGAAAAAGACCCAACACAATTTGCTCAGCCTATTATGATTCATGTTCCAATATTAATGAGAAGTGTTGAAAATGAAGATTTGAGAGATGCTGTCTATTTAGAAACCAAATTTGGTAGCTTGTCTAAAGACGCAGTAGCACTTATAGAATCACTCAAAACTAGAATTAAAACAATGAAAGCCGACTATAAACAACAAAAACAACAATATAAAGATACAAAAGCCACTTTATCCAAAGAAGAAGCGTCAGCATTTAATGACGCATTAAATAGTCTATTAAAAAATATTAATGACTTAGAAGAAGAGTTACATACAACACAATCAGACCAACGCGCAGAAAAAGATAAAATAAAAGAACTTAAAGAAAAAATTAAAGTAGTCAAAAATTCTCTCATTCAAGAATATATATTATATACAAATTGTAAGCATTTACATTATAAAAATAATGTAAGCGCTAACAAAAATGAGAGAATACATACTATTAAAGGTTAAAAGCTTTAAGGTTAAAAACTTTAAGGTTAAAAGCTTAAAATTAAAGTTATAAACAAAGGTCTAACTATAATTCAACATACATCGGTATTATTAATGGAATAATATAGCTATTATTTACTATTTTAAATTTTTCATCTCTTATTTGTTTAGTTATTTTCCATCGCTTACTTCTGTAAGACATTATATTTTTTTTTACTTCATTATATAAGGCAGGAGTATCTTTGATTGATTGTTTCAATTCTCTCAATTTTAAATTTTCATTTTTATAATTTTCTTCCAATACTTTAATTTTTTCAAACTGTTTACGTAACTCAAGGCACCGTTTATTAGTATCATATTTTTTTGAAAATACGAATTTTTTTATATCGATTAGTGTTTGTGTTTTATACTTTAAACTATAATATCTGTTAGTAAATCGGTCTGTAACATCAATGCTTTTATTATTAATACCTTTATTTCCACAATAAGGACAACGCGGGTCGCCGTTTCTAAACCAACTAACTAAACAATTAGTATGGTATCTATGATTACATTCTGGTAAAGTATAACATTGTATACATTCCAACTCTTCTCTACATATCATACATTCTTCAACTACAGGAGCAGCTATATTAAGAATATTTAAAGCATTTGGCGCATTGACATTAAGAATATTTAACGCTTGTGTTAAATTATTTAAATTAGACATATGTTATATACTAATTACATAACAAACAACTTTTAAATAATATTTATATAATAAAATATTATTTAAAAATGAATTACTATTAAGGCACAGATTGTGGTGACACAGATTTTGGTGACACACGTTTTTGTGATTTACGAGTGCTTGATTTAGGTGTATAACGCAATCCTCGCTTACTGCTTCTTGTATCTACATTTACCTTGCTTCTTTTACTTTTAAAAGATTTTATAATATATTCAGACCCGAACACTGTCTTTTTGGGAGAGGGAGTTCTTTGAGATGTAGAAGAAGGAGTTTTAAGAGGAGTTGTTGGAGATGTAGGAGTTCTAGGAGAAGAAGTAATAGGAGGAAGCTCGGTATTCGTTCTTGCTTTTATTTGCACAATACGCGACTGCTTCCGTGTGCGCTGCTTCATCCTCGCCGCAGCCCGCGCTGCCGCTACCACCAACCTTGCGGCTCGTGACTTTGATGTACGCGTAGGTTCTCTCAACGTTAAGTTTGATGTACGCGTAGGTTCTCTCAACGTTAAGTTTAACGTAAATGTAAATGTTGGTTTCGTTTCAGCTGGTTTTGGTTCCATCATAGTTTTATCTAGTTTAACCCCCATAAGTTGTACTATTTCATTTATAGCGGTAGTTGAGCCACGCGCAATAGCATTAGCATACCTTGTAGCATCAACTATACTATCACATATATCCAACTTCTTTAAAGCTTTTGCAGCCCGTTGTATCATATAACTATTTATGAGTTGTTTAATTTTAGATATATCGCTATTTAACTTAGCACATATACCTATTTCAATCGGATTTTTGCTGCTACTAGTAATACGACTAGTTTTTCTAATAAAAGCATAACCAACATCATATGCTCGTAAATCTTGTACCGCAACTTTTAACATATCAACATTATACATATGTTCTTGTATTTTCTCATTTTCATTAACAAACTTGTTAAATGCCGCCTTTTCAATTGCCGTCTTTTTAAATTTTAACATTTTACTTGCTAACTTTCTAGTCATTTCATTTATATTATACTGGTGTTTGTATTTACGTCTAGCAGATTTCTTTCGGGAACGACGTGAATAACCTCCTCCTACCGTTGGTTCTAATGTTTGTGCTAGCTCTGGTGCTGTTCCTAATGGTGGGTCTAAACGTATAAACATAAAACTTGTATAGCCTACAAGTTCAATATAGTGTTTTACATGTATTAATGCTTTAAATTCATCATTTATAGTTAATAGTTTGACTGCCTCAGTTACACAACTATGCATATTTTCACTGGTAAGATTAGATGATGAAACAATTTTTAAAGCTCTTGTTAAATTATCAGGATTTGTTTTAAAAAACTTTAAAAAGTTTAAATATACTTCTCCACATTGTGTTCCTATATTAACGTGGAACTCTACTCTTTCTTCCTTTGACATACCTTCTGGTTCCAGCAAAAAATCTAACCCGCTTTTTTGTATTCTATCAATAGATGAGTATAAAAACCATCTAATCATAAAGTCTGTATATTTAGTAATATACAAAGCAAAACAATCTGTGAATATGCGTAATGCCCTAGCTTGTAGTTCATTAGGAAAAAATACTTTAAGCTTGTCATTTTTACTTAAATTATATGTTAATGTATACATAACTTCAAGAGCAATATAACTTTTACATAACGTATCTAATTCAGTTTTTTCACTTACGGTAACATTAGGTCTTATAGAATAAAACTTTGCATTAAAATTTCTAAAGTAATATGATAGTTTTGTAGAAAATTTAGAATTTGAACTGTAGAAAATATCTACTGGCTTGCCAGATGTGAACTGTGCGCTGTCAAATATATCCAAAGGCATGTTTGTATGAATACCAAAACACTGTTTAAATAATGCATTTGTGAAATTTGGACCATTGGGTTGAAGCATTAATTGTTGTAAACTTGAATCTGGGCCTGCTGGCATTGCTTTATAAGAATCGTCTAATTCCGCCCCTGATGGCGGTGCTGAATTTGGTGGCGGTGCTGAATTTGGTGGCGGTGCTGCTGGTGCAGCTGATAGTAGTGCTAATTTTGCTTGAGATGCTGATTTTGTTCTCCGTTGTGGGGGAGTCCTTGTGCTTTCTTTAATTTGTTGTATTAAAACTAGTTTTACATTATCAATTAGTTCTCGTACTCCATCTATTGATATATAAGATTCCGTTAAATAAAAGTCTCCTCCTGACCTATAATCTTTTGTATCACTGATTAAAGTTTTTGTTTTTTTATCTTTTGGAACGACTATACCGCTTTTAACTGACTCTAGTATAATTGACGCAGGAACTTTTATTTCACCACCCGCTAGTATACAACAAAGTACCTGTTCTAAAGAGACTTCTAAAGACAATATTTGATTCATTCTTACAAACAGTTCTAATACTTGTGCTGTATTAAGATTTGTCTTTTTAGTTCCGCTGTAAACTTCTTCCAGTCGTATATTTAATTTATCAACTAACGGCTTAACAAATATTTCAATTATTTGTTCAGCACGCATCTCTATATCCGACGGTGTCCACTCTTTTGGGTATTTATTACCTGGATTTTTTATCTTATTTAGACTATCACAATTTAGTCCACCGTCATTTTTTATGGAATGGTCTTGTATTTCTTTCAAAATTTTCATAATCTCTGTTTTATTAGCTTCAGCAAGTCCAGCTGCATTTATTATTATAAATTTTCTATTTGATTTTAGAATATTACAACATGGATGTGCTCCCGCATATGCTAATTTATATAATGCTTTCGATAAAGCATCCATACTTTGAATATCAAATTCCCTTCCAGTTGTTTTATCTCTAATATGTCTTCTTTGTATTAAACATTTAAGAGCACATGCTTGTAAAACAAATAATATGTGTTCACATTGTGATTTTCCTGTTTCAGTAGTAATTCGAAGACCACATATATAACAATAGTCTCTCCATGCATATTCTTTATTAAAACGAGGAGGTAAATCTCCAACGCCTGGTGGCCATGGTATACTAGCACTTTCATCACACTGTGATTCAGGAGTAATAGTTTCAAATAAAGCTCTAGTAGTTGAAACATTCATTGTTTTTTGATCGAAAATACCTGCTAAATATCTTTTTATAAAATCTGATTGTGATACAAATAACTCAAGTGAACCCAGTTGTTCGGTCAACTGAGATTTAAAAAGTTTTAGATTAGCACATAATGTTTCAATGCTAACTGAATTAATTCTTGGCTTGGGAGTGGCTGTTAGACTATCACGAAAGCTCATATTGATCATAATTTTGCCAAGTTTTTCTTGAAGATCAGTAAGCTTTTTAACATCATCATCCGTTGTACAATCAAAATTAGTAAGTAACGCTATTTGTTCAGTTGTTAGTTTTGATTTTGTATTAGTCACTAGCTTAGTTAATTCTTCTGCTATATGTGTTTTTATATTGCTAAATACATTCTTCATACACTCACCCAATCTATGAAAAATAACACTTCGTAATTTTTCTGCAATAGTAACATTAGTAGGATTTAGAACAGCATTTTTTGACATATAGTCTTCAATAAATTCTAGAAGCTGTGAAATAGGTGTAAATGATTGTCCTGTTCCAAACATAAGTGAATAAAATGGTATTAGGGCTTTAGAACTATCATCAGGTTCGTCACCAGATCCAGAAGGTTGGTCACCAGATCCAGAAGGTTGGTCACCAGATCCAGAAGGTTCGTCACCAGATCCAGAAGGTTGGTCACCAGATCCAGAAGGTTCGTCACCAGATCCAGAAGGTTGAACTCCATGACCAGTAGGAAGTTCATCTTCATTATGAAGTTCCAATGTTCTAATTAATTTACATTTTGCAGCATCCAAAGAAACAACAAACCATATATGTTCTTCCATACCAGTTTGGTCTGCTATAGGACTCTTACTTTTACCTTTAGGTTTACTATTAACTTTGGCCGTACCTGTGTCTATGGCACTCATATATTATATATTATATATTATATATTATATATTATATTTATCTGTATAAAATGTTAATTTTATTATCCACTACACATTAAACAATCTTCTGTCTTTAATTTTAGTTCACATTCTTTTTCTCCATCTTTTTCTTTATCATCACTAAGCGCACCCTTTTTACTTTCTGGTTCAATCGTAAATTGTTGAGCTTGGTGTTTCGCCTTTCGGCGTAAATAATAAATTCCAGTTTTTAATCCCGCTTTCCAACTATAAAAATGCATATTTGTAAGTATTTTAGAATCAGGATCTTCAATCCATAAGTTTAAACTTTGAGATTGACAAATATATGCTCCTCTATCACGAGCCATATTGATGATTTCTTTCATAGGCATTTCCCATACTGTTTTATATTTGTCTTTTAACTCTTGTGACAACACTTTAATATGGCTAACAGAGCCTTTATTAGCAATAATAGTGTTTTTTAATTCCTCATTCCACAAGCCAAGTTTTAATAAATCTTCCACCAAATATTTATTTACTAATATAAAATCACCAGCCAGTGTTTTTCTACTATATATATTACTCGTAATAGGCTCAAAACACTCATTATTTCCTAAAATTTGACTCGTGCTTGCTGTTGGCATAGGCGCAACTAATAAACTATTTCGTGTTCCATATTCCATAATATTATTTTTTAATGTAGTCCAATCATAGCGCCCTTCTATTGGCTTTACATTCCATAAATCAAATTGAAATTGTCCATGGCTTATTGGAGAACCAACAAAAGAGCTATATGCGCCTAAATATTTTTTATCTAAACTTTGATTGTTAGCACTTCCCAATCCCAATTTAGTTAATTCAGCTTTAATAGGAGAACATAAATTAAGCAATTCTAAAATAATGTTACCGTGTATAGTATTATGTATTTTATAATCCCTACACTCGTCACAATCTGTGCTAAAAGACCAGTCTCCTGCTTTATAATAATTATGTAACTTTAACATTGAATCATAGCGGTCTTTTGAAAGTATCATACTTTTTTCTAATGAGGCATAATAGATTGTTTCAAATATTTTAATATTAACCTCTTTTGCTTTTTCTGATGTAAATGCTAAGTCCATCTTAAAAAACACGTCCGCCAAGCCCTGAATTCCAATCCCAATAGGTCGATGTTTAAAATTTGAACGCAGCGTTTTAGGTGTTGGATAATAGTTAATATCAATAACATTATTTAAGTTATGTACTAATACTTGCACTACATGATATAGTTTGTCATAATCAAATGTTTTGTCACTATTAACAAACATAGGTAGTCCTAACGACCCCAAATTACACACGGCAGTTTCGTTTGAGTCAGAATATTCAATAATTTCGGTACATAAATTTGAGCTCTTAATTGTTCCAAGATTTTGCTGGTTTGACTTTTTATTTGCCGCGTCTTTATAACAAATATATGGTGTTCCAGTTTCCATTTGTGAATCTAAAATTTTAATCCATAAGTCGCGCGCCATAATCTGTTTATTATAACGCTGTTCATTCTCATATTTTATGTATAACTGATTATAATCATCGCCATAACAATCACATAAACCAGGACACTTATCAGGGCAAAATAAACTCCACATTTTATTACCAATCACTCGTTCCATAAAAAGGTCGCTAATCCATAATCCATAAAACAGGTCGCGACACTTGCTCTCTTCTTCTCCGTGATTTTTCTTTAACTCCAAAAACGCTTCAATGTCTGGATGATGCGGCTCTAAGTAAATCGCAAAACTGCCATTTCGTTTTCCACCTTGGTCTACATAGCGTGCGGTTTTATTAAATACACCTAACATAGGAATTAGACCATTTGATGTTCCATTTGTTCCTCTAATATATGAACTATTTGCACGAATATTATGGACGTGTAGTCCAATACCACCAGACCATTTTGAAATTTGCGCGCACTCTTTTAATGTATTAAATATTCCATCAATTGAATCATCTTCAATTGCTAATAAAAAGCACGAACTTAGTTGCGGTCGCGGTGTTCCAGCATTAAAAAGCGTTGGTGTCGCATGAATAAAATATTTTTGCGACATATAATCATATGTTTCTTTAACTTTCTCCATATTTGAACCATGAATTGTTAATGCTGTCCGCATAAACATATGTTGTGGTCTTTCAACAATTACTTTATTACACCGCATTAAATATGCCCGCTCCAAAGTTTTAAACCCAAAATAGTCAAAAAAATGATCGCGGTCATAATTAAGCATAGAATTAATAAGGTCTTTATGTGTTTCTACTAATGTCATAATATTGCTAGCTATTAGTCTAAAACTGTTGTTATTTACATCAATATAGTCATATAATGTTTTTACCGTTTCATAATAGCAAGATTTAGTATTTTTATGTAAGTTTGATACAACAATTGCGCTTGCTAATTTTCCATAATCAAGATGAAGCGATGACATTGACGCACATTGTTCGGCTGTTAATTCGTCAATTTTAGAAGTTTGAATATTATCATATAGTTGGTCAATAACTTTCATAGCTAACTGAGCATATAAAATATTTTGTAAATTAAAGGTTTTTCCTAGCGATTTAATGCGTTTTAATATTTTGTCAAATGATATTGCTTCTTTTTTTCCATTACGCTTAATTACATGCATATCAAAATCTGAAATTTTATTATTGTTTTTCATATGGACTTAATTAAATTAGTTAATTAAGTTAGTTAATTTAATTTTAAATAAAAATAATATATATTTTAATTTTTTGTCAAGCTTAACAAGCTACACAAATCATTTTAGTAAGCATCCACTAGATGGAAAATCACTAACTATTTTGTCATGCTCGCGCTTTAACTTTTGCTTTGCGCTTAATCGTTCTTTATATACACCCGAATCGCGTTCTACAACCAAATTATTCCAAAATATTTCAATATAAGGCAGCGCATTTTTAAACCATAAATTATTGCGCAATACTAAAATACAGCTTACTACCTCTAATTTCCAATATATATTTGAAACATAGTTTTTAGAACTATTTTTAATTAGTTGTGCATTAGTCCAACTAACATATTCGTTGCTATGTATAGCATTTAATTTAAATGGTGGATATTCATAATATACTTCACCATTATCATAAAACTGCATAATAAAACCACGATAACAACTAGACGACACATCTTCTAAATATTCTTGCTCACTTAAATATTCAGTAAATTTTGTTTCTAAAAAATCACATTCATTCAAATTACATACTTCCATTTGTAATTGCATTTGAATCCAATATTCCATTTTTGGAATTGAATTGATTTCTCGTGATACAACATTTTTAATTTCAATCATTCGTCCGTATAATTCACTTGATTCATCGCAAATTATACCATCAGGAGACGCCGCAATATAGCTATATTTAGCGTGTGGAATACAACCAAATTGACTTACTTTTGTATTATTAATATGTTCGTAATATAATAGCGAAACGGGTTCATATTTTTGTCCCCAGTGTAATGGCGAATTTAAGTTTGTTACCTTAAATTTATTAACATCAATTGGTTCTGATTTTTCAATAATCAACTGGGATTGACTATAGTCACTTTGAAATATTTTATATATATTAGAAGCAGTTAATGTAGAACGTCTAAAAACATACCATTCATCGCTTCGTTGTTCTGCTTGCACAATATTCTTTAAATAGTTAAGTTGTACTTTAATTTTATTAAAATTAATTGTTAAGTTTATGGATTGATTACAAGAGTCTTTAATAATATATGTCTTGTTATATGAACGACGAGGTATATAAAATTTAAATACTAGCTTTTGGCAAATTTTAATGCTATTATATAGCAACTCTTTTGCCGCAATTTCATTAATATTAAATAGTCGGAGAGCATTAGGTTCTTCTATAAATTGTATATAATATATATTATATGTTGTTTCATGAACTTCATCATATAAATCATTATATATAAGTTGCATTAAATTAGTATTAATAAATTCTAACATAGTGTCGCTAATATTTACTAATAGGTCTTGATAATTAGCACAAATTAGTGGGTCTACTAAATCAATAATTAAGCCTATATTATATTTAGTAATTAAGTAGTTAGTAAAGAGAATATATTTTGAGGTCATAATTATTTACTATATACTATTTAGTTCTTATAAATAATTAGTATATAGTATTTAATATTCAATTTTATAACTATTTAAATTTTTTAAGTTATAATTTAAATAGTTATATTTTAATTTAAATAATTTAAATAGTTATATTTTAATTTAAATAGTTATATTTTAATTTAAATAATTTAAATAGTTATATTTTAATTTAAATAATTTAAATAGTTATATTTTAATTTAAATAATTTAAATAGTTATATTTTAATTTAAATAATTTAAATAGTTATATTTTAATTTAAATAATTTATTTAAGTCCCGTTTTCATGTATTTTTATTGTTTTAACCTTTAATTTTTTGTCTAATGGTAAACTTTTTACAGTAGAAACATGTTTGTCATCTTTTCTTAATAAAAATGAGCGCGCATTTATATCAAATACTAAATGGGGTATATCTAATATTGTGCCTCCTATTTTATCATAATTTACATCTTTTGCCTTACTTAATGCTTTGCGCTCTAAACATTTAATCAAATAACTTTTACATTTAATACTTTCTTCGCCTGTTAAAGTATATTTAGTTTCTAAATGTTCAACATAATTTACTAATTTTTTTACTTTTTGTGTTTTGTCTAATTTACACCAGTTCTCCTTTTCATTTGCGATTGTTTCATTGTTTAGAAAATTTGATAATGTGCTATTATTTGTATTTACTATAAGCGGCACGATTTCGGTTCCATTAAATCGCTTTGTTTTATAAGCAATATTTTGCAGCTCTTTACAATTATTAGATTTATCTTTTTTATTGCCTTGGTCCACGTTAGCTGGTTTTTCAATAATAAGTTCATTTAAATTAGTAGCACTCAAATCTTGCAATAGCTGTTCTCCATTTTGAAAACTCATTATTATAATAAGTTTAACGTTTTAATTTTATATATTAATTATATATTATTGTAATAATATTGTAATTTTATGAACAAACATATACTATTAAATAATAGTATAAAATATAATGACTACAAAAATTCATATGATGTTAGTAACAACGTTAAGTCACTTTATAACAATGTTGTAAAAGAAACAAAAAAATCTTATATTGAACTACAAGATATATGTATTAATATGTTAATTTATTATGATAATTATGATAAACAATTAGCTTTTATTAATGCACTATACGGGGAAATGTGTAATTGTAATATTAGCACAAATTATTTATGTTATGAAAAGCAACATTTTTTACAAGCATTAAAAAAAAAGTTATCTTCATATAAGCAACAAGATATAAAAAAACATTATCACAATAGTACTAATTTTATTACATTAGAAAATATTATTGAAAAGTTAGTATCTTGTTCTATGAAGTGTTATTATTGTAATAACAATACATATATTTTATTTAAAAATGTGAGAGAAGAAAGTCAATGGACTTTAGATAGGCTAAATAATTACGATGAACATAGCAATGCAAATACTATTATATGTTGTTTAAAGTGTAATTTACAACGACGCCGAAAAAATAGTACAAAGTTTAAGTTCTCAAAACAAATGAACGTTATTAAAAAAATTGACTAGCTTTAATAGTTTATAACTCTTTATATAACCATGACCTCCAATACTAATAATATTAGTATTACAAATACTATTGCTAAAAAAACAGCACTTATTAACAAACTACTTGAGCGCTTAAAAACTGCGTTTATTTCATCAAATGATTATGTATCATCAAATGAGCCGTTTTTTAGAAATGACGACAGTGCGCAACCTTTTCAACAATACAATAAATTATTTATTAACGAACAACTTCCAGAAGGGTTGAACCACAACATTAAATTGTTATATGAGTTGTTAGGCAACCAAAAAAAGGAAATCTATTATGGACCATGGACTATTATGAGCGTTGAAGAAGCATTAACAAGATATAAAAATTTATGTAGCCAAGGACAAACAAATATGTTTACTATTGGCTATAAATATGGAGGAATGGGCTATATTGACCTATTAAATTGTGATTTAAAAAGTCATTTATTATTTTACAGTGTTGATGGCGGTTCTAACGACTATGATAGATGCTATAATGCAAACAATTTGATTACTAATGGGTCAACTCCTTATGACAAATTTTATTTTAGTGATTGGTTTTATAATGTGTAACAAAAAACAAAAAATTATTATTATTATTTTTTTCAAATAATAATGTTAATTTAATATATACAATATGGCAAAAACAAAAGGAGTTAAAAAACATTTTTTAAGAAAACAAAGAACAAGAAAGATGAAAGCTAAAGGTATGAAAAAAGTAGTAGCTAATTATCTTGGTAAAATATTAAATGATGTCCATTTAAGAACATACGGGCAAGAATTTGCTGATCCATCAGTTGTATCACAAATAATGTCGCATATACCTTCGGCAAAAACTGAATATAAAAATCGCCTAATTAATGCACTTGCCTTAAATACAAGGATTTTAGCTGAACAAAAAGCAGAAATAAAACGTTTAGAAATGTCGGGCATTAATGGTCCGTCGCGACGAACTCGTAGTGGTGCTAGACCAACCATAGACCCCACACTTTTAGCATTATATTTGGAAAGAGATTATACTGAACGGGCTATTATGTCAAACCAATACGCGTTACAACAACTACAAAACGAAAGTTCACGCCCAAGATTTATCCCTCGTCCAAGAGTTAACTATGCTGAATTGCTTAGACCAAAACCTGGATGGGACGATGAAAGAATGGTATATAGAGCACGTGAACGTGGACGAGAGGCTTACTATACTTAATGCATATACAAGTCAACATAGTAGCGTTCTAAATAAAGCAACACATTATATTTATCATCATCATTTAACTCGTTATAATTTTCATTATTTTTAATATATAATACAACTTTATTTGACTGTTTATTAATAGTTACATAAACATAGCTATGCGCAATTAAATTATTTGCTAAATCAGCAATACGCGCTTTATATGGAGTTTCGTCCATCATTAAAATATAATAATTAGTTTTTATATTAATTTACTAAATATTATACTTTATGCTTTTAAAAAAATTGTACTTAATAGTTTTTAGCATACTTGATTTTCTTTACATGACATTTATTGTCTCTACATTTTCTTGTTCCTTTTCTACATCTTTTGATTTTATGTGTTCTTTTCCACGATGATTTTCTATAACACCTTTTATCAGAATAGCAACGATGGCGAGTTGTTCTACAAAAATTTTTACTCATATTTATATAAATATATTAGAAAATAATAGAGTTAAATAGAGTAAAATAGAGTTATAATGTCCCTAACCCTAATAACTAAAATGTTCATCTAATATAGTTATAGGAGTTATAGGATTATTAGCTAAAATAGAATCACTTCCCAATGGATAATTATTTAATGTATTATAACGAGTTTCAGCGCAACAAGTAAATGGGGCTTCGCCTTTATAATGTAGACATGCGAGCGGTTTAGCATGAGAATCAGTTATTGTTATTTGTCTCATACTTTTTTTTGCATCATTAAAGTCTCCTCCTAAAATTATTAGTCTTGGATTCCATATAAATTTTATATTTTTTGCTTTCGCCATATCTTCTAAATTTCTTTGTGCTTCACTCAAGAACACTTTTATAGCAATATATAGGTTTGATTTTACCAAGCTTGGTTCATTTGGGGCTTGTATGTTAACTAAATTTACCCCCATTTCTGTATGAACACATAAAATAGGGCGCCCATAATTCTTTGACTCAATAGTGCCAAATAATCCCCTAAAACTTCTTCCCATATCTTCACCATAACAGGCAACAAATCTCCCTAATCTCTCATGATTCCATATTGTTAGAATTGTAGGATACATAGCGGACAGCTCAAATATACTAACAGCTATATCAACTTTAACAGAAAAAGCAACATAGCTATAGTTTCCAAATGTACCTCTTGAATAATATGACCCTTTAATTCCTATTGGAATATTTCCTTCTTCTTCAACAAGTTCAGTTTTATTTGCATCTGCAAGAGCTTCAAGGATTGATTGGTAACCCCCTTCAAACTTACTGTCTGAATTCAATGTTACTTTTGTTTCATCAGTTGTTATAACTCGAACTCTATCATTCGTTTCTTGAACATAAAAGGCATCCATGCGTTTTTTAAAAAAATGATAGACTATTGTTTTTATTGAATTTTTAAAGTATTCCCTTTTATCGGGACCGGCTTGTCTTTTCAATAAGAAAGCTTCAGTTCCATTTGGTATTTGTGGACCTGTATCAGCTTGCCAACTTGTATTAGCACTACCTATTGTAAAATCTCCAACAATGTCATCAAGCTTTACTTTTACCATTATAAATTTGTGGTCTGATGTTTGTGAATATGGACCAGTTGGTTCAGGAAGGTTATATAGCACTGTTCCATTGGCATTTTCAATTTTTCCATATACTAATCCCATGCTCTTACTATAAATTGTTCCATCTGAATATACATTATAACCATCGTCATTATCATTTACATCAAAATCTAGAGCCTTACATAATAAATTTTTTTTAGCTTCCATATTATTTTTTTTCTTTTCATAATAATTAGACATATGTGTAAAATATGGTTCTGGTAAATCAGCTAATCTTGAAAAGATGGTAACATATATGATCTACTTGACGATTTACTTGACGATTTACTTGACGATTTACTTGACGATTTACTTGACGAACTACTTGACGATCTGCTCCGCGATCTGCCTTGCGTTCTGTTATGCGTTCTCTCCTGTGTTCTGCCTTGCGAACTGCTCCCTGTTCTTGGTTGTGGCTTTTTCCGTGTTCTATCTGACAACATTATATTATATTATATACTATTATAATATAAACATTGTCTAACGGTAAGTATTACTAAATAGTGCTTTATAATAATCAAATGTAATAACACTCGAATCTACTAGCTCGCCATTAAAATTATAGTTTGACTTAAGTTCGCGTGTTATAATAGGTTTAATTAAACTATAACTGCTACATCCTATTATTATTCCATCACATTTGGCAATAAATGCTTTATAACTTATTAGCTTACTTAGTGCGTCATTTACTTTAACACTATTTGTTATTTCATTTTCTAATAAATTTAAACTAGCATAGACTATATTAAATGATTGACCTTTTAATAGCTTGCTAATCCATCCTATTTTATGTGTTAGCGATGACGATAGTATTAATAGTGTTTTATATTTATGTTTTTTAATATATAAACACATTGGAATAATTGGTTCAATAATTAATGTATTAGCTATTATAAAATTGTGTTTAATTAATATATCAAAAATGGAAGACGATGCACTAATACACATAATAATACATAGATCATATTTTTTTAAAGTTTGCTTTGACTGTAAATTAGACGTTAACAGTTTTAATGTATAATCTCTCAACATTTGTTTATTAACCTTAGAAAAATTAGGTAGGGCTAACTTAACTAAATTAAAATCTAAATGTTTAATTGCTCTAATTGAATGTATAAAAGTTTGTGCGCCTTTAGCACTATCAATTATTAACAATTTCATAATATAATAGACTAATATAATAGTCTAATATAATAGTCTAATATAATAGACTATTATAATAGTCTAAAAAATTAATTTAATAAATTAATACTTAAATAGTATTGGTTTATTACTAATAAATGGTCCAAAATTTTGATACACAAAATGATATATTACTAAATAAGCTATTATTATTTTACAAAAATACTGAACATTTTGATAAAATGATAAGTATTATTAATGGAACCTCTAAAATCTCTCTACGTATAGTGGATTGGTTTGTTACAAACTATTCAAAAAAGAATTATTGTGTTATTGAGAACGCAGAAACCAACGAACGATTCAAAGTTTATAATGATTATAAATTGAAACTTAAAGCGTATAGTAAGAAAAAATTTGATCCTTTTTGCAGATGGGATAGAATAAATGTTCCATATAAAGATACTATGTGCGTCCAAACCACATTAGGACAGCTTAATTTTTTTAAATGGACTATTGAAAATAAAATATTAGAATATATTGAAAATAATTATAGCACAATTGAAAATGATATGAATTTAAGAAATAGCTCAGCAAAAGTAAAAAATACATCTATTAATTCAAATACATCAATTGAAAGCTCCGACTCATATACTTCGACTAGCTCAAGTTCTTCAGATACATCTGTAATAAATAATTTAAATAAAACGCGAAAAAAACGCGAAGAGTTATCATCAAATGCCTCTAAAATTATACAAAAAGAATTTATAAGCACAACGTTAGTATTTAATTAAATTAATATGTTAAAATTAATATGTTAAAATTAATATGTTAAAATTAATATGTTAAAATTAATAAAATATAAAATTAATAATTTATTAATTAATTAGTTACTATGGGTGTTAATTACAGTATAAATAAAGTCAACTTTGAATACGTTCAAAATTATTGCAATTTTAAAAATGATAAATTATTACTCATTAATACATTAGCTTATTCGAAGCAAGATTGTTTAATCAAAAATACAATAACAGCGTCACAAGAAGAGGAGATTTTAAATAGCTATTTAAAGAAAAACAAAGCAATTATAATTTTAATATATGGAGAGAATTGTAGTGATAATAAAGTAATTGAAAAATATAATCAGCTTTATAAACTGGGGTTTACAAACTTATATGTGTATATTGGTGGGCTATTTGAATGGTTATTGTTGCAAGATATATATGGTGAAGATGAATTTCCAACCACATCTAAAATATATGACATATTGAACTACAAAGGTAAAAGTGTGTCAAAATAGTGTTAGCTATAAAAGCACTAAAAAAATTGAATATAACATTTTATATTTTATAATTTATATAATTTATAAGAAACTATATAGTACAAATATGTGTATTACACCAGTAAGCTCTAATAGCTCTAATAGCTCTGTAGAGTCTGTTATTGGTTATAATATGAATCTTAACAATACTATAGTTGCTACAAATACTTTAGCAAGTAGTCCACTACTATTATATAGTTGTAAGTATTGATATAGTTGTAAGTATTGCTCTAATAATATTAGTAAATATAGAAATATATATAGAGGATATAATCATTCATTTTGTAGTACTTATTGCCGTTCTAATTATTCACAAAAAATAGCTTTACTAGACTACAATTTAAATCATTATGAATTATGGTTATAAAAGTAACTGTGTTTTATAAAAATGGTGCTACTTAAACTTTACAAATAAGTTTTAATATACTTTTTTTATAATTGTAAATTATAATTATAATATAAATTATGAATATTGATAGTGTATTATTAGATTTAGAAGTAATTAGACAATTAAATGAAAACGATAAGCTGTCTGTAATAACTTTGATTGGGTCAACACGATTAGCTGTAGATAGTTGTAAATATACTTCAGCGTTCACACGATATTATTATAGTTACAATAGAGAAACTACAATTATTTATTTAGAAAACTTAACTGGAACTATAGAAAAAACAGCTGAATTTTTAATTAATGGAGATCATAGCGAAGAATGCGAAACTATGTACGCTGCTTTAATAAATGCGTTAAAAGGTTTAGAAAATTTAAAAATAACATACATAAGCGATTCAATAATAGTCGCAAAACTAACATTGCTAATTAATAAGTTTAAAGCTGTTGCAAAAAAATTAGACACTTGTTTAACAAATTGTGCCAACTTTATTAATGATTGTGAGTCATCTTCGAGTAGCAAAGGCACAACAACAAATAATGAAGATTAGAGCATTCAATTAGAGAGAATTAGATTTATTATATTAGTTTGTTTAGAACATTAACTCTAGGTATAATAATTTTAATTATTTTTAATTATTTATTTATTTTGGTTTTTTATTTAGTAAAAACAATCTATTTTTAAATTAATTATTTAATATTTAATTATTTAATATTTAATTTAATAAATAATTAATTTCTTTTATTTAAATTAAAATATTTAGATTATATATAAAATGATGGAACTCATGACACAACGCAAAGAAGAAGATATGCAGGGAGGCGGCAGAAGACGCAGAGGCCGTAAAGGAACCAGAAAAGGCTCCAGAAAAGCTAGAAGAGGCTCAAAGAAACGCACCGCTGGCAAATGGATAAGTCATGTTAAAAAGTATGCCAAAGATAATAACATGTCATTCAAAGATGCTATGAGTAGTTCCGAGTGCAAACGTTCATACAAAAAAATGTAAATTAAATTTTTAATAAAATAGTTTACTATATTATTTAAATGGCTTTAAATACTTTTTAAATAATATTATTTGCTTTAGCATAAAAAGTTTTATATTGAACGCCAGCGTTTAGCTGAACTACTTTTCCTTTTCTTTAGCGTAAAAGACCGCGTTTTTTTTGTGTTTTCAACAACTATTAGCCATTGTGGATCATAATTATATATTAATTTTAGACTATTATTTAAAGACTTTAAGCCCTGATTTAGTGGTGTTATAAGTGTTTCATTTATGCTAATTTTATAGTAATGTAATTTGGCTATTAATTTATTTAATTTGTGCACATAATATTCTATTACCATTAGTGGAGTAATAGTAATATCAGCTGGAATATGTTTAGCACACTCATCATTTTCCCATACTTCATTAAATGTGCGTGTGTCGTCTTCATTTGCTATTTCTTCTATTAAGTCTTCATCTATTATAATATCTAACACAGACCTTACTGGTTCCTCTATAGTAGCTTCTAGTCTACTTCTAGCATATAATAATATTTTAATCATAATATTTAAAACATCTTGAATACATATTACTGCTTTATAAGAAGGCAATAGCACATCATTTATAAGGGCATGAATTTTAGATGCTTTTCTAGGCAAATCACCGTCTCTATTTAATCTAAACTTATTCATTAAAAAACCATAATCTATTACAAAAAAATTGTTACCAAGCAAGTCTGTTTTAAACGCAGTTATTCGGATACTTTCCATAATTCTGTCTCTAACTCCATCTTCTCGTTGCTCAACAAACTCTCTCATAATGGTTCTAATAAAATCTAACGCGTCGGCATATTCCATATGCTGTTTAGCGCTATAAATTTGCCCAAATAAATCTGGTTCCCATATGTCTTTATACATTAATCCATAGTTGTATCTATGACGTAATGTTGAATGTGGGTCTCGTGATGGCCTAGGTTTTGCCCTATTTATAGGATTTATTAAAATAGGGGGTTGTCTTAATGCCATATTATATATATAATGTTATAATAAACTTTTTTTACAAAGAAATAAAAAAAAAAATATTTAGATTATTAGTACTTATGGTAAATCAGGAATACTAATTCTAAAGTATGGTCTATCGTTATCAAACACAGTATTTTGTGGAGCAACAGTTCGGATTAAATCGACACTATATAAAGTTCTAATTTTGTTAGTTATATGTGCCAAATCACTATTTATGGCATCTAATAGTTCGCGCAGTACACTAATTCTGTAAGTGGCCAAATATTCAAGTGACCTGTTTAATTCTAAAATATAATATGTTAATACATCATATACATGAACATTTGTTACTTCAGGAATATTGAGCGGTTTATCTTCGGGTTGTACATCATAATATCCAGCAAAATCCCATAATTCATTTTTATATTTTTGCTGTCCTACTTCAGTATCATGCCATACATCTCTAAAGCGTTGTAATTCTCCTTTCATATTTGGTTCATCGTGTTCAATAGGAAAATGTCTAATGTTAGTAGCATATGTAGTCCTATAAAAGACAGGTCGATGCTTACGAGCACTAACAATGCTATAATAAGTAATCATTATTTTTGTAGTATGCTTTATTGCCCAATATGCTTTATATGCATTTATAAGAGGGTCAAAAATAATATTTTTGATTTTTTTTGTTATAAACGCATTATAGGATTTAAATTTTTTTGTTTTGCTAGCATTAACACTAGCAACGCCCTTAGTATAGTTAGAAGTTCCACTATAACTTCCACGAGTTGTTAATTTTTGTCCGGTTAGCTCTAAAGCATTACTCAAAAAATCAAAATCTATTATAAAAAATTTTCGCGTAGTCAATACTTGTTGTAGTTCATAATCAGATATACGTGACAAAATATAGTCATCATTTCTTCGCTTTTTAGTAATTTTTATAAAATTGGCAAATAATGTTTGTAAAAAGTGCTTAGGGTAGTCTACAAGTTCAACATCTTTTTTTAAACTATATATGCTATCTACTAAGTCTGTTTCTGTATGCGTGCCCATTACTTTTACTAATGGATAATTATATTGGTAACCTCTAGGCACATCTTGTTGAAACGGATAATTATAAACGGGTAATGGTGTTATTTGAAATGGTTGTTTTGGTTGTTCTGCTAGTTCTTTTAGCGCCAATTCTTTTTGTGTTATAGCGTCTTCAACACTTTGTCTAGGTAAATTGGAAAATATATTTTTTAATGTAGCTTGTTTTTGTTGATTAGTAAGAGTGCCTAATTTTTGTTTAAGCAAAAAAGGAACTATGTCTCCTTTTCCTTTTGCTTTAAAATTCGCTTTCGCTTTCGCTTTAACATTCGCCCTTTTTCTTTTTCTTGTTAAATGTTTCTTTTTTAGAGGCATAGCTATTATATTAGTATAACATTAATAATATTTTTGCTTGAAAAAAATATGAAAGTTATAAATATTTTTGTTGTATATTTAAACATACATGTTTTGCTCTATTTTTAAATATTCGCATACTTTATCATCATTCCATATTCTATCTAATGGAACTAATGGTATCCATTTACAAGTATTTTCACTAATATCTTGTGATATTTTTCTAATAGATAACATATGATTAGCAAATTTTGTATCTAAATAACTTAATAACGATTTTGCTTCTTCTTCATTATTTACACGAAATGATATATAACTATCTGTATAAATTTCGTTGGGTTTACCAATAAATTTAGCACCAAAATTTGGATTTTTTCCATTCGCTCTTGCTGTTATCACCTTCCAAAAAGTATTTTTTTCATTAAATTCATAAGTATCAATATATTTACATCTATCTTTTGATTTTTGTAATGATACATAACATTTAACTTTTCCATTATTTTCTAGCCTTGTGTCATTTGTTCTATATTTAAAATAACCCGATGAGCAATATATATTTATAATACTTTCCATAAGTATAACAATATCAATAATTTTATGATATTTTGGTTTAATAATACAATCATATTTATTCAAATCATAGGGAACGTTATTAAATAAGCAAAGTCCATTATATGACCTATCTTTTAAGAAATAATTAACACCACCTTCAATATCAATATTCTTACCGAACCATTTAGTAGCATCATCTTCGTGTTGAATAAATACAATGTCCTTTCTTTTTATCATAAAGTCTCTAAATTTATCTAATCCTTTTCCTCCAATAAACCATCTTGAGGGTACAACAAATAATAATAACTTATTGCTAATATATTTTTCAATAAATTTATCATATAGAGGTTTAGTATCGGGTTTTGATGGATCGGTAGAATATGGCGGATTACCAATAACAGCATCAAATCCACTAATACTCCATTGTTTTGTAATATCCACTTTTAATGTATCTCCTGTATATTCATTAAAACTATAATCTATATCTAACTCACCTCCTGCGCAATAATAGTAATTTTGTACGTGGCATTTTAACAATTCTGTTGTAATAAATACATTTAATGTTGTTAAATCAGCATAATAAATACATTGCGTCATAATTACTTTACACCTTTCAATATTATCAGGATATTTTGCTTCTAGACCTTTATAAAATCTATCAAATATACCTAATACAAAGTTGCCTTTTCCGCAACAAGGTTCGAAAACCTTATTTGGACTAGTCCAAAACTCTAGTGGAATAGTATCTAACATTTCATCTACTAATTTAACAGGTGTTGGAACTTCGGCGTTGTCCTTTTTCTCATTTGGTGTTGGAATAAAATGTTTTGCAATGAGTTGTCGCAACTTTAACGGACTACAATTATTTCTATTATAAATTTCACGGATGTTATCAACAATTTCTCCATTATTATCAATAATATTTGTCATTATATTTACAAACATAGTATAATTATTTTTATTAATTTCAATTTTTCTATTTTTTAAAATATTAATAACTAACTCTTTTGTTTTTTCATTTACAAGTATTTCTACAAAGCTATATATGTTATATGACCTCGATAACAATGCTAATAAAGGAAATAAGAAAGTTTTACATAACTCGTATGTTTGATTAATCAAACGTTCAAGTTTTATTTGTTCTTCTTCCTTTTTTTTGATTTCATCATCATCATCCTTTTTATCGCTTTTCTTGTCTTGACCATCAATCTCTTTTTTTTCTTTATCTCCCTTAGGACAATCTTTATTTTCTCCTTCAAGCTCTTTATTAATCTCTCGTTTTTCACAATTCTTATTTTGAAAATTATCTTTTATAATACTACGCAACTCATCATCGCATTTTATATCTTCCAAAATATGCGTATCATCAATTTCTTTCATCATAGCTTCGGCTTCTTTTTGATAATAAGACATTATGTCGATTGATTTCATAGCTCCATTATTAATTTCTTGAGGATTAAATAAGAATATATTATGTTCTAATAAATAACATAATATTTCAGCTCTTGTTTTTTGTGTTTTTGTATAATTTTTATGTTTTTGGATTAAAGTAAGCAAATATAAATAAGTTCTTTGAATATTCATATCAACATTTATTCCAATGGTTTTACCATCTGCTTCTGTTAAAGCTCGTGAATAACGCTGATTTTGGTTGTCTAAATTGTGCCCATCATCTAATGAAAATGTGACATCGCAATATTTATATGTAATACCAACACCACCTTTCCCCCCCAACAATAAAATACATCCCTTTTTTTTCTCTTTTTTTGTATTATTCATAATTGTTTCCAAATAGCTATTATATTCTTCTTTAATATTTCCAGAATCCTCGCAACCATTTGAAAACTCAATATTATAATCACTCCACAAATTATGTTCCTTAAGGAACTTTATTAATGCTTTTTGTAATAATCCGATTGTACTGTTTCCTGTATGAGTAGGCAAATACATAATAAATAATAATGGATTTGCAATTGTTGATTTTCGTGATCCACGACTTGACTGTGTATGTTCGATTTGTTTCATAATTGAATTTCTCATTTTATCAGATGAAATTAAGTAGTCAAAATAATCTTTCAATATTTCTATTCCATCGCTAGTTTTACATATATCAAATTCGTCAGTATATTCAACTTGCTTTTTTTTATTAATAGTTTCTCTTAATGCTAATAATGATGCACAACTAAAACCATAATTAGTTTTATGTTCTCTATTATAAGCAATTATCTTATTTACCAATGTTTGAGGAATTGAATGCTTCATTAACACTTGAGTAGGATGTTTAGAATAATCCTTGTTTAAAGTCTCGTTTACTAAGCATACTATAAATGTATTTCCATGACGAGCAACCATAGTACTAATAATATTATTTCTATTTTCTTCACTCAAATTTGTGTTCATTAGTTCTTTCATATATGCTTCATCTTCTATCTCCCATTCATATACTTGAGAACTAGGAATTTTATAATATTGTTTTGTTTTATTAGCTGTCCCTGACGCAAATATATTTAATTTAATGTTTTTGCAAATTTCTTCAACATCACTATTCACATCCAAAATGTCCGCTTTTGTTTTGTCTGTTGATGACCCTTGATGCGACTCGTCTGTAATAATAGCATCAAATCCCAATTTTTTTAATAACTCTTTCTTCTTTTTATCGTCTGCTTTATTTTTGCCATCCGTTTTAAGATATTGAACACTGCAAAATACAATACCATTAAATGTTTCATCAATGCTATTAAACTGTTCTTGTGTCTTATAATTAATATTTTTGAAATCAATCCACGTTTCTAAATCGTTAATGAAACTATTTATAGTTGCTGGAACAGAGGTCATAATAAGAATTTTTTTGTAACCTTGTTCTAATAGAAACTTACAAATAAGTAATAACGAAATGCTTTTACCACTTCTCGGTTTATGAGCAAGACAGAACATTTTTTTATTTTCTGAAAATGACTTAATAAATTTTAACAATGTAATTTGCTGATGTAATTTTTTTGTTAATTGTTGTTTTGGTGATAGTAAATATTCAGTATTTATGAATTCAATAAAGTCATCAATACTTAATACATTATTTGAAAATCTCTCAATAAATACACTTAATGCTTTAATAATATCGTCTTCATCAAATAGTAGTCCATTTTCAATAATTTTATCATGTAACTGTTTATCAATATTTAGCTTATTATGATATTTATGATTAATAACAACTTCTTTATTTTTAACAAATAGACCAATTTTGTAGTCTTTTGCTAACTTTTGCTTTGTTATTGTGTTGTCTATTTTTGATACATCAGTTTCACTATGTTTTTTTCTATATTTAATTGAAAATGGAATAGTTGTACAACCTTGTTTAATAGTTAAATCGACAATATTGTTACCTCCACCATCAATAGCTAGTTTTAACAACACATTAATATTTTTTACTGGAATTAAATTTTGTAACTGTCCTTCAAGTATTTCACTATAATTTAAACCTTGAACACACTTTACAGCAATAAGAATTAGACAAAGACTTTCGTAAATCCACCCTTGTCTTCGTTCATCTACTACTTCTGTGTTTTCCATCATAATTAAATCAAAC
>Ga0194129_10001925_pt1 | contig 32517 bp, 33 predicted proteins | sample TA2KigCa35mmetaG_FD_150862 | JGI IMG/M metagenome (GOLD analysis project Ga0194129, IMG submission 150862) | Freshwater microbial communities from Lake Tanganyika, Tanzania - TA2015038 Kigoma Deep Cast 35m | ecosystem: Environmental > Aquatic > Freshwater > Lake | place: Tanzania: Lake...
TTTACCAGTTTTTGATGGCACATCGTTCATCGGAGTTGTCAGTATAATTGATATTGTTAAGGAAACTATTGATGAGCAAAAAAATATAATAGAAGAACTACATAATTATATCTACTCTGCCCAGTAAGTGTATAGCCATCTGCCTGATTGAAATTTGTATCATTGAGGTGTTAATTTGAAAATCTTTTTTGGCTCAGTATTTATGTTTTCCTGTTGTCCAATTCCTTTTTCCCAAATATTTTTCCCCAGATTCTATCGCCTCTTTTTCTAGCTCTGTTCCCATTGAGTCATTCCATCTATTTAAATACCCAAATAAGGCGATGACGCCAGTAATCTCTACAATTTCGCCATCATCCCAATACTGCCTGAGATTCTCCGCAATTCTATTATCCACCGCATTTGGGGTGATTGAGCTAGCAATAGCAAATTCTAATGCAGCTCTTTCAGGCTCTGAAAAGGCTTTATATGTTCTAAATTCCCATATGTTATTTATTTTTTCCTCCTCTGCACCATATCTTTCAGCTGCTCTAATGGTATGTGCCTGGCAATATTTACAACCTGCGGAATGGCTACTGATGTAACCAATCAGCCGTTTAAGTGAACTGGTGACAGATCCTTTATTTGTCATGATTGCTTTGTTAAGTGCAATGAATGCGATTGCAATTTCTGGGCGGTGATACATTGTCATTACACTATTTGGACAAAATCCGAGGGTTTCATTAAAAAATTGAATTAATTCAATAAATACTTGGTTTTTATTTTCTTTTGAGGGGGATACTAGTGGTCTTTTCATATGCTTTTAATTATTTTCTTTAAAAAACTAATTATGCCCTAATATCCAAAATTTTTTTGATGTTGTCTCCGGTCTAGTGACAAAAAAAAATAATATTATATATTTAATAAAAAAATGAAAAAATATTACTTCCTCTTGCCACTAGTAATAATTTATTTCCATGCGGTAGGGCAAACCCCGGAAATGAATCTAAAAGCACTTGGTATTGAACTACCCGAACAGTCAGCACCAATTGCTAATTATGTAAATTATGTGCAAACAGGCAATCTGATCTATTTTTCAGGATCAGGTCCTAGAGTAGAAGATCAAGGGTATATCAAAGGGAAACTTGGAAAAGACTTAACAGTTCAGCAAGGTGTTGAGGCAGCACGTATGACAGCAATAAATTTGATTGCAAATTTAAAGAATGCTATTGGGGATTTAAGTAAAGTAAAAAAAATAATCAAGGTTTTAGGAATGGTGAACTGTTCTGAAAATTTTACAGAGCAGCCCGCCGTACTAAACGGATTTTCTGATTTAATGGTGCAAGTATTTGGCGAAAAAGGTAGACATGCCCGATCTGCGGTAGGAATGAACGCGCTACCAATGAATATGGCAGTAGAAATTGAAATGATTGTTGAAGTAGAGGAAAAATGAATTATGCTGATGATCTAATTCACTCGTGCGAATGATTTCATAGAATAAGATTCATAATTTATTTCTTTTAGTCGTGAAACTTGCAAAATAAGCCTTGTAATCAAAATCTCTCGGTGCTCTTTATTGCTATTTAATTTTTTTAATGATGTCCATTTTTGACTTCTCTGATAGTTCAAATATGAAAACTTCATTATGTTCAATAGATATTTTAAATATATTCTCAAGTGGAATTTTTAATAGATAAGACCACACACATCTTATTACACCTGCATGAGTAATTATTAACACTTTTTTATATGGTTGTAATCTTAGTATATCAAAAAATATTTTCACTCGATTAAAAAGTTCCATTAGATTTTCTCCATTAGGAGTTTTTATATTGATAAAATCTGCCATCCAATAATTTAAGTCAGATTGATCAAGGTCATTCCATTTTTTATTTTCCCAATCACCAAAATTCATTTCTTTAAGAGAGCAATCAAAGATGACTTTTTGTAAACTAAGAGCTGATGCTAGCTTTTTACATCGTTGTAAGGGACTGCTATAGACAGCATCAAATTTTTTTGGTAATTTTTTTCTTAAACGATTCACCTCATTTAAAAAGGTAGGTGCTAATGGGACATCGACCTGCCCATAACATATTTCTTTACCAACCGCTACCTTTGTGTGACGAATTACGTATACCTCCATATGGCAACATATGTTAAAAGGCAAACACATTCACCTAGTTGTTCTACCGCTCCAAGGCAATCGCCGGTATATCCATCAATCCATTTTTTTATGTAGTATCTTGAATAAAAATTTAGGAATATTAATGGGATTATCACAAGCATAAATTGCCAATTAATACTGGATAAAGCAAATAAGGGGGCTACCCCAAAAAAATATGCAAAAAGTATCTCTTTGCTTTTGTATTCTTTTGCGACTGGTTTTGCTTTACTATTTTCATCCTCTCTAACATATTGTGACGTGAAAACAATATTTATAGCTGTTAGTCTTGCTAAGGAATGATATGATACAAAGATCAAAGCTATTAATTGGTAATTTTCATTATTGGTTTTCAAAAAAATATTACTTAGCGATAAATACTTTATTAGTAGTGTAAAAATCAATCCAATCACACCGAATGCTCCTATTCGGCTGTCTTTCATTATTTCCAATATTTTTGCTTTTGTCCAGCCTCCTCCAAAGCCGTCAGCCACATCTGCTAAGCCATCCTCGTGGAAGGCCCCAGTGACAAGTATACCCGCTAAAATTGATAATAATACAGCCGTATTAGCATCAAACATCCGTGAACTTACCCAAAATGTAAGAAAGGATATTATTCCCACTATCCACCCGATCAAGGGAAAGTATCTTGTTGCTTTATTTATATAAGTAGGTGAGTGGTCAATATTCCTTGGGCAGGGTATCCTTGTGTAAAACATTAATGCAGTAAAAAATATTTTTAATTCTTCTTTCACTTAGAACTTATTTATGCTATTTTTAAATCTAGCTTTTTAGCAATTTTCTGTTTTTATAAAACCAATAAAGATGAATTATAATAATTGCCACATTTACAATGATCTGGGGCTTTAATGCTAAACCAACTCCATATATTAACCAAATAATTGCTCCCATGGTATTAACCAGCCTTAAGCGTGTGATGTCATTAATTAAAAATGAGCCTAATACAAACCCCGTTCCGATATATCCAATTAAATCCCAATTCATACTTATTATTTTATTATTTGACTTGTTCAAGCAGCTTAATTTTTGTTACTAACACCTGCACTTTTAAAACTTGCCATATCATTCAAAAATGCAACTGCATTTTTGATTACTGGGTAAGCAAGTGCGCAACCTGTTCCTTCACCTAATCGCAGTTGTAATTTTAGAATTGGGTCTGCTTTCAAAAATTTTAATAAAGCTTTATGCCCATGCTCATCACTTTGATGACAAAATAAGGCGGTGCTAATAATTTTTGGATTTATTTTAAAAGCAACTAGGAAGGCGCTACTAGCAATAAAGCCATCGACTAAAATCAGCATATTTTTTTCATATGCAGCAAGCATGGCCCCACACATTTGCGCAATCTCAAAGCCTCCAAAGGTTTTAAGGATGCTTGTTGGCTTATTAATTGTTCCATGAAAGGCTTGAGCCTTTTTGAGTATTGCTATTTTTCTTTTAAGTTGAGCTTTATTTAGTCCCGTCCCTCGACCAGCACACTTTTCTATGGGGGTATTACATAAGTAACTCATTAACATAGTAGCACTGGAGGTATTTCCAATACCCATTTCTCCAAAGCCAACTATATTACACCCGCCCTGAAAAATCTTTTCGATAATTTCACCTCCTCTTTTTAAGCAGAGGTTTAACTGCGCTGTTGACATTGCTTTTTGACATAAGAAACTTTTTGTTCCGTTGCCAATTTTTGAATTAATAAGATTTTTATTTTTTTTGAAGTTAAAGTTGACACCGGCATCTACAACTTTTAGACTTATATTATTCTCGCGTGAAAAAACATTAATTGCTGCCCCCCCATTCAAAAAATTCATTACCATTTGATAAGTAACTTCTTGAGGGTAGTTACTGACACCTTCTTTTGCAATGCCGTGGTCTCCTGCAAAAACAATAATTGTTGGTTTTTCCAGCTTAGGCTTATCTGTTTTTTGAACCAAGCCAATTTTTAAAGCTATATTTTCGAGAAATCCTAACGATCCTGGAGGTTTAGTCTTTAAGTCAATGATCTCCTGCAATTCATTTTTAAGCATATTCAACTCCCTCAATCTTAAATATAGGCAGCCTTCGTTGTATCAAATAGTATCCTCCGAATAAGATACCTGAGTAGAAGAGGTCACCTGCTAAAGTATTAGTCAGAAAGGGTATACCCGCAGCATAGCAACTCATCAAACCATCAAAATTTTGGGGATATAAACGGGAACCAATCCATACACCAAAATTGGAAATAATAAAGAAAATTGCAGATGACGATAATGCACCTTTCGCTACTTTTTGGAAACTTATTTTTTTGAAGATGAATATTCCGGTTAGTGTGATGCAAAGGTAACTTCCGTATTGCCAGTAAAAACCATCGTAAAACCAAGTAAAGCCAGTATTATTTTGCGAAAAAATAAGATTATTTATAAAGAGATCGCTTAGCCAAGTAGCTGCTATCGGGATAAGGAAGGCCTTCCATTTCTTATCAAAATGCGCAGCACCAAAAAGTCCGATTGCACCAAGAGGAGAGAAGTTTTGAAAATGGGGTATGATGCGTGTAAAGGCAGCTAGAAAAACAATTCCCAATAAAAGACCGAATTGTATTTTAATTTTATTTTTCATGTTTTTTCTAAATGGTTATATTACAAATATAGAAATTAATTACGCTATCTACATGTTTATTTACTAAACGCAGTTATGATAAATGTCAAAAATTGAGTGATCTTACCAGCGCGTTGCACTATTTGTGATTTTATTGTTCTTGTTAAAAATAGCAGGTATGGGTAACGTGTGGGTAATTAGAAAACGTTGCCAGATTATTGCAACACTTTCTCTTACTTCTCCCTGATCTCAACCTTCGCCAGTAGTGTTGTTCTCGGATCTGCAAGTAGAGCTACCGGTTTTTGGTCTACTTTTAATTTATAAGTTGAGGTTTTATTACTGATATCGAATACTACTATCTTTTTACTATTTGCTTCAATTATTTCAATTTCTAAGGGCGCCTCAAAATAAAAATCCGTGGGCTGCTTTTGATTAATGGTGATATCTAGTTGTGACGTAGCACTATCATACTGCCATGCTATTTGCAAGTTCAATATTTCTGGGCGATGTAGCCACTGGTTCCGAAAGGTGTTGAGCGGTTTTTTTGTAAATTTTTGAATGGCCTCAAAAAAATCATCTGTTGTTGCATTTTTGTTATAAAACTTAAGATAGTAAGAACGTATCCCCTCTTTAAATGCTTCATGTCCTATCTTTTCACGAAGCATATGTAAAACCCAAGCCCCTTTTTGATAAGTCATATCATTGACAACGGGTCCCTCCTCGGCAGTACGATTATCAATGATTTTGTAGTTAGAGTCCTTATTATAGAAATTAAAAATGCGGTTTCGTGCTTTTTTTAATTCATCAACATATACGCTTGCACCGTAGGCGTATTCTTGAAAAAGTATTGTGAAATATGTCGCAAATCCCTCGCTAAGCCATGCGTCATCCCAAGTAGATTCAGTGACTGCATTGCCAAACCATTGATGTGCAATTTCATGGATTACAACGTTACGGAGTCGTACATCTTGTTTTCCATTAATAAGGTTTTCGCCATAGAAAATCGCAGACGCTGTTTCCATTCCTCCCCCAACGCTTGGGGACTGAATATTAGCGAGTTTTTCAAAGGCAAAGGGGCCAACGTAATTTGAGTAAAAGCCAAGTACTTCTTTGGTAGGACTGGCAAAATCATAAAAACCTTTTTCTCGATCTTGTGGATATACCCAGGTCTGAATTTGCTTTCCCATGAATTCATCTACATATTGCACGGCAAATTTGGCTACGCCCAATACATATAACCACGATGATATCGGCACGGATTGTTTCCAGTGAGTGCGCTTTTGATTTGGGTTGATAATTGATTCTTCCACAAGTAATCCATTCGATATTACTTGATAGTGTGAAGGAGCTGTGATAACAAACTCATTAGTGGCTTTATCATAAGGATGATCTACCGTGGGCAGCCAGTGTCTGGTTCTATTTGGCCAGTTTTCATTAAAAAAGCTTCTTTCACCATGCTTGGTATTCCCAATACGAAGTCCATCTGCTGGGATACCACGATAGTTAATTATAAATGTTGCGACGGCATTTTTTTGAAATGATTGAGGAAGGTCGATAAAAAGCGCATTTTTCTCGTGTTGAAAAGAAATGGGATTATTTTCAAAAAAAATGCTTTCTACCAACATCCCTTTATCTTCTAATTCAGCAGAGCGGTTGATTAAGTCAAAACGTAATCTTTTAGTATTCTCCGTATTAAAAAGTACAACTACTGATGTTTGTCCAATTATTTCATCTGTTGCATCAGATAGGGTTAGTTGGAATTTATAATGTAAAATATCAAGCGAGTAGTTTCTTGGATAATTATCGGCATGGCAAATAGTAGACACTATAAGTGCAAAAAGTGATAAAAAATTTTGTAGATATTTCATGGAAGTATTGTAATCTTTTTCAAATAGTAGCCATTTGCGTCAACAATTGGGGGTGTAGCGCTTTGTATTTTAATCCCCTCTTTTTCGATAGTGTGCCTGCCTTTACCATTCGAAGTAGTGATTTCCAGCGGTAGTGGCATAAAGAAGTTATTTAGTTTTATCGTATACTGCTGAAAGCCGGTTTCCTTGATGCTAAAATCCAGTATATCGGTGGTTCGCATATAAAAATCGAAGAACGGCTTAAGATCTTTCTCCGCAGCTTTGCTGAAAAGCTTTTCAACATCGTTTGTGGTAACGAAATTATCATAGGTATAAGCTGGATCTACAGCAAGCTTCTTGAGCGTAGGCAAGAAAATATCGTCTCCAATAAGAAAGCGTAGGCTATGCATAAAGAACGACCCCTTTGTATAAATGTCTGTAAAAGCATAAGTTTCGTCTTCGGATAGTTCTTCACCACCCACCATTGGCTTTTTATATTTAATAGATCTTCTGTGCCCACTAATTATTTTATCGTAAGCAGCTTGCCCACCCAATTCGTAATGTGCCAGTGCTTCTGCGTAGGTTCCAATACCTTCCTGTATCCACATGTGTGCCCAATCCTTATTGGTTACTTTGTTCGCCCACCATTCGTGGGCATATTCATGGAAAAGATTGTCGGAGTAATCGTTATTTCCAACTCGGGTGTAAACAAACTTATTTTGAAACGTAATATTTGTTTGATGTTCCATTCCAGAATTAGGTACTTCACAAATCCCAATTTTTTCTTTAGCCCAAGGGTATTCACCAAAGTACTTTTCAAGTATATGTGTATCTCGTGCTTTGAGTTCTATCAGTTTATCAGCTTCTTTTACGTCTTCTTCTAGAACATAGAACACAATCGGCACAACATTATTGTTGATTGTTGTAAAATCTTTTTGTACAACTTTATACTTGCCAATATTGAAAAGAACACAATAGTTACTAATGGTATAATTAGTTTTCCAGTGATAAGTAGCTGTTTTTTTACGCTTTGTTATTTTTTGTAGTAAACCTGGCCCTGAAACTACCAGTGTATCTGGAATTGTTATGTACATATCTACTCCTTCGTTAGGTTCGTCACTGGGATGATCTTTACAAGGAAAATAAATACGCCCGCCTTCTTTTTGACAATTAATAGCAATCCAGGGATTACCGCTTCTGTCTTTTGTCCAGGTAAAACCTCCATTCCAGGGAGGTCTTACCGCCACAGGGGGCTGACCACTATAATTAACACGAATGGTAAGGCGTCCCTCTTGAAATCCTTTATCCGAATAGATGAAAAGCTTATGGTCAACATGATTAAATGGGTATACTTTGCTATTTACAGTAATGGATGATACCTGATAGAGATTAATAAGGTCTAGTAACAGCGTATCAGTTTTTGTAGCAAGAATAACATCGACATCCGTAAAACCGCTTATATACTCTTTTGAAACATCAATAGATAGCGAAAGTGAATAATGTCTAATATCCATATTTGCCTGAAGCGGATTAAGCTTCCCTCCAGAAGACAACTTACTTATATCTCGATCTTGCCCATTCACTAAAAAAGTCATGCAGGTTAGTACTAGGCTGCTTAATACTTTGAATGATGCAGCGTTAATTTGGGTAAAATGCATTTTTTTGAGTTAGCTAAAATTTAATGACATATTGAAATTGGCGGTACTAGGCTTTGGAATTGAAAATTAGCTGAATTCTCTTGTAATGGCTTATGAATTTCCAATTTTTTGGCTTTGCGGTTGGGAGCATCAACTTTTAATGACCCTATCCTAGCGCAGTGCAAAAAATAATACCAATTGGGGGGGCTAGTAATATATTTTTCTATTTGATTTTAGTATATTTATCTCATCTGCCAATGATTTTTATAACAAGGCGTGTTTTGATCAAAAGCACTCTAAGAAATGAACGAATTGGCTTTTTTAAAACCAAAATGAATAACACATGAGAAAATCAGTCCAAAAACTGGTTCAATTTATGCTACTTCTGTTGATACCCTCCATCGGGTTCAGTCAGTACACCGTTACTGGAAAAGTAACAGGCGAGAGCAAGCAAGAACCCGTTTCCAATGTAAGTGTAGTCATTAAGGGTACGCGAGTTGGTACAGTTACCGACGCACAGGGACAATTCAGTATTGATATTCCCGGCTCAAAATCTGCAACACTTGTATTTTCCTTAGTGGGTTTTGTATCGCAGAGTGTAAATGTATCGCGAGGTGCCGCTCCCTTGGAGTTATCAATGAAAACCGATGTGCTAAATCTGACTGAAGTAGTGGTAACCGGTCTGGCTACCTCCGTGAAGCGAAGTAACCTAGCCAACGCCGTTACTTCTATTAGTGCAAAAGAGCTTACAGGTACTACTCAAATTCAAACCACGGACGGGGCATTATACAGTAAGGTACCTGGCGCTAACATTCGTATGAACGGTGGCGCACCAGGCGGTGGTATGTCGATTCAATTACGTGGTGTTTCATCACTGGTTGGAGCTTCACAGCCGCTCATCATTTTAGACGGAGTATACATTAATAACTCTTTCCAGCGTTCAGGCAGAGCCAGTATTACGCAGGCCGGTGGCGCCAACCAAGATGATGGTTCTAACCGCCTTGCGGATATCAACCCCAACGATATTCAAAACATTGAAGTTTTGAAAGGTCCCTCCGCAGCTGCTATTTATGGAACCAGAGCAAATGCGGGGGTAATTATTATTACCACAAAAAAAGGTGCTAACGGAAAAACCAATATCAGCTTTGGTCAGGATTTTGGTGTCGGTAGTCCGCTTCGTTTGATTGGAACTGATAATTGGAGTGTTGATAAGATTAACTTCTTCTTCACTAATCCTGTCAAGCGTGCAACCGAATTAGTGCGATTTCAGCAAGCACAGACTACAGGGCAGATTTTTGATTTTGAAGATTTATTTTATGGCAACACTTCAGCACTTTCAAATACACGTCTTAGCGCTAGTGGGGGTAATGACAAAACCAAGTTTTTCGTAGGAGGGGTACTCACTAATGAGGAAGGTATTATTAGAAGAACAGGCTTTGAGCGTTATTCAATACGTGCCAATATTGATCACAAACTCAGTAAGCGTATTAGCTTTTCAATTAATTCAAACTTTATTCGTAGTAATACCGATCGTGGTTTCACTGGCAACCAGAACAACACTGGTGCCTCGATAGGATATAACATCGCTTACATTCCCAACTACTACGATCTGCGTCCCAACTCAGCTGGTCTTTATCCTGATCTAGATTATGGCGGACCACGCGAAAATCCCCTTGCGGTTACTGATAAAGCAACCAATAATTCATTGGTCAATCGTTTTATTCAGTCGGCTACTTTTAATTGGCAAATCATTGATCGCGACAACTCATCTCTGAAGTTTCAGATGACAGGCGGCTTAGACTTTGTTCAAAATTCAACGCTGATTCATTTACCGGAGGATCTTCAATTTCAACGGGCACAGGCCAACCCCGGAGATGTATTACATGGCCGTCAGGAAGCATTTAACAAAAACTTCCAAGCCGCGTTGGTACACAACACCACTTTCCGCAATATCAATTTCACTACACAGGCCGGTATTGTACGCTTAGAGTTTGATAACAGCGCATTCTTTATGCGTGGCCGAGGTTTAGCACCCGGACAGAGGAATGTGCAACAGGCTACTGTACAGCAAGTTGAGCAGCAGTTCCAGAGTAAAATACAGGAGGCAGGTATTTTTGCACAGGAAGAAGTGAATTGGGATGATAAGGTGGTTGGTACAGTAGGTATTCGATTAGACAAGTCGACATTGAATGGAGATATTGACAAGCTTTATGCTTTCCCCAAGGCTTCACTGGCAGTAAATCTTACCAATTTTGATTTTTGGAAATTTAAATCCATCAGTCAGTTAAAACCCCGTGTAGCATATGGTGAAACGGCAGGTCCTGTTGGTTTTGGGGCAACCTTTACGCCTCTGGGCGGGACCAATACTGGCGGGTTGCTTGGCTCTGTGGTTTCAACGCAAATTGGAAATACAGCGATTCGTCCAGAAACAGCAAAAGAGCTTGAGTTTGGTTTAGATGCAGGTTTTTTCAATAACCGCGTTTCTTTGGAAGCCACCTATTACATCAAGCGTACTAGCAATAATATTCAAAATTTGAATCTTTCTCCTGCTGCCGGTGTATCATCTACTCCAAGCAATGAGGCAGAACTTGAAAATAAGGGTATTGAACTCTCACTGGGGGCTACTGTGGTGCAAAACAAAAATTTGCGTTGGTTTTCACGTGTAATGTGGTGGAAAAATGATGTAGTGGTAACTAAACTAGGCATCCCCTCTTATCTTACTGGTGCTTTTGGTTCAGGTTTGGGAACCTTCCTTATCAAGCAAGGGATGAGTCCTCTTACTATCGTAGGTACACCTGCGGTTTCCACTGGAGTATTTACCGAATGGGGTGAAAATAATCCGAATTTTACCATGTCGTGGTTTAATACCTTCACTTTCCTCAAGCATTTTGATTTTAGTATGATGTGGGAGTGGAGAAACGGTGGTGAAAACATTAACCTTACCAGCTTTTTAACTGACTTGGGTGGTACTACCAAGGGATGGTTTAATGATGATGATAAAGACGGTATTCCCAACGGGCGTCAGCGCCCTCCGGCACCTTATAATAATGCAGGTCGCTGGGTACAAGATGCTAGCTTCATTAAGATGCGTGAGGTGGGTCTATATTACAATGTACCAGACGCAAGCATCAACCGAATTTTCAAAGGTTATGTAAATGGAGTTCGCATCGGTGCTTCTGGAAACAATGTATTACTGTTTACAAAGTATGAGGGATACGATCCTGAAACATCTACGTTTGGTGCGCAGTCTATTTCAGGTAATGTTGATGTTGCCCCATACCCCACTACTCGTAGGTTGTTCTTCCACATCAATATTAATTTCTAACAATCAAATTACCAGCATATGAAAAATAATTTTATCAAATCAGTTCTTGCGATTACAGCTATTGTTGGCTTTGCCGCATGTAATCCCATGAAACTTGAGCGGGTAGTCGATCCCAATAATCCGTCCCTGGGCAGCGTTGCCAACAATGCTTCCAGGGCGCAGATACAGTTCTTGATTACTGGACTTGAGTCGCGTCATCGCGATTATCTCTTTACCGTTACCGCTGCCTTTGGTACTTTTGGTAGAGAAATTTGGTATTTTAATGCATCTGATCCGCGTTTTCAAACCGATTGGCTAGGTCAGGGTGGGCGTCAGCCTGATGCTGCCTATTTTGGTTTTGGTGCCACTGGCGGGGCGGCTTATGCAACGCCTTATCAAACCATCCGTCAGGCAATTGTATTGCGTAATTCAGTGCTAAATACTGCTGCCGTCAACGAGCAGGAGAAAAAAGCAGTTACCGGTTTTGCAAAAACCATCATGGGGTATCAATTCATGATTCCGGCTAATTTTCTGTATGAAAATGGTATTCGAATCAATGTAGAAGATCCCATGAAACCCGGTCCTTTTGTGCCTTACCAGGATGCGCTTACGTACATCAAAGGCATTTTGGATGAAGGCTTAAATGACCTCAATGCAGCGGGTACAAGTTTCCCCTTCAACCTTACTGCTGGTTGGGCAGGCTTCAACACTATCGAGGGACTAAAAAGAGTGAACCGGGCTATTGCTGCGCGTTTGGCGGTTTATCGTAAAGACTGGGAGGGTGCACTGAATGCCGCCAATGCTTCTTTTATGAGCTTGGCAGGTGATTTGAATACCGGCCCCGCGCATGTCTATGGTGCTGCACCAGATGCATTCAATCCGCTATTTTATGTATTAAATGCAAATATCAGTACCGTCATCGTGGTACATCCTTCCATGATTGCCGATGCGAGACCTGGAGACCTCAGGGTAGCAAATAAATTTTTCCAGCGTGCTAGTGCCGTGAGCGTATCCACCGACGCCGGAACACTCTTCGGATCGCATCAGGATCGCCGTTGGCCCACCAACATTACTCCCATACGGTTCATCCGTAATGAAGAACTAGTATTGATTAAGGCAGAAGCTCATGCACAACTGAATCAGTTTTCACAAGCTGTGCAAGCTATCGATACGGTGAGAGTGCGTGCAGGTATCGGCTCTTATACCGGTGCTCAAACTCAGGCTGCGTTGATAAATGAAATTCTGTATCAGCGTCGTTATTCTCTTTGGGCTGAACCCTGGGGACATCGTTGGATTGATACACGCCGATACGACCGCATGAATGAAATTCCGGTTACATTGGATGGAGGCAGAGTATTCCGTCAATTTCCCAAGCCACAAGCAGATCTCAATTGGAATTTATATGTGGGAGGATAAGTAGGCATAAACAGGTATTAGTTGCGGCTCGGAAAACCCGGGCCGCTTTTTTATTTCCTTTTTCGACACAGCATACTTTTATAATTCACTGTACTAACTGCAATTTCAATTGCTGTATTAATTTATTATTGTTAGTTTTTACCGAACCAAGTAAGCGTTGATAATTTAAATATCGTGAGAGATATACATTAGTGGTGTAAATAAAATCATCCGATGTTAGTATAGATTTTGTGCATTTAAGACCTAATAAAAACTTTCGATATTTTTTTGAGTTAATGAATCCATCCTCAAATCCAGCACTTTTGTATATATTAGGTAAAGTTAGTCTGGGATTTATCCCATGATTGAGGACCAGGTAGTTATCTAAATAATTGATTCCTACATCATCGAAAAGTTTATTGTTATCATTTATTCTTTTGAATAGTACCTCATAATAATACGACAGGCCTGTCTTTAAATCTTTATCGGCAACATAACTAAGTAGTCCGCTCGACTGCATATTTTTAAATGTTGTGTTATTGATAAATAATGTGGTGTAGCTGGGTATTCTATTAATATTATAAATGGTATCAAAAAATTTTTTTTCAGTAAAGCCCCCCGTTTTATATGTATATAAAGCATTCGATAAAGTAATTAAATTAGTAACATTTTTAGCTTCAGTGAAAATGCTATCAATTTTAAAGCTGTCTTGCTCTAAATCCATAATGATTGCAGCGTAATTTTCTTGCATCCGGTGTTCGATAATCCTGTGTTCTCTGAAGTTTTCAGCAAAAAATCCGAGCGTAACGGCCGTAAATAGCATAGCAAACTCAATGATATATTCAGACCATTTCTTCTTATGAGTCGGGTGGTGAGGGTGATGAATTTCCATATTTTTATTTTTTATAAAGCATCATGCTTTATAAGGTAGTTGCGTAATAGGATTAAGAGCTCGTAACACTGTTGTTGGGCGGGTTCAATAAATAGCCTATCGGTTGATTCTCTAATTATATGAAGCATGCCTAAAATAGCTATATAATTATCCCAGTCTAACTGATCTTTTTTCATGATTTTTAAGTTGGCAGGAATTGGGGTTGTAATAACTATTTTATTTTTTTCAATAAAAAAATTATCGTTTGCATCTTTATAAAAATTGTATTCAAAATTTTTTGTTGAAATCGGATCAATCATTCGGTCAATGTAACCAAATTCTCTTTGTTCTCTTAATTTTAATCCCATACCCAAGCTAGCGTACTTCTGAATTGCAGCCTTTAATTTATCAGATTCTAAAAATCTTAAAGATCCTGAATTTTTTATTTCATCTAGGGCAAGCGTATTTATTTGATAGAGGTCTCTAAGAGCGATAAAGCCATGTGCCGCATAAATAGTGGGAATTTCTCTGTCAAGCTTGTTATTTCTATAAACGGTGTAAACAATCTTAAAACAACTATCTTGTTTGCCTCTCAGATCATTAGATGTAGCAAACCCAATAGAGTCATTGATTATATCTACGTATAAATTTTTTGCGCTAATAAGCGCTTTTCTGGTTTCTACATAGTGCTCTCTCATATTTTCTGCAGCGTAACCAAGTGTGACAGCAATAAATATCATTAAGCCCTCTAATAAATATTCTTTCCACGGTTTTGTGTGTTTTGAAATATGTGGGTGATGATGTACTTCCATTTTTAAGTATTATACTTTAAAGAGAATGAAATTTTTTTACGCAGCATAAATTAAAAATTTATTAGCATTATCAAATATATTAGGTTTAATTAAACCATCCTTTTGTTAATTTTCCTTACCCTAGTTTGGTGAAGGCTACGGCTAACGCTCACCGGGCAGGAATGACAACCAGTGTATTTTATAAAGCCTTCTTGATTATTAAATTTACGAATAATGCTTTTTTATTAGAGCCTTTTTAGAAATGATATATTATACCCCTAACGCAAGGGCTCTTGGTTACCGACTGAATTTCTGAATTAGACGGGCAGGCTATTAGTTTCTGTATTTCAGTTTTGGAGGTAGTATTTGTTATAGCCGTTATTTTCATCAACTACTCTTGCAGTAATGCTGTCTTTTCAAGAGCATTCATTATTTTTGCAACTTAATTGCAATAATAACTTTTTTGACAGCAATTGTAGCTATGTTGTAGATGAGAGTTAGATTACACAATATATCTTTGTTGTTAGTATGGTGTATGCTCATACTAAGTTGTAAGCATTCGCAGCATAGTGAGACCTTACAAGAGGGCGACCTGCTTTTTCAGAATTTAAACTGTGGAGAATTATGCGATGCTATTGAAGCTGTCACAGATGGGGTAAATAAAAAAGACTTTTCGCACTGTGCAATGGTGATAAGTATTAACGATACATTAAAAGTTGTAGAAGCCTTCGGAGAAAAAGTTCAAGTAAACTCCCTATATACATTTTTTTCTCGTAGTGGTGATACCGGATCCATTCAAAATATAACAATTGCAAGAGTAAATCACCCTTACAAATATTTGCTTGAAAAGGCTTCAAATTATGCAAAACAGCAGATAGGAAAACCTTACGATAACGAATTTTTAATAGGTAATGATAAGTGGTATTGTAGTGAGCTGTTGTATCAATCTTTCAAAGAGGCAAACAACCAAAATAGCTTTTTTGAATTAGAGCCAATGACTTTTAAAGACCCAAAAACAAATACTTTTTTTCCTGCTTGGATGGAATATTACAAAAAACTAGATACTGAAATTCCCGAAGGGGAACTCGGCATCAATCCAGGTCTTATTTCACGTTCGAATAAAATTCAAATAATAAAATTAAATAGTTATAGATGACAGCAGCAGCGGAAAAAAAATTACCTGTAACTGTACTCAGCGGATTTCTTGGTGCTGGGAAAACAACCCTACTCAACCATGTGTTGCATAACAAAGAAGGCTTAAAGGTAGCCGTCATTGTGAATGATATGAGTGAAGTTAATGTGGATGCAAGGCTTGTAAACGAACAAAATGTGCTCTCACGCACCGAGGAGAAATTAGTGGAAATGAGTAACGGCTGTATTTGTTGTACACTTAGAGAAGACCTGATGATAGAGGTTGAAAAATTAGCCAATGAAAGACGGTTTGATTATTTACTAATCGAAAGTACAGGTATAAGTGAGCCTGTTCCTGTTGCTCAAACATTCAGTTTTGTGGATGAAGCGAAAGGCATTGACCTTTCAAAATTCAGCTATATAGATACAATGGTAACTGTTGTTGACTGCTTCAATTTTTTTAAAGATTTTGGAACAAATGAATTATTGGCTGACCGAAAATTAACCGATATCGAAGGTGATTACCGAACTATTGTAAACTTATTAACCGATCAAATCGAATTTGCCAATGTCATCATTTTAAATAAAACAGATTTAGTTGATGCAAAAACAGTTGGACTTTTAAAGGCATCGATTCAAAAATTAAACCCGAGTGCTAAAATTATCACATCTGATTTTAGTAAAGTTGACCCTAAAGAAATTCTGAATACAAAACTCTTTGATTTTGAAGAAGCCCAGAGCAGTGCAGGTTGGCAAAAGGAATTAGAAGGCGGAGTTCACACTCCTGAAACAGAAGAATATGGTATTTCATCATTTGTGTTTCGAAATCAAAAACCATTTCACCCTGAACGTTTTTGGAAATATTTGAATGAGGATTATCCAAACAGCGTAATTAGGGCCAAGGGGCTGTTTTGGTTAGCATCCAGACCTAATGATGCAATCAATTTTAGTCAAGCAGGTGGGTCATCACGCCTTGAAAAAGCAGGAGTTTGGTGGATTAGTATGCCGTATAACGAACGAGTTAACTATCAATCATTCGTTGACAATCGAGAATATATTGAAAGTAAATGGCACAAGCAATGGGGCGATAGGATGAATGAACTTGTTTTTATAGGGCAGGACATTGAAAAAGAACAAATGATTTCCGATCTTGAAAAATGTTTATTGCAAGATATTGAACAAGCGCAATTTGAAAGTGGTCAAGTGTTTACAGACCCATTTCCAAAAACGATATAATATTTACTTTTTTTGAATAGCATTGTTAGCTACAGCTGACAAGAACAGCAGGGGGCTTAAAAAAGTTTAAATGGATCTATTGTTCACAAAACTTCAATTTGAATGCATATGCATAGACTTGACCTCTGCAATTACACTATGGTAATAGCGGTACCAGGTTGATTTACCTTTTTGTTTGGCTTCTATATGTTTTGGCTCCATGGCCCAGGCCCTTACGGCGTCCATATCTTTCCAATAACTTATAAAGGTGCCCCGCCCATCATGTTTAAAACTTTCATACCCCAAATAGCCAGGCATTTGTTTTGCCAATTCAAGGGTAAGCTCGTCATATTCTTGATACCCCTCAAGCTGGGAGGATAAGTAGTAATTAAAAATTGAAGCGATGTAGGGCGGTGCAGGTGTAATATCTCCTTTCCAGTTTATCATATGTATATTAAAGTTGGTAAATATAGAAAAATAGTAAAACTCCCATTTAATTCCTTCTAGCTCCATCTGCAAAAGGATGCTAATATACTCATACCCCTTTTAGAAACCTTGCAGCTGTGCTTTGTAAGCCGAATCTTTTTGTGTATTCGTCAAACCACGTTTATACTGCATTAAAGCATTCTCCCACTCGCCATAAATGGCATTGGGAAGCACAATAAATTTCTTACCCCACACTGCCTGAACGGCATCGGTTTCAGTAAAACGATCAGCAATACTTTTTTTCTCAAATGCCTTAGCAAAATCATTGAGGTTATCCCCCAAAAGCATCACAATATTATATTGCTCGGCTACTTTTTGTCTTCGTGCTTCTTTAGAAGACTCATTCGATAAAAATAATAGATGATCTGTTTTTGCGTCAGGGAATTGATATACCTGTAGGTTCTTTAATGTGGTATTGATCTCTGATGTGTCTCTGTTTGAGATGTAAAAAATATGAAACCCCATTTGCTTAGCTTTCTGAAAAAATGCAACTGACCCAGGTAAGGGTGTGGCTGCAGCTTTGCTTGTCCAGTCTTTCCAATTAGCAGGATTATATTCTGTATTGGTTTTGATGGATTGCGCCTCGCTGTAGCTATTATCCAAAACTGTTTCATCAATATCTGTAATAATTGCCAATGGTTGTTTTTGCTTTTTTACTTTGATGGAGGCTAAATTCAGTTCAGCTAGGTTGAAAGCCTGATAGCATAGGGCACGATATTCAGCTGCATGCTGATGCCATAACACAGGAAGAAGTTTTAAAGATGTAGCCGAAGGCTGAGCCTGTATGCTCTGTGCAAGCAGATTACAAGTATATAAAAGATGTATCACCAATGTAAATAAGATTGATACTTGCTTTATTTTGCAACTCTTTTTTGGCTGTGTGGAAGGTATCATATTTTAAATTATTATTTTTAAATCTATGATACAAATGTCTGCTATTTATATGCAATAAGTTTTAAAATATTACGGTAAGTGTGGAGTAAGGGGGCCCATAAGACTAAACGCTATTCAACATCTTATCTCTTTTTATTTTTTTCAAAAAGGGTCATAATTGAAAATATTTAACTACTTTTTTGTCTTAATACTTACTAGTCTATGGAAGTCCATCATCCACACCATCCAATGCTAAAAAAGAAATGGTCAGAGTATATTGTTGAATTTGTGATGTTATTCACTGCAGTAACCTTGGGGTTTTTTGTCGAAAATTTCAGGGAGCACTACGTTGAAAAACGCAGAGAAGAGCAATTTATTCTAGATATCAGAAAAGATATCATCTCTGATTCGATGCAACTATCAAAACTTTATCACCAACATAAATCAAGAAGACAATTTTATGATAGTCTTTTGGTTATATACAACAACGATAATTGGAAAGAAGAGATACCTAAATTGCAGAAATATAATTCTGTGATATCCGGGAAAATTGCTTGGGAGCCCCGTCAGGAAACCTATAAGCAGTTGATAAGTACTGGGTCTCTTCGTTATTTCACCGACCGAAAATTTGTTGAGGATTTGAAGGAATACCAAATCCTCATCAACAAATTAGTGTTTAGAAGACAGCGATTATTGCAGCACATGTATGATTTTTATGATCCTATCAACCAAAAACATTTCATTACACTGTTTGAACATCCAGAGGATAATTTCAAGGTTGTAACAGAATGGTTAAATGGAAATACTAAAATTGGAAATCCGTATTTATCAGTGAAAAGACTCAACCACCAGGAATCTTTTGATATAGTTGACTATATGTCTGTAGTTTCAATCGCCATATTACTAGAAGCATTTGATTGCGAAAATTTTGTACAACCATTACTTGAAAAGTCACGCAATATTTTAGCCTCTACAGCACGCAAGAGGGATCAAAATTAAAGTGGCCCCATATTAACATACTGTTGTGAGATGGGCGGCAAACAAACAGACAATTATTTGGCTAACCTACCGTGAGTACCTGGGACCATAATACTATATTTCTTACACTTTCCTTTCTACTTTAAAATCAATAAAAACATGGTTAGCATATTGGCTTTGAAGCAAATTCTTTAACTCTTTGATTTTTAAACACTTTGGTATCAACCAAAATGGATATATCTAGATATAAACGGTGTCAAAACTGATAAAAATGCAAATTTTCTGTTTATTTTTTCGCTTATATGAAAATTAAACAAAAGTCATGTAGACGATTAAATTAAATAACTTAGTCAACGACAAAAATCAACCCACAGATTATAATATGGATAAATACGGTAAATTATTAATGTATATCATACCGGCTTTTGTAGTCCTGATACTTATTGAAAAAATCTATGCCTGGTATGTAAAAAAGCAGGAGATTAACACTTTGGACACAATTAGCAGTCTAACTTCTGGTATAACAATGATTACCAAAAACTTGATGGGGTTGAGCATTACTATCATTAGTTATACCTGGATTCAAGAACATGTAGCCATATTTCATGTCGAATCTACTGTTTTGACATATATCATTGCTTTTATTGCACTTGATTTTTCACATTACTGGATACATAGAATTGAACACGCTAATAATTTTTTCTGGAATAGTCATATTGTACATCACAGCAGCGAAGAATTTGATCTGGCTTGCGCAGTTCGCCAACCGATTTCATCTTTTGTAAAGCTATTTTCCTTTTTTATGCTACCGGCTGCACTATTAGGTATTTCTCCTTTAGTTATAGCAACGGTTACCCCTATACAGTTTTATGCACAGTTTTGGTATCATACAAGGTTTATCAACCGAATGGGCTTCCTGGAGCATATCATCGTTACACCTTCACACCACAGAGTTCATCACGCCATTAATAAGGAATATCTTGATAAAAACTTATCACAAATATTCATTATTTGGGATAAGCTCTTTGGTACTTTTCAAGCAGAACGTGAGGATACTCCACCAGTTTATGGTATTACTAGGCCTGTAAAAACTTGGAATCCAATCAAAATAAATTTCCAACACATGTGGTTGCTGATAAAAGATTCATGGCGCTCTAAAAATATGTCAGATAAACTGAAGGTATGGACCAATTCTACAGGGTGGAGACCAAGCGATGTGGCTTCATCATTCCCCGTGTATAAAATAGATGATGTTTATAATTTTCAGAAATATTTTATTAAGAAAGACGTTATGTTCATTTATTGGATATGTTTTCAATTAAGTGTTGTACTATTTCTAACTTTTTGTATACTATCAAATATTTCAAGTATCGGGAATACCTCAATATTTATTTACGGCTTTTTTATTTTTACTTTTATCTATGCTCTTACTGATTTGATGGATGGGAATTCTTCAGCTGTACTTTGGGAAATTTTCAAATTCATCTACGGCTTATTAATCTTATATCTAAGTAATAATTTCTTTGGATTAAATGTGTCGTCACCAGTAGCGTATGCTTGTATTTTAACATATTTCATGCTATCTATGGGTGTGACTTTCTATTTATGGCTTGAGGGGAAAAAACAACATCGTTCAGTACAACTATCATAACGTAATTAGAGTGCCATACCAGTGATATTTTGACGATAAACCCATCTTATTTATTGTCTTATTCCAAAATCCCTATCGAAATATGAAATGGAAAAAGATTTTAGGCATAATACTGTTAGTAATCATTACAATTATTTCACTCACCTATAAAAAAGACCTTCCAAACGATTTTTTAAAATCAAAGTATACAAACAAATCCTCAAGATTTTTATCCACTTTGGGAATAAGTGTTCATTACCGTGATGAGGGTATAGCCGAGGATACCCTGCCCTTAGTTATGATTCATGGTCTTTCTTCTAGTCTGCATACCTGGGATAGCTTGGTGGTTCGGTTAAAGGATAAAAAGCGCATAATTCGTATGGATCTTCCTGGATTTGGCTTGACCGGGGCCAACCCAGGAAGAAACTATAGTATAGCTTTTTATAATCAGTTCATCGATTCTTTTCTCAATAAGCTACACATAAAAAAATGCATTATTATTGGAAATTCACTTGGCGGTAATATCGCTTGGAGCCAATCTATTTTGAATGTGGAAAGAGTGCACTCAATCGTCCTTATAAATTCTGCAGGCTATCTGCGAAAAAATGAAAAAGGAAACATAGGCTTTAAATTAGCTAGTATACCTATTCTCAAAAATCTGATTACAAAAACATTACCTAAGTTAATCGTTAAAAAAAGTCTTGAAGATGCATATTTTGATAAAACTAAAATTACATCCGAGTTAGTCGATCGCCACTATGATCTTCTTCTTCATGAGGGAAATAGGGAAGCTATGATAGAACTTATTCGACAACGAAAAGCTTCGTCATCAGCGAGTATAAACAGGGTAAGCTGCCCGACCTTGATAATTTGGGGGGGCAATGATCAAATGATTGATGTTGAAAATGCCTATAAATTCAATAGAGATATAAAAAATAGCCAAGTGCATATAATTTCTTCAAGCGGACATGTCCCTATGGAGGAAACACCTGCTGAAGTATTCAAGATATTGATTACAGTACTCAATTGAAATCAGTAGATAATACCAAATTTTCACGGGAATTACAACCTAATATTATTCAAAAAAAGGTTAATTCGTTAGTAGTTTCCACTTTGAATCAACCTATTTGCCATCGGTTCTAATTAGGTTAGGGCTGATTTGCCAGCCTTAATTAGATTTTAATGGCTTCGTTCCTGCATGGATTCGGTGCGCTTACTGACAGGACTTGGGCATTTGTTCCAATATGGTTTCTCTGATCTCCTGCTGGATTTCCGCCCGTTCCTCGCTGAGTAAACTTTTTACTAGCACTAGACTCGCATAGCCGTGACAGAAATCAACCAATGGCCAGGTGCCGAAAAGACCCGGGCTACTCAGAACTTCAGCTACGCCATTCCTGCCTTCGATCACCCATGCGCCCAGTGCATAATGAAATCCGGTTGCTGATTTCGGTGCATATCGGATGGGAATGTCTTCAGTTTGAATCTTTCTGAGCTCTTCAATGGATTCCGGTGATAGAAATTGAACACCGTTGACTTTTCCATTGTTCAGGATCATGGTGAGAAATCGCATGTAATCATCTGCATTCGAGAGAGCACCGCCCGAAGGGTTTACTGGTCCGCCGTCCAGGTTGGTGAAGCTGGACCGTCGCATGGCTAACGGATTAAACAACTTAGTCTTGATGAGTACATCGAATTTTTTTTTGGTGACTACTTCCAATACCCTACCCGCGATGTTCAGTCCCACGCCTCCATACCAAAAATCTTTTCCCGCATTGGCGCGGATCTTGCTGGACGCAAGCTCATTTACTTCTTCAGCCAATGATTGGAATTTTCGGCGTTCAGAAAGTTTTTTCAGAAGTCCGCCCTCGTCGGCAATGCCGGTGGTGTGACTCAGGCATTGACGCAGGGTAATGTAGTTTTTAAAATATTTTCCGAATTCCGGGATGTAATTCACGACCGGATCGTCGAGGCTAATCTTCCCTTCCTCCACCATCTTCATCACCAGTGCGGCGGTCAGCCATTTACTGCAACTGGCTATGGGTACCTGGGTTTTGGAATTTAAATCACCCATTTCCTTTTTATAGATCAGTGAATCCTTGTTCCAGATCAGCACCACCACGTTAGTTCCGAGCTTTTTTTGATTTTGCTCGAACTTGGCGGAGAGCACGCCCCAATTGTACTGAGCATAAGCCGACTGCAATTGTAGTAGTCCCCCCCCCAGCAAAAAAATGAATAGTGGAGTGACGAAGCTTCGAAAAACTGACATAGTTACGGGGTTTAGGTGCTTAAATTGGAGTTTGGGGCGAGATTGAGCTTTTCCCTACTATACGTTGAATATCAATTAATTACATATTAAAAAAGAACTCCTGTCGCCAAATTGTCGCTGGGGTGAAGTTACGTTTTTATACTATACATTCTTTTTTTCGTAATTTAAATTTAACCTTCGGTTCTAGCAGATGAAAAAGTAATACAAATCGCTTACTGTTCAATTAAAATAACATCAACCATTCTTAGGAATCAAATTGTTTAATTTTATTCAATGTACCTGAAATTCATGTCAATAATTTTGTCTGCAGCTTTAAACATATTTAATTGGACTGCAGCAGTACCCTATTCCAACCAAGAGCCATCAAAGAAGTATTGTTACAAAACTTATGCAGGCAAATATGAAATATCCTTGTTCGAGGGGGAACCAAGAAAAGCCACATACAAACTTTATAACTCCTATGGTGACTTGCAGAAAATTATGCAAGGAAACTGGGTCATCCGAGATGAGGGAGTTTATGGCGCGGCGTATGTACTGACTCTTACGTGGAGTGGCTTAAATTCAAATATGCCCGAACTGAAATTTGTCTGCCAATATGATGGAAACGGGAAATTGCAAGGTATTATTGACAGTCAAAATAGAACGTGGAACCAATGTTTTTAATTTTTGAAAGTGATAAGTATGAAAAAAATTATTGTAACACTGCTCTTTTTTATGGCCTCCTTTTATGCTGGTCGTACTCAAACCGGAATTAAATTGTTTGGGATGAACTTTCAACAAAAAAGTAAGAATAGTGATAGCTATACGCAAATTCATTTTGTTTCCGACAAACAGGTAAATTATGTAATGGGGGGAGTTTTGCCAATATCCGGCAGAGCCTACAAAGAAACTTGCGAGGGTACATATACAATTATTGGCAACAAAATAAATATAAGATGCCAATGTGCAGACAAAGAAATGTATCCAGATCCAATAGAAGATAACTTTATTTTTGATAGTCGAACTAAATCAATAAAAAGCAGCAGATTTAGATATACTTCAGGCTCTGCCCCCTCTTCCGACCTTATAGGGAAATATGTCGAGTGGCAATATATATTTTAGAATGTTCAATTGCAGTTAAAGATAAAATATTGGAATTACTATCTTTTCTCAGAAAGAATTTATGGAAAAATTGAAAGAAATGTTAATCCGTGAATTTGAGCTATTCCCAATAATTTGAAACGTTGAAAACTAGAGAGTTATATGAAAAAGGGTTCACCTTGTTAATTAAGCATTGGCACAGAAAAAAGCATTAAAAACATTTTTAAAATAAATCATTTAAGAGTGGTACCGGATCAAAGAACTTTTTATGAGGAAGCATCTGACTAATTGAAAAATGTAGATGAGATGGAGTATATCGAGCATTTCCTGTATTACCAACCTTGCCGATTAACTCGCCAGCAGAAACCCATGAAAGCTTTGAAATGATTATAGTATCGAGATGCGCGTAATATAAAAACTTAAAATCTGGACTAATTACAGTAACCGCTTTACCTCCTAGCGATAAATAGCCAGTAAATATTACCAATCCAGAAGTGGCGCTTAGCACATCGGTACCTTTTTTTGCAAAGATATCAACCCCCTTATGTGTGTGGCCTTGCCTAGGAGCACCAAACGATTTTTGATCATAACTATTTCGAGAAGCACCTTTAACAGGCATCAAGATAGTAGGTGGTTGATTTGAAAGACAAACAGCATATGCGACAGATATTGCAATAATTAAAAAGAAAAATATGAAAGGTAGTTTAGTCATTAGTCACCTTTATATCAATCCGACAAGTAAGTTATAAAGTCATTCAATGGTTTCTGCTTAGTAATAAATGAAGTAGAGCCGGTAAAGAGTCGTTGCCGAATTTGCTCGAATTCCACAAATGCTACATTACCAGACGGTAAAACTGCTACTATTTGCATTTGCCGATCTTTTGAAAGATATATTGGCTCAGTCTGCCAATTCGGAAAATCAATAACCGAGTTATCAGCTTTTAAAACACAAAAAAGGCGGAGCTTTTGAGATTTTTTTAAAGAAGGTTGAAAATCAAATTTTGCTTTAACAGGTATAAACTCTGATATCTTTAAGGCCCGATCTATATTCCATATACCAATTTTATTAATCCTAAATGCATTCAATAGATCAGCTTCCTTTTTTAAGCGCACAATTTCATCTTCGATTTCCTTTTGTACTGTATCAGCTTTCAAAAAACGATTTTTTATATTTAAAACCATCTCTCTTTTTGATAGTTTTTCGTCGAATGGAGTTACCTCAACAAAAAACTGTTTAGTAACCTGAGGATTTTCAGCAGATTGATACATAGTCTTCCAGAACGACAACTTATAAATTAATTTCCCCTTATCAATTCGAATAACTTTTACACTATCCCAATTAATCCGGATCGCCTCTTCTACTGCTGGAGTAACTTTTTCTTTTGGTATCCGCCACTTTTGCCCAGCCCAAGGTCTTAACTCTGGAGCAGCATCGTCATCTCCGTAAAGTTCAAAAACAATATCATCCACCCCCTCTTTGGTATCTTTTTTAGCCTTAGAACTAAATAGGTCTCTCAGTCTGCTTTGCTTTCTCAAGTTAAGTTTAGTAATAAAGGTGTCCCTAGTTTCCCAATTATTACTATCCTTTAAAAAATACAATTGGTAATCATTAGATGAACGATAAGCAGCCAGCTCAATATTAATAAATTTTCCCGATGCGACTTCCAATTCTTTACCATTCTGGAAAGCTCTAATTTCTAACATTCCTGATGATTGTAAAAAAGCATTTCTATCACTTTGTAATCGCATTGGAATACCAGCTCGTAGAATCGAAACTGCATCATGAAATTCTCTAACTTTTACCTGAACTACACCACTTACAGCTACCCCATTTTTTTTGACCAAAGTTCCGGCTAAGAATGTAAGTGAAGAACCTGTTTCTGTATATATAATAGTATCTCTAGATACATCTATATCATAGCTAATAAATGGAATATCGACACTTGGATGCACTGGCTTAATTCCTAATATTTTAGAATCATTGTTACTACACTGCCTTAGACCAACGACAAAACCTATTAAACTAAGAAAAAAGAAAAGACTAGCAATCTTACCAATTTTACCGAATTGCTTCATGACGTATTAGTTTAGCTGATAACAGTATAATTTACCATCTGCGCAGTTTACCAAAATATCTGTTTTTCCGTCTCTATTGAAATCACCCACCTGCGGCGGCATCTCACTTATGCCAGGTAAAGCTAGACGGGCTATCACCTTTTGACTTTTAAGAGATATAATTGTGATAAATCCATTTTCGTAATTAGCCCGGTCATACTGGCTGAGTAACGCAATGCAGCTATCGTTTCCCTTATAATTGAATGAACTAGAGCTAAATAATTGATCATGATAAACTCTATTAATTATACGCACTTCGTTATCCCAAGTAGACTTTACATGAAATGTGTCACCGATATAAATTGCGCCTTTAATCCTTTTGTGGTCAACAATAAAGACTGAGTCTTCTGTTGCGTATAACTGCTGCCCGAAATCCAAAGACATAGAGTTAAGAGAAAAACTAGAGTTGCTTGAGTCCTGAATCGGTATTCTTCCTAAAATTTCCCCCCTATCGTTAATTCTAGTAATTGATAGAAAACTCTTTTCTAATGCACGATTATAGGTGGAGGTAGCAACCCAAAATTCAGTAGAGCTTTCAATTTTTTTACAGTCAATACTATAACTATAATAAGTATCAGTTTCTTTCAAATTCCATAAAAGCTTACCATTATTACCGTTAATGCAAACTACGTTGTTATCAAGACACGAGTATATAATATCAGACACTCCGTCTTTATTTACATCCGCTAAAACTGGCTTTGTAAAGAACGATTCTGTACTAGATAGAAAGGCCTTTACTTTAAATATTGGACGACTGTCACCTTCTTTCCAACCACTAAATCCTGGTGTAAAATAAGACCAGAAAGCCTTACCGTTTGCTGGGTCCACCGCTTTAACTTCACCTAACTCTGTAGCATAAATAATCGCTTTTTCCCCTTTAATATCAATAAGTACTGGCTCGGCTTCAATATCACCTGACGCCAGATTTTTCCAGATCATATTACCATTCATATCAACGCAGATAAACTCCTCATTGTCATTTCCAAAATATACATTACCATTAAAAATAATAGTACCGTTGACATCAAAGTCACCCCATCTTTCTTTACTTACTGACGTTTTTATTTTGCCAGTAACAGAATTAATGAAATAGACACCAGAATTCAGATCCATAAAACTACCATCTCTGAATTCATTTCCATTTGACCCTATTATAAGTAGATCTTTATGAGTGGAGATATTTGACCTAAATGAAACTCTACCGATGTTACTTTGCCAACGAAGAGTAAGCGCTTCATCAATTGGCTTATACGGCGGTACTTTGGGGCCAGAAAGAAAAATAAAAAAAGAAGAGACAAGGCTTAATAAGGCAAGCAGAAGTATATTCATAATACTTCTAAACGATGTTTCTTATTTTGGAAGTACTTCCTAAATGTGAAACATTTGTTAGAAATAAAAATATATATCAGAATATTATCAACTGCTTAGATATAGGATTTAAAACTATTTTTTGATTTTTCATAAAATGATACCCAAGTATTTTCCGGGAAGCAAACTGACGAACCGTACTAGTTACTCGGGTAGTTTCATGAATAATATGTTGAATAAAATATCCAACTTTCTTAATTTAGGTGCTTTAAAAAAGAAAGAGCCTCATTGATATGTTAAAAAATAAATCACACGACGCTGCTAAAGCAAACAAATAGTAGTTTTTGGTGTTCGCAATTGACTGCTGAAAGCCTTTCTCCTAATTATAATGATCGCCAACTGGGTTATCTTTAAAGTGCCTATAGATAATCATATTTTCTAACAACAAACGAATTAGCCTGAAAAGCTTAATAGTACTGTCTAAGGTCTATAGTCTTTCCTTCCATCTCTGCATAGACTTTTGTGATTACTCTTTTTGTATTAGAGTCGTAAAGCACATCACCCACATTTCCCTGAAATCCAACAGTGGATTCTTTAGATACGCCTCTACAGCAAGCCCCAGACCCAACTTGGTAGCCAACACCAAGCGATACGTTGGTTTTACCATTACCACGAACATTGAAGCTGATAGTCTTGGTTTCTGTAGTGGGTTTAAACGAAATGCTAAAAGCACTTGCCAGGAAAATAAGGAAGTAGTTTTTCATATGCGCTATTTACAAGGAAGTTACAAAAACGTAGCTGAAGAGCTTATACTAAGTTTATATATTTTTCAAAAACTCTAGCAGTCGCTTCTTTTTTTCAAAAAGAGTAGGGTCAGTGATTATTAAAAACTGTCACAAGTCAGTTTCTAATGAATCGATTAGTATTTCTTTATTATTAATAATGTTTATGTGCCTTTTGATGCACAACAAGATATGCCAGATATGTTAGATTGATGGGATGCAGTTGATGAATGTAAGAGGCTAGGAGAAGGCTGGAGACTACTATCGCTAAGTGAGCTAAACATTATGTTTAAAAATAAGGGGTTAATTGGTATCGTTAGTAATGGATATTGGAGTTTCTCTCAGTATCCTGGCAACAATAAAGCTTGGACCAAAAAGTTTGGATCTGGAGAGCAAATCCTTATTGAAAAAAAATGGCCAGGAAAAGTTAGAGCAATCAAGATTGTAGAAAAAAAGGACTAGCGGATCTCTCGCCAAATCCTATTTTCAAATTTCAATCCATACTGGGTTATTAACTGATTAAAAACATAAAACCCAATAATCCGAGGTTCAGTCAATCCAGAGATTTAACCTTGACCAGCTTGACTTCGTCTGATATGTAAATTTCATCTGTAGCAGAACTGTATTCATGAGTGACAGAATTCCCGGATTTCCATTCCAATCTTAATTTGTAACCTGAAAGGGTGTAGCTACCGACTTTGATTCTACCCTCTCTGATCCCTCCTGAAATATCATAAAGTGCCCTATCCAAAGTAGACCCCACAGCCATCAGTGCAACTCCGTTTTTGTTAAAAACATAGTACACCTTCATGCCATAGGATATTTCAACTGGCTCATTATTACGGCCTGTCGAAGCTCGATAGACGAGTTGAAAAATTGCATTGATTGTTTCTCCCTGGGATTCGGTAGAATGAACTGGAAATGTAACATTTTGATATCGATCCAGTTCCGATCGAGAAATGAAATTTTCCCGGGAATTAGCCTTAATAAGGCCAAACATGAAAATGAAAAGCGAAATAATGAATGATGATTTCATGATTTACAATTTAATATTTACGGGATATGAATACATTTTGGAGAATCTCTAACAACTAGTGTTTGATGAGTAAATTATGAAGTTTTAGTCTATTTTCCTCAACAGGCAATTTTTTCTCATATATGCCCCTATTTATCCAAAAGCTCGGCTGTAAATCGTCAGCATAAAGTGGACAAGATATAGTCTAAATTAGTAGAGTGTTTCCATCATTAATAATTAAACCAATAATGACATGGAACAGAAGCCAACTTCAAAAAAATAAGAGTTATGTCTTATTATATATACTTATATAAAAACAAAAAAACATTTATTTCATTGTATTTATAAAATAATTTCTTAATTTAAATTCCCAACTATACTACTATGAAGATTGCTAATTATTCTCTTTTCTCATTTATCATCTTTTCTATTACTCCTCTTTTTGGGCAAGACGAAACTGAGCCTAAAAAAGACACCATTATTAAGGCTAGTGGGGAGAAGATTGTTTGTGTAATTAAAACTTTGGAAAATGATAAGGTTCAATACATTACCGGTGGTAGATTTTTAACTACAACCTACACTCAACGCCTATCAAGAATTAATTTTAGCGATGGATCTCACCAATTCTTTCAGCCAATCCTGAATATTACAGAAAATGATTGGCAGTCGGTTAAGATAGTTTCGGATCGTGCAAGAGTTAAAAATCTTGTTGAAAAAGGTATCGTCAATGCTGAGCGCCAAGGCTCAGTTTTTAGCAAACAGCAGAAAATGCAGTCTGAGGCGCTGGATCAAATAAAAAAAGAAGCTGCAAAACTAGGTTCTCATATTGTATTGATTGTTGACGCAACGAATACGAGTGGTACGCTTGAAATGCAAGGGGAAAATATAATAGGAATTAGAACAGGAGCAAAACTTACTGCAATAGCATACGGTTTTTAATAATTAAACAAACAATAAACTATGAAAACGCAACTTTCGATTGGTGTACTAATTGTCTCTATGGCAATAATCATGCCATCATGTAAGTCTACAAAGGCTACAAGTCAGTCAATTGGCCAAACTGATGAGACTACTGTTTTGGCTGATCCACTAAAAGCTCGCTTAGATCGTTTTGTATCTGTAGATGCAATTCTTGATTTAAGAGCTGGTATGACAATAGATGAGGTGGGAACTAAACTCGGAACAAAGCCTTACAATGTTTTTTCTGCCCAATCCGACGGTCATCATATTGTGCAATATAAATACCGCCTAACTCAAGTGGAGGTAAATGCTGATGATGTTAACAGCTATGGAGTAGAGAAAAAGAATAATAAAACATTTTATGCTGGGGGTATAGAAGACCTTTATGTTGTATACAATGCTGCGGGTAAACTTGAGTATATGGTAACAACAAAAGGTGCTATGAGTGAAAAACTCTTGAGAGAAAATAATCTTCTATATGTAATTAAAAAGGATAAAGATAAATTTGCAAGCGACAATGACAAATCATATCGTGAAACAAATTCTAATGTATTTTTCCCTCTTCTTCCCTGCACTGATTGTGACAAAAACAAAGATTCTAAATCTTCAGGAGAAGAAAAAAACACAATTAAAATTAAGTTAGAGCCTGCTGGTAAAAACTAACAAGAAATTTAAAATAATATTTTATGAAAAAAATAATATTTCTGTTTTTAGTAGCTGGATCTTTTCTTTTTCAATCCTGTAAGTCTACTAAAGCCATTACTCAATCTTCATCTTCTACTGATGAGACTGTAGTTTTGGGTGATCCTCTTAAAGCGCGCATGGATCGTTTTGTGACAGTTGAAGCTGTTTCCGATTTACGTGCTGGAATGACCTTAAGCGAGGTAACAGCTAAGTTGGGTAGCAGCCCTCACAATTTGTTGTCTGCGCAAGCCGACGGTCATCATATTGTTCAGTATAAATACAGGCTTAGTCAGATGGAAGTTCTTGCCGAGCAGGTTAATAATGTTGGCGTGGAGAAGAAGAATAACAAGCTTTATTACAAGCCAGGTAATCATGACTTGTTTATTGTTTTCAACCCTGCTGGAAAATTGGAGTATCTCGTAACAGAGGAAGTTGCAATGTCAGAGAAATTATTACGTGAAAACAACCTCCTTTATGTGATTAAAAAGGATAAGGATAAGTTTGTTGCTAATCCTGATCCTAATTACAGAAAAACAAATGCTTCTGCATTTTCACCAATGGTTGTTTGTCCTGATTGTGATGCCCCTAAAGGTAATGTCAAGCCTTCAGCACCTAACGTAGTTGCTGGCAATGCAAAGAGTTCATCTCAGCCAATAATTGTAGAAGAAGTTGTAGCAGAAAAAGTAACACCTGAGAGATCTAGTCCACTACCAGTTGTAAATGCACCTGCTAAGAAAAAGAAAAAGCGTCTTGGCTGGAAAATTCTTGGAGGATTGATTATACTTGGTTTGGTGACCTCAGCTTCCGGTGGGTAATCTTTCCCAATTCATCTTAAAGGCTACTAATTCTTATTAGTAGCCTTTTTTTTAAAAGAAAGATTCTAGTTAATAAGTTATATTCAAATACTTTTTATGTACTTACTTATAGTTGTCACTTTATTTTCTTTTCAAGTAAATCTAGTTGGAAAAACCTTTACCTATTTTGACAGAATTACAGGTAGTAGCGAGTCTTATACGTTTATTGATAATAAAAAACTCAAGTGGGTTGGTAAAACTGAATTTGGGGGTAAGCAATATCAGGATATTTGTTATGGAACTTATTCTATTGAAGCTAACAAGATTCGAGTAATTTATGCTTGTGATGACAAAGAGGTTTATCCAGACCCACACAAGGAAGTTTTTATTTTTTCCTCACTTAATAATACGCTAACAACCACAATTCATTATGACCAAACTAGAAAACCAAGATTATTTTCATTGATAAAATAAATTCAATTACTCTTCTATTTCATATATCATTCTTCCATCAGAGGTCTGGATAATAACTCGTTTTGGGAAAACGTATATCGTTCCAACACCGCTTCCATCATTTGGATTCATACAAGACCTTAACGTCATTGAAAGTTCATCGCTTGAAACAT
>Ga0194129_10001927_pt1 | contig 32485 bp, 28 predicted proteins | sample TA2KigCa35mmetaG_FD_150862 | JGI IMG/M metagenome (GOLD analysis project Ga0194129, IMG submission 150862) | Freshwater microbial communities from Lake Tanganyika, Tanzania - TA2015038 Kigoma Deep Cast 35m | ecosystem: Environmental > Aquatic > Freshwater > Lake | place: Tanzania: Lake...
CAACGACTGGATTCCGATGGTTCACGAGCAGGGGTCCCTGGGCGCTTCCGGTGATCTGGCTCCGCTTTCGGAAATGTGTTTGCCACTGCTGGGAATAGGCACTGTGGAACACCCTGTATTCGGTGCAAAAAGTGCGGAGAATGTGCTTTCGGAAAACAACCTAAAACCCATCACCTTAAAGCAAAAGGAAGCTCTGGCACTCATCAACGGAACACAGTTCATGCTGGCCCATGCTTTGCAAATTGCGGAAGCGGCTAAAGTAATTCTTGACAAAACACATACCGTAGCTGCCCTCAGCGCCGATGTATGGCTTTGCCGGCAGGATCCGTTCAGGCCTGAATTGCAACGCATTCGCCCCCACGGCGGGCAAGTAAAAGTGGCTGAAAACATGCTGCAGCTACTCCAGCAAAGCCCCATGCAAAACCTTCCCCGACCTGCGGTGCAGGATCCATACAGTTTTCGCTGTATCCCTCAGGTACACGGTGCGAGCATAGATGCGCTCAATCACTGTTTTTCGGTTTGGGAAACCGAGTTAAACAGCGTTACGGATAACCCCAACGTATTTGCGGAGGAAAAAGCTGTAATAAGCGGAGGGAACTTCCATGGACAGCCACTGGCTCTTACCCTCGATTATGCCGCCATGGCATTGGCCGAACTGGCTAACATCAGTGAACGCCGCACGTATTTGCTTATCAGCGGGCAGCGTGACTTACCCGCATTTCTGACCACCAAACCCGGCACTGACAGCGGCTATATGATAGCGCAGTACACGGCCGCCAGCATTGTGAGCAAAAACAAACAACTGTGCACGCCCGCCAGCGTAGACAGCATTGTGAGCAGCAATGGCCAGGAAGACCATGTGAGCATGGGCGCCAATGCGGCTGTTAAAGCCCTTCAGGTGGCTAAAAACCTTCAGGATGTGCTGTCCATAGAATGGCTTTGCGCCAATCAGGCACTATCATTTAGACAGGATAAGACCTTTCCGCAGGCAGAAAATATTCGTATGCAACTGGGAAATGACGAGCACACACAGGTTCCGATGCACGAACTTATTACACGCTCAAAAAAATACTTGTTTGGCCTTTAAGGCTTGCCAATGTAAAGTTCCCGGGTCATTTTGCTCCCCTTGGCCGACAGTGAAACCTTATATACTCCGGGGGGGATTTTGTTCAGCGGCAATGCTACTTCCTGCTCCTCCGCATGCAGAGGATCAAAAAGCTGTTTGTGTAGAATTTGTCTGCCCCTGCTCATTTCCAGCGTACAACTTTTCATTCTGGGAAGGGCAAAATGCACTAGAAATAAGGTCGTATCCGGCAAAACACTCATTTCCATGTAGGCAGATTTCGGGGTTTCGGCATTGCGTTTGACAAATCCCTCCGACAAGGCAGCTATCTTAACCGATGTCAATGCCGATTGATTGTCAAAATCGGTAAAAGCTGCGCGAATGATACCTTTGTATGCGGCCACTGCGATGTAATCACCAAAAAATACTTTTTTACCCGGTGGGCAAAAAGACTGATTGGTAATTCTGTATTCCTTACCGGGCTTACCTTTCACAACAGCACGTAGGTACACATCGGTGTATATGTTGTTTTCAGAGTGACGGCGGTCATACCAGACTGCGTAAAGTATACTGCTGCTGACATCCATGGCAATATGGGGCATATATTGATCTCGGCCGTTCCCTTTGGTATCATTATTCAGCCTGATATCTTCGGTCCAAATTTTTCCCCCATCGCTGCTCATTTTTAAGAATATATCATAATCCCCGTTGCGCTTGTCGCCGTAAACAAGATACAGATTGCCTCTTGCATCGCTTTTGATAAAAGGCATATTGTTGCTGCGCATAAGCCCCGGAATATCCGCAACGATGGCCCATCCGCCGGTTTGCTCAGCGATAACCTGGTCTACTCCCCATGTTTTACCTCCATTGTGACTCACATCCATCCAGATTTTATTTTTGCCGGCCCAGACACAGTAAATTTCGCCCCAAACACCCACGGCGCAGGTAGCGCCTTCCAGGGTCCCATCATTGTCAATCGCATCACCGCAGGTATCACTGACCACCGCAGTTGTGAAGGTATCTGAATCATATCTGCGGAATGCAAAACGGATTCGGCTGGAATCCCGGGAATCCTTGCTGCCGTATTTGTCAAATTCAGTCCATGAAACATACACAGAACCCTTATAACTGCTTGCCTTGTTCTCATCAACTGCAATCCAGGGTTTATCCTGCATTTTACCGGGTCGGTACCCGATACCTGAACTCTTCCATGTTTGCCCGTTATCATCTGACGTCTGAAGCACTATTCTGTCAAAATGCTCGGGCCACTCCAGACCCGGATTCTGCGAAAGACTCGCCAGGTAAAAACGTCCCTGCTTATCAATGTAGGTCACAGGGTCGCCATAGAAACCCTCTTTGGGTTTAAGGCTGATAAATTTCCAGTTGTATCCGGCATCTTCCGATATAAAAAAGTAATCGGTATTAGACCCCAGTATCTGCACGTTGGGATTGTTGGGATAAATAGCCAGACTGGGCTCATTGGATTCAAGTCCACCGGGGATTACATCAATCAACGGGGTTTGCGCCATTAGGTTTTGAACCATCAGGCATGCTACTATCAAATCCCGCCGCAGTTGCATCAGGATACAGCTGAATTGCGCAAAGCGAGCCACCTTTCGGCATCGAGGGCGGCCATACAACCGCTGCCTGCAGCGGTAACAGCTTGGCGGTATACTTTATCCTGCGCATCGCCAGCACAGAACACCCCTTCCACATTGGTGAAGGAAGTACCGGGTTTGGTGATAATATAACCCTGCTCATCCATGTTGATGTAGGGTTTGAATATTTCGGTGTTAGGGGTATGACCAATGGCTACAAAAAATCCTTTGATGGGAATTTCGCGGGTGGCACTGGTTTGGTTATTCTTTACACGAACGGCCTCTACAGCTTGTCTGCCGAGAATTTCGTCGGTTTCGGTATTGAAAAGCACTTCAATATTGGGCATGTTCATCACACGGTGCTGCATGGCTTTGCTGGCGCGGAATTCATTTTTGCGAACCAGCATATAAACCTTGGAACAGATCTTTGCGAGGTAACTCGCCTCTTCACAGGCGGTATCGCCGGCACCCACAATGGCCACATCGGAGTTGCGGTAGAAAAACCCGTCGCACACAGCACAGGCACTTACGCCGCTTCCGTTCAGACGCCGTTCGCTTGGAATGCCCAGCCATTTGGCGCTGGCACCGGTTGAAATAATCACCGAGTCGGCAATAATTTCATGGCTGCCATCTACCATCACTTTCTGGGGGCCGCCATTTATAAATTCAACGGAAGTTACCATCCCAAAGCGCACGTCGGTGCCCAGGCGCACAGCCTGTTTTTTGAACATGTCCATCATTTCGGGGCCCATAATACCATCGGGATAACCTGGATAATTTTCTACTTCGGTGGTGATGGTAAGCTGCCCACCGGGCTGTAATCCTTCATACAAAACGGGTTTCATGTCGGCGCGGGCGGCATAAATAGCGGCTGTATAACCGGCAGGGCCACTGCCGATGATCAGACATTCTAAGTGTTCGGGTGCGTTGGTCATGGTATCGAGAAGACAAATTTACAATGAGCACTGCCTATTACACAAAAGGATCTTTAGTTGGGAAAACACAAGTTACGAACAAGAGATATTTATATTGTTTTTTTATCGGTTTTGAAAACGTGACATATATTGTATATATTGACTGTTAAGCTGTTTTTTATTTGTTTTTCTTTGCATTTTTTGCGTTGACCATAATTAGACCGACAAACATTACGTTCACTGAGTGTGAATAACTTTTAAAATGACCAAAAAGCGATAAACCTCAGTCTTGGCGGCTATGTATTGAATAAGAAAGAGTTACGCAACCAATCTTTTACAAAAATATTTGGATTTACAAAACTTTATCCTTACTTCGTATATCATAAAACACTATTTGCCTATGCAAGAAGATTACATTTGGATTTTTGCGGGCATTGTGGTAGTGGTTCCGGCAATCTTTCTGATTGCCTGGCTTACATCCCGCAAAAAAAATTAACCCCAAGCCCCGGTATATCTGGGGCTTTTATTTTACTGTGTTTTGTGCAAAATTGTTTAGCAAAACCACTCACCCCGAATTTTTGGGGTTGGTTTATGAATTGAGGGAGTTTGGTCTTGCGGAATTGCCAAACAACATCCCGGATTAAAAAACCATCCTATTTACGTTTTGAAACTATATTGTGATTGCATATTATTGCAATAAGAGGTTAAACAACTTGCACAATATATCCACCTAGCAAGAAAATATTTTCAACTTTGTTGCGCCAATATGCAAGTTAACTCACAGATACGTATAAAGTACTAATTTTTACAAAACCATAAAAAAAGCCCCGTCATCCGGGGCTTTCTCATTTGTTCATCTTTTTAGCGGCAGCCACTCAGCAGGTCGCGGTACTTGGGGAAAGGCCACTCGTTATCGTCTATCATACTTTCCAGCGTATCGCTGTATTCGCGGATGTCGTCAAACAGGGGTTTCACCTTTTCGCAATAGGCGATGGCGCGCTTGTGGGCATTCTCAATTTTGTTGGCATTAGCACGCTCTGCAGTCATGGCTTTGTTGGCTTCGTGCAGTTTGTTTACCAGGCTGCTTATTTCAGAGATAATCTCATTTTGCGCTTTCAGAGTTTCTTTCTTCTGCCCAATCTGCAAGAGGGTTTGCACGTTGTCGGCCAGACGCTTCTGGTAGTTGATGGCGGCAGGTACAATGTGGTTCTGCACCATTTCATTGATCAGACGACCTTCAATCTGCAGGCGCAGTATGTAGTTTTCAAAACGAATCTCGGTACGGGCTTCCAGCTCTTTGTGACTGAAAATGCCGTTCTTCACAAACAAATCGGTGCTGGCCTTACTAATATAGGCTTCCAGCGCACGGGGCGTGGTTTTGATATTGTTCAAACCACGGCTTTTGGCTTCTTTTATCCATTCTTCGCTGTAACCGTTACCACCAAAGAGCACTTTCTTGCTGTCTTTCAGGTACCCCTGCAAAACCTTTTTGATAGCTGCTTCCGACCTGGTCCCTTTTTTGGCTTTGATGGCGGCATCCACATCCTTCTTAAACTTGATAAGTTGATCGGCCACGATAGTGTTCAGCACGGTCATAGCGCTGGCGCAGTTGTCACTGCTGCCAACTGCCCTGAACTCGAATTTATTGCCGGTGAAGGCAAAAGGTGATGTACGGTTTCTGTCTGTATTGTCCAGCAGAATTTCGGGAATATTGGCAATCTTGATGCTGGCGTTGCCATTGCCGGCTTTGGCTGGGATTTTAGTGCCTTCTATGGTTTCGAGTACGTGCTCCAAATTATCTCCCACAAACACCGACACAATGGCCGGTGGTGCTTCGTTGGCTCCCAGTCGGTGATCGTTGGCAGCAGTGGCAATGCTGGCACGCAGCAAATCGGCGTGGTTATATACGGCCTTGATTGTATTGATGAAGAAAGTAAGGAACTGCAGGTTGTTCTGGGAATCGGCGCCGGGCGACAGCACATTCACTCCGGTATTGGTGATAATACTCCAGTTGTTGTGTTTGCCACTGCCGTTTATGCCTTTAAAGGGTTTTTCATGAAACAGCACTTTCAGGCCGTGCTTGTCGGCCACGCTTTCCATCACATCCATCAGCAAGCTGTTGTGGTCTACTGCCAGATTTGCCTCTTCAAACTGGGGAGCGCACTCAAACTGTGCGGGTGCAACCTCATTGTGGCGTGTGCGCAGGGGAATACCCAGTTTATGGCTGGCTTCTTCAAAATCGGCCATAAACGCCAACACACGGTTGGGGATACTGCCAAAATAGTGGTCTTCAAGCTGCTGCCCTTTGGCAGGTGAACTTCCCACCAGGGTTCTGCCGGCAAGCATCAAATCGGGGCGCTGGAGGTAGTGGTTTTCATCCACAAGAAAGTATTCCTGTTCCACACCCAGACTGATGGTGCAGTCTGTAACCTTGGGGTCAAAATAATGGCAAACGTCGGTCGCTGCCTTGCGAATCAGGGCAACGGCCTTCAGCAAGGGAGCCTTATAATCGAGTGCTTCTCCTGTGTAAGAAACAAAAACGGTGGGAATACAGAGCGTTTTGGCACCTGCCTTCTCCATGATAAATGCGGGAGAAGAAGGATCCCAGGCGGTGTAACCGCGGGCTTCGAAGGTATTGCGGATACCGCCGCTTGGAAAGCTGGATGCATCGGGCTCCTGCTGAACCAGGGCTTTGCCGCTGAATTTCTCGACACCTTTATCGGTGGCCACAGGTTCAAAAAAGGTGTCGTGTTTTTCGGCAGTGGTGCCACGCAGGGGTTGAAACCAGTGGGTGAAGTGTGTACAGGCTTTGGCCAGTGCCCAGTCTTTCATGCCTGCTGCCACTTCGCTGGCCAGTGCGGCGGAGATGGGATTACCTGCGCGCTGGGCGTCAGCAATAGCTTTTACAGCGGTTTTACTAAGGTGTTTTTTCTGCGCTTCAGGGCCAAAAACGTTTTCGCCGAAGTAGTTAGAAATAAGGTGTTTGTTTGCCATGTATTATTGAGGTGCTTTTTATTGAACAGTTGAGCGGATTTGTTGCTGCAAAGTTCGTCACACCTTCCGGGTATTGAAAAAGCAGATATTCATAATTTTCCATAAATAATGCACCATGGTGTAAGTGCGACACTAAAGGCATTTCGGGCATTGTTGACAGATTATTCACAACTTGTAATATCACAAAACAAAAATGGGAATACCCCACGTAAATTCGCCCCTAGTTTATTCAAATGGGGCATTCTCGCATAGACAAGTTATCAGCGGCCGGCCTGCTGGTTACTTTAGGGATCATTTACGGCGATATAGGAACATCGCCATTGTATGTAATGAGCGCCATACTTGGCGAAGGGCAATACAACAATGTGATGGTTTTGGGAGGACTCAGCTGCATTTTCTGGACCCTTACATTACAAACCACCATAAAATATGTATTGCTAACCCTCAAAGCCGACAACAAGGGTGAAGGTGGTATTTTTTCTCTTTTCGCACTGCTCCGGCGAAGATTTCCTTATCTGATGATCGGCGCGGTAGTTGGCGGTGCCGCCATTCTTGCAGACGGTATTATTGCTCCTCCTATTGCTGTATCATCGGCGGTAGAAGGTTTGCGGTATCTCAATCCGGATATTCCGACAGTACCTATTGTAATTGCTATACTGACCGGCATATTTCTTTTTCAGCGGGCAGGTACGCACATTGTAGGTCGGGCATTTGGACCTATCATGCTGGTTTGGTTCAGCATGCTGGCTACCCTCGGTATTAATCAGCTCATTGACAATCCAGGTGTTATAAAAGCAATCAACCCATATTACATGGTACAATTCCTGAGCAGCAGCCGCGAATCGTTTGTGTTGCTGGGTGCAGTTTTTCTTTGCACCACAGGTGCAGAAGCTCTTTACAGTGATTTAGGCCATTGCGGTAAAAAGAATGTTCGTACCGGCTGGATTTTTGTAAAAACCTGCCTGCTGGCCAACTATTTCGGACAAGGTGCATGGTTATTAACGGAAAAAAAGAATTTGGCAGAGCAGGGTCCTTTCTTCGGTCTTATGCCTGAATGGTTTTTACCCGTAGGCATCATCATAGCCACCTGCGCCACCATTGTTGCCAGCCAGGCAGTAATCAGCGGCTCTTTTACACTGGTGGCCGAAGGCATACGTTTACATCTGTTTCCTAAGTTTACCGTAAAATTCCCGAGCAATATCAAGGGGCAGATTTATATCCCGGCCATAAACCAGACATTGCTGCTGGGATGTATTGGCATGGTCCTGTATTTTAAGGAATCTGCCAAGATGGGGGCCGCCTATGGCCTTGCTATCACCATTGCCATGCTTATGACCAGTATTTTACTGCTGCACTACCTCAAATTTCGTGGCTGGAACATGGTACTTGTATGGGGAATAATGTTGATTTTCTTTGCCGTGGAAAGTTCATTTTTGTTTACCAATCTTACCAAATTCATGGACGGCGGCTTCTTTACTGTAATAATAGCCTCGCTGATTGTAGCCCTGATGTATGTATGCTACCGGGGTGGGAAAATTAGTAAGAGCATGGTAAAACCTGTAAAAATCGAAACAATCAGCCACAAACTGAAGTCCCTGAGTGCGGACACCACATTACCGAAATATTCTACACACCTGATTTACCTGAGTAAGGTTAAAAAGGATGATGAAGTTGAATCTATAATACCACACTCCATCCTACAGAAGAGACCTAAGAGAGCCGATTTTTATTGGTTTGTGAATGTGGATGTAACTGACGAGCCCTACACCATGGAGTACAAAGTCAACATTATCGAAAAAGATGATTTGATTAAAGTCTGTTTTCGCCTAGGCTTCAGGGTTCAGCAAAAAATCAGCTATTTTTTGCGTCTGGTGATTGAAGATTTAGTAAAAAACCATGAAATCAACCTTGACCCCTATTACCATGGATTTTCAGATAAAAAACAACTGGGCGATTTTCGCTTTGTAATTGTGGAAGAAGAAATAAGTCAGGAAAATGACCTGCCATTTTTCGATGCATTAATCATGAAAGCCTACAACTGGGTGCGCAAAACAGCCGCCAGCCCAGATCAATGGTTTGGACTGGATTACAGCATGGTAACCTATGAACTTGTACCTGTAGTATTTAGAAAAACCGCACCGGTAAAACTTATCCGAATTTCTTAATATTGCTGCCGATGAGAAGCTCCATCGCATTTCTCTTCTTCGTGGCACAGACCACTGTAACTCTTTTTGCCCAAAAAACTCCCTTTACCCTTGAAGATATTTTTCTGAAAAGAACATTCGAAACGGCGGGCATTTCCGGCTTCAATGTTATGAATGACGGACTGCACTACACGGAACTCATTCCAGAATCAAACGGCAGGCCCAAGTCGGGCACCACACCACCATGCTGGCGAATCATAAAGCGTAAACTGTGGACCGGCGACAGTGCAGGTATTGTGCTCAGAAGTTCAGAAACAGCAGTGGATATTATGCCCGATGGTTATACCTTTTCCAAAAATGAAAAATACCTGATCCTTAACGCAGCTAGGGAATCCATTTACCGCCACAGCACCAAATCCCTCATTTACCTGATTGATTTAACCACCGGAAATTCCATTAAAATCAGCGAACGGAAAGCCATGTATCCGCTACTTAGCCCCGACAACCGCTACCTGGCCTATGTGCGCGATAATGACCTGTTTGTGTTTGACCTGAAAAATCAGGTGGAAAAAGCCGTTACCACAGACGGGCAGAAAAACAGCATTATCAATGGTGCCGTTGACTGGGTTTACGAGGAGGAATTCAGCATGAACCGCGGTTTTGAATGGTCTCCCGATGGAAAACACCTTGCCTATTTCCGGTTTGATGAAAGCGGTGTAAAGGAATTCAGCATGGACATGTTCAACGGGCTCTATCCCGATCATGAACGCTGGAAATACCCCAAGGCCGGCGAAGAAAACTCGGTGGTGGAAGTGTATATGTATGAACCGGGAACAGACAAAAAGGTAAAAGCTGATATCGCGCCGGGAGATCAATACCTGCCCAGAATTCAGTGGACGCAAGTGCCCGGACAACTGAGTATTCAGTGGCTAAACCGCACACAAAACGAATGGAAATTGCTGTTTGCCAGTGCTAAGACAGGCGCAGTCACTGCGGTTCTGCACGAAAAAAGCAAAACCTACACAGACATCCACGACAACCTGTATTTCCTTAAAAAATCTCCCGGATTCATTACCACATCTGAGAAAAACGGCTATAACCACATTTACAGATACACGCCAACCAAAGTTTTAAACCAATTCAAAGAAACGTCTGTAACTACGGGTAAATTTGATGTGCTGCAAATTAACTACGTTAATGAAACTACCGGTTTGATTTACTACAACAGCAGCGAAGTTTCAGCGACGGAAGACCATTGTTACAGCATTGATTTTAACGGGAAGAAAAAAACAAATATCACCCCAGAACCCGGCAACCACAGCATCAGCATTCTCAATGGAGGCAAGTATTACCTGGATTATCAAAGCCGTTTTGGAGAGCCTACAAAATTCACCCTAAAGGAATTTGCCAAAGGAACCGCTGCAAGTCCGGCCAGGGTGCTTGAAGACAATGCCAATGCGAAGAAAACCCTGAAAAGCTATGCCTTCGGCAAATGCGAATTCGGCACGGCTACTACAGACAGCGGCGTGGTTTTGAACTACTGGATGATGAAGCCTCATGATTTTGACCCTAACAAAAAATATCCCGTGCTGATGTTTGTTTATGGGGGCCCGGGCGCCAATACCGTGCGAAACAACTGGGGGGGACGCAACTATCTTTATCATCAGTACCTCACGCAAAAGGGCTACATCGTGGTAAGCTTCGACGGGCGAGGAACCGGCCACCGGGGTGAGGCATTTAAAAAATGCACCTACCTGAATCTGGGCAAGCTGGAACACATTGACCAGACTTCAGCGGCCCGCTGGCTGGGGAAATTACCCTACGTGGATAACAACCGCATCGGAATCTGGGGCTGGAGTTTTGGCGGCTATATGAGCAGCCTGTGCATCACCAAAAGTGCCGATGTTTTCAAAACAGCCGTGGCGGTGGCTCCTGTAACCAGCTGGCGCTATTACGACAATATCTACACCGAGCGTTTTCTGCGCAAACCCGCTGATAACCCGGTAGGGTATGATGAAAACTCTCCCATACAGTTTGTGAAGAATATAAAAGGCAATTACCTGCTCATCCACGGCACCGGCGATGACAATGTGCACTGGCAAAACAGCGCTGAAATGATTAACGCCATGATAAAAGCAGGTGTGCGTTACGATGCCGAAGTTTATCCCAACCGCAACCACGGAATCGGCGACAGGAATGCACAGTATCATTTGTACAGGCGAATGGCCGAATACATTATCGAAAAGCTATAATTCATACGCCGTTTTTAACCGATTTATTTGGAATTGTCATTTTTAATTGCGTATATTAGTGGTTATGAAAAATTTTATATTTCTGGCTGTTCTCATCTTTCTCAGCCATAAAGCCACGGCTCAAAAAGTGTATAAAACTTCCTACAAAAGCGAAGCCGATAAAATCATATATGTAACCGAATACAAAAGCGAAGCAGATATGATTGTATATGAAACTCAACATAAAAGCGAAGCCAAACCCTACAGCGGAATCTGGTTTTGGACACAATATAAGAGCGAAGCAGACTGGAAAGTGTATTTTACCAAATACAAAAGCGAAGCATCGCTGAAAATTTATATAACCAAATATAAGAGTGAAGCGGGGATGAAGTAAAAATCATAAAACCATTCACACGGTTTTGTGTTAATTTACAGACAATTCTACTGATTATGAACCTCAAACCCGGAGACAAAGCCCCCGCATTCCGCGCACCCAACGAAAACGGACAAACCCTCACCCTAAAAGACTTTACAGGCAAAAAGCTGGTTTTGTATTTTTACCCCAAAGATGACACCCCCGGTTGCACCACCGAGGCCTGCAGCCTGCGCGACAATCACAACGCGCTGCTCAAACAGGGATTTACCATTTTGGGTGTGAGCCCCGATAACGAGAAAAAGCACCAAAAATTCATTGCCAAATACGAACTTCCTTTCAGCCTGCTGGCCGATACCGACAACAAAGTAGCCACTGATTATAGTGTTTGGGTAGAAAAAAGCATGTATGGCCGTAAGTATATGGGCATTGCGCGCACCACCTTCGTAATTGATGAAAAAGGTATCATCTGCGAGATTATTGAAAAGGTAGAAACCGCCAAACACGCGGCTCAAATCCTGAAATAAGCAATTCGTTTGCCGAAAAACCCACCACTTCCCTACTTTTGCAGTCAGGGTGGAAAACGCTTTTCATAGTGTAGGCATTGTTGGCAGTGGCAGCTGGGCCACCGCACTGGTAAAAATCATTTCCGAAAAAAACGGCGTTGCCGTAAACTGGTGGATTCGCAACAGCGAAACCCTCGCCTACATTCAGGAATTTCACCACAATCCCCGCTATTTGTCATCGGTAAAGATTGACCTGCAAAAAGTATCGTTGCACAACGATCTGCAGTCCATGATCAACCACTGCGATGCTGTTATACTGGCGGTTCCTTCGGCATTCCTGCACGAAGCACTGAAAGATATTTCGCTACCCAAAGACAAAATCTACATTTCAGCCGTAAAAGGCGTGGATCCCACCACCCGTTTGGTGATTGCCCGATACCTGGAAAATCGCCATGGCATTTCGCCCCAAAACATTGGACTGATTACCGGTCCTTGTCATGCAGAAGAAGTGGCGCTGGAAAAACTGAGCTACCTTACACTGGCCGCTACAGATAACGCTCTTGCTGAACGCATTGAAGCCCTCATTCGCTGCCGTTATATCAATACCTGCACCAACAATGATTTGTATGGCGCCGAATACGCCGCAGTACTGAAAAATATTTACGCCATTGGCGCCGGTATTGCCCACGGACTGGGCTACGGCGATAATTTCCATGCCGTTTACACCGGCGCTGCCCTTCGTGCAACGGAATTGTTTCTGGAAGCCATGCACGAAACCCACCGCGATGTGAAAGATGCCACCTACCTCGGAGATTTGCTGGTAACATGCTACAGCCAGTTTAGCCGCAATCGCACCTTTGGCAATATGCTTGGCAAGGGCTACAGCGTAAAAAGCGCACAGCTGGAGATGAATATGGTCGCCGAAGGCTACTATGCAACCGGCAGTATTTACCCCATTTGCAAGGAGAATAACATTTCGGCTCCTATCGTGGAGGCCGTGTACAGCGTTTTATACGAAAATACCAATGCTGCAAAGGTTTTCGGAGTTTTAAGCAGACAACTTTCCTGAAATTATTATTAATTTAATGTTAACTGAATGTTTGCGTTAAAATACGCAATCTTAAACTCGGGGTAATATTCGGTTAACCCCACAGAGGTTGTTTTGAAGGTGAAAGAAAGAACCTAACACACATGAATCGTATTGTTACATTATCCCTGCTGGCATTGGGTTTTACCAAAATTTCAGCGCAAACAGGAACCCTTACTGGAAAGGTACAATCAGAAACCGGGAGATCGGCAGCTGATGCTAAAGTGTTTAGCATTGGCAGTTTAGATACCGTTCGCACAGACATGGACGGCCTGTTCCTGCTGAAACTGAAACCCGGCAAACACATTTTCCAGATTGAAAGCCGCAGTTTTGCTGAATACATAGACAGTGCAATTATCACAGTAAATGAAGAAACTTTCGTTTACCCCTTGCTCAGCAGCATTCGCGACATGGGCGTTACGAACATTACTGTAGCACGCAAACAGAAAGAAAACACAATAGCCGGTGCCATCCGCTCCAAACAGCTATCTGTGCAAATGGTGGAAGCTATATCTTCTGAAGATTTCAAACGAACCACCATCCGTACCTCGGCTGATGCCATGAAACGCATTCCCGGTGCTACCATCATGGAAGGCAAGTTTGCCAATATCCGCGGTATGTTTGACCGCTACAATGCCGGCTACCTGAATGGCGCACCATTACCCAGTACCGAAAGTGACAGAAAAGCATTTTCATTTGATATAATTCCCGCTTCGCTGCTGGATAATATCGTGGTTATCAAAAGCGGCACACCTGATGTAACGGGTGATTTCGGCGGTGGCATTATTCGTATCAATACCAAAAGTATTCCTGAAAAGCTAACCCAGAGTTTCAACCTCGGTTTCCAATACAACTCTATTACTACGCTCAGACCCATTGAAATGTTCAGCAGTTCGGCTTCTGAATATTTTGGCATACCCGGCACAGACCGCAAGTTGCCTGCTTTATCCGGCAATCTGAACCAAGGTAAACCGGCTGAATTTCTGGCAGGAGAATCCCAAAAGTTTAACAATAACTGGGATCTTACTACAACCAAACCCATGCTCACACCCCGATTCAACTACACTATTGGGGTTCCATTCAAGCTAAAAAACAAAAAAGAAATTGGCTTGCTGATAAGCCTCAATTATTCTGTAACCCAGAAATACAGTGATGGCCTGGTAAACCGCCAGGATTTGAGCGACAACCAGCTCATTAACAGCTACAACGACGCCCTGTTTACCACCAATGTTCAAAACGGCGGAATCATGAACCTGAGTTTCAAACTGAATAACCGCCACCGCATCGACTGGAAAAACCTGTACACGCTGAATTATGATGCATCCAGCACCATACGCAAAGGAAATAATGATATCAACGTATCTCCTGTGGTTCCCATTGAAGGTTTTTCAAACCAGATTAATTACAACCGTCTGGCCAGCACCCAGCTGAATGGAACACACATCTTTGGGGCCAAACAAAGTACCCTTACCTGGCTGGTAAACTATGGTAACACCCACCGCGAAATTCCCGATTTCAGGATAGCACAATACGCGACCATAGAAGACACACGTTATCTGGTTTTAAACGACTTTTTCAATGCCGGTTCCGGTCGTTTCTTCTCCAACCTGAATGAGAACACCTTCTCTGCAAGCGCTGATATGCAACACAGCATTACCACCGGCAAAACGACCAACAATATCAAATATGGTATTTTCAGGCAAACCCGTTCGAGGGTATTCAACAGCCGTGAATTTGTTTACGGACCGGTTGGCAAATCTGTAATTAGCAACCGCAAGCCTGCCGAAGATTTGGGAGCTGACAATATCAATGCTTCAGGCATTTACCTGGTGGAAAAAACTTCCAGCGATGCCGATGAATACAACGGAAACAGCAGCCTTAATGCCGCATTCATCATGCTGGAGCATCATTATCCTCTGTTTAAGACCAATGGAAAAAACCAGAATTTGAAGGTAATTTATGGTGTTCGCGCCGAACAGTTCAGCCAGTATTTAACCAATGATTATTTTGACCAATTGGGCAAAAAACTGGCTGATGGCGGCATCACAAATGACCTATTGCCATCCATGAACATCATTGCACCACTCACCGGCAAAACCGGTATGCGCTTGGCATATTATAAAACCGTAAATCGCCCGGAAATGCGCGAAATGGCGCCGTTCAGCTTTTATAATTTCAACCTAAACTCAGAGATCATTGGCAATACCCAGTTGAAACGGGCGCAATTACACAACTTTGATGTGCGCTACGAAATCTACCCGGGCAAAGAAGATATGTTTAGCATCGGTGCTTTCAGCAAACGCATCATCAACCCCATTGAGTTTTCGCTGGAAACCAGTCAGCCCGGCATACGCACCTTTGGATACCAGAATGAAAAGAGTGCCGACATTCGCGGGGTTGAGCTGGAAATTCGCAAAAGCCTGAAGTTTCTTGGACAATACCTGGCGCCCGGTTTGTTTAACTACCTTTCAGCCTATGGTAACTTCTCAATAATCCAAAGCGAGGTTCAGTTTAAGTCGGCACAGAACACCAATAAACGCTCACTGCAGGGTCAAAGCCCATACGTAGCCAATATTTCTTTGTTTTTTGAGAATAAAAAAGGACTGCAGGCAAGCGTAAACTTTAATAAAATAGGATCACGCATTGCCTACATCGGTGTAGCGAAGGATGTTCAGCCGTTTGGCAGCGATATTTATGAGTTTGGCCGCAGCATTTTAGACTTCCAGATTGGACAAAACATGAAGAAGGCAGGGAACCTAAAACTAACGTTGGGTGATGTACTGCGTCAAGCAACCGTTTTCTATCAGGACATCAACGAGAATAAGAAATACGATGAATCCGGCGACAACACGCTGTTTAAATTCACCAACGGAATGACCGTAACCCTGGGTTACTCTTATACTTTCTGAGTAAATCAGGTCTTTCTTTCGGCAATCCCGCCCGCAAGCGGGATTGTTTTTTTATTTAGCGCGGGGTACCCAGGCAATTTCTTCACCACCGGCCAGTTTATCCAGATAGCGTGCCAGGGTAAACAAATAATCACTTAAGCGGTTCAGATAGGTAACAATCATGCCGTCTATCTTTTCATTGTCGGCCAAATAGACTACCAGACGTTCGGCCCTGCGGCAAATGCATCGGGCCACATGGGCATGCGAACCGGGCGTGGTGGCACCCGGCAGGATAAAGTTGCGTAATTCAGGCAAAACTGCCGTCATGCGGTCTATTTCATTTTCCAAAAATACCACATCATCTTCATACAACTCGGGCAGAATCACCTTGCTGCCTGCGGCTGATGCCAGATAGGAGCCCAATGTAAACAAGCGATCCTGAACAGCGGCGATGGCGGAAACAACCCCGGAATCCTCGCTGCTGCTGCGGATAAGCCCCAGGTAACTGTTAAGTTCATCTACTGTTCCGTAGCTTTCCACGCGGATGTGGTGTTTTGAAACCCTATCGCCGCCCAGCAATGCTGTTTTGCCGTCGTCGCCCTTGCGTGTATAAATCTTGAATGTCATGTGTATTACCTGCCCGAAAGTTACAACCAAGGCCGTGCTTTTGTTTGCGGTTTTTACCAATTCATTTGGAAATGTGCATAAAAATCCGTATATTAAGTATCTGTTCTGTGATGGTTAAAATCTTAATCCATCATTAACATTGGCTTGAAAATACGCTAATTCAGCGAGGAGATTTTTGTAACAAATAAAAACTCCTATATGAAAAAAATTACGCAATTATTAATGCTGACCGGTTTAAGTGCCGTGGCAGCCAAAGCTCAGTTTATTGAGCAGGTAAATTACATCGGTGCACTGGAAGCAGACACCAGAAAAGACTGGACTTCCGGTTGGGCCAACTTCAATCCACAGGCAACCATTTATGCTGTTGCTACTGATGATACCACGCTGAACGCTATTACAACCGGTTCGGGTGGCATCAAAAACATCAGAGGCACTCGTACCCTAAACGCCAGCACGGTTTATTTGATGAAAGGTTTAATTGTGGTTAGAGATGGTGGAACCCTCATCATTCCTGCCGGTACTTTAATTCGTGCTGAAGCTGATGTAACCGCATCCCCAAAAAATTATGCCAGTATCGTAGTAGAGCGTGGCGGTAAAATTCAGATTAACGGCACCCAAACTAGCCCTGTTGTTATTACCAGCAACAAAGGAACCGGCGCCAGAGCACGCGGTGACTGGGGTGGAATCGTAATTTCAGGCAAAGCCAGAAACAACCAGGGTTCTGATGTCCAGGTAGAAGGTTTTAACAACGCTACCGCCGATCCTAACCTGGCCAAATTTGGTGGCACAGACGACAACGACAACAGCGGTTCCATCACCTACCTACGCATGGAATTTGGCGGACTGGCTTTCGAACCTAACAAAGAAATCAACGGCCTTACCCTGGGTTCTGTGGGCAAAGGCACTACTTTACACCACATTCAGGTGAGCTTCATCAACGATGACGGTTTTGAATGGTTTGGCGGCAATGTAAATGCCAAACACCTGATCTCTTACCGCATCACCGATGATGATTTCGATACCGATTTCGGTTGGGGCGGTGCCGTGCAGTTTGGTATTGCTGTAAAAGATACCACCCAGTATGACCTTACTTACAGCGCTCCCAGCGGCTCCAGCACCAGCGAAACATTCGAGAGCGATAACGATGCTGCCGGTTCAGGTAAGACTCCCTACACCCGCGGTGTATTCAGCAACATGACTGTTGTTGGTCCCGTACAGATTGGTTCTACCTACAGCGCACTGGGTACAGTTCCCAAAGCCGCTTTCCGCCGTGCTGCCCGTATCCGTCGTAACAGCCGCCTGAGCATCATCAACTCCGTATTCATGGGCTATCGCAACTTCTTGATGTATGATGGCGACAGCTCTTTCAAAGCATCCGGTGCGCGCGACAGTGTATGGAATGAGAACATGCTTTTCCGCAACAACCTTATTGTAAACAGCACAGCCGCCGCCGCTGCCGGTTCAAGCAACACAGGTCTGGTGGAAGTGGCTACAGCAAACGCTCCTTTCCTGAACCGTTTTGATGCATGGGTTCGCAATGCCGCTACCCAGAACAAAATTAATCCGGTAGCATACACTGCCAAAACTGTTTTGGAAGATCCCCAGAACGCTACCGCACCCAACTTCCGCCCCGTTGCAGGTTCTCCCGCACTGAGTGGCTCTAACTTCACCTACAGCCGCCTTGCAGAGTTTGGTGTGTTCAATGGTGTAAACACCATCGAGACGGTGAGTGGTATTAACCTTTACCCAAACCCTGCTCAAGACAACATCAACCTGGAATTTGGTTCAACACAGAGTTTCGAAGCTTCTGCCAAAATTGTTGACCTGACCGGTAAAACCGTTATGAGTCTGGGTAACCTGCGTGTAAACGGTGGTTTGAATACACTTTCTGCCAACATCAGCAACCTGAACAAAGGTATTTACCTGATGGTGGTTGAAGGCAGCAAAGGCCGCATCAGCCAGCGCTTTATTGTTAAGTAATTTCTCATAGGTTTAGTTCGGAAAGTCCCGCCTGAAAAGGCGGGATTTTCCTTTTTACACCCATTACCTTTGTCATGTTCTATGAATACCACTGAACTCATTGCTTTGTTTCATTCCCACGCAAATCCTGAATTAGCAGAGGGTATGTCACGGTATATGAAATACCACTTCCCTTATCTTGGTATTCAAAAGCCATTGAGAAGCAAACTGGAAAAGGATTTTGTTCAGGTAAACAAAAATCGGAAGTTTGATATACTGAAGTCTATCATCATGGAACTTTGGGAACAACCGGAACGCGAATTTCAGTATACCGCCATGGAACTGATGCTAAAATCCAAAATATGGAAACACCGGGATGCACTGGATTTATGGCAGTATTGCCTCACCCACAAAAGCTGGTGGGATACAGTGGACATGTTGGCCAGCCGCATGGTGGGACCGTATTTTCTGGTTTTTCCGGCAAAAAGAGACAAAAATATTGAGCAATGGCTGCTTTGCGATAATATGTGGCTAAACCGCACCGCGCTTATTTTTCAGCTGAATTACAAATCAAAAACCGACGAAGGATTGCTATTTGCCTGCATAGAAAAACAGATTGATTCCAAAGAATTTTTTATCCGAAAAGCCATTGGCTGGGCCTTGCGGCAATATGCCCGCACCTACCCCGATGCTGTACTGCGTTTTGCAGATGCACACAACCTAAGCCCACTAAGCAAAAGAGAAGCATTGAAACATTTCCCGAAAGCATAAAAAAAGGCCCGTTTTTCGACGGACCTTTTCTTATAATACTATCGCTGTAATCAGGAAGTTTTACTTGGTTGCTTTCAGGGAGATGGTGATTTCCATTTCCTTGTTTACGATACCGTCTTTCATCTTCTTCTGGGCAGCTTCAGCCAATCCGAGGTTTTTGCTGTCGTAGTTGATGCCCCATTCCAAACGGTTGATGGTAGCTTTGCCGTTAGCCGTAACGGTATTCCCTTCTACTTTAATGGTAGCCGGGAAAGTGATTTTACGGGTGCTGTCGCGAAGGGTCAGGTTACCGCTTACTTCGTGGGTATTGCCTTCTGAAGCTTTCTCTTCTACGCTCACGATTTCAAATTTGCCGGTTGGGAATTTGGCAACATTGAAGAAATCTTCAGCCATCAGGTGGCCAACGAGTTTTTTCTGGTAAACCGTGTCGGTAAGGTCGGTATTTTTGATGCTGTTCATGTCGATAACAAATGAACCAGCAACTACTTTTCCGCCTTCTACGCTCAGGCTGCCTTCTTTAATCCCGATGGTGCCTTTGTGCTCGCTTGTAGCAACAATCTTCCAGCCGCGCCATTCCAGGTTGCTGCCGGCAGCATCAAGGGTGTAAGTTCCGGCGTTTTCACCGGCTTGTGCCGCTGAATCGGCATTTTCAGAGTTTTGTGAGTTCCCTCCGCAGGAAGCCAGCATGCTTAATGCGGCGATTCCGGCTACGTAAAACAAGGTTTTTTTCATCTTTCTATTTTTTTATTTATTTGGTTTTATAGTGCAAATATATTTGTTTAAACAAACTTTTACAAGTTTTTAATAAAATATTCTGTTTCCCGTGTTCACAACCGCCTTCAAATCGAAGAGGATATGGTATAATCCGTAATAGGTTCGATTGATATACAGAGAATGACGGGATCCCCTTGCCTTCTTGCTGTTGCGTACTTCGGGCATGTCTATGAGTTTATCGGCAAACTGATAAATACCGGAGAAATAGGTTTCGTTGCCAAAATCAAAGGTTTCCTTGGTGAAAGGCAGGGTTAGCATATTGATCATCTCCTTGAAAAGTGGGGTAAAAAAGGCGATATCGGCATCGGTATCATCGGCATGCAGCAGTTCAAGTTCCCTGAAAATCGCTCCTGTCTTTTCGCTGTCCTTGTAAATATTTCTATCTACCAGCCTGAAATACGGTGTATAAAAGCGATCCGGAATTTCCTTCACACAACCGAAATCAAAAATATTGACGGTACCGTCTTCCAAAAACAGAAAATTGCCGGGATGCGGATCGGCATGCACGGTTTTAAGTATATGGATCTGGAAATCGTAAAAATCCCAAAGTGCCTGCCCGATGCGGTTGCGCACTTCCTGCGAAGGATTGTTGGCCAGAAATTCCTTCAGATGCAGGCCATCCAGCCAGTCCATGGTTATGATCTTGTCGGATGACCATTTCGGATAATATTGAGGAAATATGAGGTTTTTTATGTGTGTACAGGCAGCACTCAATTCCATGCTGCGCTTCAGTTCCAGGGCATAATTGGTCTCTTCCAGCAGTTTGCCTTCAATTTCATCGAAATAATTGTCGATGTCATTTTTATTCATATTGAGCAGGCGAACCGCAAAGGGCTTTACCATGCGCAAATCAGAGCCGATGGAATTGGCCACCCCGGGATACTGAATTTTCACAGCCAGCCACTTTTCTTTGGCCCTGGCCTTGTGCACCTGACCAATACTGGCGGCGGCCACGGCCTTTGACGTAAAATCATCAAAAAAAGCAGTTGGTGGTTGCCCGAATGCCTTGCGGAATACTTGCGCTACCAGCGGTGCTGACAGCGGTGGAGCAGAATATTGCGAGAGCTGAAATTTCTCCTGATACTCTCTGGGCAGGATTCCACGGTCCATGCTCATCATTTGCGCCACCTTGAGGGCGCTGCCTTTAAGCGTGCTCAGGGTTTCGTAAATATCGCCGGCATTGTCTTTGTGCAGTTCTTCCCTGCTCACATCCGCATTCACCAGCTTTTTGGCATAATGCTTCATGTAATTGCCTCCCACCTTCACCCCGGCACCGGCAATGTGCGCCGCACGCTCAATGCGTGTTTTGGGTATTCTCTCCTGCGTTTTCAACGATTATGAAAAAGATTTTTTGGCGCGCTGAAACATAAATTTGCCAAAATCCAGTACTTCATCAAACAGATTTTCGCCCATAAGTTTAAAGCCAATATTCACGGTCTTTTCAATGGCCGCATCGGTATCTTCAAAGTCTTTGGAAGTATCTTTCAACCAGAAGTTCAGTAGGAACAAGGTTTGCACCCAAAGTCCGTGTTTAAACTGTTCTGATATAAATTTCCTGTCTGCCACCTGTCCGGCTGCTATGCCTGTAGACACAATGTTTGAGGCATAATCCAGAAAAGCGTGTCGAAAATCCTGCAAAGCGGAATCCATGGGATTGATGCCCTTCATGGATTTATCTGCCAGATAAAGCACATAGCTGCGATACTGCATGAGTTCCTGTGTCCACAGGAAATAAAAAGCACTCAGTTTTTCGGCAGCACTGAATGCACCGTACTGGGCATCGGCTTCCAGCTTGTGGCGGGTCGCTTCAAAAACATGCACCCAAAAATAGCGGTCAAGGGCTTCGAAATTGCTGAATTGCGCGAAAAAATCCGCGTCTGTTTTTTTCAGCTTTTTCATAAAAATATAAACCGATTCCGGCTTTTTACCGTTCTCCAGCTGATACTGTATATACTTTTTCAGCAATGATGATGTATCCATACGTTTTGTTGCATAGATAACCCATAGACAGGGGTTTTTGTTTGGATTCGCGAACGAAATTTATGCGTGGCGGTTACCCACCCAAACAAAGCGGCGATTCACATATTCGGGAGTGGTAAAACCTGCGTTTCCGCTGGGGTTTCCACCCGATACGTGAAAATCGCTGAAGGCGGCATGCTGGTTCACAAAAGCGGCGCCGGTAAAGTTGAAGCTCACGGGTGTGAAGGCAGCGTTCATGGCTTCGGCCACTTCTGTTTTGAATGCTTCCTGTGTGGTATAGCACAGACAGGTAATAGCGCCCAGTTCGGATGCAGAAGCCGCAGCCAGTTTCAGGCTTTCAGCACTGCCGGCAGTTTTTACCACAAACACAGCCGGACCAAAACATTCATGCTTCCAAACCTGTGAGCTTGCAGCATCGGTAACCATTACCACGGGGCTTTTCATACGTGCATCGGGGAATTCAGGATGCAGCACAGGGATGCTGTCCATTGCTATGGTTGTATGCTTTTTAGCTTCATCCACGCGGCTTATGGTAAGATCGTTCTGAATAGCACCCAGTGTGTACGGGCCTATTTTGGGATTTTCCACCAGGCTTTTAACCGCATTGCTGATTCCGGCGACCACTTCATCAAAGCTCAGATGCCCATCGGCTGTGGCGATTCCATTTTCGGGGACAAAAATATTTTGGGGCGCGGTACACATTTGTCCGCTATAGAGACAAGCACTGAAAGCAATATTGCCAAACACAGCCTGCACATCGGTCACAGAATCGAGTATGATGCTGTTTACACCCGCTTTTTCGGTAAAAGTGATCTTTCCGGGCATGGCTTCAATCACATCGCCAAAGGCGGAACCGCCGGTGTAGTCAATCAGATTCACATCCGGGTGTTCGGCCAGTTTTTTGGTAATCGGGTTTGAAAGGGTATCAGCAGCCATTTGCACCACATTGGCCGGAAGGCTCGCAGACAGCATTGCCTTTTGAATTTCTTCAAGTACAATAGCAATGGGCAGAATGCTCTTGGGGTGCGGTTTCACAATCACGGGATTGCCTGCTATCAAAGAGGCATAAAGCCCGGGAAGTGTGTTCCACGTGGGAAAGGTACTGCAACCGATAACCAGCGAAATGCCACGAGGAACGGGATTAAAGTCCTTTTTAATCTGCAGATCGAACTTGCCCATGGGTTTCACCCAGTCTACGGAATGGGTAAAACGGGTCAATTCCTGATACGCCAGACTCAGCACTTCCATGGCGCGGTCATTGGCATGCGGGCCGCTGGCCTGAAAGCTCATCACAAAACTTTGTCCGGTGGTGTGCATGGTGGCATAGGCGATTTCAAAAAACCGTTCAGACACCTTGTTAAGCGAGTTTACCAGAATTTCGGCGCGCTTTTCAATCGAAGTATGTTTCCATGCAGACCAGGCATTGCGGGCATACGCCACCAGATCTTCGGCCTCGTAATACGGGTATTGTATTCCCAATCCCACCATCATATACGGAGAAACCTCCTCGCCTACCCTTCCGCTGTGCGGATTTTCGGCAAGGCCGCTAAAATCGGTGTTCAGGTGCTTCTGAAAGGCTTCCAGTCCTTTGGCATTGGCGTCTTCAGCATATGCCTTTGGATTTTCGGGGTAAGCAGCATAAAACTGCCTGTTTTTTTGTGCCTCAATGGCTTGCTGTATCTGGTTTTGGGCTTGTGTGCTCATGCAACTATTTTTTAAGGGCTTGATTCTATGCTTTCGAGGTGTAAGAAATGAAAAAGGCGGTGTACCAGCGGGGCAAAGATGACCCCTATGGAAGTAAGAAACGCTACACCGCTGTATATGCTGTAGAGGGTGGCAAATATTTTGGCATCATCGGTGGTGAGGTTGGCTACGGGTCCCATTCCGGTAAGGATCATGGAGGCGTTATAGAAACCATCTACCCAGCCTAAACCTGCGTAATGCCTGTAACCTACGGCACCCACAAACAGGCTCAGAAATATAAATGCTATCCCGAACAAAGTAAAAAGTAGCATCCTTTTAAGAAAGATATTTCTCCTTGCCAGCGGATTGCTTCTATGTTCAAAATGCAATGCCATTTAACTTATGCCTGACCGGTTTGTCCGCCGAAATTCAACGGGATGGCTGGATTCGATTCGTTTTCATCCAGTTCTATTTCTCCAAACGTATGTTCAAATTTCGCGATGTTATCTCCCAATGCAAACAGCAATCTTTTGGCATGCTGGGGAGCCAGAATAATGCGGGATTTTACCTTGCCTTTGGGAACTCCGGGCATCAGGCGCACAAAATCCAAGATAAACTCGGTATTGCTGTGGGTAATAATGGCAAAATTGCTATAGGTACCGTCTGCTATTTCGTCAGAAATTTCTATGTCAATTGGGGGGGTGTTGTTTTCCATGGTTGAATATTTAAAAAATAATAACAGCAAAGATACTGAAGGTGATAGCAAGCTTAAAAAAAAATGGTAATTTTGTGTTAAACCCAAACAGGCTTAACAGTGTCTAAGTTCCGATGAAAAAATTGATACTCGTTTTGAGCATAATCCTAACCTCTCGTGCATTTGCCCAAACACCCTACTGGAGCGAGCATGTAGCACCCATTTTGTACAACAATTGCACCAACTGCCACATTGAAGGCGGCATCGCTCCTTTCTCACTGGTGGGATATGAAAAAGCAGTTGCTTACGCAGGAAGCATAAAAAGTGCAACCTCATCTCGCAGCATGCCTCCGTGGCCTGCCGATTTGCAATATCAACGATATGCGCATGAGCGTGTTTTGAGCAATGAAGAAATCAGTGCCATTGCAAACTGGGTGGATGGCGGCACGCCCAAAGGTGATACCACCAAAGCCCCTGCAAAACCTGAATTAAAAACAGGCGGTAGCATAATCAGCCCCACCCGAAATCTCAAAATACCTGATTACTCTGTAAAAACAACCACCGACGAATACCGTTGTTTTGTTTTGCCCACGGGCTTCACACAGAATCAGTTCCTCACGGCCATTGAAGTCATTCCCGGAAACCTGCGTGTGGTGCACCACGCGCTCATTTTTCACGATACAAGCTCAAAACCCTTGCAACTGGATGCGGCAGACCCCAAACCCGGGTATCTTAGTTTTGGCGGTACGGGCAGCAGCACTTCAGAACTCATCGGTATCTGGGCTCCGGGTTCAGAACCCTATTTCTTCCCGAATGGCTTTGGCATTAAACTGCTAAAAAAAGGTAATATCGTTTTACAGATTCACTATCCCGGAGGCGTAAATAATGTGGTTGACAGCACAAGGGTAATTCTAAAAACAACTACCACAACCCAAAGGCAAGTGGTTATTCAACCTGCACTGAACCACAATGCACCCAATTTACAAAACGGGCCATTGTATATCCCGGCAAACCAGGTCAAATCATTCAACAACAAATACGATTTACCTGTTGATGTTTCTGTATTTACGGTGGGGCCGCACATGCATCTCATTGGCAGTTCCATCAAGGCTTTTGGAGTTACAACCCATAAAGATACAATCCGTTTTGTTGATATACCCAAATGGGATTTTCACTGGCAACGCTCCTATACCTTCAGGAATGTATTGAAAGTTCCGGCAGGGACGACTTTGCGTGGACAAGCCAGCTACAACAACACTTCCTCCAATCCGTTCAATCCAAGCAACCCGCCACAGGCCGTTTCGCTGGGAGAAGGCACCAATGATGAAATGTTTCTGGTGTATTGCTGGTTTACCCTTTACCAGCCGGGTGATGAAAATATTGTTATTGATAATGCGGTGCTCAAAAATGTGAGCAAAACTTCGGTATTGAAAACGGAAACCACCCGCATTTATCCCAATCCCGTGTCAGATTTCGCCTGGGTAACGGATGTTCGCTTTGCTCCGGGAAATTATCAGTGGAAGATTACAGATCTCACAGGGAAAACCGTTGCAGAAGGCAATAACAACATGGATTCGGGAAAACGCTGCAAAATCCCGGTTGTGGAGATTCCCGCGGGCGCCTACCATATTTCCATTCGGCAGGGAAATACCTATTACAGCGGGCGGCTACTGAAACAGTAATTATTTTACGCAGGTAACCGAAATCTCCACCATTGCATCTTTGGGTAGACGGGATACCTCTACGGTTTCACGTGCCGGATACAGTTCATTTGAGAAATAACTGCCATAAATGGCATTCACCTTGGGAAAATCATCCATGCTTTTCAGGAAAATAGTAGTTTTAACGATATGGCTGAATTCCAGCCCGGAAACCGTTAACAGGGCTTTGATATTTTCCATAACCTGTTTGGCCTGGGCTTCCACGCCGCCTTCGGCCATTTTACCGGTTACGGGATGGAGCGCAATTTGTCCGGAAAAGTACCAGGTGTTGCCGACACGCACACCCTGACTGTAAGGCCCAATGGGCTCAGGAGCATTTTTTGTAAAAATCGTTTCTCGCATGATGGTTTGCTTATTTTTGTAGCTGCATGAACATAGGAATACTGGCATCAACAGACAGGCGAAATGCCTGGCCTTCAGGTAGCGAAGCCCATTCGCAGATTTCATGGGCGCAAAATAGCCAAGATGCTGCGCATTTCGATGTTTTTATCGATTTGAATTTTGACGCACACCCGGAACGTATTCGTAATTATGCTGGAAATACCAAAACTATTTTCCTGCTGAGTGCTGTCAATTACACACCGGAAGCGGCTTTTTTTCATGCGGGCATTCCTTTCAGTGGTGAAAAAATCTTTGGCATCAATGCTATTCCCGGTTTCTTGGAGAGAAACACTCTGGAAATTTCGGATCCGTTTGGCAAAAAAGATGAGACTGACGATTTATTGAACAAACTGCCATTTAGCAGCCTGGAATGGGTAAAAAGCCGTGTGGGAATGGTAACGCCGCGCATTGTTTTCATGATCATTAACGAAGCGTATTACACCATGCAGGAAGGCACTGCTGCCGCCCCCGATATTGACACGGCCATGAGACTGGGAACAGCCTATCCGCACGGTCCGTTTGAGTGGAAGGCCAAATGCGGCATTGCCAATGTTTACCGCACGTTAGAAGCTATGTACGAAGACACAAAAGAAGAGCGCTACAAGATTTGTCCGGCGCTGAAAACGGAATACCTGACCGGTGGCGTTTGTTAAAACTGACCCGCCCTTAACATCACAAGCGTACAAGCCTGCAAGTACGGGATATTTGCAGCATCCAGCCTCTCCATCAACTCCGGATTTTCCGTTCCGGGATTAAAAATAACCCTGCCGGGCTTCAATGAAATAATGGTATTGTACCATGCAACCTGATGCAACGGATTTAGGTACAGGGTAATAGTATCCAACCTTTGTAAGTCTTCCGGAACAACCCGCAGAATGGGCAAACCTTGAACTCCAATACCCGATTTACCGACCAATACAGGCTTATGGCCATATTCCAGCAACATTAGCGTAGCCATGTGGCTGTAGCGCATAGGGTTTTCGGAAGCACCCAGTAGCAGAACTGTTTCAGGCATGCTGCAAAGTTAATGCGGCGGCTTCCGCACAGCGAACCCCATCGAGGGCAGCACTGATGATTCCACCCGCGTAGCCTGCCCCTTCGCCACACGGATAGAGATTTTGCACCTGCGGATGCTGTAAATTTTCTTTTTTTCGTGGTATGCGAACGGGACTGCTGGTGCGGCTCTCCACACCCACCAGAATACCTTCGCGTGTGCGGAAACCTTTCATTTTATTGCCCAGTATCTGCAAGGTACCACGGATGCGTGAACCCACATCTTCGCTCAGTACTTCATCTATTTTTCGGGGAATAATACCGGGTATGTAAGAGCATTCGGGCAAATCTGAAGATGCCCTTCCGTTTACAAAATCCTCTATGCGCTGAGCGGGTGCGGTTAGGTTTCCGACAGTTTCAAATGCCTTTTGCTCCCACACCGCCTGATAATGCATGGCCTTTAGTGGGCCGTAATGTTCGAATTCGGAGAAATCTTTTTCATCCACCGACACCACAAAACCGCTGTTGGCAAATTTTCCGTTGCGCTTGCTGGGACTCCAGCCGTTCACCACCACCTCACCGGGTGCAGTAGCCGCAGGTGCTATAATGCCACCCGGACACATGCAAAACGAAAACACACCCCTGCCACTCACATGTTCTACCAAACTGTAGGAGGCAGGCGGCAAGTGGTTTTCAGCGGCATTGCAGCGATACTGAATGCTGTCTATCAGTTCCTGTGGATGTTCCAGCCGCACGCCCAGGGCGAAGGGTTTGGCCTCTATCTGAACGTCTTTTTTATGCAGTAAAATAAATATATCGCGTGCGCTGTGGCCCGTAGCGAGAATTAAAGCCTGAACAGGCCATTTTGAGCCTTTTTGGGTACATATTTCCTTGATTTTACCATTTTCTAACGTAAAATCCACCATTTTTTGGCCAAAATGCACTTCTCCGCCAGATGCGATAATATGTTCACGGATATGCTCGATAATACCGGGTAGTTTATTCGTGCCAATATGCGGATGTGCCTCCCAGGTGATGGCCGAAGTGGCCCCGTGATGCACCAGCTCCTGCAAAATTTTGGCCACATCGCCGCGTTTGGTGCTGCGGGTATAAAGTTTTCCATCGCTGTAGGTACCGGCACCGCCTTCACCAAAGCAATAATTGCTGTCCCCATCCACTACATGCTCTTTGTTCAGCACCGCCAGATCGCGCCTGCGCTCTTTTACCGGTTTGCCGCGTTCCAGGATTACAGGTTTAAAGCCTTTTTCAATCAGCGACAGCGCCGCAAACAAACCTGCAGGACCACTACCGATAATATGCACAGAAACAGCGTTGTGCACATCTCTGCCCAGAAATCCCTGCGCCACGGGCGGCAATTCGCCGTGACCGTAAACATCAGCCGTGATAATAAAAAAAGGTTGTTTGCCCCTGGCATCTAGGCTGCGCTTGCGCCACATCACCGTGGCATCTGCCACGCCCGCCGCTTCACAAAAACGCCGGTTTACCAGAACAGCATCGGCATTTTCCGCAGGACTAAAGGTTAATTGCAGGGTTTGGGGCATGGCAACCACTGCAAAAGTAGTATCCACAGACGTTTATCCCCACCCAAAACCTAAATAGCGGGGCATATCATTTCTGTTTTACCTTTGCAGGCATGAGCGAAAGGGTAGTCAGCGGCATACGCCCCACCGGCAAACTGCACTTGGGCAATTATTTTGGTGCGGTGCAAAACTTTTTGAAGTTTCAGGAAGCCCATCCCTGCTATTTTTTCATTGCCGATTACCACAGCCTTACCACACACCCTACTCCGGAAGATTTGGGCGGCAGCGTTTACCGCGTTTTTGCCGAGTATATGGCCCTTGGGCTGGATCCCGAAAAATGCACGCTTTATCTGCAAAGCGATGTACCTGAAGTGGCCGAACTGTATCTGTTCCTGAACATGAACGCCTACCTCGGCGAACTGGAGCGTGTGAGCAGCTTCAAGGAGAAAGTGCGCAGCCAGCCCAACAATATCAATGCGGGCCTGCTATCCTACCCCGTGCTGATGGCGGCTGATATTCTCATTCACCACGGAACCCGCGTGCCTGTGGGCAAAGACCAGGAACAACACCTGGAAATGGCCCGCACCTTCGGCAACCGTTTTAACCGCATGTACAACACCGAATATTTCAAAGAGCCCTCCGCTATTGGTGCGGATGATGGTTTGGTGAAAGTACCCGGACTAACCGGTGGCGGAAAAATGAGCAAAAGCGCCGGCGAAGCCGACAATATTTACCTTGACGATGAACCCGAAGTGCTGCGCAAAAAAATCATGCGGGCGGTGAGTGACAGCGGTCCGGCAGAAACCGGCAGCACCAAATCACAGCCCGTGCAAAACCTGTTTGACCTGATGGCACTGGTTTGCGAACCCGATATCATTGCCCACTTCGACGAAACCCACAAAAACGGCAGCATCCGCTACGGCGATTTGAAAAAACAGCTGGCCGAAGACATGGAAACCTTTGTAGCACCAATGAGAAGCCGCATTCAAGATATGCTGAACAACAAGGAACTCGTGAAGAAAGCAGCCAAATGCGGTGCTGAAAAAGCCCGTGAAAACGCCTCCAAAACAATCACAGAAGTGCGCAGCCTGATGGGCTTCAGGGGTTTCTGACCGGTTTATTTGGAAATCTCGATTATTTTTCATATGTTCATATTTCACGGCATCTGCCAAAAATTCTGCCCATTGTTCTGCATTATGCTTTAATTTGCAGTTGAAAACATGGACGTTTCCATTGTCATACCCCTGCTGAACGAGGAAGAGAGCCTCCCGGAACTTTACGCATGGATTAAGCGTGTGACCGATGCGCACAAGCTTTCCTATGAAATCATCTTCATCGATGACGGAAGTAACGACGGTTCCTGGAAAGTAATTTCAGACCTGAGCAACCAGAATCCGGGTGTGAAAGGCATTCGTTTCCGCAGAAACTATGGTAAAAGTGCCGCCCTGAATGAAGGTTTCAGCATAGCAAAGGGCGAAATTGTTATCACCATGGATGCCGACCTGCAGGACTCCCCCGACGAAATTCCCGGGCTGGTAGCCATGATCCGCAAAGAAAACTACGATTTGGTGAGTGGCTGGAAAAAGAAACGCTACGACAACGCCCTTACCAAAAATATGCCCTCCAAGATATTCAACTACACCAACCGCAAACTCAGCGGTATTGAGCTGAATGACATGAACTGCGGTCTCAAAGCATACCGCAATGAGGTGGTGAAAAATATTGAAGTGTATGGCGACATGCACCGCTACATTCCTGTGATTGCCAAAAATGCTGGTTTCAGGCGCATTGGCGAAAAAGTGGTGGGACACCAGGCCCGCAAATACGGCAAAAGTAAGTTCGGGCTGGAACGCTTTGTTAACGGCTTTCTGGATCTGCTCACCATTTTGTTCATGGGGAAATTCGGCAAAAAACCCATGCATTTCTTCGGCGTACTGGGCATATTGTCGTTTTTGATTGGTTTTGGTATTGCCGCATGGCTGTTGATTGACAAAGCCATTCATGTGTGGCAGGGCACACCTGCACCTAAAGTGGCCGATTCTACATTTTTCTACATCGGGCTGGTGGTGATGATTATTGGTACCCAGCTGTTTCTGGCGGGTTTTCTGGGCGAACTCATCAGCCGCTCTCACCCCGACCGCAACCGCTATCAGGTTTCTGAAACGACCTTCAGCACCCGATGAAAGGCAAACACATCGTGATTGTGGGCCCTGCCCATCCGCTGCGCGGAGGACTGGCTACGTTCAATGAACGGCTCGCACGCGAACTGGCCAAAGAGAATACCGTTACCCTGCTCTCCTTTAAACTTCAGTACCCCGGATTTTTGTTTCCCGGCCAAACCCAGTTTACCGACGAACCCGCTCCGGAATACCTGCACATTGATACTGCGCTGAACTCCGTCAATCCGCTTAACTGGATATCGGTGGGCCGCAAATACAAAAAACTGCGCCCAGACCTGATAATCTTCCGCTACTGGATGCCGTTCTTTGGTCCCTGTTTTGGAACGTTTGCACGCATCGTTAAGCAAAACAAGCACACTAGGTTGGTCTGCATTGCAGATAACATCATTCCCCACGAACGCCGCTTTTTCGATAAACCATTCAATGCGTATTTCCTGCCCGTGCTGGACGGCGCCGTTACCATGAGCCGCAAGGTAATGCAGGATCTGGAAGATTTGCACTTCAACAAACCCAAGTTATACAACCCGCATCCGCTGTACGACAATTTTGGCGATGCCCTGCCCCGCGAGAAAGCCCTGCAGGAATTGGGTTTGCCCGCCGATGGGCGCTACCTGCTTTTTTTCGGCTTTATCAGACGCTACAAAGGGCTGGATTTGCTGCTCAGCGCCATGGCGGATGAAAAAGTGAAACAAACCGGCGCCAAACTGATTGTGGCCGGTGAATTTTACGAAGATGCAGCGCCGTACCACGCACAGATAGAGCAGCTGAGTCTGGCAGACCGCGTGATATTGAAAACCGAGTTCATTCCCAACGGAAAGGTTCTGTTGTACTTCAGCGCCGCCGATCTGGTGGTGCAGCCCTACCGCAGTGCTACCCAAAGCGGGGTTAGCCAGGTGGCGTATCACTTCAACAAGCCCATGATTATTACAAATGTGGGCGGACTGGCCGAAAGTGTACCCGACGGTAAAGTAGGTTTTGTGGTTCCCCCCGAACATGCCGCCATTGCCGATGGTATTGCCCGTTTCTTCAATGAAAACAAATCTGCCGAATTTATTGGCAAGATGGAAGAAGCCAAGGCACCGTTTAGCTGGGAGAGATTGGTGCAGGGGTTGGAGAAGGTGGGTATGGGATAAGGGTTTGTTTTGGTGTAATTGTTTATTGGTTTATTGGCAAACATTATATTAAGCAACGTTTTGTATGACGGGATAGTCAATTAAACAATTAGACCATTAAACGATTATTCAGGCATGAACAAACTATACAGTCTATACTGTAAACTATCAACTAAAAAAAATTACCCTACATTTGTGTTTACCCAAACATGAAAAAATGGTTTATTTTTCTTTTCGCGGTGCTGCTCACAGCCAACTGGGCCTGCAGAAA
>Ga0194129_10001929_pt1 | contig 32463 bp, 45 predicted proteins | sample TA2KigCa35mmetaG_FD_150862 | JGI IMG/M metagenome (GOLD analysis project Ga0194129, IMG submission 150862) | Freshwater microbial communities from Lake Tanganyika, Tanzania - TA2015038 Kigoma Deep Cast 35m | ecosystem: Environmental > Aquatic > Freshwater > Lake | place: Tanzania: Lake...
TTGTGCTGGCGAACGTAGTTATGTTAAAACTATTGACGAAGCATACAAATTATTAAGTGAATTAAATGAGAGCTATGGAATGGGTTGGGAAATTGATAATACACATAATACTTTTAAAAATGGAATGCTACATATGTTAAAAGAACAATTTCGTGATTGTGAGTATAATTTAGAAGATTTAACATCACCAGTGGATATATTTACATATATACCGGATACTTCACAAAGACAATCATATACATTTAAAAATATTGAAACGAAATTTGATAAACAAAAACAAGAGGAAGAAGTTGCCAAAATGATTGCTGAAGAGGATAAAGCACGTGAAGAATATTTAGCATCAGGTAAAACATTGTTATTATGTAGCAAAGGTAGATTGTAGAATGTAAAAATAATTGTTAAAACGATATAAAAAATACATTACATTATACAATTATTATGGATAATTCATTTATAAATTTATTAATGACAATTGCTTTTATATGCATTATTTTAGCATATTATTTTTATAATAAATATTTTTATTGGGTTGATTTCAAAAAAGAAATTAAAAATTAAATATAGATATAAAATTATGTCACATAATAACTTTTTTCTTTACAATATAGAGGTGATATTGGATTAGCATTTTCCGACCCTCCTTTTTGGTTAGTAATAACCTTATCAAATTACGATAATGATAAAATATGCGAACAAGTTTTTACAAATGATTTATCTATTTTGTTGCCTCAAAATATAGATGAAGTTATAAAAAATAATAAAAAAATTCAAGATTATATATTGTCTTTTACAGATAACTATTTTATACATATTGATATAAAATTTTATAACAATAGTGAATACATAAGTGGCGAGTTTTATTCTAAAAATGTAAAAAAATTAAAAAATATATTTCAATAAAAATATTAAATTTATATTTAGTCACATAAAAATGCGACTAAATATAGACGATTTCAAAAGCAGGAAAAGAAATAATATTTAACATTATTTTTTAGAAATTAATGAAATCATAATTAACAAAGTAAAAATGTGTTTTAAATATCATTTGAAAGAAAATTCTGATCATGAAAATAGTTCTGATAATGAATCATATGAGTATTTTAATGACAATTGTGTAATTTGTGCAAATAATTGTAATGAAATGAGTGGATGGAAATGTAAATTTTGTAAAAAGTGTTTTTGTGACGAACATAATAGTGAAGATTTTGTATGTAATTGTTAAAAAAATTGATTTAAAATTATAATAATAGTATTAAATCAATAACTAATTACAAAGATGAGTAAAAAATTATTAGGCAATCCAAAACCATTAAAATATCTTGTTATTACTAATCCTGATGGAGGTCATACAGGTCAAAATGCAGGATCAATAACTTTAAAAGAAGCAAAACAATTATTAAAAAATGAGACTATATGTGTATATATTTTTAAAGTGCCAACAAGCATGTATCATAATTTAATGTTTAAATATCCTCTTTCTGAATATTATAGTTGTTTAGAAATAAATCAATACAAAGATGATGTTTGGACTTCATTAAATGTTATAAATAAAGAAGAAAAAGATTTTACAGAATATATTGAAATTATAGGTGAATACAATGAAGTATATAACGAATATGAATATAACATTAAACATAAAACCATTTAAAAAAATTGATTTAAAATTTAATTAAATTAAAATTTAATTAAATTAATAATTAATTACAATAATGAGTGAAACTTATACAACAATTATACCTAATGTTAAAGACGAAGAAGGGGATGATGTCATTTTAAAAATTGTTTTCAAAAAAAATACAAATCCTATAATCGTGAGCGCTGAAGCATTTGATTCAAAAGGTAGGTATTTTTACGCAAAAAGATTAGCAAGAGATTTTGAATATTATGTTAATAAAGCAGAAGAATGGACACTTGAAGTGAGTTATGAGATATATAATGATTGTACAACTTTAGAAGAACCATTTACAATTATTTATTTGTGTAGTAGTTTATTCAATGTAGATAATGGATTAAATGAAGATAAAGATAGTCCATATCATTTACAATCAATAAATAATAAAATCTCAGAAGCAGAAGAAAAATTAAAAAAATTAAAAAAAAAGAAATTACAATGCGAAAAGTTTTATGGTAATCTAAATTTGATATAAATTATTATTATTTATTCATTTAATTTATCAAAATATTTTGTATATTTTTTATTATTTCTACTACCATCATACATCATGTCAATAAGATAAGGAATAATATCTCTATACGATTCAAGAGTAGAATTTTTTATATCTGTAACAATTTTATTAAATTCTTCTTCTAAATCCAAGTCAACAATTATATTTACTAAAGAAATGATACTGCCTTCCATCCAACCATTAATAATATCAGGTGTTTCTCCGCATTTTAACATAATTTGTTTGACTGCATTAATTTTATCTTGTTTAACAAAATCGCTGTCTAAAACTTTTTCAGTAATTTCATTATAAAGTTTTTTATTTATTGACAACCCAAAATCACAATATAAAATGATATAAATATAATAATAAATCCATTCGTAATCTAAATTTACATATAATAATTTTATTTTAGTATCATAACCTTCAATAAATTTGTTGTAGTTAAGTTCCATGTCAGAATTTGGAATCTGAGTTTCAATAATATCTATGTAATACCATCCTTCTTTTTGATTTGAGATTTTTGGAATATAAATATTATTTTCTGTAATAAATTTGTAAAGCGGAATAAACATAGCAGAATCTGTATTTGACATTATAATTGTTTGTTATTATTATTTATATTCATTATATAAATTTATTTCAATTTTTTATTTAAAAAAAATTGAAATAAATAATTGATATATTTTTTATTTCACTAATTAACAAACCGAGTCTTATTGAAAATGAGTTCTTTCGATAATTTAAGTTTACTTCATCCAGATATTGTCTCTGAGGTTATCACCAATTTTGATGTTGATAACATTGAAAAAAAGATTTATGTTCCGGCGCCACAATTTATCGATGATGTAGACGACAAAGATGCCTTTGTATTGAGCCATAATAATTTTATGAAGGTTGATGGCGATGAAGATGAAGATATTATTACTCCCCAACCAAAGCGAATTAACAGAGGAAATGGCAAAATGGATTATATTGAAGATTCGCATTCGAGAATGATGCTAGAAAATGCTTGGCAGGCGATTAATTTGACCGAAACATGGGATTTTGTGGCTCAAGATACAGAAAGTTTTATGTTTTCAGATGACGATAGAATTTGGGTCATCACCAGAAAAATGGAAGAGCTTGGATATGGCGGTCATTCGGGGTGTTCATTCGGCTGGACGATGAGGGAAATGCAGTTCTTAGCGCAAGAAGGAGTAGAAAAATTTAAAGAAGGATATATCAAGAAACAAAATGAAAAGAAAAATAAAACTTCTTCACAGCAAACCAGAGAAGAAAATAGACAACAACCGCCGCCAGTCGGTTATACATCGACTTATGGAAATACAACTTTTGTTTTTGGTGGTAGTTTTCCTTAATTGTTTAATACATTACAAATGTTATAAAAATTAACCCAGAAACTTAAATGAATGATCAATTAAATAATAAATGAAAACATATTAAAAACTTTTTTCTATTATAAAGTATATAAGATGTTCAAACTATTGTTACTTGTGGCTTCTTTTTTGTCTGTTTTTTCTGCTGAGCCTAACCTTAGAAAGAGAGACCTTTTTTTAGGTGATGGAGATGAGTGGAAACAGTTCACTAATTTTCAAGATAGATTTAGCAAAAGGTATGAAACTCTTCAAGAATTAGAAACTCGTTTCGAAATTTTCCGCACTAATTTGCGTAATATTATCCTCCATAACTTAGACCATAGTCAAAACTTCACTATGGGAATTAACCAATTCACTGATTTAACCCCTCAAGAATTTAAGGACCAATATGTTGGTGGTATGAAGGCAATTGTGGGTTCATATGGATGCAAAAGTTTTTCTTCTGGTGCCGCTGGTGCTCCTACTTCCGTTGATTGGAGAAATAAGGGAGCCGTTACATCAGTTAAAGACCAAGGTCAATGTGGTTCTTGCTGGACATTTTCTGCCACTGGTGCGGTTGAGGGTGCTTGGGCTATTTCAAAGGGTCAACTTATTGATTTATCAGAACAAGAGTTGGTTGATTGTGCTACCGGAGTCTCTTATGGTTCTCACGGATGCAGTGGAGGACAAATGGACGGTGCGTTTAAGTTCATTATGGAAAATGGTCAATGCCCTCTTTCTGCTTATCCTTATACTTCTGGGGTAACGAAAACCGGAGGAACTTGTCAAAAATGCTCTGCTGTTGCTCATATTTCTTCTTGTTCTGATGTTAAACCTAATGATCAAATTTCATTAAAGGCTGCCGTTGCTCAGCAACCTGTTGCTATTGCTATTGAAGCTGATACCCGTTATTTCCAATCATATTCTGGTGGTGTTTTAACTTCATCAAGCTGTGGAACTACGTTAGACCACGGTGTTCTTATTGTCGGTTATGGTACTGAAAACGGAATTGATTACTGGCTTGTTAAGAACAGTTGGGGTCCTACGTGGGGATTGCAAGGATACGTAAAAATTGCTCGATCATCATCAACAAATGATCCTGGAATTTGCGGAATAAGTATGTCCCCTAGTTTTCCAAGTGTTTAAAAATAAATAATTAGTAAAATTCATATAAAAATAAATTAATAATGTTTATATGAATAAAATTATATATGACAGTAATTTTTTACACCTTTTTACATTTCAAACGCCGATTTTTATTTATTATAATTTCTCTTATAACTTTCATAATATTCAGTAAAATAATCAGGAATTAAATCAGCAGAATATTCGAATGCTTTTGTTATTTTTATATCACTTGAACCTTCACCATCATCACAACGCAAAAAATCAAAATTTACAGATTTTGCATAATCATCATATCTATGTATTGATTCGTAAATATAGTTTAAAGTTCTTGATATTTTATATACTTCATTTATTCCAATATTTATTTTATTTGACAACATATAATGATAAAACGCACATGGAGTAAATTTTTTGTTTAATATTCTTTCTCTTTCACAAAATATTTATAATTTAAAAAAAGAATTACTAGAAATAATATAACATTATAATATAAAATATATGAAACCAAAAAGCTTACATAAAAGAAAATCTAAAAAAATATATAAGAAAAAATCACTAAAGAGAAAAACTAGAAAAAATACCAAAAAAGGTGGATTTTTATTTGACCAAAAAATCAATATTGGTGGTATAGACTTATCGAGGGAAACAGGTAAGAAACAATATAACCCTAAAACTGGTAAATGGGATGATATGGTATGTTATAAAATAGGTCCATTTCCTTTTTGTAAAATTAAGCCATCATTTTAAATAAACTTCAAAATATAATACAATTTAAATGTATATTAATTATATAATTAATATATATTAATGAGAACCATTAAGAAAAAAAATAAACATAATAAAAGAATAAAAAATAAAAGAACAAGAAAAACAAGAAAATATAATTTAATTAAGGGATGGAAAAAAGTATTTGATGTAAGTTATAATTGGCAAAAAATATGCATGTCAAATAACGGTAAAATTCAAACAGCAATAATAAGATCTAAGTTGGCACCTACTATTGATCCAAGCGGAAATGGTAACATTTATACATCAAATAATTATGGAATAGATTGGAAACCAAATAAGGATAATCTTAATTTAAATTGGGAGGGTTTAGCGATGAATTCAACTGGTAAATATCAAACAGCAGTAGTAGAAGGAAAACATATTTATATTTCTTCTGACTACGGTGAAAATTGGGATATTACAAATGTTCAATCAAATTGGATAACTGTATGTATGTCCGCGTCAGGTAAGTATCAAACAGTAGTGGCAAATGGGTTTTTCCCAACCAATCCAGGAAAAGGTTATATTTATGTATCACACGATTATGGAAAAAATTGGAATAAAAAATCTGATATGAGTGTATCTTGGGTTTGCGCAGCAATGTCATCTGATGGTAAGCATCAAATAGCCGGTTCTTTTCTATTGAAAGATGACGATAAATATCATTTTGATTATAATGGTTACGTATATAATTCAGAAGATTATGGTAACACATGGGTAAAAAATACATCCTTAAAACAGAGTTGGTGGACATGTGCATCTATGTCTGGAACAGGAGATATTCAGTTAATATGCGCAATTAATTGTAACTTAGATATTGTTCCTCCTGGACCAATATACATATCATATGATTACGGAAAAAATTTTACAAAAGCTATTACACCATCTGAACCGTGGTTAACACTAAATGTTTCAAAAAATGGAAAATATATGCTAGCAGCCTCATATAAGCAACAGGATAAAGAAAATAAAGATATTCCACATACAGGTGGTATGATTTGCTCTGATGACTATGGTAAAACATGGAAATATACGGATGCCCCTAAAACACAATATATAAGTGTAACTTTAAATGACACAGGCTCTTATGCGATGGCATGTGCTTGGGGAGATGGAATTTATAAATTATTTAAATGATAATTTAAAATAATATTAATAATTAATTTAAATATAATATTAATAATAATTAATATTATGTACGAAATATATATACTTTATAATATTGATTCGAATATTGTAATAGGTTGTTACTCTTCATTTGAGATTGCTAAAAGTTATGGCCAAAAAACGTTAGGATGTTGTATTTGTTGGTGTATAATAAAAAGTAGGATTGATGACCCACCCTTATTAAAAATAAATAATATATACCAAAATGATATTGAAAACGCATAAATTTATTATTTAATTAAATATATTAAAGGTTAAAATAAAATAATAATAATAACAAATGAAAAATACTAATAATTATTCAACTGATAAAGAACTATCGGATTTATATTTAAATTTATATAATGGATGTATAAAATTTAAAAAACAAAAAGAAAATGAAAACAAATCTACAAAAGGACAACAAATAAAATGCGATAAATATTATGAGTTATTTGAATTTTATTCCATAAAATATATTAAATCAAAAGAAGATACAAGCAAATAATATATTATAATTATATTATTTAAAACTCAAATTCATATTCAACTAATCCTTTCATATCGGCTTTCATTTTAGAATACATATTACTGCGTATTTTACTTAAAGTTGCGTCTTGTCTAAAATCTACATTCATCATTTTTACTGATGTTTTATCACATAATAGTGAGAAGCTTTCATCATCACGAATTTTCTCAGCATTTTCTTTTTTGTAATTTGTATAACATCTGAACAATTTCATATAAACTTTATTCAAAAACTTAATTAAATTATCTTTACTCAATTCTACCCATCTAGTCTCTTCATTATCGTAAACATAAAATATATTTTGTTTTTGAATAAAGGCAAACATAGGAATAAACTTATTATTATTATTCGAATCTTCATTATTTTGAACATAAATATTTCTTGAAAATATACGATTTAAGGTGTCGTTATAAGAATTTTCAAATAAATATTCTATATCACCATAGCTAACATTTATTCTATCAATCAATAAATCAAACTTAATTTCTGGTTTTACGTTTGCGTTTAACCATTCAATCACATTAATTTTTTTCTTTTTTTTAATAACCCATTTATTTATTTCGTCCATTTTTTCTTCCATTTTATTAAATTTATTTGCTAACTCAAGTAGTATTTGATACATTTTTCGCTGGGATGGAACTTCTTCTTCATCGTCTATAACTGTAGATTTTTTGCTCTTATTTAATAAATCACATATAATAACATGTTTATCTAAGTTTGTTTTATTTTTATAGCTTTTACCACAATGAACACAGCATTGAGCAGGCTGCTTTATTTTGTTAGGAATGTTTGGAGATATCTTATTCATAATTCTTGTCTTACTTACTGTGGTTTTATTGGTATAATCAAAGCATATTTTAATCAATTTTAAAATAAAATATATAAAATAAAAATATATACCGTTTTATATATGAGTCAATTTTCATTAACTTCACTTGTAACTAATCCACCATACGCAAAACAATTAGGCATACCACCATCATATTATAGATGGCGTAGTTGTAATCCAAATTTTCCCAATAGAACTCAAACTAGTGTTGGAGGTTTTACACCAGCAGACCAATACCAAAAATTAAAAATAATAGGAAAAACTGTTAGAGTTGACGGTTCTCTCTACACATCTAATTTAGGACCTCTAACATCCTATTCTAAACCAATTTCAGATCCGCAAAACGGATTTTACGGTGTCTGTTGGAATCAAATGAGTGACAGACCTATTGCGAGTGTTCAGAAAGCAACCGTTCCAACAGGTGCAAATGTTTCAACAATTAATAGACGTCACACATCAGTAACTTCTAGTAGACCAGGTTGTCAAACTCCCGGAGGTGTTGGTTGCGACATAAAGCATAATTCATATGATAGATATTTAAATAGATTAAAAGGTAAAGGACCAATGAGAAGAGGCGTAATCCCACCTAAATTTGGAACACCTATTCCATTTAATAGAGCATACCCAATTTATGGTGGAAAAACAACAAAGACAAATATTATTGATGGGTGTGATTGTCCTCCTGAACAAAGTAATGTACAAAACTTACAAATATATAATAACCCATTTTGGCAGCCATATCCATCTGCTAATTACGCGTTTAATGTTGGCAGCTATGTATATGCTATTCAAACCGGAAATAATTTTTATACGAGAGCAACTGTAACTGAAGTAAATGGTGGAGTATATACAATACAGTTCGACAATGGTGTCATACAAACAGTTTCTAACGTAAATGATCTGTTAATATATTTCCCATGTAACTGTGATGGAACACAAAATATGATTACATTTCCTTCTGGTTTAGAAGTAAATGGTTCTGTAAATTATGGTATGAACTGTGTTTTTCCTGAAACAAATGTTTTAAATTTAGTGAATTAACAAATATTTTTAATATTTACATTAATTATAAAATGCCTCAAAGATTAAATATGGTTATTAGTAATGGAAATCCCATTCAGCAAATTCAACGTCAAATAAACACCGCTAATTTAGCCACTATACAACCAAGAGCACCTACTGCTTTATCTGCCCCCATTATTAGCCGCATTCACAGCGTAAAACCAGGTTGCGGGTCTTGTGGAAGACATTAAAAATAAACAATTATATAATATTAATTTTATACACTAATATTATAATGTTAAGTTATTTTCAACTTTCAACAACATACACTACTCCTTATCCTTCAAATAGATTAAATAAGGCAACTAATTTCAAAACTATGTTTGATACAACTTTATTGCCGTATAATAAAATGTATAATGGTTGTTCAAGTAATTTTTGTTATACAACAAGTAAGGGAACATTTATTTACAAGCCACATACAGACGTCGGTATGGTAGGTAGATCATCAGCAGGTTATTTGGCGCAAAGAAAAAGAATGTAAAAAAATAAGAAAATATTCTAACAAAATAATAATTTAAACCTAATTAAATAATTATTTAAATGGAGAATCAGCGAGTTAATCAAATGATAAAGGTTCAAAACGAAGCTCTTGAATTATTTAAACGCAAGAATGCTGACTATGGAGATGCTTTCTCTAATTATGGTCCGATTGGTGTAGTTGTAAGATTAGGTGATAAAATTCAACGCTTAAATTCAGTTTCCAAATCAGGAATTCATTTTGTTAATACTGAAAGCCTAAGGGATACATTAATTGATTTACATAATTATGCTGCTATGGCTATTATGTTAATTGATGAAAAACCGCAAAATAACGATAATAATGGTAATAATGATAATAATAAAATTAACGAATTCAATTTAATAATGGAAAATCTCGGTTAAAACTTTATCTTACCTAACTGATTGTTGAATATCAATTAATAATGGAGACTCTTTAAAAAATAAATCCCATTTAGCTGACACCAATAGTATAACGCCAAATAAGTATATCAAAAATTTAGTTTCTTCACCTATCATATATAATCTATTAACACGTGGTTGAAATAAATAAATCAATAAAAAGGACATTAATACGATAAATATAAATTCAAATCTATCTTTCCAAAAATTTAGTTCATTAAGTAAGTTATTGTTAATCGGCTGTTTATGTTTTACGTAAACGGCAAATCCAGCTAAACCTATGAAAATTAATTTAACTATAAAAATTATAGCAATGCTTATATTAAACTTATTCATTTATTTATATATAATTAATACATTTTAATAATAATATTAAATTCTTTAGCTTTAGTATTATTAAGTTAAATGAGTAATCCGGGATATTTTAATAATGGAAATGAGCTTACCCAAACTAACTTAGATGATGCCTATAAATTTAATTCATTTAGCCCTTATATTATGAATGGAGGGTTAAATACAAGGTTCTCTCCACTTTGTATTTTTTGTTCATCAAATAACACAATAAATTTAATAAATGATGGCTCTTTTAAGCAATGTAATAGTTGTCGTAAACAATTCAAATCGAGATTAGCAAATAATAACAATAAATAAAATATTTTATCGCGTTTATTTATAAAGATAAAATGGGAAAAACCTTTAAAAACAAATACACAAAAACATAAAAGTTTTAAAAACGTAAAAAAAAGAAAGACTATTAAAAAAATATATAACAGAAAAAATCGTGGTGGAATGTTTTCTAGATTAGCTACAACGGTGGCTAGACGCTCAGCTCCTCAAGTCGAGCAAAAAGTAAAGGAAAAAATGGAAGAGTATACAAGTGATATTCTTGAAGCAAAAATTAAACAATCACCTCATTATAAAAAAGTGACAAATTTTTTAGAAAATGACGTAACAAATTTAATAAATAAAAATATAAATTATGATAACAAAGAAAATGTTGAATTAAATAATAAAAATATTGAAACACAAGAAAAAGCAAAAGCTAAAATGATAAGTCAGAATTATAAATTGTTAAGTCCTCCTCGTGAAGTATTAGTAAGTAAATTAAATATTAACAGATAAAATAAGAGTTTTCAATAAATATATTTTGTATTTATATAATGGCTTGTTACGTAAGTTGTATGATTTCAGCAATTTTTGTTATAGGAATGATTTATTTCTATAACATGACTGAAAAGAGTGAAATTGTAAAAAATTTTAAAAGTAAACTATCAAGTGACTTACAAAAACGATATGATAAAATATCGCAAGAGAGAAAATGGATAAGTTACCAAGGTTATATTTTGGGTGTTATTCTTTCTCTCGGTGTTATATTTTACAATCTTAAATTTAGAGGTAAGAAATTAGATAATATACCATTAATTTGTATAGTTATAGCAACAACATTTGTAACAAATTATACTTATTATATGCTACATCCGAAATCAGATTGGATGTTAAATCATATGGCAAATCAGGAAGAAGTTAAGGCTTGGCTTCAAATGTATAGAGAGATGCAATTTAACTATCATCTTGGAATAGAATTAGGAATAATTGCTGTCGGAATACTTGCATTTGCGTTTAGATGTTAATATACCTTTTAAATTTTTTAAATTGGGTTAAAACCAAATTTATGAGAATACGTATATTTAACTAATTCGTGTGAAGAAATGGCAATCGTTAATGCTGTTAAAAGAGTAATCTCATTATAATAATTAACATTTACAAATTTCTTATAATTTTTAGATAAGAGGTACAAAGAACGAATAACTATTATTAGTGTCAATAAAAGAAAAAACGTAGATAATATAAAATCAAGTGTCATATATTATATTTTTATATTTAATTTAATTTCTATTTTTTGTTTAAATTTAATTAAATTAAATTAAATTAAATTAAATCCATCTATAAGGGTTAAAATTATATTGTTGTTCAACACCTAAATGTATGGTCGGTGAGAACCCACAGCGATTGTTAATATACATAAAAGTGTAATTTTATTATATAAACTCATTCTTGTTAATTCTTTAAAATTTCTAACAATAAGTATGACAGCTAATAATAGCAAAAAACCCGTAACAAATAAAGAATTTAATGACGGTGCAACTAAATAATCACTTAACATATTATATATAAATACATAATATAATAAATAAAACTACTTAAAGAGTTCTATTCATATTAATATGGCCTGGTTAAAAATATTTAAAAGGTCGAAAATATGTAAGTAATTATTTTTATAAATTGGATTATAATTGGTATTGTTATTATTTTTAATTTTATTTTTGTTTTTTATTTTAGGTTTAACTTTAGTGCCCTGCTGGCTCAATTGGATAGAGCGCAAGACTTCTAATCAATCTTTTAAAGGTTGAGCCAAAGATTTTAAATTTTTTCTTTACTTTTAAAAAGTGGGCATCTTGAGGTTCCGGGTTCGAGTCCCGGGTAGGGTTTAATGTAAAATATATTATTTAATAATATATTTTATATAAAATTAATAGTTATTTTTATTTATGATATTCAAAAACTTAATTGTTTAATGATGATTTTGAGTATTGCTGACTAGAGTTATTGTTTGAAATCAATAAAGGGGGACTTTGTAAGTCAGGTTGTAAATTAACTGTTCTCGTAACCAATAGTGGAGTAGTTATGCTGCCATCCCAACTTATTTCACTAATAGGTAGATTAAATTGGTTCAAACAAGTCTGAAAAGGCAATAATGTAATGTAAACCCATTTTTTGGCTTCATTTTCAGTGTAAAATAAATTGATAGGCATTTCGGTAGAGGTATCAGAATTTCCAAAAGCCCAAGATAAATAGACTGTTTCCGAGAATGAATTATCGGTTGTCCATACTATTCCACCGCTAATATCTGTATTTGCCAAAAGTTGGTTATAGTCCCATATGTAACTTGGATTACTACTAAATGAACCTTGTGTAACTAATTTATCGAAATACTTGCGACCTTGAGTAAACGCAATTGTAATGGCTTGAGATTGATTTGTAATATTTGTGTTAAATTGAATGTTACTGTCACAATCATATTTATAAACTCTTCTTGAATTTACTTTTGTTATGGGATTATTTATATCAATAACAGTATAGAGTGTTGGTCTTATTCCATTTCCATAAGAATTAAAATATGTAATAGGAGAATTATTATTGTACCATAAAACATTTCCCAAATTAAAGTCTATATTATAGTAGTAAATTTGGTCAGTTGTTCTGAAAACTTCTTGATAGCCTTGTAATCCATTGTCATAACCAACCATAGACGGTATTTGTGCTACTGAAAAATTAATTGATCCATTATTATCTCTATTCTTGAAAACAATTTTATTTGATGAAATATCAAATACGTTCGGAATAGATGTGCTTAAGTTATTGTATATTAAATATTCGTTTAAAGATGAATCATATAATCCTTTGTATAGTTTAATTTGTAATTTAACACCTGGAACTATTATTTTATTTTGTGTGTCATATGGATTTAAAGCTAAGTCTATTAAAGTGCGGGGTTGTAAATGTGTAAATGTTATATTATTTATGAAAGAACTATTATGTATAATATTATTGCTAACATCATTTACATCAATTATAGTAACAATATTTTTGAATGGATTAAAAACGTAACTATTAGGTACGTTAAATGGCAAATAAGTTATAACTTTATTATTGTTACTTAATGAACTGTATTCATAAGGGGTGTTTAAATTTCCGTATGTGGATACACATTCATACTTATAATAAGGTGGAACAGATAAGAAATAGGATATACTGTGGACAGTAGCATTATTTTGATTTTGTCTAATCAATTTTCTGCCAATTCTAATGCCGTTATATTTTTGGGAAAGTGTAACCATAGTTTCAATTAAATCCCATTTTGTTGAAGGTGGTGAAACTGCTGGATTATTTAAACCCATTAATGCTGGATTTCCCAAAAAGTTATATTTGTTAGCAACATTTATTTTGGCTTTATAAACATTTAACACTGCTTCACTACTCGATATGTTATAGTTAACTGTTGTGTATGGAAAATTAAAATTAGTTATTTTTACTCTACTAGGTCTTAAAGCGACCAAATTATTGGTGTCCAAATAAATTCCCGAAAAAGTATAAATGTCATCACGACCGTATGTTTTTAAGTTAGTTAGCCTTAAATATGATTTTGGATCAACTACGGGTGTTGCGTTATTCGGAACAATTAAATTGGTTGCTTCTCCACTATAGTTAAGATTTGATATACTTACTTTTACCGCATCACCTAAAACATCAACAGGATATGTTAAAATTGCATCTGTTGGATGAATAGAATATAAAGCATTAAACATAATATTCAAATTTGCGCATGTAGAATTGCTGCTATCCACAAGATTATTAACGGTTAATAATTGATTGTAATACATATTTTGGGTTAAAACCTGCGATAATGAATTTCCAACATTAAAAGTTACAGAAGTTTTATTTCTTTTAATTGTATAATTTTGAACACCGGCAGTTACTTGATATCCACGATATTTATTAAAAGTAAATATAGCTGAATAATTTGAAGTGTTTTCTACATATTGAAACCCTAATAACCCATTATTATGTGTGGTTAAACCTAACTCATTAGATGAAGTTGGGTCTAGACAACTGCCTACCGGATTTACTGTAACAAAATCACCCAAAACTCTAAAGCTTACGTTGGAACCAGCACTATAGGTGTTTGAGTTAATCTGGACTTGTATTCCAGGAATAATAGATGAGTTAATAATATTTCCACCTGAATAATCGTTTGATGAAAAATTGTAACTATAAATATTATTTGATGATGAAGCACCCAAATTCATTTCCGAAAGCCATATATCTTTTTGAATATATGTTATTATGTTGGTTCCTAAGTAAATGTCATTTTTCTTTCTATTTATTGTAAAAACTAAATTATTACTATTGTCGAACACATTCATAACAATTGTATCATTATTAAAGTCGCTAATGTCAATCGTGTAATTAGAATTTGTCCAACTTGAGTTATCTATACATGAGTAATTGTTGGTCACACTAAAATAATCCAATTGGTTTGATAATAAATTTGTTTTATTTGCGATTTCATTTGGAGAAGAAGTAAACGAAGACAATGTATAATTCAAATCATTTGAATCATAAACAAACGGAATATAATAATACTGATTAGTTAAATATACATCTGGGTTTGTAATATTAAATGGCGTATGTTCACAAAAAGTAATAATGTCTCCAAGTTGTCCTGGTGTAAATTCATATGTAAACTCGTTAGTATTTTGTAAAGAATAATATGTGTCGAAATTTATTTGGGAAGTAAGTGGTGTCCAAGTGGTGCCATCAATTGCCCTACCTTCAACTTGAGCCATAAACCCTTTTAGATCATTTGATGTAAATGTGCCAGTAATTACCATAGTTCCTGAATTTGGTGGTGTAATAGTTTCATTAACCGTCTGTAATCCGGAAATATAACTAGAAGTTACATATTGCATAGATGATGGTGGAGCAAGTTGTCCAGATGTTCTATTTTGTAAAGCATAGTATATATTAGTCTGTGACAAATTGTTAATGCCTACAATAATATTGTTAAAAGGACCATATTTTGGATTAAATGTTGCGTTAAATGTACTTGATGCTGTAACCTGTACCAATCTCCATTGTTCAATTGTGTATGGTGATGTAATTAAATTATAGCTACCTTCAAATGTAGAATTTATTACTGCGGGTAAAACGTTTGTGTATGTTCTGGTAATATCCGTTTGAGGTATAGTAAATGTTGTTACGTTATTTATAAAATTTTGATTTGGAGAATAAGTAACTTGAATATAATCTTGAAGACTTCCATGAGAATTTGATGTAGTGGAAGTTTTATACTCGTATTTGTAATATAAAGGATTTCCGCTATTGATACTGGTTATTAAATTGGAATCAAAGTTTGGTAAGCTATTTGTACTATTGAAAGCTAATACAGAATCAGTCGTTAAATATGACCCTTGTTTATAATTTATTGTCCAATTTACAGTTGAATAAACAGCGTTATATAAGTTAATATTTGTTAATGTCTTAGCTAATAATGTTAATCTGTAAGAATCATAGTTTAGTGAATTTCCATGAATATTTTTCATAACTGAATTTACAGTAATGCCATTAACTAAATTGGTGGCTTGATTTGATGTTTCATCATAATTAGAATAAAATGAATTTGGTTGAGATACTAAAATGTTTGTAGATTCAATTCTCCATAGTCTAATATAATCGTCATTATATAAATTACTATTAAACGTAAAGTTTAGGGAAGCATCTACTATGTTATTAACGATGCTATTATTGGAATATAAAGTTAAAAAAGCACCATTATTAGAGACCTCTATATTTTGTGCCGGTTCAGCCGAAGATCTTAACGCAACTTTTTTATAGTTAACTGCTAAATAAGGATTAGTCATCATATCTTGATTTATCGTATTTGCACCAGTATAGAATACGGAAATATTAGAAGCATTTGTTCCAGCCATACCATTAAAAGATACATCGGTAGTTCTTGTAGTGTCAGTATTTGGATTAATTTTAATTTGTCCATTTACACCTGCGTATTGGGACGGTAAAGTTTCACCGTCTGTTAAATTTATATTTATGGAATTAGCATTTTGTATAATGGCATTTGTAGATAAATCTATATTTAAACTGGCGTCAGAAAATGTAATGCTATGTTGCTGGCCGACAAAATTGGCCATGTAATATGGGTTATCTAACAAATTACTATTGTTTAAATCAGTAATCATTCTTTTATTGTTATTATCTACAATTGGATCTACCAAAGTAACAAAATAACCACCACTACCATCTTGAATATGTACATTAAAAGTATATCCGGTAACAACTGTGTCTAATACACTTTGGCTAAAAAAAGTTGAAAATGATTCTGTTGTAAATGAATAAGGCACATTTAAATCTGATTTTGATGTGGTTTTGGTTATTACGCCATTTTGAGCATTTGAGTCCATAATTGGTAAATACTGCAATAATGTGCTATCTATTGAGGTCCCATCATCAGTTATTATATGAATTCCTGTACTACCTTCTAAGTTATGTTGAAATCTAAAAATACCTATATCATTATAACTAATATTACTTAAGTCAACAATGTCAATTACTTCCAAACCATTGTTAACTAACTGATAACTTGAGTCAATGTTAACGAATGACAACTTGCCTGTATTTAGGTCTGAAACAGCATATTTAGAAATATAATTTCCGTCGGTTGTTCCTTCCATTCCAAAAGAAGACAATGAATTTAGTGATACATCTTCAGTTACAATTATAGTGTCATCTCCAACATCAGACAAAGATGTAAATGGTCCTGTCTTGGTATTCCATCGTGAATTAACTGCTCGTTGACTTTTATTGTTACTATTTAAATCATCAAATACTGCTAAGAATTTAGCTCCTAATGGAGCAGTCCCATCTACAGACACTACATTATCATAATTATTAGTTAGGTAAGATTGTGTAATTACATAATTGCTGTCATAGAATGATGAACTTGAACCTAACATGGAAAACTGAAAAGTATTTCCACTATTGTCATTTCCTAAATTAATTGAATAGGTTGAATTAGAACTTGAATCAATATGTTCTAATGATATTGCTGAATTTTTTGTTACGGTTCCAGCCGGAAAATTAAATATCGCACTTGTATTTACATAATTTGGGTCAAGGTCAGTACTTGACCAAGGTTCACTAACAGTTTGTGTACTTCCTTTAACTAAAGATTTTACTAAATCATTTTCAAGTTGACTATCAGTAACATTGTATAATGATAATATTTTGTAAGAATCTGTTGCGCTTGAACGTGTTGATGAAGTCGACATTTATAATATGTGTAAATAAAAAAAAAATATACAAATATTAATTTATAACTATTATTTTACCTGTTCTGACTATATTTCCTATTTCTTTTACGTTTGATTTTTCTACAAAATTATTACTATTGTCTGATTTTTTAATGGTATTTGTTGTTTCATTCAACTGTAAACTATTAATTTGTTGCTGTAAAGCTTTTTGTTGCTGAAGTATTTTATTGGTTTTTAGAGCTTTTATTTTTAATTTTAACAGTTCATTTTGCGAAATATTATGGTTATTATGTTTTGGATTATTTAGACTATAAAAATTATGTTTTAACATTATATACTAGACAAATATTTTTTAAATTATTAAAATAATAATTTTCTTTAATATTAATTTTTATATATAATAGGATTATAAAAACTACTTAAAGACATTATTGCTATATAATATGTAATGGTTCCATACAGCAACTAAACTTAAAATAAAAACCTTCTTTTCAGCACAAAATGCTGACATTATCAATCAGTATAATGAGAAAATTTTTAAAAGGAACCAGTAGACTAAACCAAAATAAAATTATTGCTCGTGTGGCGCAGTTGGTTAGCGCATCAGTCTTATGAGCTGAGGGTCAGCGGTTCGAGCCCGCTTTCGAGCATCTAAACAACCTTTTAAAAGGTGGAGTTAAAATACTTAATTATATCGTAACTTTTATCATATAATTTAGAACAATAACTTTGGTTATACCTTTTTAAAGGTATCTTCTTGTGTTTCTTTTTTTATTAATTTTATTTTTTCTTGTTTTTCCTGTTTTTATTATTTTTCTTGTCCTTCTTGTTTTATTACCTCCCCTTTTTTTCATTATAAAATAAGGAGGTGAATCTACTATGCTCATATTATAAAAATTTGGGTAATTTTCAGCTGTTTCAACTTCCGTGTTAACTTTTTTGAAAACAAGTCTTGGACTGGCTCCATTATTATCAAAAACATATAACTCTTTAGCATTTGAGAATAAATCCGGGTTTGCTAATAGGTAAAAAGATATTGTTCCTTTATCTTTTGATGGATCCATAAAACTTTCATATGAACCACTCACCATTTCAGATGTCATCGGTTCTCTATCTGTCTCAGATCTATTTCTCATTTCAGCTCTTTGTAAACAGTTTTCGAGAGAAGTGCTAATTATTATTATATATTGTTCGTATTCAGCAGCATTTGTGGAATTAATAACTTCTGTCATTAAATCTTTCATACGGCCAGTTGTATCAAATAAAATATTAATATTGTCTTCAATGGCTTGATTTAATAAATGTTTTGCTAAACGTCTAAGGTGATGAATTATTCCAAAACCATATATTGATTTATCGTTTGGAAAACATTTTTGTAATAATTTTTTAATTTCATCTAAGTCAATATTTACGTAATTTGTAATATTAAAATTACGTTTTATTGTCGATTTACCTGCACCAGGTGGTCCAACCATAATATATACTTTTGGTCTTGATGCCGACGCAGCTGATATTTGAGTTGGATCAACATGCTTCAATTTATTATAAACATAATTAGCAAATACTACACCTTTTGAACCTTGTTCGTCAGATTCACAATCTTCTATTTGAACGTTAGATACGTATTCTGCTCCAGGGAAATCTCTTACTATTGTTGCTTTTGTTTTTCTTTTAGATTTAGGAGCTGTTGAACTTACGTTATCTAATGATATTGAAGAAATATTTTCACCTAAAGATTGAATTTCTTGTTCGCTTAATCTATTAGAACGTCTTGATGCCATTTATATATATATATATTATTGATATAATTATAAGTATTATAATTATATATTTGAAAACTACTTAAAGACAAATTAATATTTAAATATGTAAGGTTTCGAACAGCAATCTAAAAAGAAGCAGAATGAACTGACATTCATTTTTTCTTATCGGAACCTGTATTGTAGTGCATGGGTAGCGAAGTGGTCAGTTATAATTAATTTGATAAATGTTGCGTAAGTAGCTCAATTTAAATAACCCATTAAACCGCGCATGACTTAAGATCATGTCTCTTAGAGTTCGTGGGTTCGAATCCCACCTCATGCATAATAAAATTAGTTACTATGTAATTAATTTTATATTTTTATTCTCTTTTCCAAATAAAACCTCCTGATGATTTTGTCTTACCGTTTATTGCTTTACTGATAGTTTTTCTACTACAGCCAGTTTCAATTTCTGCTTGTTTTAAACTATCGTATGTTTTAATAAATTGACCTTCAAACGTAAATTGTGAAACCTTTACTTTACAGTCTTTAAATGATAATTTATTATTTCTCATTTTAACACATCTATCTGTATCTTTTATTACTTTTGATAAATGTTCTCTTCGTTTTTTATCTTCCATTAAAATTTTATTTCTCTTTGATATGTTTTTTATTAAATCTGGATTATTAAGATACATCTGTTTTGTTGTGTTAAAAATTTTTTTAATACTATCAGGTGTATGATTTTTACCATAAAAACCACCTCCTTCTCCTCCCTTAGTTAGATTATATCCATTTGGAGCGATTGAATTATATTTTTTTATATATTCAATTTCAAATTTATATCTATCTTCATCAAAACATATAATTAAAACTTCAAATTTAAAGTTTTCAATACCATATTTTTTTACTGAACACTGAAGAGCTGGGCATCCTATACCTTGTTCTATTTTTCTTTTATGTTCTGTCCATCTTAAGTTTGGATTTGATTTTTTTGTTTCACCAATGTAACATTTCTTAGTTATAATATTAGTTATTTTGTATATAAATCCCATATACTTAATTTATTTACTTAGTTTTATATCTTTTGTTTTTATTAATTGATGACATTAATATATTATTTGAAAACTACTTAAAGACAAAATAACATTATATATTGAGTATGGTAAGTGCCATACGATTAAGGATTCAGCACTTATTATTAACTTAATTATATGGGCCCTTAAATAGTATAATTAGACGTTAAGAATCTATTACAGCAAACAACTTCCAAATCGTATTTAAAATACATGTTAAATAGCTGATTATCATTCGGTAATTGGCTATCTATATTTAAGATATAACATTTAAAATGATATAAACTTAAATATATTTAGTGGTAGAAATTTTTGGTCCTATGATGTAACGGTTAGCATTTGAGACTTTGAATCTCACTATCCGAGTTCAAATCTCGGTGGGACCTAATTTATCGTTTAATAAGTATTATGTTTAAATACTTATTAATATTAAACATTTTCTTGTCCTGATGGTTCGCCAATTCTTATGTCAGTTTCTTTCTCTCCATTAATTTCGTTAATGTTATCGTTATCTTCAATAACATTTACAAATGGTATTTGTTTTACCCTATTACTTCTTGAAATATTTTTACGTATTTCAGCAAGTCTAGTTTCATTTTTCTTTTTACGAAAATAACTATAACACATACATAATATTACGGATGTAGCTAAACTATCAGCTACAATTATGAGTAATTCTGTCGCATCACACATTTTATTTTATATGTTACTTTATTTATTTTTATTTTATTATTTTTATTTGTTTTATTATTTTTATTTTATTATAACCAATAATTTATTATAAGAATTAATATATAAGATGACTACAAAAAGAAACAGAAATAAAAATAATAAAACAAAGAAAAATAATAAAGTTAATATCCTGACTGAAAAATATAAGTCTGTAGAAGATATTATTGATGAAACCAAAGATTTATCAGTAGACAACAAATTAAATAATAATATGATTGACGGATTTGAGCTTCCTAATACGAAAAAAGGTAAATACTTAGTTAAAAATGATTATTATAATTACATAAATGAATTATGGATAAATAAAGTTTCTTCTGATGAATCACAAATGAAATTCCTAATAAAATTAGATGATTTTAGGATTACACAATATAAAGTATTTGAAAAATTAGATAATATAATTAAAGACTACATAAACAAAAATAAGAATATAGTGGCAATGGAATTAAAAAATTTTTATCATTCAACAATAAATTTTAATTCTGTAATGAGTAGTAAAAATTATTTAAAAGGATTAGTTGAAGAAATTGATAAGTTGAGAGAAGATAAAAATAATTTATGGAAAATGTTGGCACTTATTGGGAAAAATGAGATGTTAAGTCTATTTGGTCCATTTTATTGGTATTTATCTCCTGACAAAAAAAACACAAATGAATATGTAAATTATATTGACCCACATAATTTAGCTGTATTTGATAGTTCCGTTTATAAAGATAAAAATTATTCTGCGTTACAAAAACACAAATATATGGAAGATTATAAAGCCAAATTCTTAAAATATATAAAAACATTATTTCACACCACATTACCAAGTGATAAATTGTTAAATGCTGAAGATGTGTTCGATGTTTCAAGAACTATGTATAGTTTTATGGATAAGTTCGATAAAGAACCTGACCAATCGCCTGATTTTTATAATAAAATATCTACAGAAGATGCTTTAACGAAATATAAATTCAATTTGGCTGAGTTTTTTAGGGAACTTGGGTATAAATCAAATAATATTCCAAAGTTTGTTATTGTTTCTGATCTATATTATTTTAAATACTGTACTGAAGAATTATTGGAAAATTGGAATAGCGATAAATGGCGTTCTTATTGGATATGGATAGTTTCAAGATACGTCACCAGATTTACCGATAAATGGAACAATATATTTTATGAATTTTATGGTAAAGAAGCTCAAGGATTATATGAATCGATTAAAAAAAGTCAGAGACAAGCGAGTATACTTCTATGCACAGTAGGTTTTAACGCTTTATTAAATAACGAATATATTAACACTGAATATAATGAAAATAATGTAGTTTATGCTACTAATCTCGCGAATAACTTTAAAAATATTCTTACCAATAAACTGAGTAGAAATAAATGGTTAAGTAAGTCAACTAAGGACTATGCTATCCTTAAAGTAAATAAAATTAAATTAAATATTGGTTCAAAAAAAATCGACGGAAATTATAAAGATATTTTACCTTTGCTCAATTTTAACCCTCATGAGTTTTTAGAAAACTATAATAAAGTTTTGGATTGGCGTCACCAGCTCTATATAGACGGTAATATTAAATTAATTAAGACTATAAATACATATGATTTCAATTCGTATCCATTTAAAATCACTAATTTACCTTCCTATGTCGTAAATGCTCAGTACTTATTGTATAACAATTCTATTAATATATCAACTGCTTATTTACAGGATCCGTTTATCGAATTAAATTATCAAGGTATTATGTATAATTTAGCCCATATTGGTTTCACTGTAGCTCACGAATTAAGTCATTCATTAGACGATATAGGAAGTCAATATGACGCAAACGGGAATATGGATAATTGGTGGTCAAATAAAGATAGGTTAAAATTTGAGAAGATACAAGATGAAATTGTTAAACAATATAGTCTATTTGCGAAATATGACGGATTAAAATATGATACGTATAATACTGTTGGAGAAGATTTGGCAGATATGGTTGGTTTAAGTATATGTGAAGAATATTTGAGAGATTTATCGGTTGCGAATAAATATCCATATTTAATTACATTATTAAGGTTCAGAATGTTTTATGCTTATTTTGCTTATCAAATGAAACAAAGTATTACTAAAAAAGGTATTAAATATGAGACAGTAAGAAATCCACATGCTCTTGATAAATATAGAACTAATGTAACTTTATCACGTTCTCCGTTTTTCAAAGCAATTTACGACGTAAAAAAAGGCGATAAAATGTATTGGAATAATAAAACTGGTATTTGGGATTAAAGTAGGGTAACCTTAGGTTTCCCTTTTTGCTTCGTTAAGACCCCTCCTCTAAATTATTTGTTGCCATACGAAGAGTAAAATAATTTTTATAAACCTCCATAAAGTTTAAATATATGCGAAATGTATAATATATGAAAATTATATAAAGATAATTAGAGAGAATATATAATGTCAAATCATATTACGGTGTTAATTACTGGCTCAGATGAGCTTCATATGGGGTTAGACTCAGGTTATGAGCAGTTCGCCGGAAAATATTTCGAGAAAGTTTGTGATGATATTAACGTAAAGAAAATTATTAATTCAGTAAAGTATCAAACTGACTCAACATATAATCATACAGATGGACATTGTGGCACCTGCTGGGTTGCTGAAATAATTGACGATGAATCTGTTTATGGTGTTACTTATTACCATTTCAGAAATTTTGAGAATCTTGTCGAATTATATAAAGGTAAGGGTTACAAATTTGTTGGGAAATAATATATTTTAAATAAAACAATTTAAAGACAATTATATGTTATATATTGTAGCGGGTTGGCACAGTGGAAGCGCGCAAGGCTCATAACCTTGAGGTCAATCGATCGAGACGATTACCCGCTATAATATTCTATGAAATAATTGATAATTAATTATTAAATAATATTTTATAAAACTACTTAAAGATATCACTATACTATAATATGTAAGGGACCATAGTTTAGTGGTAGAATACGCGCTTTAATAGCGACTATATTCTTCAAATTTGTGTGCGACTCTGTTTTCAAGGCACTGCGTTTCGCAATTCCCGATGGTCCCTTTTTGCTTCGGTAGCTCAGTCGGCAGAGCATGTGACTGTTACATTTTTATAAAAATGCTTATATCACAAGGTCCCTGGTTCAATCCCAGGCCGGAGCGTAATTTTATTAATATAATTATTTTGAAATACTTATATTAATTTTAATTTTAAAATAAATTGAAGATAACAGCTTATAAATAACCAATAGTATGGCAAACACATATGAAAATGTTATTGAAGAATTCAACAAAAAAGGTTGTAAGTTATTAGTTTCAAATGAAGAATTAAAAAATAAATTATTAAATTTACTAGCTTAAAACTATATCTTTATATTATTTATAATTAACAAATGATTTCCATTTTCTCTCTATTATTTATTTTACAAATTGTATTAGCACAGGAAAAATTTAATATCTTCAAGTCTTATGCCAATTCTAAAACAAAACCTCATCAGTATTCTCGAGAGAAAAGAAATGTCCGTCATTCTATTCAAGAATATTTGGACCCAACTCAAAAGAAAATGTATAAGCTAAGATACGGTAAGGATAAACCAAACGCAATGTTTGATAAAAGATGGTCTGGGTTTAACCTAAAAGAAAATAAACGTAGTAATTTAAGAGGTGTCATTTAATAATAATTTTTTACACCTTTTTACATTTACTACGAAGTGAAACGCCGATTCTTTTTATAAAAAATTGATTCATTTTTACAAGTTGTAAAATTACTTAAAACTACTATAACATATACTATATACCAAAATGACAACCGATATTGAAACATATTTAAATTCTTTACCTGAAGATATATTAACTATTGATATTAGTTGTAAAAGTTTGAAATCTTTGCCGAATTTAACTAGATTTAAAAATCTAGAAACATTAAAATGTTATACTAATAAATTGACTTCGTTGCCGGCTTTACCAAAAAATCTAATAGTTTTAGGTTGTGATCATAATCAATTAACTTCTTTACCTGCTTTACCGCAGAATCTAGAAACATTAAATTGTTCTAATAATCAATTGACTTTGTTACCAACTTTACCGCAAAAATTAAAAATATTAAATTGTTTTAATAATCAATTAACTTTGTTACCAACTTTACCGCAAAATCTAGAAGTATTAGGTTGTTCTAATAATCAATTGACTTCGTTGCCAACTTTACCGCAGAAACTAAAAGAATTATATTGTTCTAATAATCAATTGACTTCATTGCCAACTTTACCGCAAAATCTAGAAACATTATATTGTTGTAATAATCAATTGACTTCGTTGCCAACTTTACCGCAAAAATTAAAAAAGTTAGATTGTTTTAATAATCAATTGACTTCGTTGCCAACTTTACCGCAGAATCTAGAAACATTAAATTGTTCTAATAATCAATTGACTTCGTTGCCAGCTTTACCGCAAAAATTAAAAAAGTTAGATTGTTTTAATAATCCTATTTACGAAATAGTTAATAATAATAGTTTAATAAAAATAAAACAAAATATACAAGCATTAAATAATTTTCGTCATTTATATTCTTCTTTAAAAATTCGTAATTGGTTATGGGAAAAGGTATTAAAATATATAATTGAGAAAAAATATCATCCAAGTTATTTAATTGAAAATTTAGGTGATGATGATGATTTAGACGAAGTGTTAAATAATTGGAAGTAATCGGCGTTTGAAATGTATAAAGGTGTAAATAACTTAAAAAATTTCACCAATAAAATATAATATGTCGTCAGAATACGCACACTGGAATGACACTTCAGTAGCACATATGTTTATTAGACTAATAACTAAAACTAATCATCCTTACAATGATTGTAAATTAACTTTTGGGGAGTATCAAAACGATTATAATATTTTAAAAGGCTATATTTAATGGCATAAAAATAATTATGAATCTAATAAACGATATTCTCTTTATAATTTAACACAAGATACTATGCTGAATATTTTTAATGAATTAGATTATGAAATAAATAATAAAGATTACTTATTAAATTTATGGAAAACTACCGTTATAGAAAAAGTTTAAGTAGTTTTGACTTTAATTATAAGGATAAAGGTAAATAATATCTCGCTATGACTGCGCCTTGTGGTCTTTTCGCTTTATTCGGCTCACCAGAATGGTAACCTGGTTTGTGTTTTGAATATTCAATAACAATATAATCTTTCATAGTCATATCCTCGTGATCATATTTCTTATTAATTTTCTGATCAACCTCATTATCTCTATCGTTAAAATAAGGTGATATTTTTAAAAAGTAAGAATATGCGTCTTTATAGTTCGTAAATAATTTAGTTTGTGGTGTCCATAAATCACTTGGAGTGCTATTACAGCCGTAATTAGTAACAATATAAATAAATTTACCTGACATTGCCATAATATAGAATTATATTATAGGTTCTATATCATTTATTTTCTTTTTAATTTAAAATTGAAATACTTTAAATTAAATAAATGTAAAATACTTTTATATCCAACTAAGTTATTTATCAAGATGTCTGCTATTAAAGTTACTAATATTATCCTCGATATGGATGGCACTATTCTCGACTATGTGCCTGCTGGTATGGACCATAACAGAACGTTTTTACAGATCCCAATTGGAAGACCATATCTCCGGCTATTTATGAAATATTTGTTTGAGAATTTTGAAAGGGTAAGTATTTGGACAGCGGCGTCGAAGGTATGGTATGACAAATGTTACGAAAATGTGTTGAAACCAGCACTACCGGAGGGTAAGGAATTTCATTTTGTTAAGACCAGAGCGGATTATGAGTGGGATAAAAATGTTAAGCCGCTGCGAATGGTTTATGAACAGTTTCCTGACTTATATAATGAGCATAATACAATTATTATTGATGACAACGCATACACATTTGCCGAAAATTTTGACCAAGCAATACAAATCAAGTCTTTCTACTACGATCGACTTAAAAAAGAAGTGCGTTTAAATTTAGATAAGCACGATTTTGAGCTGTATAATATGATACAAATTTTACATGCGAGAAATAATCCTGGCGCTCCTGCTTTACTTGAGTCATCATTAATGGAAGAGGTCGAAGAACCTACTAATTTTGTCAGGTGGATTAGTTCAGAAGAAGAGGAAAAGGATAACGATAAAGAAGCTCAAGAAATAGAAGCCTTATATAATTCCGTCACATCCGTAGAAGATTGGTAGATTATTATTGTTATTATTGTTATAATTATTATTATTATCATCGTCATATAAATCTGTTCCATACATTAAATCCATAAATTTACCAAAAGCATGCCATAGTTGTTTTATGTTTATATTTACCATATCTATATAATAAATATAAAATTATTTTTAAACTGGTTTTTGAAATATTTTAATACATTCCCAAATTTTTGCTGACTCATCAATTGTGAATGCGCTTCTTTTATGTGCCAAATTTAAAAATCCAACCATTACATTTAATGCTGTGTTTTCATCCTTTATTTGGACATCAACAAGTCTTACGTCATTTTTCTTTGGATTATCCCCAGTTGGATGTTCTTGTTCCTTTGTCTCTTCCATTTATACATCTAATTATATTTATTTTTTAAATCTTTTTTTAATAAATGTATTAATTAATTTATATTATAAAAATATTTAAAGGCATTACATTACATTATATTATAATATAATAAATAATATGTCTACCACATCTAATACGCTCTATAATTCTTCATCTGAAATTAAAAATAAGGGTTTTTTAATTCTTAATGAAACATTTAGTCAATATGGTTGGCGTCTCGTAAAAAATGAAATGAACTGGATTTCTTACACCAAATTTAGCGATGATACCAGTTTTTTTGATATTAAAATTTTACAAGATAAAATAGTTGTTAGTGTTCCTATTAAGAACTCACCTTACCAATATGTTACATCATTTAAGATCTATTATGATGCGACAGAATATATTGAACAAAAATTATTTGATTATTCACGTTGAAAAATTAATTGTTTATATTCCAAAGATTTTTCCAGATACTACTTATTCCGTGTGGTTCATTTTTAACGTTTAATTTATAAGCACAAGAATAATCTGGATTCTGGGCCATTGAGCCACATGGATTACAAGGACCATTTAAAAATGTAAAACCTGGTATTATATTTTCCAAATCATTATAGTCTACTGGTTCAACTTTCTTTGTTTGTTGCCCAAATATACCGCCTAATCCTGTATTTATTATTCTCTCTAATGATGGTTCATTATTATCATTGTTTAAATTACATTTGATTATATCATATGTTTTATCTGACGATAGTCCAGAAGTGTAAGGAAAATTACCGAAACCACTTGGTAATTCTTCTGGACTATTATTATTTTTAATTAATATACCATTTAAAAGCATTTGACCTTCTTTTGATTGATAAGAGAGAATTCGAGTAATGGCTGCCTGATTATAAATGGTTCTCGCATAATTGACAGATTGTTCAGGTAATGAACGAACATATGGATTTTTTTTTGAGGCTTCTTTATAAAGTTCAATTACTTCTTTTGACCAAGGCCACTTACCATTTTTATTAAAATAATCCAATTCTTCTTGAGTTACTTGGTTCTCTATTATATTCATATCAAATACATTATTTCTATTGATAGTATTTTGAATATTTAAAAAATGAAGTTCTGAATCTGTAGTAAAACCTTCTTTAAGTTCCTTGGTTGTTTCCTTAGTCGGTTCCTTAGTTGTTTCCTTAGTCGTTTCCTTAGTCGTTTCCTTAGTCGTTTCCTTAGTAATTTGAAAGAATCTATACAAAACAATTAGTAGTAAACCGAGAGAAAGCCCATAAATTTTATTGTTGGCGTATACAAGTATAACTGTTAAGAGCATTATTAAATTTCCTAAAAGTGTATTAAATAGGGAGACAAATAGTTGCGGAATAAAATATAAAATAACCCATAATACAATAAATATTGTTAATAAACCGATTAATCTTGTTTTATTTTCATTTTCATCATTAAATACTTTTTTTAAATAATATATAGAAGACTTCATATATTATTTAATTATTTTTATGTTTTGTAAATTAATTTAAACCAGTAGAACCAAATCCACCGCTACCTCTCGTAGTTTCTTCGCCTAATTCTTCCTTGGTCCCGACTAAGTCCACTACAATTGGGATTAAACCTGGTGCGCAAATTTGGACGTGTCTTTCAAACTTATTTACGGTGCAATGACTCGCATTTATAACATCAAACATACCTGTTAAATGTCCTCTATATCCAGCATCAATAATACCGACATTATTTGCTAAGCGAATATTACTTTTTGAAATACTTGATCTCGGATACATATAGAAACCGGTATTATATATTTTATGTTCGGTAACAATTTTAGCGCTACAAGATACATTATAGTCTAATTTATTGATTTGTAATTGATTAAAGTGTTTCACTTCTGGAGAGAATAAATCGAAACCAGCATCAATATGGTCAGTTAAATTTGACAATTTATTACGATGAGCATTTACTGCTTCAAAATATTTATTCCTTAAATTGTCGTCATCAGAATCAACGAATAATTTTAAATGCATATAACTACCATACTTATCTAATAAAACAGTGTTTTGAGTAAATTGTGCCATCTTATTATATACAATTTATTGTAATAACTTTAAGTATTTTTAATAGTATGTTATATATTTTAATGATATATTATATGGATAAGGTACCACGTTTAGAATTAGCAGAGGAAAAAAGCAATTTAAAAAATAATGATTATATTATTTTTCGTAATGTTTCTAAGGGAAAAACTGGAAGAGTGGAGAGGGTTAAAAAAACTAGAAGAGTAAACAGAGTAAAAAAGGTTAAAAGGGGTAAAAGAACTGAAAAATTTAAGAGAGTTAAGAAGTTTTTCGGGTTATTTTAAATATTTAAACCAAGTGGTTTAAATATTTAATTATATATGTATTTATTATGGCAAAATTTACTGTTATAAATACATTTAAAAAAGTGGTTTTTGATAATAAGAAAAAGCCCCTCGTTATATGCGATATAGATAATACATTTATTCGACCTCAGCACGATTTTGAATATTACTTTAATTCACTTAAGAAAGATCATGCTGGGTTTGATATTATAGAGATAGAAATAATGGCAAATGATATGGTAACTATGGCTATGGGTGCGGGTATGGTAAAGCAAACCGATAAAGAAGGATTTGATTTAATGTTGAATAAAGTTAATGAGCTTGGAGGAAAGTTAATTTTTTTAACCGCCAGAAGTGCTTTTTATCATACTAAGACAGTAAATCACCTCAAAAATGCCGGATTAGTTGATGTCGATTCATACGAAATTCATTATACAGGTAATGAAATCACAAAGGGTAAATACATTAAGAAATATAAATTATTAGAGGGTTATGATCACCATATTTTTATAGACGATTATATTCACTATCTTGATTCTGCTTCAGTAATATATCCGAATATGAATTTATATTTATTCAATTACAAATAAGTGTCGATTTCTAACGGGTTGTGAATTAGTTATTTTCGTGGTCTATCATATTAAGTGCGTCTAATCGATGATAAAAATATCTATAGTCTAATTCTATTCGTTTTTTCTCCCACTTCATATCATCTAGTAGTTTATTTGCTTTTATAATTATATTTTGGTCTCCTCCTAGGTCTTTTGCTTTTTGAATAATACCTTCTATTCTATTTATTTCGTCTAATACTTTTTGACTATTTTTACTGTACTTCGTAAACCTTTCTTTTAATTGAGTAACTATTTGTTCATATGTATTTGTTGGCATATCATCAAATTCCATTATTTCATCAATTGTTGCCTTTTGGATTTCTTGTATTTTTTTATCTTTGTCTTTATTCTTGTCTTTATCTTTGCTGTAAAAAATAACTGAGTTTGTGTTAAAATCTATTATAAGTGTTAAGCCAGTTGTATCGTCTCCATTATTTAATATATAACCTGATTCTAATACGTTAATAAAACTATGCTGACAAAATCGTGTAAGATTGGACCAGTCTATATTACTTATATTATTGGAATAAACTGTTAAGTCTATATATTCTTTACATTTTTCTATTGCGTTTGGTTTGGGTTTTGTTTTACCGTTAACTTCTTTTAATTTTTCAAATGACTGTTTGAGAGAATCTATAGTTTTAAAATGTTTCATTAAAACATAAATCTCTCTAACACATATTTGCCAAAGTAAATCAGCATCACTTTCAATACTCATTAATTTAATTTTTCGTCCTATTTTATAGCCAAATGAACCTTTTGATGTCATTTTATAGATTTATTATTATATTTAATAAAGTTTATTTAAATATTATTAATTTATATGAATATTAGTAAATTTATAGGAGAACCTATTATATGATCAATAAATTCTGATAATACATGGTTAACCAGACCAACACTTGACTTATCTAAATGTAATGAATATGAATTTGACGCATCTTTTTTTGACGATAGACAAAGAGTGGAAAACAAGTATAAAAGTATGAATGGATTTAATGAATTTTTTGAAATGTCACTAGATGATTTATCTAGAATAGTTAAACCCCCTTCAAACGGTAAACGAACTGTTATTTTAGAAACTACCGAGTACTTATTTCCATATGTTGCTTATTGTCTAAAATTTATTAAGGAGCATATGTTAGATATTGAGACTGGTAACAGAAATTCATTACCATTTATATTTTTTGCGCCTGCCATATGGAGCGAAAATGAAAATATTAATTTCATAGATTGTATCAGTTATTATTATAAACAAAAAAAATATAATCAATATATTAATTTCAAAGGATAGGTCAAGTTGGTTAACACCAAGAGGAGAACCTCGTATTACTATATTTGAGATGTTAAGATTGAATAATAATGTTGGGGAAGTTTCAATTGAATTAACAGATGATGATTATCACCCAAACACATATAGAGTTATAGTCGAAAATAAGGCTGGTGGAAAAAGAATGAAGAAAAGAAGTATCGGCAGAAAGAGTAGCAAAAGAAGGGTTAAAACAAGAAGAAATAAAAGAAAATATACTTACAGAAGAAATAAAAAATAAATGATAAAAATAAATGATAAAAATAAATGATAAAAATAAATGATAAAATATTAATATTTAACA